>OGQM01000605.1_pt1 | contig 30852 bp, 38 predicted proteins | sample 1553191 | NCBI WGS metagenome assembly OGQM01 (sample SAMEA2579954, study PRJEB22360) | human gut metagenome | biome: human gut; feature: human-associated habitat; material: faeces | place: Denmark | collected 2008/2010 | reverse complement strand
AGCATTCGCAGCCGTTAAGGTCGGAGACTTCATATCCGGTGCGGTTGATGAGTATGCGGAATTTGAACAGGCAATGGCAAACACCTCTGCTATCGCAGGGGCATCTGCGGACGATTATGCGAAACTGTCTGCTGCGGCCAGAGAAGCAGGTAAAGCGACAACCTTCACGGCTTCGGAGGCGGCCGATGCCTTGGGATATATGGCACTGGCGGGATGGAATGTGGAAGAAAGTACCGCAGCCTTAACACCAGTGCTTAAACTCGCAGAAGCAACGCAGGCAGACCTTGCTACCACCAGTGACCAGGTAACAGATTCTATGAGTGCCATGGGAGTTGGAATAGATGACTTACAGGGATACCTCGATGTTATCGTAACAACCAACAACAAGGCGAATACCACGGCTGCAGACCTTATGGATGCATTCATCGGATGCGGTGGTGCAGCCAGAGCCGCAGGTATGAACTACAAGGAAACCTCCACAGCACTCGGAATCTTGGCGAACAACGGTATCAAGGGCAGTGAAGCAGGTACAGCGTTGAACTCAATGCTTGTACGAATCAGCACCAAGGATGTAGCACAAAAGGCATTCAAGGATTTAGGTGTCGCAGTTTACGACAGTTCCGGGGAAATGAGGAACATGAGGGATATCCTCGTGGACCTAAACGGTGCAATGGCAGGAATGACGCAGGAGCAGAAAAACTCCTATATGTCAGCAATTGCCGGAACGAACTACTACTCACAGTTTGGTTACTTACTGGACGGAGTAAAAGAGGGAGTAAACGGCTCTGCATCAGCATGGGATGAACTCGCCGGAGCAATCGACAATTCAACTGGCGCACTGGATGCAATGGATGCAACAGCGACCGGAACATTACAAGGCGCACTGGCACGATTCCAGTCGGCAATCAGCGACCTAAAGATAAGCATGGTAGAGGACTTCGGACCGTATGCGATGCAGATCATAGATGCGGTGGCATTGAAAATCCCGGATATTACGGCAGGGTTCAGCGAACTCATTCAGAAACTACCAATCCAAGAATTCATGAACGGAGTCGGTCAGATGGCAGGCGGTGTTCTGGATTTTGTCGGAAAGATAGTGGACGGTCAGAGTTTCTCCGAAGCATTCTCGTCAACACTGTCGGAAGATTTCGGTGTAGAACTGCCCGGAAGCTTACAGACATTCCTTGGAGTGATCCAGAACCTGTGGGATGATTTCCAGTCATTCATTGGATGGATAGGAAGCACCGCCGAAGCAACACTGGGCGGATTAAAAGATACAATCGCAGAGCATGAGCCACAGCTACAGGCAATCATGGATTTGTTATCAGATGTGCAGCAGAAATTCTCGGAAGCCTTCGGGGGCGCAAGTGATGATGCAAGCAGTCTGGTAAGCGGAGGACTTCCGGCACTGGTCGGGGCACTATTGGATGTACTGGGCGCAGCGGCAAATGTACTTGACAAATTCGTGGAATGGAAAGGTTTTATACCTACCGTGACCACACTGGCGACAGCCATCGCAGGATTTAAACTTGCGAAAACAGCGATAGAGATCGCAAAGGTTACCAAGGCAATGACACTGCTTCGGGTAGCCAAGATAAAGGATAAAGCGGAAACATTGTATCTGAACGCACTATATGCCAAGGACGCAATCGTGAAAGCAGCATCCACAGCAGCAACATGGGCACAAACAGCAGCCACAACCGCATGGAACGTGGTCTGCACGGCGGCGACAGCGGTAACGACCGCACTGGGTGCAGCGTTTACATTCTTAACCAGTCCGATTGGCTTAGTAATTCTGGCAATCGGAGCAGTAATCGCTATCGGTGTATTACTGTATAAAAACTGGGATACGGTAAAGGAAAAGGCAGGGCAACTCGGAGAGTGGATCTCCGCAAAGTTCTCCGCATTGAAAGATGCGGTCTGCAATGCGGTGGACGGTTTCAAAGATAAATTCCCGGTAGCCTTCGAATTTATCAAGGGTGTATTTGATGGATGGTGGACAACCGTCAAGGGAGTAATTGACGGAGTGAAACAGGTATTCCAGGGAATCATTGACTTCGTAGCCGGGGTATTTACCGGAGACTGGAGCAGGGCACTGGATGGACTGAAAAACATCTTCCTCGGAGCATTTAATGCGCTGAAATCGTTGGCACTCGCTCCTTTGAACGCACTGAAGGGTGTAGTAACCGGAGCATTTAATGCCATAGACACAGCCACAGGCGGAAAGCTGACGGCAATTAAAGAAAAAGCGTCCGAATGTTGGAACAATGTGAAGCAGACGGCAGGTACAGTATTACAGGCAGCCAAGGACACTGTAAGCGAAAAGCTGAACAACATGAAAACCGCATACGAGCAACACGGTGGCGGAATCAAGGGTGTAGCAGCCGCAGCGGTCGAGGGTGTCAAAGGATATTACACAGCCGGATACACATTCATAGACAATCTGACAGGCGGAAAGTTATCAGCCATCAAGGATAAGTTCACATCCAAGATGGGCGAGGTAAAGGCGAGCGTTTCGGAAGCATTCAACAATGTCAAAGACACAGCCGGAAACCTCATGGAAACAGCCAGAGCAAATGTAGGGGCAAAACTCGATGCCATGAAATCTGCGTATGACAGCGCAGGTGGAGGCATTAAGGGAGTGGTCGCGGGAGCAATGGCAGGAGTACAAAGCACCTTCTCCAGTGTGATGAGCACCGTGGATACATTGACGGGAGGAAAATTATCCTCCATTACAAGTGCATTCACAAACAAACTGAACGCAGCCCAAACAGCCGTCACGAATGTCCTTGGGAATATCAAGCAGGCATTCAGTGACAAACTGGAAGCAGCGAAAAGCGTGGTAACCGGAGCACTGGACAAAATCAAGGGAGCATTTAACTTCAAGTGGTCACTGCCGCACCTCAACCTCCCACACATCAGTGTAAGTGGAGGACAAGCACCATACGGTATCGCAGGAAAAGGCTCACTGCCTAAGTTCTCAATCGAATGGTACAAAAATGGTGGTATTATGACGCAGCCTACCGCATTCGGAATCAATCCGGAAAGCGGAAACTTAATGGCAGGCGGAGAAGCAGGACCAGAAGCAATCGTGCCTCTTTCCCAGTTATGGGAGAAAATGACGACCATCCTAAAAGGCATTCTCGCAGAGAGCCAGAACGGTGGCGCAGGCAACGCACTGTCGGCACTGGTGGATAAGGTCGGGGCAGCAATGCAGGGAAGCACGCAGACACCAATATCCGGTCTGCTCGACAGACTGAGTGGCGGTGGAAACGAACCGCAACCTGCGACAGCAAACGGAGCACCAATAAACTACGCACCAGTATATAACTTCAACGGCGCAGCACCTACGAAGGATGATCTGGTGGAAGCAGAGCGTATGTCACAAGCAGAATTCAATGAAATGATGGAGCAGTGGCAGCGTGACAACGACAGAAAGAGGTTCTAAGGAGGCGAGAGAATGGCAGGCACATACGAAACGGTGCAGGGCGACACATGGGATAAGATAGCGTACCAGGTCTACGGAGATGAGAAGTACGCAGGATACCTCATGGAGAACAACCGCCTGTTACTGGAATACCTGGTATTCCCGGGCGGGGTCACTCTCGCCACACCGGAACTGGCAGATGAGGTAGACGAAGATCTGCCAATATGGAGGGCTTAAGCATGGACCCAAGGAAAGCAACCGCCTCTGTTTCGTACAACGGAAAGCGGATCGATACCAAACTCGCAGAATACCTCCAGTCATTCAGTTACACAGATGTTGCATCGGGAGAGAGTGACAGTCTCTCCCTCAACATCAATGACAAAGACAGGAAGTGGATCAAGTCATGGTTTCCAAGTAAGGGAGACACCATGGCGGCCACGATTATCATGAAGAACTGGAGCAAAGAAGGAGATACGCAGAAATTAAGCTGCGGGTCTTTTGTGATTGATGATTTCAGTTTTTCTGGAACACCAGTCAAGCTGAAACTGGAAGCGTTGGCACTTCCGGCAGACAGCAGCTTCAAGGAAACACAGAGAACAAAAACATATGAGAAAACAACCTTGGAGAATATCGGACAGGAAGTCGCAAAGCGGGCGGGCATCAAACTGTACTATGAAGCACCAAGGATACCAATAGAAAAGGTGGAGCAGAGCGAGAAGGATGACTGCTCATTCTATAACGAGTTGGTAAAACTCTACGGCTTCGCCATGAAGATATATAAAAACAAAATCGTGGTGTTTAACGAAGCCACCTATGAGAAAAAGAAATCAGTGGCAACGCTGACGGAACAGAACATAGAACCGAACTGGTCATGGAACACAAAATTGCGCAGAACTTACACCGGGGCGAAATATGAGTACACCAACAATGATAAGAACCAGACGATAAAGGTCGAGGTCGGTGGCGGAAACAGGATACTGAAGGTCACGGATGCAGCGAGCAACGCATCGGAAGCAGAGCGCATTACACTGGCAAAAATCAATGAAGCCAACAAGGGCGACACAACCATGTCGGTAACAATGACCAGAGCCAACAGGAAGATCATAGCGACCTCCTGCGTGACCATAAAAGGCTTCGGAAAATTGGACGGCAAGTACTATGTGGAAAAGGTCACATGGGATATCGGAAGCGGATGTAAGCAGAAACTCGACCTTCGGAGAGTGGCGGATCGCTTCACGGATGCCAAATCATCGACCAAGGCTGTGGCAAAGAAGTCAAAGACGGAGACAAAGTCCTCCACAGCGACTACCACGGCAACGAAGTCCACAGGAACGCAGACACCAGTAAAGGGCGGAAAGTACACACTGACCACTACGAAAAAGGGTTACTACACCGCAGCCGAAGCACTGGCAGGCAAGGTAACTGGAGGACACCCGACAGGTACAAGACGACCTGGAACATATACGATATTCAACATTTCACAGGGTATGCTGAATCTAACGACCAAGGCAGGAGTGCCGGGGTCATGGATAAACCCAAACTAAGGAGGTGGAGAGCATGGCAGCAGCGACAATCAGACTGGGGAAGATATCCTCAATCAATTACACAGCAGGGAAAGCCAGAGTGGTGTATGAGGACAGAGACGACTCCGTGACAAGCGAGCTTCCATTCCTCGCCCTGCAGTACAACATACCAAAGGTAGACGACCTCGTGGTCGTGGCTTGCTTTTCCAACGGCACGGTGTCCGGGGTCATACTCGGACCGGTGTATAATTCAGCGAACACACCACATGAGGGTGGCGCAGGCATCTTCCGGCAGGAGATGAGCAACAATGTGAATGAAGCAGTCATGTCCTATTCAGAAAAGAAGCAGACAATAATCCTGCGTGCCCCGAAGATAGAATTCGAAGGGTACGGATACGAGGACAAGCCGTATGTGACACTGGAACAGATAAACGATGCGTTCTCGGACATTGATAATAACAAGACCGGGATATCCAACCTGCAGGATGACACAGCCAAGACAAAAGGAAAGCCGTCCCTGCAGTCGCAGTTGGACGCACTGGAAAAAAGAGTAAAGGCACTGGGAGGTTGATGAGATGGGAAGAATAGGAAACTTTGGAAAACTGATTGTCTTTGAAACGAGCGACAGCAGAATCCTCAACTTCACAGACTACCAGAGAACCATATCGGCAAACTGGGCGAAGCATGAGCGCATCGGGAAAAAGCCGCAGTCAGAATTCCTCAGCCCGGAACTGATGACCGTACAATTCAAGGTCGTACTGAACGCACAGCACGGAGTGAAGCCGTGGAAAACATTCCACGAAATCACAAAAGCAGTGCAGCAGGGAAGGGTGGAGAAACTGGTCATCGGAAACCATGCCGTAGGCTCGCATAAGTGGAAGATCATGCAGGCAACCCAGTCAAACCTTGTTGTTATGGGTACTGGGGAAATCCAGAAGATGGATGTCAATCTTTCATTGGAAGAATATCTGTAGGAAGGGCAGCGGAATGACAATAGATTTAAAACACATAACCTTAGCCTTTGACTACACAAGCGGAGATATCGCAGATATTAAAAGGTGTCTGGAATGCTTATACCAGACGGCAGAGGGAACGTGTCCGCTCGACCGGGAATTCGGTCTGAATACGGACTTTGTAGGAATGCCGATGGATGTGGCAAAGAGCCAGTTCGCAGTGGAGATCATCGACAAGACGAACCGGTATGAGCCAAGGGCAACAGTAAAAGATATCAACTTCTCATTCAATGAGGATGGGCAGTTGCAGGCGGAGGTGGTAATAACAAATGTCTGATACAATCCAAAGCGTAAAAGACCTCCCAGAGGTGTCGTTCATTGACAATGACACACTGGAAGCAATGAAAACAAGAATGGTGGCAAACTTTGAGAGCGAATGGAAGCGCATCACAGGACAGGAGATAACACTCTCTCCTTCAGATCCGAACCGCATCATGCTATATGCCATCGCACTGGAATTATACCAGGACGAACAGTACATAGACAGAGCCGGAAAGCAGGACTTAATCAAATACTCCTACGGCGAATTCCTCGACAACCTCGGAGCAGGCAGGGGAGTAACCAGAAAGCAGCCGACCCCTGCAGAAACAACACTGAGGTTCACTCTTTCAGAGAAGCGACCTGCAGCCGTAGGCATACCGGAAGGAACAAAGGTCACGGACGGCAACCTCAACTACTTCGCCACGGTAGGATACGAGGAAATCCCTGCAGGGGAAACCTATGTAGATGTGAGGGCACTCTGCACCGAGAACGGAGTGGACGGAAACGAACTGCTGCCGGGGCAGGTCAATGTACTGGTTGATCTGATACCGTATGTGGAGAGCGTAAGCAACACGACCAAGACAAGCGGTGGAGCAGACCTCGAATCAGACGAGAGCCTTGCAGAGAGGATATTCCTCGCACCAAGCGGATACAGTGTCGCAGGACCGGACGATGCATATAAATACTGGACAAAGACCTATAGCCAGACCATCGGAGATGTAAAGGTAACCAGTCCGAACCCGGTAGAGGTAGAAATCCGTTTCATTATGACGGACGGAGAACTCCCGACCAAGACTGTCATAGACGGAGTGGCGGCATACCTGCAGGATGAAAACATCCGCCCACTTACCGACAAGGTAACCGTGCTCGCACCGGAGACGGTCAAATTCAACATTGCATTCACATACTATGTAAATTTGAGTGACCAGTCCAAGGCAGGAACGATACAGGCGGAGGTGGCACAGGCGGTGGCTGACTACATCGAATGGCAGACCAGAACCATCGGCAGAGATATCAACCCTTCAGAACTCATGAAACGGATCGTGGCAGCCGGAGCAAAGAGGGCGGAGATAACCTCCCCGGTATTTACGACCGTGCCGGATACCAGTGTCGCAAGGATAGGAACGCAGACCGTGACATACGGAGGTGTTGAGAATGATTAGTTTATATGACGGACAGATCACAGACCTCCTGCCATGGAAGATAGCACAGAGCACTGAGGTGCGTTGCATATCCTACGCAGTGCAGCAGGAACACCAGAGGATGCTCCGACTGGCAGCGCATACCAGAACTATGGCAGTCATTGATGAACTGCCGGAGCGGATACTGGATGTACTGGCGGTGGAATTAAGGACACCATACTACCAGGAGAGCATGAATCTGGAAACCAAACGCAACATCATAAAGAGGACGCTCCTGTGGCACACCAAGGCAGGAACTCCGAGTGCGGTATCAGAACTGATAGAGATTGTATTCGGGGAAGGCAGGACAGAGGAATGGTTCGATTACACCGAGGGTCCATACACCCCCGGAACATTCGACATCATAACCAATGCCAGAATGACAGAGGAAATGGCAAATTACTTCCTCTCCATCATTCAGAGAGTAAAGAACACCCGCTCCCATATCCGCAGGATACTGGTGGAGCGAGAAATGGAGATGCATGAGACAGTGGCATCCGGGGTGGTCAGCAGTCCGAAAGAACAGGTGTTGAACCACCACCAAACCACAAACGATTACACCATGCAGGAGACGGCCGCATCAGCCGTAACCTCCGCACCGTCCAGAACGGTAACAAACCACCCGGAAGGACGCACTGGAGATATTAGCATGGAAGGGAACGCTGCCGCAGGTGCAGTAAGTTCCCCGCATGAGACTATCGGGAATAATGTCAACCCACGCACAAGCACGCTGTTGGGCGGTGTGAGCGGTTTTGCAGCGATAGTGGTAAGAAACACCAAGACCACAATTCTAAACGGAGCACAGCGAACACAGGCAAGCGTACACGGCACTGTGCCGAGGGTGGCAGTGGGAATGGCATCACATTCCAAAATAACAACATAAAGGAGGAACAACGATGGCAGGAGTATTCAAAGAAGCAGTGCTGACAGCCAAAGGAATCGCCCTGCTCGCCAAGGCACAGGCAGGAAGATGCACAATCAAACTGACCAAGGCCGCAACCGGAGACGGATCATATTCAGATGGCGAAGCACTCACAAACAGAACTGCTCTCAAATCCAAGAAGCAGGAGTTCGCACTGATCACAGTGACGACCCAGAACCAGTCCAATGTATATGTGAAATTTATCATCACAAACAAGCAGGACACCGGAAACCTTAAGAATGGCTACTACGTGAAAGAGGTCGGCATTTATGCACAGGACCCGGACGAGGGGGAAATCCTCTACGCACTGGCAGTCGGAGTCGCAAACCAGTGGGATTATATGCCCGCTTACAACGACCTCCTTCCGTCCACGATTACCATGGACTTCTTAACCGAGGTCGCCAACGCAACAGATGTAACTATCGTAACACCAAACAGTATGTACCTTTACGACCAGACCACTGGGGATAAGTATGTGCTTGGTGTGGATAAAGGACTTTTATACTACGAGGAGGTAGAGGAATAATGGGAAAGACATACATCGCAGACAAGGAAACCCTCGACAAGTGCTATGCGATTTTATCCGCAGACGGAATCTATGGCTTTATTGAGCACATGGATGTTTTAAGTCCGACAGCACGAATCGAATACATCGGACAGAACAAAGACTTCACTCCGATTTCACTCAACAAGGACACCGGAACAATGACACTCAACAGTTGGGCGGACTTCCCGATCATCGTGGCAAATAAGCCGTGGATGGTAAGGGCAGACGGAACACCGGACTACAGACTGGATGAGAACGACTACACCAAGAAAGAGGACGGCACTGCTTCGGATGTTTCCAACACAAGCTACAACGGCGGAGCGTTCTCGTGGCTTGCCAAGATTTACAAGCAGGAGTATATGCTCGGCAATGATCGTGTCGTTAAATTCTCCATGAGGGAAAGAGACGGATTCGAGCCTGTCGGATTTAAAGACCCGAACAACAATGTACTGGAGGGTGTATGGATTCCGATGTTTTACGGTTCAATCCTCGGAGCAGATACCTCCACACCAAAGATGGTGTCTCTGGCAGGATTGCAGCCTTGCTACAATAACACCACGGACAAAGAGCATACCGCAATCGCAAACTTCTCAAGCCGTGCAGCATTCCTCGGTGGCGGAATTGTTCAGACAATCACTGACCTTCTGATCATGTTCGCAAAGAGCACGAACTCACAGGAAGCATACGGCTATGGAAATTCAAGCGGATACGATGCGAGCCTTGCGCCGACCAACGGAGTGAAGCAGAACGCAGTCGTAGGTGGCGGACAGTTCTACGGAACAAAGGATGCGAAGTCACTCAACAAGATCTTCCACTCCATCGTCCTTGGAACATATCAGCAGTGGATGCGTGACCCGTACACATTGCTCGTGAATGGCAGATACAAGGTCAGCAAGAACTACACCTACGATGTGACCGGAGCAAAATACCAGGATACAGGCATCAGCCTTCCGAAGATGTTCGAGAGTGATGGAAGCACACAGAAATACGGTATTTTCTATCCGCATAAGTACCAGACCGTTCCCGGCTTCGGAGCAGTTCCGGTTCATCCGTGCAAGGGAAGCACATCCACTGGCGGCTGTGACGGATTATGGCAGAATGTCGAGATTGTGGCGGTCGCCCTTCGGTTCGGTCGTTGCGACGACGGTACGTTTGATGGTTTGCGCGACTTGACTGTGAACTACACTGCCGGGAATGCCTACTGGAGCGTCGGGGCCGCCGTCCTTCTTTTACCACCTGTCGGGGTCGCAGCGTAAGCAAGACACCGTGATAGGGGGTCTGGGGGTCTGCGTCAGCAGAATTCCCCCAGTGGAACAAAATCGGATTTTAATAGCGTAAGGAAGAATAACAGGGGCGCAGGACTGCGTCACCTCGGGCGGTCGCCCTTCGGTTCGGTAATTGCAACAACGGTACGAATGATGGTTTGCGCTACTTGAATGTGAACAACACTGCCGGGAATGCCAACTGGAACATCGGGGCCGCCTTATTCTATCTTAAACGGAATAACAACCCAAAGCAGTCCTGCTTCCTACACCGCTGACCTTTGAAACAAGGTTTACTCACCATTACTGGGAAGATGAGTGGAAATGAGTCCGACACAGGACGCACGGTAAAGCGGTCGCACCTGCCGTGCGTAGGAGATAGAAGAAAAAATATCTTATAGGAGTACTCAGCAGAATGCGAAAAACACACACAGAAATCCATCTGCGTAATGAACCGGAACACGGTCACAAAGAGTACAAATATCTGTATCAACAAATGCTGAAGGATGATGTCATTCGGAAAGCATATAAGAAATTACGCAAAGGAAAAACCAAGAGAAAAGAGATCCAGTACATAGACGCACACCTCGATGATGAGGTGCAGAAAATGTACGACATGATCCTAAACACAAAGCCGGAGGGAGTGGACGTCCCACGCCCGGAACTGGCATACAAACCAAAGAAAAGAACCCCGAAGATCATCTTCGAACATGGGAAAAACGAAAAATTTATATGCCGGAAATCCATGAACAATGGCTGCACCACATCATCGTTCTAGTATTAGAGCCAATCATCACAGCCACAGCCTATCCATACTCCTGCGGTTCGTTCCCAAAACGTGGAGCACACTACGGAAAGAGACAGATAGAGCGGTGGCTTTTGCATGACCCGAAGGGAACACGGTGCTTCGCAAAGATGGATATCCGGCACTTTTATGATAGTATCCGGCTGAAAATTCTGATGAATGAACTGGCAATCCGAATCAAGGACGACTGGTTTTTATACATCATAGAATTATGCCTGCAGGGATTTAATAAAGGAATCCCTCTCGGATTTTACATCAGCCAGTGGTTGGCAAATTACCTCTTAGAACCACTCGACCGACTGATCACAGAGGTGCTCGGTTTGCCAAAGCTGCAAAGGTACATGGACGATATCGTCATATTCGCAAGCAGCAAGAAAGTCCTCCAGAGAGCCATCGTGGAGATAAGGAAGATGCTCGGTCAGCGTTTCAGATTAAAGCTGAAGCACAACTACCAGGTATGCAAATTCTACTACGAGAAGGGCAAGCGGAAGATAGGTAGGGCACTGGACTTCATGGGTTTTATATTTTACAGAAACAAGACGCTGATCAGAAAGAACATCATGCTATCCGCAACACGGTTGGCAAAGAAGATGGAGAGGTCAAAGGAAGCAAACCGTGGATACTTTCACAGACACATCGAAGCCATGCTGTCGTACATGGGATGGTTTACCTGCACGGACACATACGACTGTTACCAGAGCAGGATAAAACCTTATATCCATGTGGGCCGGCTTAAGAAAATAATATCAAAAATCAAAAGGAGGCAGAATCATGAAGGAATGGACCAAGGAAAGATGCTCCGAGGAGCCGCAGGAGCTGCAGCTTGTGGCTGACGGCATCTACATCCAGAGAAAGAACATCAAGAAAGTGCAGCACGAAGCAACCGAGGGCATGGAAGCCTACACCGACTGGGAGTGCGATAGCAGGGAAATCACTGTATCGGAATACCAGATGTTGGAATCCATCAAGCAGATTAACACCGACAAGGCGATTGATGATTACACCGCACAGCTTATCGAGGAGGGATTGTTATAATGAGACTATTAATCGACAGTCTGAAAAGACTTTATACCGCAGGCAGGCTGACAAAGGAACAGATTGCAGCCAGAGTGGAGAAGGGAACTATTGATGAAGCAGAGTACGAGGAAATCACAGGCGAGAAGTACAAGGCAGAAACCAAGGCAAAATAACTTCCAATGTACCCACGCACATGGGAGCAGGTACTGCCATAAGCACATGAAAGAATGTGACCTCGACTGCAAGGAAAGCGGCACCTGTGCCCACTGCACAAATTACCACATACCGATGACGCAGTACCCATGCAAGCGGTGTGAGAAATTAAATCAGAATTAAGGACCGTCCGGACAGGGCGGTCTTTTTAGAGAGGAGGTGCAGCGCATGGATGTGACAGCAATCATCGTGGCAGCGAGTATCCCATCGGCACTGACTGGCTTCTTTTTCTGGCTCATCGAGCAGAGTATACAGAAGCGTGCCGACAAGGAAAAGCAGAGCGGGAAGAACGGCAGAAGGAAGTAGATGCCAGAGAGCAGATCCGAGAGAAGAATGAACTCTGCATCATCAACTGCGTCAATGCTTCCCTGGCACTCGGAGAAGCGACAGCCAGAGCGGTGCAGAGAATCCCGGACGCACACTGCAATGGGGATATGCACGCAGCACTCGACTACGCTCAGAAAGTCAAGCATGAGCAGAAGGACTTTTTGAACGAACAGGCACTTAAACAAATTGTATAACAGGAGGACAAAGCAATGAAGAAAATCGACTGGGTAAGAAAACTCACAAGCAGAAAACTGTGGACGGCAGTGGCATCATTTGTCTCAATGATGATCCTCGCCACAGGCGGAACAGATAACACGGCAACGCAGGTAACTGCACTGATTATGGCAGGAGCGTCCGTGGTGGCTTACATCATCGGGGAAGGCTTGACCGACTCCGCCAACATCGGTGCTTCGGATGATACCGAGGAACAGTAACAGGAAACATACGCAGCAGGGCGGCCAGTAGGCTGCCCTATTTTATTACAGAAAGTGAGGAAACAGATATGGCAATCAAAGGTATGGACATTTCATATTGGCAGGGCAATGTAGACTTTGCCAGAGTAGCAGCAGACGGCATCAAGTTCGCAATCCTCCGTGAAGGATACGCACAGACGGTAGACGCAAAGTTCCGCCAGTATGTGGATGGCTGCAGAAAGAATGGCATCGAGATCAAGGGAGTATATCATTTCAGTTATGCACTCAACGCAGAACAGGCAGCGCAGGAGGCGGCATTCTGCATCAAGCAGATGGAACAGGCAGGTCTCGGAAAAGATGTGATCGTATTCTACGATTTTGAGTACGACACCGTAAAGAAAGCCAAGGCAAAGGGAGTGACCCTCGGAAAGAATGAGTGCATCGCATTCACAAAGGCATTCTGTGAGTACGTGGAAAGCCACGGATACAAGGCAGGTGTTTATTCCAACATCGACTACCACAGAAACATGTATTCGGACGAAGTGCTCTCCAAGTATGTGTACTGGCTCGCAGATTACACAGGATCTCCGGACTATGACTGCGCATTCCACCAGTACACCAGTTCCGGAACAGTAAGCGGCATCGATGGCAAGGTAGATATGGACTACTACTACGGAGAGGAAACCAAAGAGAACCAGGGCGAGAAGAAATCCGTCACTGAGGTGGCAAAGGAAGTGCTCGCAGGAGACTGGGGCAACGGAGATGACCGCAAGAATAGACTGGCTGCTGCCGGATATGACTACGCAACGGTGCAGGCAGAAGTGAACCGCCTTGCAGGAGCAACCTCCGCACCGAAAAAGAGCGTGGCAGAAATCGCCAAGGAAGTCATTGCAGGACAGTGGGGAAATGGCGATGACAGAAAGAACCGCATCAAGGCAGCAGGATATGACTACGATGCAGTCCAGAAAGAGGTCAATGCACAGCTTGGAGTAAAACCGCAGAAAAGCGTTACTGAGGTAGCCAAGGAAGTGATCGCAGGTAAGTGGGGCAACGGCGAAACCAGAAAGCAGAAGCTGAAGGCAGCCGGATACGACTACGCAGCCGTGCAGAAGAAGGTCAATGAACTTCTGTAATTGGCGATTGACTTATAAAAAGAGTGGAGGTATGATGTGCCGCAGAGGGGGTTCTAAAGGGGGTAAGCACCCGGACGATGTGACCGGCATAAATGTCGGGAACACCGCAACGCAGAACCCAGAGCGTGGCGCACCGTGACAGCCAGAATAAGACGAAAAGCAACCCAGTGGAACAAACACCCACTGGGTCTTTTTTATTGCCTAAATGGGGCAGATTTGGAAGCCAAAGAAAAAGCAGGGGCAATGATTACCCCTGCGGAAAGATAAAGATTTTATAGACCTGCTCCGGGGTAAGAGAATATCTCCGGGCAATGAGACGGATATACTTCAGAGCAAACTCGCCACGACCATTCCAGATGGTGGAGAAGTTCGGAACGGACATACCAATGACCGCAGCCAAGTCCTTGTTTTTATCTCCGTGAGCACGCATGATCGGCTCAAGCAATTCTTTATTCATGAGACAACACCTCCCTGCAGGAGAACCTGCTGACATTGTCAGAGCAGGAATCCGAAATCACAAGGCGAACCAGAACATCGCCAAACTTGTCAGTAATATCGAGCACACGAACACCAGTCCCTATGCCGACCTTGCCGGAATCAGAGAACCGACATCTATCATCAACCGCCCACTCGTCCACGGTAACACCGAGGTCGGTGCGGCACTTATCAATATAAATCATTTTATCAGATCCTTTCAGATTTTATCGCCGGAGTTTTACCGCCGGAAATTTATCGCCGTTTTTCAAAAAGGAACAATAAGCCATGTCGCCCATCGGTCTCGCCCGACTGGAGAGAGCGTCCAGTGTTACGGTACACCAGATAAGACCTCGTGCTCGGCTACACATCACCTAACCCTTTCTCTGCAACGCAGGAAACAAAATCAACGAGTTGCGATAGGCAATCGGTAAAAACCAATAACTCCTCCTACCTTTAAGGCTTTCACATTAAAAACCAGGCAAACTTGTCAGACATCACTCAGACATGGCTTTGTCCTTTGCTCCCCTCACGCTTCCGCCTTCTGGACTTGGGACCAGACATCGGTGGGTTAGAGCCGGAGCAGATGCACTGCCCCGGACGGACCGGCTACATTCTGGAAAGCAGGAGAAGCAGACCAGAAACCACGATAAGCAACTCCGCTATCCGAAAAGCCAGAACCGAAACTGAAACACATAACCGTTTCATTGACAAGACCTCCAATCGTGTGGTATATTTTGAGAAGCAAGGGAGAGAGGTGGACCCCTCCCCCAAGCCATCATCATAAGATGATGAATCGGATAACCGCTACGAGCGTTCCGATTTCCAATGCAAGCTGAGTAAGGGCTCGAACAACTTTACTCAGCTTATTTATTTTAGAAACCAAATCATCCAAATTCATCGGATGCACCTCCTTTCCTTTAGGTTGTCTGTATATTACCTTGGGTTGCGGAGGTATTCAAGTCTTTTATAACCCATAAATTCAACAAAAATATAACCATAAAAGCACCACTTCTTTGTTGGTATCTTATCCTTATTTATAAGTGTTTTGTTATTGAAATTTATAACTTTAACACCGATAATAGTAGAAAGAGACAAGGAGGTGCTGCCATGCGCAGATTTAAACAGTTATCCAGAGCCGACAGGCTGAAATTAGAAGCACTGCTGAAAGCAGGACACGGCAAACAGGAAATCGCTGACCAAATAGGAGTCCATGTCAGCACCATATACCGTGAGATAAAGAGAGGAACATACACACATACCAATTCAGATCTGACAGAGGAAGAACGGTACTCCCCAGACATCGCAGAGGATAAGTATCAACAGAACCTGCGAGATAAGGGTCCAGACCTTAAGATAGGCAAAGACCACAGACTGGCAGAGTACATAGAAACAAAGATAGCAGAGGACGGATACTCGCCCGGAGCAGTCCTCGGAGAGATTAAAGCCAAAGGGTTAGAGTTTGAAACAGAGATCAGCAAGCCGACCCTTTACAGTTACATCGACAAGGGAATATTCCTCACAATCACAAATAAGGAACTCCCAGTAAAAGGCAGACGGAAAAAGAAGAATAAGAAAGTCCGCAGGCAGGCGAGAGCCAACGCAGGTACAAGCATAGAGAAGCGGCCAGAGGACATCGACACCAGAGAGGAATTCGGACACTGGGAGATGGACACAGTGGTAGGTAAAAGAGGGGAAAGCAAACACAGCCTTCTGGTACTGACAGAGAGAAAGACCAGGAACGAACTCATATACCTTTTATATGAGCACACGACTGAGCAGGTCTGCAAGCGACTGGATCAGTTAGAAGCGGAATGGGGAGAGCGATTCGGGCAGGTGTTCAAGACCATAACCGTGGACAATGGCTCGGAGTTCGCTGACTGGGAGGGAATGCAGCAGTCGGCAGCAGATGAGTCCGAAAAGAGAGTGACCGTGTTCTACTGCCACCCATACTGCTCCTTTGAGCGTGGCAGCAACGAAAACCAGAACCGACTGGTGCGCAGGAAGATACCAAAGGGAGAGAACTTCGATGACCGGACAGAGGACGATATCCAGAGGGTAGAGGACTGGATCAACGACTACCCAAGGGAGATGTTCGGATGGAAAACATCCGGCGAATTGTTCCAGGAAGAACTGGCAAGACTGGCATAAATAGAGTAGAATAAGCAGAGAGCAAAACGAAAAGAGGGGTAGTCTGTGCAAATTTACCAACAAAACGCAAACAGAGTTGTGCAAAATGATGAAATAATGTTTCGCAAGTAAAGTTTTGCATTTATTGCTTGACTTTTCAACCGTGAAGTAATAAGATAAATGCGAAATGAGTGATATAACTCACTTCGCATTTTTAATTTTTATAAGAAATTGATAAATGCGTTAGAGTGAATAATCACTCTGGCGCATTTATTTTTTTGCCTAAAAACAGAGGAGGTGGAGAGCAATGGCAACCAATAAGCGACCGAGAAAAGCGTACAAGCGCATCGGATTCGAGGACAGAAAGAAAATCGAAGCACTGAACGCACAGGGCAAAACAGTAGATGAGATGGCGATGGCAATCGGTGTCCACTCGGCTACCATGTACCGTGAACTCGCCAGAGGTGGAGAACCGTACAAGGCAGAGGTCGCACAGCATTCCATCTAACAGAGAGGAGCAAGTGGAATGGAAGAACTGGATATCAAGACTGCCATACAGATAGCAAAGATACTGGCAGCGGCCCCGGATGAAAGAATTCCCATGATACTGGATGTGTTCAGCAAGGCACAGGTTGACATCAACGGACTTGATGAACTGGCAGAATGGAGAGCACTGAACAAGCAGACCGCACTGATTGACACAGATGCCTTTGTGACAGAGCTGACCAAGGATAAGGAACTGGAGGACGGAGAATACCGCATCAGAGTTCCAGAGTTTAATCACTTCTGCAGTACAAAGGGAGTGAGTGCCAGATACGCAAGGAAGCACCTGTACGAAAGCGGAATGCTCCGAAGCAGCACTGACAATGGCAAGATCAACTACACCTGCCCAGTGCAGGCAACAGATACCAAGAAAACAGAACGATGCGTATGCATCATACCTAAAAACTGAATACCGAAGAAACACACTGGCAAGCATCGACCAGAATAAAAACCGATAGGTAGGAGCGAGCCGCCGCAGTAAATCGCTCCGGCAGCAGGACATGAGCCTGCATGAATAGCTGTCGTAATTGGGGTAGGGAACGCAGACCCAAGTAAAACAACAACGGTTCGGAGGCAGATGAGAAACACGCAGAGAGAGAATACCGAGAGCATGGATGCGTGGGTGCGATTTAACACTCGGTAGCGGGGAATGAAAAAGACCGCACTGCAGGCGACTAGTACAGCTACCCCAAAGAATACTCAGGGAGCATGAACGGAACAGTTACTCTTCAAAGCCTTGGAGAACCTGTTCCATGCCAGACCCAAGAAGCCTAGAGAGCATAATGAGGTACTGGTAAAAGTCAAGTAAGTATAAAGGAGAGAGCATATGAAACAGCCAAAGAAACTGACAAGGAATCAGAAAGAGATACTGGTCAAGAAGGGAATGAACCCAGATGACTATATGCTCCATTCAGAGGATGAGAAAGAGATGATCCTCTACAACAGGAAGGAAAAAAGACTGGAAGCAGTCGAGAAGTAAGCAGGAGGTGCATGACGATTTGAAACTCAGTAGGAGACAGAAGCGAATTCTGAAAAGAAAGCTGAAGCGCATAGCAGGGGATGTAGTAGCGGTAATAGTGGGAGCAGGAATGTTTGCCGGATTGTTTATCGCATGGGCAAACGAACCGATGCCGGACTGGAGCGAGTACATAGAGGAAAACCACATAGGCATGGTGCAGGTGGAAGGCTCGGACACATGGCTGACGCAGGAAGAATATGAACAGATGTGCAAAGAGCGTGACGCATACAAGGCAGCAGAGCAGGCAGAGGAACAATCCTACTACAACGCAATCCTCCAGAGCACTGAGACACCAGTACCGACAACGACCGCAGCAATCGGCAGTCTGGACTGGGATGCAGATGACTCCTACAGATTAGCGAAAATCGCCATGGCAGAAGCAGAGGGCGAGGACACCGAGGGCAAGGCACTGGTCATACTGGTAGTGCTGAACCGAGTATGGAGCGATGACTTCCCGGATACCATCGAGGGAGTGATCACAGAGGATACCCAGTTCGCAGCATACGAAAATGGAAGATACGACAGAGTAGAACCGGACGCAGACTGCTACCAGGCACTGGAAATGGTGCAGGTAGAACACTGGAATGAGAGCCGGGGAGCGACATACTTCGAGAGAACCACGGATGAAACCACATGGCACAACACCACACTGAAAAAATTATTCACACACGGCAACCACACATTCTACACGGAAGAGTAAATGAACGGTCGCAGGAAGGGGAAGCAAGCATGGACAATATAACAATGTCGCTCGGAATTTACTTCGAGGTAAAGGACGCAGAGATATATGGCGGAGAAGGCACAGTCGGATATGCAGCAACGATTGTAGATATTTCACTCAGCGGATTACAGAAGGCTGATTTCACGAAATACGCAGAGAGCCAGAAGGAAGGCATGGCGCAGTTCTGCCACGTCCCGGTTGAAAAGGTAAGAGTAATATCCAGAGACGAATACGAAGAAAACACGGACTAACAGGAAGGAAGTAACCAACAATGAAAATGGCAATGAAGGACGGACAGATACTCATAAGAGAAGCAGACAATGTCCAGTTCACAATTATAAAGAGTTGGGGAAAGATGAAGTGGAGCAGGCAGACGCAAACGCTAAGCGGACCGGCTGACATCGAACTACTGAACAGACTGGCAGGACTGGTAAACCTGCCGCCGTCCATCGAAGCAGAGCGAAAGAAGCTGAACGAAGTAATGGCAGCAGTCGACCGGGAACGCATGAACCCGAAGCCAGAGCCGCTCATCCCACCGCCAGTCAAAGTATCGCCATTCACGCACCAGGTGCGAGGATATAACATGGCACTCATGACATTCGGACTGGTAGACCCACCGAAACCAAAGGAGGCGGAGAAGTGATACATATTAAGGAAACGGAGATCATCCCACTTCTGAAGGAAGCGCAGACAGAATACTCGCAGAAGATAACTGAGGGAGACCCAAAAGATGTGGAGATGGCAGAAAGAATAGAGGAGGCACTCACACAGGCGATGGACATCGTGTACGACTACCAGAGCATGGCAGATGAGCATAAGCGGATGGTCGAAAAATACGAGACAGAAGCACCAGTAATCAAGAGAGGTATGGACTTTTACTGCTGCCCTGCCTGCGGAAAGAGAACCTCCCGAAATCATACGCACTGCCACTGGTGCGGAAAGAAACTGGGGTGGTAAAGATGACAGATCGAGAAAAGAAAGAATTAATAGAAGCCGAGGAAACGATACTGCAGTTGTTCTTCGATGCGTATGAAAGAGCAATGAAGTACACAAAAGGCAATATCAACCTTTCACTCCGCATGGCAGCAATGCTCGTGTCAGCGATTGTTCACGACCAGACGGAAAGCAAGTCCTTTCAATTTTTGTGGCAAATGAGGAGGGATAGCAAATGACGCAGGAAATAACAATGGGGTCTTTGTTCTCCGGGAGCGGTGGCTTTGAACTGGCAGGATCGATATTCGGAATCAGACCAATATGGGCAAGCGAGATAGAGCCATTCCCGATACTGGTAACCACAAAGAACTTCCCGGAAATGAAACACCTCGGAGACATCAATAAATTAAACGGCGCAGACTTAGAGCCAGTGACCATCATCGCAGGCGGCTCTCCATGCCAGGACATGAGCATAGCCGGAAAGCGTGAGGGTCTGGACGGTTCACGAAGCAATCTGTTCCGTGAGCAGATACGGATCATAAAGGAGATGAGAGAAAGTGACAGAGCAGCAGGCAGAACAGGAACGCAGATCAGACCAAGATACATGGTCTGGGAGAACGTGCCCGGAGCGTTCAGCAGTAACAAGGGCAAGGACTTCCAGGCAGTCCTCCAAGAAATCGTCAGCATCACAGACGAAGAATCCAATGTACCTCTCCCTCCGAAGGGAAAATGGCAGACAGCCGGATGCATCATGGGCGACCATTTCTCCATCGCTTGGCGAGTGTTTGATGCCCAATACTGGGGAGTGCCCCAAAGAAGAAAGCGTATCTACCTTGTCGCAGATTTTGGAGGAAACACCGCACCAAAAATATTATTTGAGCGAGAAGGCTTGTCTGGGAATTTTACGGAGAGCCGAGAAGCGTGGCAAAGAACTGCCGGAGATATTAAGACTGGCGCTCATAAGGCAGGCGCAGATGATGTCGAGTGCTATGACATCAGCGACAGGCGCAGAGTAGCAGACAGAAGCGAGGTATCGCCCACGCTCACAACGAAGATGGGGACCGGCGGTAACAATGTACCCATCGTATTAGAAAACCACCCACAGGACAGCAGAGTGACGATAGCAGAGGACGGCAATGTACCAACGCTGACCAGTCGCATGGGCACTGGGGGGCAATGTGCCACGCATCCTCAGCCAATCACATTGCAGATCAGAAGCGGATGTGAGGGAGGAGGTAAGGGAGCATTGATGCAGACAGATAAGAGCGCAACGCTCAGTACACACAACACGCAGACCTTATTCGACCCGATCCCGATAGCAGACAAGGCAACCCGATACAAGGGCGGCGGAGATACCAGAAACAATGACGGCTCTGCCAATGGACTCGGCATCGGAGAACCGGGAGCACCTGCGAACACGCTCACGGCCGCAGACAGACACGGAGTAGCCTGCTTCGCACAACAGGCAATCGGGGAATACGAGGAATCGGAGAAAGCCTCCTGTCTGAAACGCAGGGATTATAAGAACAGCACCGACCTCATTCTCTGGGAGTACATCATCCGCAGGCTCACACCATTGGAATGCTGTAGACTGCAAGGCTTCCCAGATAACTGGGCAGAGGAACTGGGGATAACAGAGCCAACGCAGGAAGATATCGATCACTGGCGAGAGGTGTTCCGAACGCAGATGGAAGCCATGGGCGAGAGCAAAAAGGAAAAGACAGACAACCAGATTTGCAAATGGCTGAAAGACCCGGAGAGCGACTCAGCCAAATATAAGATGTGGGGCAACGGCATAGCACTTCCGTGTGCAATGTTTGTGATGGAAGGTATCGCCATGATACTAAGCGAGGAGGATGCAGATGAGCAGAAATAACAGAGATTACATATCCTGTCGAAACCCCGCAGCAACCAAGCAGCAGGAAGCAGGTTGGAACAGGATGGTGCGAAATTTGGAGCACCGCAAAGCAAAAGAAAATCACAGGAAGGAGGTAAAAACCAATGGCAGAAACGCATAAAGGCTTCGGTCTGCTTTTTGAAATGGGATGTGGAAAGACGCTGACAGCAATCATGATAGCAGGCACGGCTTACCAGATGGGTAAGGTGGAAAAGGTACTGGTGGTAGCACCAACTTCCGTCTGCTCCGTATGGCCCAAGGACTTCGCAGAATTTGCGGACTTTAAGGCGAACATCAAGGTACTGCTCGGAGACAAGAACCGCAGGCTGAAGCTGTTAAACGATCTCGACAACTTCCCATTCAAGGCATTAAAGGTAGCCGTTATCAATTACGAATCCACATGGAGAGAAGGCATCTTTGACGCACTGTATGAATGGAACGCAGACATGATAATCTGCGATGAGAGCCAGAGAATCAAGAGCCACGATGCAGAGCAGTCCAAGGCAATGCACAAACTGGGCGACCAGGCAAAGTACAAACTTATCCTGTCCGGAACTCCGGTACAGAATAATGCAATCGACCTGTATAGCCAGTACCGTTTCCTTGACCCGACAATCTTCGGAACGAACTTCTATCAGTTCCGAAACAGATATGCCATCATGGGCGGATTTAACAGACACCAGATCGTGGGATACAAAGACCTCGACCAGTTAATCCAGAAAGAGCACTCCATCGCATACCGAGTGACCAAGGACGAAGCACTCGACCTGCCGGAGCAGACATTCCTGCAGAGATACATAACGATGTCGGCAAAGGAAAAGAACATCTACGACCGCATCAAGCGTGAGAGTTTCGCAGAACTGGAAAGCGGCGGGCAGATCAGCGCAACGACCGTGCTGACAAAGCTGCTTCGCCTTCAGCAGTTCACTGGCGGATTTTTGGTGGCAGATGGAGAAGAAAAGCCGGAACTGGTCAGCAAGGGCAAGCTGAACGCACTGGAAGAAATCGTGGACGATTATGTGGTGGACGCAGGAAAGAAACTGGTAATCTTCGCACGTTTCAGACCGGAGATAGACATCATCGGACAGATGCTGAAAAAGAAGAAACTCCGCTACGGAGAAATCTATGGAGATGTGAAACTAGAGGACAGGGGCGACATCGTCAAGGACTTCCAGACGAACCCGGAAACAATGGTATTCCTCGCACAGATCGATACCGCAGGACTGGGAATCACACTCACGGCCGCAGACACCTGTGTGTATTATTCGGTCAACTTCAATTATGCAGCATACAGTCAGAGCCTTGCCAGAATCCACCGTATCGGGCAGAAGAATGCCTGCACATACATCCACCTCATCACAGAGGGAACGATAGATGAAGTGGTACTGAAAGCACTGGCGAAAAAAGAGAATCTGGCAAAAACAGTCGTGGATACATGGAGGGATTATTTCTAATGGATTACGAAAAGAATGCCATAGAAATCCTGAGAATAATCGGAAGCAATAGCGGTTTTACAGTGGCGGATAGCGGTGGAAAGGACAGCAGCGTTCTGACGCATATCGCTATGAAGGCAGGATGCCCGTTTGAGGTGGTCCATAACCACACAACAGTTGATGCACCAGAGACGGTATATTTCATTCGTGAAAAATTCAAGAAGCTGCGAGCAGCCGGAATCAAAGCGGAAATCGTTATGCCAAAAGAAACAATGTGGCAGCTTATCGTAAGAAAAAAGACACCACCGACAAGGCTGATACGGTATTGCTGCTCAGAGTTAAAGGAAAGCTATGGCGCAGGAAAGAAAATGGTTACAGGAGTGCGGAAAGCGGAGAGTGTGAACCGAGCAAAGAACCAGGGAGTGGTTACATTCCCGAAGCCGCACAAAAATGTGAGAGAAATGGTAGACGATGAAAATTTTCATTTAACAGGCAAGGGGGGTGGTCATTCTCAACTTAGACAATGATGAAAAGAGACAGCTAGTCGAACATTGCTATCGAACACAAAAGGTGTTAATCAATCCGATGATAGATTGGGATGATGAATTCCTGTGGTGGTATATCAAGCATGAAGGAATAGAAATCAATCCCTTGTATGGCTGCGGATGGGAAAGAGTCGGGTGTATAGGATGCCCAATGGCAGGAAAGCATCGAGCGTGGGAGTTTGAAAGATATCCTGCATATAAGCGAGCATACATAAAAGCATTTGAAAAAATGCTGATAGCCAGGGAGCAGGCAGGACTCGAAAACAAATGCGGCTGGACAGATGCAGAGTCTGTGTTCAGATGGTGGATGGAAGATAAGACAGATCCGAACCAGATGACAATAGATGACTGGCTTCACGAAATCGGAGCGGATTATACGCTAACAGGAGACTGAATAATGAAGATTGATATTTTCAACGCAGAAGAAAAATACGACATCCTCTACACGGACCCACCGTGGCAGCAAGGCAGGGGTGGAAAGAAAGCGGCCAGACCAAACAGCACTGGAACAACAGTACCATACGAGACAATGGACGTCCCCGGAATTATGGAACTGCACCGCTATGTCACAAACGAACTCATGAACGAAAAGCACAATGTGTTCATGTGGACGATAGACAAGCACCTGCCGCAGACAGAGGAAATCATGAGCCTGCTTGGATATAAACTCCACGCAAGGCTGATATGGGATAAGGGCAACGGACCGGCACCCGCCTACACGGTGCGCTTCGCACATGAGTACCTGCTCTGGTTCTACAAGAAGGGAAACATCATCCTCCCGGACAAGGACAAGCGTGGAGCATTTTCCACGGTACTCAGAGAGAACAGCAAACGGCATCACAGCCAGAAGCCGGAATGTGCCTATCAGATGTTAGAAACATTCTTCCCACAGGCAAAGAAACTGGAACTCTTCGCAAGAACGGAGCGTGACGGTTGGGACCAGTGGGGAAATGAATTATAAAACCAAAGGAGGAGCAACAACATGGAAACAGTAACAACATTAGACGACAAGGTCAGAGCCTTCAAGGTGCTGCTCGACAAAAAAGATGAATTGGCAGAGCAGACCAAGGCAAACAATGAGGAAATCAAAAACCTCGAACAGGAAATCGCACAGCAGATGGTGGACGAGGAAAAGCCGGATACTACGGTGGATGGCTTCAAGTACAGCCTGCAGGAGAAAACGAGATACTCCAAGATTTCAGAAGAAAAGCTGATGGAAAAAGGTCTGGTATTCTTCGATGTCTTGAGAGAACAGGGATTCGGACACCTCATCACAGAGAGAGTAGATCCACGAACCCTCGACTCTGCGATGAACAATCTGGCGGCCGAGAACGATGGCGAACTGCCGGAAGAAATGGCAGAGGTACTCTCCGTTTATTCGGAACTTAAGGTATCCAAGAGAAAAGCCAACACCAAGGCTCTGAACAGAGCAAAGAAAGCACAGGAGGTATAAAGATGGACTACGAACAGATGGAAATTGATATCACACTGGAAAGTGACCGTGACCTCAAAGAGAATATGCAGGCGACTGCCAAGTTCGCACTGGGGCAGATCATGGAGTATCAGCACCCGACCAAGGTAAAGAACCGCCATGAGGGATACGGCATCGCAGCAGAGGGATATGCGTCCCTGCAGGGCAAGATGAAATCCACCAAGACAGATATGGATGATCTCTTAAAACTCCTGCCGAATGGAGACGGCGATGTCCTCAATGTAATCGGCAGCCTTTACAATTCAGCGGTCGAGGTAGCCGTGGAGTCCATCAAACTGGCAGCACAGGCACAGAGGATCATGGACGACCTCTACTACGGAGAAAGCGGAAAGCCGACACCAATGGAAGAATATCTGGATGAGCAGGAAGCAGGAGAGTCAGAGGACGATGGCTTCGAGGAAGCAGACAATAACAAAGAAGATGCAGAGGAAATGGAGGAATAAGACATGGCAAAGAATGAGGTAGCAACAACAGAAAAGAATTTTAATCTGGTCACGCTGACCGGAGAACTGAAGGAAGCAGTCGCAGAGGAACTGGACGGTCTCGGCACTCTTCCCTTTGAGAGAGCAAAGATTCCAAGCGGTGGCGGTCTGGCATTTGAACTGCCGGGAGAGACCGAGGATGAGCCTGTAATGAGTACAGACCTCACCGGAGTTCTTATCCATCATCATCCGGTAAACGCATACTGGAAAGAGGAATACGCAGGCGGCAATATTCAGCCGGACTGCTCAAGCCATGACGGAAAGCAGGGAGTGGAGCGTGAAACCGGAGAAATCCATGATTGCAGCAAGTGCCCGCATAACCAGTTCGGAAGCGGAAAGAACGGATCTGGAAAAGCCTGCAAGAACATTCATAGATGTTACATCCTGCAGGAGAACAACCCTGTACCGATTATCCTCGCACTGCCGCCAACCTCTCTGAAATACATTAGAGATTACATCGGCAAGCGAATCCTCCTCAAAGGACTCCGCTGCTACGATGCCGTAACTAAGATCACACTGAAAAAGGAAAAGTCAGCAGACGGCATTACATATTCCAGAGCAGCCTTCGCATTTGTGAGTAAGCTGACGGACGAACAGAGAGCCGAAACAAAGGCAATGGTAGAGATGATCAAGGCGCAGGCGGATAACATCCCGGATATTGATGAAGCAGACTATAACACAGGAGCCGCCGTGGATGCAGCGGACTTCCAGAGTGTAGACGGAGACGCAAACCTGCCGTTCAACTAAGGCAGACCAAGCTGGGAGCGGAAACGCTCCTGGCATTATCCAAAGGAGGCACAGTATGCAGATATTATTTGATAACTGGACCGGCAGATACGATGATGAATGCTTAATGCCGGGAGACATCGTGGAAGCGGCTATGGTTTACAACTTTAGGGAGAACGCAGGCAACCAGACGGATACTATGATCCAGATGAGCGAGGTCGCAGACATCGTAGGCAACCTGCCAATCTATGACACCATATACAAAGAGAACAGATACTCGCCATGGAAGTACGCAGGACAGTGCTATCCGGGAGAGTTACAGAATAGAAATCCGGCACTCATGCCGATGTGCTATATCTGCAGCAGATACAGGGCAGATACCAGAGAGGAACTGGAAGAAAATATCAAAGTGGCGAAGTGGGCAGCAAGCAAGGTAGTCAGCGAAGGAAAGATACCGATCGCACCGCACCTTTACTTCCCACGATTTATGGATGACTCCATCGCCGAGGAGAGATACTTCGGAATGGAAGCAGGCAAGCGTCTGATGATGCAGTGTAAAGAATTCCTCGTAGTGACCGTGGATAATGTGATCAGCGAGGGAATGAATGAGGAAATCGACTACATGACGAACAAACTCATGATGCAGGGCAAGTCAATCAATTTCACAAGACTTACTCTGGAACAGGTAATACTTAGTAGATTGGAGCGATAATATGCAGCTGGCAGCGGAGGTCGATTTAGACCGTCTGGTAGATTATAAAACTGAATACTGCTCCGTTATCAAAAAGCACAAGATCACAGGCGACAACCTCACAGGTCTGTGTCCATTCCATGATGACCGTGCCAATTCATTCTCGGTAGACCTAAAGACCGGAAAGTGGCACTGCTTTGCAGAGGACGAGGGCGGAAACTTCGTCACATTTTATGCAAAGCTGAATGGACTGGATACCAAGGAAGCCTATAAGCAGATACTGGAAAAGTATGGAGCATTGAATGAGCCGCAGGAGAAACCAAAAGAGAAGAAACCAGGACTGGATCACTACACCGTGTCCCAGTATTCATTTGAGAAGCGTCTCCCAGAGGACTGGCTGAAAGAACAATGCTGCCTGCAGACAAAGAAAGACCGAAACGGAGTCCAGTATTTATACATACCATACTTTGACGCAGAAAAAAATCTGGCACTGCACCGTAAGAGATACGGCGGAAAGCAGTTCCGGTGGGAATATGGAAAGACGGACAGGCTGTGTATGTACGGACTATGGCAGATAGAAGCCATAAGGAATATCGGATACGCAGCACTGGTCGAGGGCGAGAGCGATTCCCAGTCCATGTGGTACATGGGAATCAGCACACTCGGAATACCGGGAGCGTCCATGATGCGAGCAGACTGGGCAGGAGTCCTGCAGGATTTGAAACTTTACATCCATGTAGAGCCGGACAAAGGCGGGGAAGCATTCCTCGCCAAAGTCACAAGGGCACTCCGGGAAGGAAAGTTCGTAGGAGAAGTATACAAATGGAGCTGTCGGACACTCGGATGCAAGGACCCATCGGAAGTTTATATGAAGTATGGCAAAGAGGAAGCGGCCGAGAAGATCCGAAAAGCAATCAGCAACGCAGAGCAGATAGACATCGAGGAGGACAATATCCCGGAAGCAGTCGAGGGAGCACCTGTGAACTTAAGACAGCCGGAAGGTTGGATTTATTCAGAAAAGGGAATCAGCGTGATTGATGAAAAGAAGTACGCACCAGTTATGGTATGCAGAACCCCGATCATTATCACGCAGCGACTGCGGAGCATGGAAACAGGAGAGGAAAAGATAGAGGTAGCATTCAAAAGGGATGGGCAGTGGCACAAGGCAATCTACCCACGAAGTACCATCTTCACATCCAGAGCCATCACAGCACTGGCAGACTTAGGATGCACCGTCACATCGGAGAACGCAAAGCACATCGTAAAATTCTTGGCAGCACTGGAAGCCGAGAACATAGACATCATAAAGAAAGCAGACTCCACAAGCACATTCGGATGGCAATCCGGAAAGCGGTTCGTGCCGGGGCATGACAAGGACATCGTTCTGGACATTGACCCATCGCAGAGGGGCATGGCAGCGGCATACTGCCAGAACGGAACAATGGCAGACTGGCTCAAAATGATAAAGCCACACCGAAGCAGAGACAAGTTCCGGTTCATACTGGCGGCCAGTTTCACAGCACCGCTCCTGCGAATCATAAAGCAGAGAATATTCTTCGTGTACAACTGGGGCGGTTCAAAAGGCGGAAAGACCGCAGCACTTAAGGCAGCACTCTCCGTATGGGGCGACCCGGAAAGACTGATGGTAAATTTCAACGCAACGCAGGTAGGCTTGGAGAGAACCGCATCCTTTTACTGCGACCTCCCACTGGGAATTGATGAGCGACAGTTGGCAGGAAACAACCAGAACTCACTGGAGAAAATCGTGTACATGATCGCCAGTGGTACAGGAAAGATACGAGGTGCAAAGAGCGGTGGCATCCAGGCAACACAGACATGGAGAACCGTGGCACTGGCAACCGGAGAAGAACCACTATCAACAGAAACATCGCAGACAGGTGTAAGCACCCGTGTGCTTGAAATATACGGCGGACCATTTGACGATGAGAGGGAAGCCTCCGTCATGCATCAGCAGTCTGGAATGAACTGCGGATGGGCGGGATCGGCTTACATCGGAATGCTCCTGCACACAGATGAGAGAAGCATCACGGAGAAATATGATGAAATGATGCAGTATGTGTACCAGATCAGCCGAGGAAAGAGCGGATCACACATAGCAGGCATCGCAGCGGTGGCACTGGCAGACGCAATCATCGATACATGGGTATTTAATAACGGAGAATGGCTGAAACGGTACGAAAATGGAGAATTTGATACGGAATCAGCCAAAACCAACACGGAAAAACTGCAAATCGACCCGGAATCATGGGAAAGAGCCAAAGAGATGGCAAGGAACATCCTGCAGGAGCAGATGAACGCAGATACCGGAGATGTAAACGAGAATGCCACGCAGTACATCGTGGACTGGATACTGTCAAACAAGGACAGCTTCGGAGAGAAAGCCTTCGGAACGTGCCTTGGCATGATCCAGAACAAGAACGCATACATCTTCCCGTCCATGCTGACGCAGGCACTCACGAAAGCAGGGTACTCATCCAGAAAGACACTGAAATACCTCGCAGATAAGGGTCTGATCGGAGTATCAGTCCTTAAGGATGGCAGCACCAAGAACTCCGTAACAAAATGGTTCAACAACCGAAACTGTCGCTTCGTGGAATTCCACCTAGGCGACCTCGCAGAGGAAAAGGACCCGTTACTGGAGGAGGAAGAAATCGCAGAGCAGATGAAACCGCAGCAGATGAGTCTGCCGGGAACAAATGACGGATGGCAGACCATACCCGATGAGGAAGCAGATAAGCTGCCGTTCAATTAGTCACAGAATTTGCGATTTAGTCACAAAAACCATGGAGCAGAAAAAATTGTGTGACTGGAAATTATGTGACCAAAATCGCTAAAAAGTTATAAAAAACCTTAAAAAACCGCACACCTAAAATTAGGTGTTTAGTTAGGTGTTCGGTTAGGTGTTTAGTAAAAAACCCAGTAAAATCAAGGCTTTTAATAACATCTAAACACCTAAAACACCTAAATCACTATTTTTATTGTATTTACGGAAAATTGTGTGACTGCATGAAGGGTTAGTCACAGAAATCACTAAAAAAACATGGTGTATATCAAAAATTAGGTGTTAGGTGTTTAGTAACCCCGACAAAGCCAGTAAAATCAAGGGTTTCACAGTGAACACCTAAATGAACACTTAGGTGTGCGGTGGAAAAATCGGGGCATTAGGTGTTCGGAGAAAGAAAGGGTGGTGCGAATGGATAATGAGAGCAATCCAAACGATGAAGAAAAACTGAAATCGTTACTGGAGACACTGAGGAAGAATGATGAAAAAGTGCCAAAGGAACTCCTTCGGACAAAGTACAAAAAGCCGTACCGGGAACTGAAGGAAAGCATCAAGGAAGTGGCAGACCGGATGCTGAACGGCAGAATCCGAGAGGGAATCGTCATAAAGACGGATGAAGCCGGACAGGTTCTCATTAAGCAGATCCAAACAACGCTCGATGAGAAAAGGAATGCAGGAACAGGAAAAGAACTCGGCAGGGCACTCTACAAAGAATACAGTCTGGAAAAGTTCCTGCAGATTGTGGAAGAAATCAGAACCGCAATCTGGAATCTGTGGATACCTTACTGGCAGGAGCACTGTTGCTTATATGCAGCACCGGAATGCTTCGAGGAAAACGGACCGCCACCGAAGATTTACAACGATTTGACAAAAGAGTTCCTTGTAGACCAGGAACAGAACATCTGGGAGAAGAAACCAGA
>OGQM01000587.1_pt1 | contig 31615 bp, 38 predicted proteins | sample 1553191 | NCBI WGS metagenome assembly OGQM01 (sample SAMEA2579954, study PRJEB22360) | human gut metagenome | biome: human gut; feature: human-associated habitat; material: faeces | place: Denmark | collected 2008/2010 | reverse complement strand
GGCGTTTGCCCTTTAATCCCTTTGCCGGATATATCAACTCTCCCGAAAGCGTGGATAGGGGCTACCTCACCCAAACGGAGATACAGACGCTTATGGACGCACCGATGAAGAACGCCACCCATGAACTTGTACGGGACTTGTTCGTCTTTTCTGTTTTCACGGGTTTGGCGTATTCCGACGTGAAGAACCTCACCGCCGACCGCCTGCAAACATTCTTCGACGGCAACCTGTGGATAATCACCCGAAGAAAGAAGACCAACACCGAATCGAACATCCGTCTTTTGGACGTTCCCAAGCGTATCATAGAGAAATACAAGGGACTGGCTCGGGACGGTCATGTTTTCCCCGTTCCGAGCAACGGCAGTTGTAACAAAATACTCAAAGATATAGGCAGACAATGCGGTTTCAAGGTGCGTTTGACCTACCATGTTGCAAGACACACGAACGCCACGACCGTGCTTTTGTCGCACGGCGTACCCATCGAAACGGTGAGCCGCCTTTTGGGACACACGAACATAAAAACCACCCAAATTTACGCCAAAATCACCGCCCAGAAGATAAGCCAAGACATGGAAACCTTGTCGCACAAGTTAGAGGATATGGAGAAGAATATCTGCCGAGCCATCTAATTAAAAACAGAATCCCGATGAAAGAAGAAAGGAACATTATCACGATGGACGGGCAGGGCAATATCTCCCTGCCGAGCGATATAGGTGCAACCGCCATGACCGTGCGGGAAATCTGCGAACTGTTCGGGGTTATCGCCCCGACGGTTCGGGCAGGGATAAAGGCACTCTGCAAAAGCGGAGTTTTGAAAGAGTACGGCATAAAACGCCTTATCCGCTTACCGGAGAGAAGTTACATCGAGGTTTACAACCTCGAAACGATAGCCGCCCTCGCTTTCCGTATCGAGTCGTTCGGGGCGGCGAAAGTCCGCAGGGCATTATTAGAGAGGATTATACACGGGCGAAAAGAGTAAAGCCAAGCCTTTGTCTTGATTGAAATCAGAGTGGAACACAGAACGTTTCCGCCGCCTATGGCGGCAGAAACGTTTTTAGTTACCTTTGCTGTAGGCATAAGAAGCAAGCCGTTTTTTTCTTGGGTTTTCAATCCCACAAAAGAGTATGGCTCCTTGTCCTGCGAATCGAAGATTGGTCGTCAGAGGCCGTATAGAAGAATGCTCATCGACAGGACATGGCTTATGCCATTTATCCATCAACAAGAGTAACGATATTACCATGGCAAAGAAAGCAAAAAAAGTCAAGAGCGCCAAAGGTGCGGAACTTCGGATAGTCAATCCCGATGCGGCTGGGATAGACATCGCGGACGGTATCATGCAGGTCTGCATCCCTGCTGACCGCTCCAAGGACAACAACCGTGCGTTCGGAGCATATACATCCGACCTGCATGCCATCTCGGCATGGCTTAGGGAATGTGGCATAAAGACAGTCGCAATGGAATCCACCGGGGTGTACTGGATACCGCTGTTCTGTCGTCTTCAGGAGGACGGGCTGGATGTCGTATTGACCAACGCAAGGGATGTGAAGAACATAACGGAGAGGAAAACCGACGAGTCGGATGCCGAATGGCTGATGTTGCTGCACCAGTACGGGTTGCTCAAGGCAAGTTTCCAACCGCACAACGACGCCAAACGGATGAGGACACTTACCCGTCATCGTGACACCCTCTCCCGTGAAGCCTCAAGCATGGTCCTGCGTATGCAGAAAGCCATGCAGCAGATGAATATAAAACTTACGCTTGTCCTGTCTGACATCACGGGAAAATCCGGCATACGTATCATCGAGGCCATTCTTGCAGGTGAACGTGACCCCAAGAAACTTGCGGAATTGGCTGACATCCAGTGCAAAACCCCGAAAGAGGAAATAGCCAAGGCACTTGAGGGCAACTGGGAAGAAGACCTCATGTTTGTCCTCAGACAAAACTATGATACTTTCAAACATTATTGTACCCAACTTGGCGAGTGCGATGCAGAACTGGAGAAACTCATGGAAAACTACCGTGCGGAGGTTGCCAAAGTGGAAGATACTTCATATAGCCCGGCAAAAAAACGCCGCGATTATAAAAAGACCAGGCATACCGTGAGCTTCGACGTGGAAAGGAAAGCATACGAAATGTGGGGAGTGAACGTTTTTGAGATACCGGGCATAAGCCACCTGACCGCACTTGAACTGATGAGTGAACTGGGGCACGACTTTACCCGGAAGTTCCCGTCTTCCAAACAGTTCTGCTGTTGGTGCAACATCTCACCGAACACCAAGATATCAGGAGGAAAAAGAATATCAAGCCACGTGCCACACCGTCGGAACAATGTCGGGTTGATTTTTAGAAGTATCGCTTCTTCGCTCGCCAATGCGAAGAACCAATTGGGGAACTTCTACCGCAGAATACGTTCACGGGCCGGAGGTAAAGCCGCAGTCATTGCCACTGCCCACAAGGTAGCCGAGATATTCTTTGCCATGGTTGCAAACCAAACAACTTATAATCCGGAAAGAGTAGGTATAGACGAGAAAGTATTACTCGAAAAACGGATTACAAGATACAAACGTGAATTAGAACGAATTACAGGCACACATATAGAAATTGGCAATGCATGTGTTCCATAGAAGAAAACGACGGTATTCGTATCGGTTGTTTCGGACGGCAAGCCCAACAGCCGTTGGAAAGCATGATGATATACCAACATATCAACATACCAACATACAAACGTACCAGCATACCAGCATGCAAACCTATCACTATGGTGATATATTATATTGCAGGTTCTATTCCTCTTTTCAGAGGAAAGCGGAGCAATCATTTCCGTTTACAAAGGCAAAGCAAGCACGGGGCTTTATGTCGGCTAAAAGGTCAGGCGGCTGCGCCGTTTCCCGATAAATCTTCCTCTCGCTTCGCTGCGAGCGTATTTATCGGGAAAACCTTGTATCCGACCGCCCCGTGCAAAAGAGCCTTTGAAAACGGAAACGACCGCCCCGCCGCCCACCACCGACCGAAAGGGAAAAATAATAAGGTGGGGGTTACGGGCAAGCAGGCGGCAGGGACAGCCACCGCCGAAAGGCAGACGGACAGACGGACGGCACGCCGCAGGGTATTTACGGAGAAAATACCGTAGCTTATTAGGGAATTTTCCGAGCCGCAATACTACGTATCGCTGAAAATTCCCCAATAAGGCAAGGGGCAAGCCCCTCTGCACACCCCATGAGGGCGGCATTTGCCGCCCTCAAAGAGAGATTAAACCAATGTTTCACAAGCCAAAAAAGAAAGGAAATATGATATGGGATTCGTAGTATTGCACATGGAAAAGGCGCACGGCAGTTATATTAAAACTGCCCCATAGGAACATACAATGTTGAAAACTTTTTTGTTCAAACATTCCCATACCTCAAAAGATTATTGTATCTTTGTACAAAAATTGTCAAGTCAAAAGATTACCAATGATGTTTGCAGATAAAATCAAACAGCTAAGAGAGCAAAACAACTTGTTGCAACGACAACTGTCCGCTGCTCTCGAAATCGACAATGGTCTATACAGCAAAATAGAACGTGGTGAACGCCGAGCCAAACGTGAACAGGTCGTTAAACTTGCCGAAATACTCAAAGTCGACCAAGAAGAACTGCTTACTCTTTGGCTTGCCGACCAAGTTTACACTGTGGTAAAAGGTGAAAATAACGCCAACAAAGTTCTAAATGTAGTACAAGAAAATATGGTTGAATATGGAAAAAAATAAATATATAAACCAAGTAATACAAGGTGATTGTTTGGAAATTATGCCAAATATCCCCGACAAGTCCATTGATATGATTCTTTGCGATTTGCCTTATGGTACAACGCAAAATAAATGGGATTCAGTAATAGACCTAAAAAAACTTTGGGCGGAATATACTCGAATTATTAAGGATAACGGAGCTATTGTTTTAACTGCGCAAGGTCTGTTTACTGCTAAACTAATAATAAGCAACGAAAGTTGGTTCAAATATAAAATCGTATGGATAAAATCGAAATCGACAAACTTTCTCAATGCTAAGAAACAACCACTTCGCAAACATGAGGATATTTGTGTGTTTTATAAAAATCAACCTACATACAATCCCCAAATGACAAAGGGCGAAAGTTATGACAAAGGCATCCGCAAAGACCAATACACAGGCAGCTATGGCGATTTTAAGCCCCGCCATGTTCAAAGTAACGGACAACGCTACCCTAATGATGTAGTTTGTTATGAAGAACAAAATATTGAGGATTTCGTGTATTTTAAAACAGCGGAATCAGAGGGAAAAGTTTATCACCCTACACAAAAGCCTGTTGAATTAGGACGTTATCTTATTCGCACATTCAGCAATCCGGGCGATACTATATTAGACAATGCTTGCGGTAGTGGTAGTTTTTTAGTAGCAGCAGCATTAGAACACCGTAATTATATAGGCATAGAAAAAAACAAAAATGTCTTACTTCATAAAACAAAGTCTATTGATTATATAAAAGTTTGCAACGATAGAATAAATGAAATTTTACGTTCAAAATTGGCTACTGTTACTGAATATGGATCGTTTGATAATCACACAACAACAGCATTAACCACTGCTAAATAATTATGGCGACTAATACAATAAAGAGGAATGAAAGAGATTGGGCTGGGCAACTTATAAGTTGGATAAAATCAGCCATAGAACACGGCACAACTGTATTTGAAGATGCCACAAACGATACAGGTGTTAAAATGGAATCAGGAAGAACTAAATTTCCAGATGTTCTGTTATTTACCGACAAAGTATCTGGTATTATTTTCAATGGCTGGGAACTTAAATTTCCTGATACTGCTGTTGATGATGCCGTAATGCTTGACAATGCGTTGGAAAAGGCGAAGAAGTTGCAATCCGATTCATTCGTAACATGGAACGGCACGGAAGCTGTGATTTGGAAAATAGACACCGATAATTATTCCATAGATACACTTAGTAAAATTAAGGAATATCAAAAAGAACGTTCTATTTCAACCCGTGATGACCTTGCAGATCCTGTAAAGTTTGCCCACAACGAGACATTATTAAAGCAACGGGCAAATGAAATTTTGCACGACCTTGGGCAATTATACACGACAGGAGAGTTAAAGCCTGCCATAAATATTACGGGAAATATTATTGAAGCAGTCCGTAGTGCTTCCAATATAATTATTCCTCAATTTCAAAAGGCAATAAATGAATGTAAGGGAAGCAATGCTGATTTTAGAAAGGAGTTCAATCAATGGAAAATTTATGAAAGTTCAACATTGAAAATTTTAGCTTCTTCTTCCCGTCGTGCAGAAACGGTTGTACCTGAACAAATTTTAGCGAAATTTACTTTTTATAATTTGATTGGAAAAACCCTTTTTTACCTCACTTTATGCGAAAATTTAAGTGGCGAATTGGAAAATATTACAATAACAGATGTTTCCAATTTAAAATCAACACTTTTCTCATATTTTGACCAAGCAAAAGCAATTGATTATCAGGCAATTTTTAAACCTTATTTTACAGACGATATAAGTTATTCTGCCACAACAAACAAGGCTTTATTTGACTTAATTCATATTTTTACTGATTTTGATTTTAGAATATTGCCGACTGCTGTAATCGGAAATATTCTTGAAAACCTTGTACCCAAAGAGGAAAAGCAAAAATTCGGTCAGTACTTTACACCTGAAACTTTGGCTAATCTTGTGGCTTTCCCTGCCGTACAAACTAACCAAGATAATTTGTTTGACCCGACTTCGGGAACAGGTACATTCTTGAACGCTTTTTACAAGATTATGGCGTTTCATGGAAATACCAATCATTCAGACTTACTGAATCACATTTGGGGTAACGATGTTTCACATTTTCCCACCATTCTTTCGGTTATCAATTTGTACAAACAAGATGTAACACAAACGGATAATTTTCCTCGTGTTACTCGTGACGATTTTTTTAATCTGAATGTAGGTAACAAAGTAAGTTTTCCCGATTCAAAAGATTACAAGAAACACATTGAATTAGCTATACCTCAATTTGATGGTATTGCAAGTAATTTCCCATTTATTCAGCAAGAAGATATTCCAAATGATGTTTTAACCAACTTTTTCAGAGGCGAGTTTCAAGCACAGCAACAAGCATTTCTTAAAGATAAAACATTCAAAATCAATGAACGTTCTGATTATTTTACTTATTGTGTGTACAACTCATTCCGCTTTTTAAAAGATGGCGGCGTTTTATCTATAATAACTTCAAATGCTTGGCTTGGTAAAGAATATGGATTTCAGTTCAAGAAATTTTTACTAGACAACTTTCATATCAAATATGTAGTGAAAAGCTATGCCGAACATTGGTTTTCTGATTCTCAAGTTTCTACCGTTTATGCGGTATTTCAAAAAGGGGCAAATGAAGAACCTACAAGATTTGTAACTATTGATTTTAAGTTGAAAGACTATTTTTCTCAGGATAATACAGCAAGTCAAATACAACAAATAGAAGATTTTTATACTGAAATAGACAATTGCGATGATACCCACAATAATAAGTGGAATAAAGATTCAACTTTCAACGATTTATACTTAAATCAGCAAGACCGTATTTCTGTTTGTATTGTTCCTAAACATAAATTATTACAGTCCATAACCGACAAGGATAATTGGGCAAAGTATTTTATTTCTGCTAACCTATTTGAAAGTTTCGACAGTTCGTTAAAACAATTATATCCTAATGTTATAAATGTTTTTCGTGGAGAACGTACAGGTTGGAATGAAATGTTTGTAATACCCGAAAGAGATGTTGCATCTTCAGGAATAGAAAACCAATATCTTTTGCCGTATGTAAAAAGCCCAACAGAATTAGAACGAATAGAGTTTGATGAAAACTATCAATTTCGATTATTCGTTTGTCCAGATGAAATAGACAATTTGCCCAATGGTGCAAAGTCGTGGATTCAACGTTTTGCAAACACACAAAACAAAAATGGCAGCCAAACAATACAACAGGCTTGTGCCGGACACCGCCCTTATTGGTATTCACTTCGCCCCAAACAAGCAAGTATCATAACAGCAATAAATCCGTTTGAACGTTTCTTTTTCACCTTCTCGCAAACACCATTTACGATAGACCAACGTTTGATTGCCATGTGTGTACAAGACGGTTATGATGTTGAGCTAATTGCCGCCTTATTCAATTCTGCTATTACATTCTTAACACTCGAAATGCGAGGCACTTCACGCAATTTAGGCGCATTAGATCTAAACGCTAATTATCTAAAACAACTGAAAGTATTAAATCCTGATTTACTTAATGATGCGCAGAAATCAGATGTTTTAGTAGCATTTCAACCCTTAAAACACCGCGAAATAGAATCAATATTTAAGGAAGTGCGAAAAGCCGACCGAATAAATTTTGATAAAACTATCTTGCGTTGTTTCGGCATAAATGAGAATCTTTTGGATAGCATTTATTCTCTGCTTATTTCTTCGGTAGATGACAGGGTTTCAATGCAAAACAAATAATTATGGAAGAGGAAGTCCCCGATATACGAACATTACCTTTAGGAATTTGCATTGTAGAAAATAATTCGTACTTTTGTAATAAAAAGAGTTATTTGACAGCACAGCAACGCAAAACGCTGAAATTCGCACGGTTGCCAACTCGTTACCTCTATTTCTCAAATAATTCGCTAAAAGTTTATTCTTCAATCGGTTGAGTCAAACCAATAAAAATCTAAAATATAACGTGACACATAACGACGGTATGGTGACTGTCTTTCCGACCCGTCACCATACTAAAAAAACAATGAAATCATGAGAACTGTGACCGAAGAATCGTTGCGACGCAGGCTGGCCCGTCTGGAGTCGGCCCTGGAAAGCGAAAAGGCACGCCTGAGAAAAGTATGCGGCGGCATCCCCTGGGGAGCCGGGATGAGGCGTACCAAATGTACCCCCTCATTCCGAAGGGAGGACGAACTGATTGGGAAAATCAAGGCGGTGAGACAGCAACTCTCCCAAATGTCCGCAGGCGGTGACAATCACACGTTTAAAGAAACAGGCAGGTGAATGCCGGCCAATTAACTTGCAAGTCAATAATTTTAAAACCAGTTACGAATATGAACACCCGATTGGCTATAATCCGTTCAGAGGGAAAAGAACATCTCTGCTACCGGGAAGAGGAATGTTTTGTCGATGTATCCTATCCGATGGTGACATTTACCAAAGGGGAGGATGATTTTGAAATTGTCAAATGCGACCATCCGTCCATGGAAGAGACTTTCCTGTATCAGGAAAGCCGTCTCTCAATCGTGATTGAAATGTACCATAACGGCTGGCCGGCATTGTCTCTGAAAGATCCCGTGACCCATGAGATATACACGGTCCTGACGGTCAACTTAGAAGATAAGGCGGCATTCTCACTGCCTGACAGGGCATTCGTGGACATCAACAACAATCCTGATGCCATGGAGTTCCTTCTGTCTAACAAATTGGCTGAGGATACAGGTTATAGACGTCAGAGCGGCTGGGTAAGCTACCCGATGGTCACACTTAACCTTCCGACGTTTTACAGGCTTGACCCACATGCCTTTAGCGCAATATTGAATATCCGGTAATCCTTCCGGGCAATGAATCTGATATCAACAATCAATCAAATGGAAAGAACCATGGAATATCAAGCGGAAAATACCGTCTCCAGTTTCTTCTACTATATGTGGAACGCCTGGAGCGAGGAGGAATGCAAAACCGTGTATGGCGGCATGTACCCGCATTTCTGGGAAAAATGGTGCGTGGCGACAGACAAGGGCACATTCGGCGCGGCGGAACGGTTCTATCTGGAACTTTCGGAAGACAACCGCAGGATTCTGGTGGAACGGGCCGTCTCGATATACGACGGACGAGGCCTCAGAAACAGGAACAGAAACATAAAAAATCAAACAGCATGCAGGGAAACATTATCAGTCTGATCTGCAACTCATGCGGTTGCGGTCAAACGGAAGCACAGGAATACCTGGACTCCGAAATCCGGTACCTGCGCGAATTGCAGGAGGCGGACGACCTGAGAGAAGATGACATGGAAACGGCCTGTCTCAACCTCGGTCTTGACCTTGACTACCGGGAATATTTTATCAACCGCCTCGCAGGGGCATAAAAAACTTATGGCTATGACTTATTTTCAGAACATACACTCTCTGACGGACTTGAAGAAAGAATACCGCCGGCTGGCATTGGAGCACCACCCGGACAAGGGTGGTGACACCGCAATCATGCAACAGGTGAACACCGAGTTTGGAAGGCTTTTTGAGGCTTGGAAAGAAAAACCGGATATTCCCTCGACCTCAACCGGATATGAATATGACTATCCGGGAGCCACGGCAAAGGAATACACCAAGTATGTGTATAACGAATACCGCTGGAAAGGCCGCAATTACAAGGGGCAGCACGCTCCTGAAATCGTGGGACTGGTACGGGCATGGCTCAAGGAGACCTATCCGGGATACAAGTTCTCTGTCAGACGGGAGAATTGCCACTCCATCCATATCCGGTTGATGAAAGCGGATTTCGAGGCGTTCACCAAAGAGTCCGGAAAAGTTCAAGGCGATGTCAACCACCATCATATCCATTCAGACAAATCCTTGACGGACAGGGCAAAGGATGTAATGGTGAATATCTGCGATTTCATCATGTCGTACAATTTCGATGACAGCGACCCCATGACGGACTATTTTCACACCAACTTTTACCTGACGCTCGGAATCGGAAGTTACAAACAGCCGTACAAGGTGGAACCGCCCAAACTCGGCAGCAAAGACAAGCCGGAGGTATTCAAGCATCCGGAAGGTCCGGCACACGAGGCAATGCGCCGGGCATTGGGCAAAGCGCGTTTCGGCTTCATCGAAAGCCGGAAGTATGCCGGGGAAATAATTCTGGGGGAAGACTGTTTCGGCTCACGGGGCGAAGTCTATTTTTGGCCGAAGGAATATTCAAGCGCAAAAATGGCCCAAAAACGCATCGACAAACTGGAGGAAGCCGGAATAAGGTGCGAACTCACCGGCTATAACGGAGGATACATCCGCCTGCTCGGGTACACCCCTGAGATGAGAAATTCCCTGGAACGGGAACGTCAGGAGTATGCCGCCGCGTATCAGGCATGGTACTCAAAACAGAATTTAAAAACAATCTGATTCAGAAATTATGGATACAAACAATTTGGACAAGTGGTGGTACGGACTTCCGGAAAACACCAGACAGGCTATAGGAAACGATGGGATATGGGAAAAACTGGATATGCCGTCCCGTTCGGCGCTACACCGGTATTCCCGGCTTAGAATTTACGGAACGGCAAAGGACAGGGATGAGGAACGCACGCTGCTCAATGAAATCGCGTGCGGACTGGGCGACCTTGCCCTTGTCCGTAAAAACGGCATCGCTTTGGAGAAAATGTGCAACGGGAACGGGGAATTTTACGATGAATACCAGGAACAGTTCGACATATTATATGACAATTACGGACATACAATAGAAAATATAAGCTGGCCGGACTGGATCGGACATACAATTCCGACAAACAGGGAACTGGTCCGGTTATTGGAACATCACGGTTACAAGCGTATGGAAATCGATACCGACAGAAGAATCCCGAAAACTTTCTATGTTTTCCGTCGTGGGTTGCACATCAACGCAAGCGAGGACTTGTCTTACCACATCGTACCGCAACAGGACAGTTTCGGACTGGGGCGTTTTGCGGTATGCGCTACCAAAGACGGTGAAAGCTCCCAGCTGGGAACTGACTGTGCCCGGCTCTTTTTGAGGCGCTTCCTTGCCTTCCTGAAGGGTGAAAGAAGCGGGAAAGAGATTATAGATGAAATATGCAACAACCGACAAACTGAACGATAGTATGAAAGCAAAAGTATTCAAGTACAGGTCTGACGGGAATACCGTCGTGGCTCCTTATATGGAACTGGAGCCGTACGCCGAGAATGTATATCTCTCCCTGTCTAGAAAGAACGAATATGGGAATGAGGACGATGACTGTTTCCATGTGGTCTGCCGGATTGAAAACGTTTATTTCTCCAGCGGGCAGTATTCACGCCGGTTCCTCAACGGAGAAAACCGCAGGGACGAAACTGCCGCCTATTGCAGGAACTGGATCGCGGATACGCTTCAGGGCGCGGAAAGAGGAGCCTTTGTCAGGTTGATCTCAGTCCGCGTGTTCGAGGCTCTCGGACTTGACACCACCCCCCTGGTGCAAGCCCGTGAGGCATACAAAAGGAGGCAGGAACAGAAACGCAGGGAACAGGAGGAGAAAGAGGCGGAAGAGCGCAGAGCGCGGGAAGAGCAACATCAGCGGCTGCTCGATGAACAGAAACAGAAATTCCTGGACGGGGAACGGATCACGGGAGGAATGTTCCTTGAAATCACCGGAAGGGACGGTTTTGACATCCATATCAGAACCAAAGGGACATTCAACAGGCATGTAAGAGGCATTGACAGGAACGGAACCGTCAGTTACCGGAAAATCAAAGGTCACCGGACTCCGGACTTTACCGGATGCCATAAGGCCGTGGGCGATTATCTTGCATTTATAACAACAAGAAAGGGCAAATAATAAAACCTGGCGGTAACGGCGTGCTCCATGCGGCTGTTACCGTTGCCGGCTTCCGGACTCACAACTTACGGTTCAGCGCCATCGCCAACGGAAACATAAACCGGTTATAGGCCTTGAGCTTTTGCAAATTCAGCGCATATCCGGCATAGGGGCTGGTCAGATCGGTATAGAAGAATACATCGGTAAATCCCGCGTGTTCCTCCACAATTTCACCATCCAACGGAATCTCCTCCACATTGAACCGCTCCAGAGGCAGCTCTTCCAGACGGGCATGCTCCGCATTGCCCAATACGTTCAGGTTGCGGTTAAACAGCACGAATCCTTTCTTCCTGTAATCCACACGCATACCATACGGACGCTCCACAAGGAAAGCATCCGCCGCTTTCTTTATATAGTTTTCCATGATCCTGAAATTAGAAACTGCAAAAATACACCATTTGTCCGGCAATGGCGAACAAATCAGGAAGATTATCTCCGGAAGCCATACAAGATCCCGCAACAAGGAACAACCGCATATTTTATTTCCCACCCTGCAAAGGTAGTCCCGTGTCCTGTGTACCCGTACAAGGTCAGGCCCCTGCGGGGTTGGCTGAAAGAAAATCATCCTCGCTTCGCTGCGGTATTTTCTTTCGCCAAACCTTGCGGGTACGGCCACGGGACTGTCAGGCAGGCGAGAAATAAAAATACCGGCTCCCGGAGCCGGACGTGTTTAACAGATAAAAATACAAAAGTCATGAAAATCCTGAATGAAGAACATTTCGAGAATGTAAGGCGCTATGCCGAATCCATCGGTGACACCTCGCTCCAAAAATGTCTGGAACGGTTGAAAAGCTGGGAAGAAAACCCTGACTGTCCCTGCGAAATCTCACTCTACTACGACCATGCCCCGTACTCGTTCGGCTTTACACAGCGCTATCCCGACGGAAGGACAGGTATCGTGGGAGGTCTGCTCTATCATGGAATACCTGACAGATCGTTTGCCGTAACATTGCAGCCGTTCCACGGATGGCAGATACATACCTGAAAAACATGAGACTCGACAATGACCGAAAAGCAGACTTCAGAACAGAGAATCCGAGGTCTGCTTTTTCATTTCTTGCTGTAAAGATAGCCGTTTGCCAGGCTGATTGCGCAAGGCGGCCCCTTTCAGGGGCTGGGTTGGCTGAAAGAAAATCATCCTCGCTTCGCTCCGGTATTTTCTTTCGCCAAGCCTTGCCGCAATCCCCGGCAAACAGGCCGGAAAGACACCAAGAAATAAAAATGCCTACCCATGTAGGCCGATGTTTTACTTAAAAAAGAACGGATATGGAAACACTGGATTATAACCGGCTGCTGCTTGTCTCCCTGTGGCAATACAACCACCATGGGGATGAAGGGCTGACTCCTGCACTTTTCGAGGAAACGTTCGGAAAGGTCTATGGAAGTCACTGCTACGAAAAATGGACCGGCTACTTCAATCAGAATCTCTGGGACATGATTGCCTATTTCAGAAGCGAGAAGGAGAACGGACAGAAGTTCTGTGATATGGTTGCCCGCCAGGTCAAATTGTACCAACAAAAACGCTCTCAATATGAAGTACGGTAATTTTTATGATTTGGAAAGTCTGACTCTGCTCAACAGGCATGAAGGGTGTGCCTGTTCCATAAAGGAGTGCGACGTGGAGAAGGTGAACCGGCTGATTTCAAGGATGCGGGAGGACAGGGAAAGAGTCAGTTTACCGACCGCAGGGGATGTCGTCACTTATACTACCCGTGGCGGTGACTATTATCCGCAGGCACACATTGAAAGGGGCGATGACCGGGAAGTCCATATTTGCCTTCTCCCACAGACACCTTTCTGCCATGAAAATGAAAAGTGTACCGGTTACAATACGGAAGGAGGCCCTTGGGTTATAACCGGTCCGGAATTGCTGCTTCCCGATGGCATACGCAGCAAACAGTTCCGGATGTGGGGGCATACCGGAAGGCACAGGAACGGTGCCGTCCTCTTCCACACATTCGTCAGGGCATGGAAATACACGGAACCCGATCCTCTGTACGGAAAGTACACCACAAAAGAATGGACGAGATACATCATCGAGTGTCAGCCGGATATTGAACCGGCTGATGCCTTTATCTATCGGAATGAGTCATTCACCCTTTACTCGCGGGAAGAACTGGAGCGGCTGGTCGGGATTCTGCACGGAGAACTTTTCAACGGATTCCGTCCCGGTCTGTTCATACTCTGGGCATACCGTATGGAATGGAAGGAACTTCCCACATGGGAATGGAACATGCTGAAAGCGGAAACGCACCTCTTTTTCCTTGGCGTCTCCCCCGTCAAGATACGGACGGACCATAACGGACATACAGTAACCTTCTATAAAAAAACAGAACAATATGACACGCTATGAGACATCCCCAGAAGTCCGGCCACTTGAAAAGACAATCTGTGAGTTTGCAGGCTTGAACGGGTACGATCCGATGAACGTGTTCACAGATTTCCTGCGTTACGTCATACACGGATTCTCACCGGGCGCTCCTCCGCTGAAAGACTGGAGGTACAAGCGGCAGCAGAATGCCGCATTCATGAAAATGTTTGCGGAATGGGTGCGGCTCATGCAGAAGCAGCTGGAGGCCGCATCCTGGTATGACGCGTTAGGAGACCTTTTCATGGCGCTCAGTTCCAGAAAGGGACAACAGGCGCAAGGGCAGTTCTTCACTCCCGTACATATCTGCGACCTGATGGTAATGTGTACGGAAACGGACGAAAAAAAGACCGGGCAGAGGATAAACGACCCTACCTGCGGAAGTGGGCGTCTCCTGCTGGCATATCATGTACGCCACCTGGGTAATTATCTTGTCGCGGAAGATGTCAACCGTACCTGTTGCCTGATGACCATATGCAATATGCTCATTCACGGCTGCGTGGGGGAAGTCATCCACCATGACAGCCTCTGCCCCGAAAACTTCATGGACGGCTGGATGGTAAACCATACACTGACCCAGACGGGCATTCCTTCCATTCGCCGGATGAGCGAGGAGGAATATCGGACAAGCAGGAACATGTCCGTTGACCTGCTCAGAAAGCGGAAAGAGAAATTGCGCCAAATGCAGCCGGACAAGAAACAATTGCCATAAAAACATGGCAGAATTTATAAACAATAAAACGAATGATTATGAAACTGAATGTTAGCAATGAATTGAAATCCCGCCTGGTGCATGCGGCGGAAAACGGAAGTGTGATAGCCAAAGGCATCCTTTCGGAAGTAAAAAAGAACGTACCGGTGGAAGAGATCATACGCGGTACCTACAACTGCTTCTCCACCAAGCGCAAGCGGACGGAAGCGGGCACGTTCAAGAAAATCCGGATCGTGTTCACGGCCTGCAGCAAGGATCTGGCCCATCCCAGTTTCCCGGACCGGAACAACCCGCAGGCACCCTGGTTCCCGGAGAACCGGACAGACCTGGAACCCTCCACGTTTGTGGAACTGTTCAAGAACCTGCCCAAGTACTCACCCGACGAAATCAATTATTTCTGTAGCGCCCTCTCATTGGACAGCAAAGTCACGGTCAGGCTGCATGAAAGCATGAACGACTTCATGGAAGCCTATCTGGAAAGCAACTACAGCCCCATCTCCGACAGTGACACATCCAGCCTGCACAGTTCCTGTATGCGGTATGAGGACAAGGCACGCAACGCCGCTGACTTCTATACCAACTTCGCCGGCGCTAAAATCCTTGTGGCAAGGGACGAGAGCAACAACATACTCGGACGGGCTGTCGTATGGAACGAGGTAACATTGTGGAAATCAATAAACACACCGATTGCCGCCTCCCTGCTGGACCGCATCTATTCCTCACACGCATTCGTCGCCGAACTGATCCGCAAGCAGGCGCAGGAGGCGGGCATCCTGTTGCGACGCAGATACAACGATTATACACATACAACGGATTTCACCGTACTGAATCCCATTGAGGGGCAGGAATGGGCGGCCGGAGACAATATACAGGTTTCATTGACGGTGAAAGTGCCCGCCTGCAGGTGGCACAAGAAAGGGGTGCCTTACCTCGACACGTTCTACAGCCTCCATCTGACGGACGGTAACCTGGAACTGAGAAATACGGAGGGCGACACGAGCATAGCCACCTGCCGGAGCACGGAAGGGCGCGCAAACAGGAGAAAATATGTATGTCCCAAATGCGGAAAGATACATTCCTTTCCGGATACGGCATTCTGCAAGAATTGTCAGGACATGTTCTATATATCCACCGTATTCGGACAAGTACTGAAAGGCACGTCGGCGGAATACAAGGGAAAGAAATATCCGTCCTTCCTCTTCAAGAAGGGACGTCCCGTACCGGAGTTCAGACGGTACCTGCAAATCGAAAAGTTGTTCATCTCCTGAAAAGTCAGCATCATGGAAAAATTAATGGCTCTTTACAACATCTCCTCCCCCTCCGGCAAGGAGGGGAAGATGGCCGGGTTCATCATCGGGGAACTCAGGCGGATGGGTATTCCTTTCCGGCAAGACAGGCACGGAAACCTCTATGCGGTCAAAGGCAACCGGAAAAGCTACCCCTGTGTCGTGGCGCACATGGACGAGGTACACCGGCGCAAGACAGGCACCTATGCGGCCCATCTTGTGGCGGACTCGATGATTGTCGGCTATGACCGCAAGCGTAAACGGATGGCCGGAATCGGCGCGGATGACAAGAACGGCATCTGGATCTGCCTGAAATGCCTGGAGGATTTCAAGGCGGTGAAATGCGCCTTCTTCGTACAGGAGGAGATAGGATGCATAGGCAGCGGCCATGCCGACATGTCCTTCTTTTCCGACTGCCGTTTCGTCATCCAGTGCGACCGGAAAGGGAATGGGGACATGGTGACACAAATCAACGGAATGAGGCTCTGCTCCAATGAGTTCATTTCAGCGGTAGATCCCCGGAGGTACGGTTACAAGCCTGCACAGGGGCTGGCTACGGATGTGGCGGCATTGAAAAGGAACGGGCTGGAAGTATCCTGCGTCAATCTCTCCTGCGGATATTATGAACCTCATACGGACAACGAGTACACCATCCTGGCGGATCTTTGCAAGTGCTACCGGTTTGTCCGGCACATCATCTGTTGCCATAAGGAAACCAGCACGCATATACCGGAAACGGAAAGAAAACCCTTCCCCGGATATTATGAACTGTTCGGAACGGCCGGATATAGCGAAAAGGATTATATCCGTCTGTCAGAAGAGTACAGATCTGAATTTACTAAAACAAGCAGGACAAGCCATAAGAACAGATTGTAATTTATCAACGACTTTAAAAACAAGAAATATGGAAGCAACAGTCATGCCGGCCACTGCACCGGTACAGAAACAGCAGGGACTCAACCAGGTAGTCATCAACAAGGTACGGCGAATGATAGAAGGCAGGCAGGGGGATGTCATGGACACCATCAACCGTCTGCTCAGTGAGGGACGGATCGCGCAGGATTTCATCGCTCCCATCGGGGTAAGCCAACGTAGCAAGGAACGCCCCGTTATCTCTTTCAAAGCGGAAGGAAGGGTACAGATGGCAATGCCCGAAGGGAACTTCAACCTGCACGGCAACGCCATAAGCCAGATTTCGGAGAAGATGGGCATTCCCGCCAAATACCTGCGCGAGCTTTCCGCCGGAGATGCCTGGCAGAAACAGTTGTGTGCCACCATCCTGAACGAACATTCGGGATGGACCGAGCGCACACGGGTACTGATACGTGCGGTGGGCATGGAGGTCCGGGGCGTGTTGTCGGACTCCTACCGCCGGCTCAACTCAGTGGACATCCTGACCGCTTTCATCCGTGAGGCGGGAGGACAGGGGGCGGTCGTGTCCGACGCCTATATGAACGACACGAAAGTATGGTGCGAAACGATCCTGCCCACTCCGATAGAGATACCCACCCGTAAGAACGGGACGGTCATCATCTTCGCAGGAGCACGCTTCTCCACATCCGACTATGGCAACGGCTCGGTGGACATGCGGTCGTTCCTGCTCAACGGGGCGTGCCTGAACGGGATGGTCCGGGAATCCGTCATGCGGCAGGTGCACCTTGGAGGCAGACTGCCGGATTCCCTATCCCTTTCCCAAAAGACCTATGAACTGGACACGCAGACCACCGTATCGGCAGTTTCCGACCTGACCAAAGGGCTGTACAGCAAAGATACCATCATGCAGAAGGCCATCGAAATTCAAGGCGCATCGGAAATTGACGTGGATTTCGACAAGGAACTGAAGAATCTGGTGCAGAAAGGAGCCTTGTTGAAAAACGAAGGACGCGAGGTGGAAAAACTGCTGATGAACAACAATCCTGACGACGGAGTGACAGGCGGGGCCACGCTCTGGAAACTGACACAGGGAATCACCGCCTTTGCAAGGGAACAGCAGCCGGAACGCTGCCGGGAACTGCATGAAATATCGGGGCAGCTGATGAACCGGGTAAAGGTAAATTAAGAGTGGCTAAGACTAAAGCCGTGAACGGCGATGGCAAGCGTCCGTTCACGGCTTTGCATAATTTCAATCTACGGTATATAGAACAGTTCAAACTCCTCTTTTCTTCTTCTCTCTATGCCTGGAATGACTTTCCCCCGATAACAGCGGAACGATATATATTCCTTGTAAATATTCCGGTTACCATCGTCCAGTTTCTGAATCAGTCTGCTTTTGGGTATCTTGCCGTTTCCGATCAGACGGTAACAGCCCACATTAAAACCTAACAGACTTAAAAGAAGCGAGTCTTTTCCATATTTACGGAATACCTTCAAACACCGTTCAAGGTCGCATCTCAAAAGTGAGTCCGCCTGTGCCTCACTCAGGTTCTCGGTCAGCTTCTCATGGGGGAGCAGGCGGTGTCCGTAACCGATGTAAGGCATTTTCCCCCGGTGCCAGCCTTCCCACCGCTTGATGCAGGCTACCGCCTTATCCTTGTCAGACGGGGGATTTTCCGCCTTGCCATACAGAACAAGTGACAGAAAAATCATAATAACCGGTATTCTTTTCATGCGGCCTCCGTATTATTGTCTTCCTCCTCCGCATCCTTTCCATTGAAATCATATGTCAGCTGTTGCAAGTTTCCCCAATTGTCTTCAAAATAGAGGTCTATGGTCTGTGATTCCTTGCCGCTATGCGAGGTATAGTAAAGACGGAATTTCCATTCGTTCAGCAAATAACGGTCATTGGGTTTCAGTACCGTTCCGTCCTCCATCTTCAGACTGCCCTTTCCGTCGGGCTGGAAATACCTCAGCGTATAGACAGTTCCGGAAAAGTTTCCTTCCGGCTTGATTTCCAGACGGATTTCCACCGTCTCACCGTTTACGATTTCGTCCGCCACCGGCATGGACTCCACCGTGAACGGGTATTCTTGTCTGATATCCAGCTCATTGTCACAGGCGACAAGGGCAAGAAAGGAAAATACCATGCAACAGACTGTCATCATAAAATCAAGGATTCTTCTTTTCATGGGTATATGTTCTTTTTAAGGTTAGAAAATGTATTTGACTCCGGCTCCATACTGGAAATGGCAGCGGCCGGAAGCGCCGCCCCATACAAAACGTTCACGCAGACATAGCAGCAGGGCTATGCTGTCCGACAGGTATCCTTCCGCCTCCAGCGTTACCGCACCCCCATAGATGAAGGACTCATACTTGCGCAAGGAAGCTCCGTCATCCAACAGGCGGTTTCCGTTGTTCACGGCCTCGTAGCCCAGCAAGGCGGAAGCGCCGAGGTTCAGAAAGAAAGACTTGCCGGATGTGGAAAGGATTGTATGATAATAACCGCCTTCCCCTGTATATTGCGACAGTGGGACATATGTGTTCCGGTAAGGGTTATTACGTTGTAGCATCTCACAGCCAAACACCCACTGGTTCCCTTTCTTTGTGTAAGTGGCAACAGCCAGCGAAAAGGCGTAGCCCGCATCATGGCGGTCTGCCCGGCTGTAAAAGCCGTCGGCCATTTCAGCGGTAAAGCGGACGGATTTCATCCCCGGCAGCCGGCGCTGGGCTTCCGCCTGCCCCGTAAAGAGGGCAAGCAGGAGGATAATGAAAATGAAGTTTCTTTTCATGGCACTCATCTTACTTTCAGTTCATTGACAGTCCCGGCACGTACAAGGTCTTCGTTCTCCACCTCAAACGACTGATGGCGGCCACCCTGTTTCTCGTACATCTCCACGACCAGCTTCTTGCCGTCGGGGATGGTGAACTTGGGCAGGGCGAACACCGTCCGCTCGTTCTTCTTCCCGTCCACACGGGTCACATAGTTGAAGGCACGCAGCGGATAGATGACCTGCTCCTGCATGGCGGTACGCTTCACGATTTTCTTGTCTACAATCTTGAAAGTTACGAAGTCCACATCGAAAGGCACGTGCGTGGCGTTCTTCACCTCGGTATGGAAATAGAGCAGCTCGCCGTGTGCGTAAAGCCCCTTGAGCAGGTATTGAACCCCGAACCGCTTGCTGCCGATGTGCTTGACCTTGCGTTTGTCCTGCCCATACACGGATTTCATGATCAGCCGTACCAGACGGGGCGACTCCCCGGCGAGTTCCTGCAAGTAGATTTCCATCGCATTGTTCGGACGGTTAACCGACTCCCCGTCATGGATGAAGTCGCACATCTCCACGTTCAGCAGCAACGGCTCGTCGGCATACTTGACGTTGAATGTGTAAAAGTTGCCGTCCTCGGTTATCACGCTCATATTGGTTTCACTGCGGAAATGTTTCCGGGTCGCCTTCACACGGATGACGTTTTCCGCACCGTCCGCCTTGCCCGCTATCAGGTTGGGGGAACCCAAATCCACGTATCTTACGGGAGAGGGGAAAATTATATGTACGGTCTTGTCATACGTGATTTCCAGACCATGCGGGGGAATCATTTGGCTGAAGCCGATCTTGCGGCTCAATCCCTCGTAATAATCCCCGCTGCCTTGCTGCGCGTATGCAGCCACTGCGCCCATAATCAGGGCAAAAATCATCAGAATCTTCTTCATGTGCGTTCTTGATTGGTTGGTGAATAAATGGTTGGTTTCTTTTCTCTTTTCATTTTTCGGGAGAGTGCAGCAACAGCCGGTGTCCGGCTTTCAGGGTGATTTTCACCGCACGCATTTTCTTTTCCACATATTGCGACACGCCCTGTATTACCCCCTTGCCCACGTCCGAGGCAATCTGCGCCCCGGCATCCGTCGAGATGTTGATGCTGCTCCCCATTGAGGTGCCCATACCCGCGGCTATCTCACGCGCCGCATCATACTCCATCGAGTTCGGCACGAGGATTCCCCGCTGTCCGTCGGCATCATATACCTCCAGTTCCACCGGAAACAGCGTGCCCTTGTATTCCACCGTCTCTACAAGGATGTCCATCCGCTCCCCCTGGATGCGTGTACCGCCGGTCAATACCGTCCCTTGGGGAATGAGCCGGTCGTCCACCGCCATCGGCTCCAGCAACCGGATGCGCAACACCTGCCCGTCCGATACGGTCTGCGTACCGTGTACACAGGCGGCGATGGTATTCCTGCCGGAAGGGAGTGTCCTGCCTATAGGGGTGTGGAAACCGGTATTCCTCTCTCCCGCAAATTCGGCGATGAAATCCTCATTGTCCATAGGTTGTGCAAGCGATGACACCACCTGATTCCGTACCTGTTTCACCGGGCGGACGGCTGTCCTGTCTTTCCGGTCGCTCCGGCCATTCACGGCAGCCGGGGCATCCGGCTGCTTCCCGTTGTACCGGGCGGCCAGCTCGTAAGACTTTTCCAGCAGTGCCATCTTTTCTTCCAGGGTCTGTCCTTCCGGCTGTCCTTCCGCCGGTCTCTTTTCTTTTTCCAGTTCCTCTATACGGCGGAGCAGATCGGCATTTTGTTGGTTTTCATTCCGGGTATATACAGCACCCAGCGAACGGTTCATATTCCGGTAGGCTTCCGCAGAGGAATGGACAAAGCCGGGGGATTTCCCCGTTTCCGGTTCCGGCGGAAGTTCCGTGTTGGCTTTTCCTGCGGTAAGGCCGGCAGTATCCTGACTGTCCTTGTTGAGCAGCTCGGACATCTCCTGGAAGGTTCCCCTGCGCCATTTTTCCTTTTTAGCCAGTGCTTCCTGCTCGTAGGCGCTTACCTTGTCGCCCTCCATTTCCGAATCTTTCGGCGAGGGCATCTCCACGTTGAATCCCTTGCCCTTTTCCTTTTCCGCCTTGTCCTTTTCCGACGGGCTGAATACCAGCAGGAGGAATCCGGCGCACAGCAGGCAGAAGAACGGATAGACAATATACCTCGCGCGTCGGCGCTTCTCTTCGGGAGTCAGCGGCTTGTCACTCGACAGCCCCCGCCGTTCCCTGTTTTTCTGAAAGGCCATTTTCATGTTTCTGGATGTTTGAATGAATGGTTGTTGTTTCCGGCCGTAACATGACGGGCCGGATATGCCCGGTTTTCATGTCGCCCTTCCGTTCCCCCAAACGGGACACGGAAGAGACAACCGAGTACAGACAGGCTGCCGTGAACAGAAGCGAGACGACACTTGTCAAGACAATGCGCTGCTTCCCGGTCAGCCGGCGGCAGAACAGCCGGATACGGCTGTCCGCACGTTTTAAGACGGCAGGTTTCCCTCTCATCGTTCCACACTCCTTATATCCCTGTTCTCCAGTATGGTGAACTGCTCGATGATGAACCCGTTGGGATTGTCGTCCGAACGCCCCGTATTCTGGAGCGAACAGGAGGTGACAAGGCTTCGCTCGGTCACGTTGCTCTCACGGATGATCAGCTGCCGGGCGTATGTACGCGCCTTGTAGGGATAGGCGGCAAAGTCGCACACCACGCTGTCCACGTGTACCACCTGGTTGATGTTGCCCGAAATCAGCCGGTTGTAATATCCCTTTTCGGCAAAGTCCACATAGTAGTGATAGGCGCTCTTGTCCGCCAGCTGCAGGGCACGGCCTATATTGTGCTCGATCGCGTCCTTCTGCGGGGAGAGCGAGAAGAACAGCTCGTGAAAACGCCGGACGTGTTCCCGCGCCTCGGCGGGGCGGTTCTGTGAAAGATCCTGCGAGAGGGCGAGCATCAGCGAATTGCCCTTATCCAGCACATAGATCTTTTCCCGTTGCTTCTCGGCGAAACGGTACGAGCTCCACAACGCATAGCCGGTAATGAGCGCACAGCAGCCGGTAAAGACAGCCAGCATCAACCGGATACGCCTGAAGCTGCTCTCAATGTTGGTCAATGACTTGAATTCCATTTAGCGAATGATTGGTTTGAATGAATAAATAAATGTTTCCGGTATGACCGGGCGGCTCCTTCCGACAAGTCGCCAACCCGGTAATCCAAGTTGCCGACTCACGGAAACGGGTTGCCATAGAGCCTATTTGCCCCGCAGCCTTCCCCCGATATTCCCCAGTACGGCACCGCCCGTCCCGGCAGCGAAACCGCCCGCTTTCGTGGCCGTGCGGTTCAGGTTACGGCTGAAGTTTCCGGCTCCGCCCGCCTGTACGATCCAGCCCGCCACCGTCGGGACGGTGAAGTACCCGATAATCCCTATCAGCATGAATATGATATAGACGCTATTTGAGTTGTCTATCGAGTAGTCGGGGTTGTTCTGTAATTCCAGAATGTCATTTTGGAGCATCAGCACCTGGAGCTTGGCGAGCAGGGTGCTGAACAGGTCGCTGACCGGAAGCCAAAGGTAGACGGATATGTACCTCGTGAACCACTGCCCGAGCGTGGACTGGAAACCGTCCCATACGCTGAAGGCGAACGCCACCGGTCCCAGAATGGAGAGCACGACAAGGAAAAAGGTCCTCACGGTATCTATCAGCAGCGATGCCGCCGCGAATATCAGTTCCAGCAGGCTGCGGAAGGCGTCACGGATTTTCTTCTCCAGATTGTACATCCCCACCTCCACGTACATGCCCAGGCGGGAGGCGGTATCTATGGTTGACCAGCCCAGCTCGTCCAGCTGACGGTCGAATTCCTCGTCGCTCACCAGGTAGGCGGTTTCGGGATTGCGCAGCATGGCCTCCCTTTCCAGTTCCTCCTTCTGCGCCCTGTACTGTTCCATATCCAGCGTCTGCCCCTCAAGCATCTTGTGCGTACCCTGTACTATCGGGCTGAGCACGGTGTTCAGCGTGCCGAGCACCAGCGTGGGGAAAAGCAGGATGCAGATGCCGATGGCGAAGGGACGCAGCAGGGGATAGACATCTATCGGTTCGGCACGGGCCATCGACTGCCACACGCGGACGGCGACATAGAACAGGGCACCCAGCCCGGCAAGTCCCTTTCCCACGTCCATCATGTCCTTGCAAAGGGGCAGCATATCGTCATACAGGGTCGCCAGTATGGTATGCAGGTTGGCAAAATCTATCGACAACGGCATCATGGCTACCAGTATTTGGAGATTTCATTCCCGTAAAGCCGCATCACCCGGTCCAGGTCGTTCTTCTTTCTGGCACGGAGATAGCTCACGGCGATGTTCTTGTTCGTGTAATAGCTCACCAGGTTGCGGTAGCGGCGCATCTCATAGTAGCAGCGGTCCACCACGTCCATGCGGTCCTTGTCGGTCATGGAGAGCGTGCTCACGTTGATGACCTGCCTGAGATCCTGCAGCACGCCGTTGCTCTCCTCCAGCAGGCGGGTGTAGCCGAAGGCGATGGCGTCCAGCTCGCGGGGCGAGAAGTTCCCGTCGTTCATCATCTTGCCGAAGTTCGTTACATAGATGTCGGACACGTCGCCCACCATCAGGATGATGTCGCGCACCTTGCGGGCGTCCTGTATCAGGTCGTTCACCGCCTTTAACTGGTCGTAATACTTCTTGGCCTGCTCGTAAATCTTCACCGTCTCCGCAAAGCTGTCGGCCGTATTGACCGCCGTTTTCGAGGTATGGGCGATGTTGTCCGACATGTTGATGATGCTTTGGGCAAGGTTGCCGGGATCGGTCACCACCCACTGGGCATTGGCGCCGGTGCCGCACAGGGCGAGTACCGTTCCGATCAGGAGTGACTTCGCTTTCATGGGCGTTCCTCCTTCCGCACATAGTCACCGTTCGGGGAGAAGGTCAGCACGTCGGCGGCCTCGTTGTAGGAGATGTCGATGCGGTGCCCCGTGTTGATGAACAGGTTCCCGTTCTCCTCAACCAGCAGGTAGGTCTGAGGCCTGAGACGGCGCATCTTTCCGCTACGGGCGAACACCGTCACCTTGTAGGCTTCCCCTTCCTTATATACCAGCACGTCCGGCTTGCCTTCCACGCTGCTCCACGAGCCGCAGAGCTTGTCACGGTCGGTGCCGCTCTCCGAGCAGCCTTGCAATACCATGGCGGCCATACCGATCAGGCACACCGCCAGTCTCATAAGGGATTTGTTTCTCATTGTTCTCTTTTTGGGGTTGATACTTGTCTTTGTTCCTCTCGTTTTCTCTCTGCCATCCGGCGGATGGCAAGTTCCAGGTTGCCGTCCAGCTCCTCGGCAAGCCGTTGCACTTCCAGTTTCTCGGACTCTTCCGTCGTGAACGTGAAATACTCTTCCGCGCTCACTTCCGTAGCATAGACCGCCGAACGGGTGCCGCCAAGCCCTATCCAGACTTCACGGTAAAAACGTCCGGGATGGTTCGCCTGGTTGATGGAGAGTATCTGGCTTTTCTCTTTCTCCGTCAGGCCGAGCAGCCGCTGGATATGCTCGAACTTGTTCATGTATTTCCGCTGGTCCAGAAGGATCTTGCAGTCGGAGTTGTTGATGATGGCCTCCTTCACAATCGGGGAGCTGATGATGTCGTCCACCTCCTGGGTCACCACAACGGCCTCACCGAAATATTTCCGGACGGTCTTGAACAAATATTGGATATAGCCGCTCATGTTGGCGGACATAAGGGCTTTCCAACACTCCTCTATCAATATTACCTTGCGGATTCCTTTCAGACGGCGCATCTTGGCGATGAAGGTCTCCATGATGATCAGCGTCACCACAGGCAGCAGCACCTTGTTGCCGCTGATGTTGTCCAGCTCGAACACGATGAACCGCCTGTTTGTCAGGTCCAGTTCCCTGTCGGAGTTCAGCAGGAAGTCGTAGTCGCCACCCTTGTAGAAAGGCTCCAGCACGTTCAGGAAACCGTCGATGTCGAAATCCTTCTCGCGAACCTTCTTTTCCGCTATCATCCGGCGGTAGTCACCGTCCACGAACTCGTAGAAGCCGTTGAAGTCCGGCCTTGCCTCCCGATTCCCGGTAATTTTACGGATATAGGCGTTCACCGCTCCCGAGAGCGCCACCTCTTCCGAACGTTTCGGTGCCTCGTCCTCCCGTTTCCACAAGGTCAGTATCAGAGTCTTGATGCTCTCGCGCTTTTCCACATCGAACTGTCCGGAATCGGTGTAGAACGGGTTGAAGGATATCGGATTGTCCTCCTCATACGTGATGTAGATGCCGTCCCCGCCGCGTGTGCGGTCGTGGATCATCCGGCACAACCCCTGATAGCTGTTGCCCGTGTCCACCAGCAGGATATGCGCTCCCTGCTCGTAATAGTTGCGCACCAGATGGTTGGTGAAAAAGGACTTGCCGCTGCCGCTTGGTCCCAGGATAAATTTGTTGCGGTTGGTGATGATGCCCCGTTTCATCGGAAGGTCGGAAATGTCCACGTGCACCGGAATGCCGTTCTGCCGGTCCGCCATGCGGATGCCGAACGGACTGGGCGAACTTCTGTAATTGGTCTCCCCGGCAAAGAGGCAGACCGCCTGCTCCAGGAACGTGTAGAATGACTCTTCGGCAGGAAAGTCGCCCGCATTGCCCGGAATGCCCGTCCAGTAAAGCACCGGGGTGTCGACGGTGTTGTAACGGGGGGTGCATTCCATCATGGCAAGCTGGCTGCCCGTGTCGTTCCTGATACGGCGGAACTCCTCCGCATCCTCCGCCCAGGCGATTACATTGCAGTGGCATCTGACGGGAAGCACTCCCTTGGTATGCGCCTCGTCCAGATACATCTCCGTCCATTCCTGGTTCACGGCATTGCTCCGGCTGTACCGTGACAGAGAGAGCATGTTGCGCGAGTTCTTCTCCATCATCTGCAGGATTTCCTGCGCGTTGTCGATGAACACGTACTGCGAGTAGATGTGGTTGCAGGAGAGCAGCAGCCCCACGGGTGCGGCGAAGGAAAGGCGGCAGTCACTCCTGTCGGTGGACATACGCTCGTAGCGCATGTCGGTGGAGAGCTTGCCCGGCAGGTCTTCCGTATCCGAAAGTGTGTGCAGGCAGAGCCGCTTGTCCCCGATACGCATCCGTCCAGGCTTGAGGCAGATGTCCTGCAGTACGGCGGTTTCGTCCTCCATCGAGAGGGAGAGGTATTTCTCCACCAGCCCGGGACGTTCCTTCGTGCCGGTAATCTCCTCCGTTTCCAGGCGGCGCAGCCGGATATGGGCGGAGTCGTTCACGATATGCTCGAACTGCTCCACCGCTTCCAGAAAGCGGGCCGCCATGTCCTTGTCGGTAATCTCCCTGGGCAGCAGGAATCCCCGGCAGAGGGTGCTGAAGTCACTTTGCCGGCGGTTGCGCTCACGGGTGGTCTTTGTCAGATACAGGTAACAGCGGTGGTTCAGGTACGGCCTCTCGTTGAAGTGCCGCTCATAGCTGCGCGAGAGGAAGCTCTGTTCCTCCCCGCCGTTTTGGGGACGGTAGCTCTCCTTCGTGAACCAGTCCTGCTTGCAGACGATGCTGTGCTCGGGCAGTACCCTGGCGGCCTTTATCCAGGTGGAGTGCATGGCCTCATACTCTTCCGCCGTCACCGTGTACAGCTCGGGAAGCTCCACCTCGAAGGCCACGGTCAGGTCGGCGTCCTTGCTCACGATGCAGCCGTTCTCCACCGAGAGCAGGGGGAACTTGCGTTCCAGCGTTTCCGCTTTCAATACATTTCTCATGATTGTCGTTTTTTTCTTTTTGCAAATAATCTGAAAACTCTCTTGCGGTGGATCAGGTAGCGCGGATGGCGTTTCTCCGCCAGTAGCTTCATAAGACCGTGTTCGCCGTAGCGGGCGTTCAGCCGGAACACCGCCCATGCCAGCAGACCGCCGGATACGGTCCCGAAAGGGATGCATATCCATTGGTCCACGCCTGCCAGGTAAAGGATGACCACCGCCAGGAGCACCGTCACCAGACCGCCCGCGAAGACGAACAGGTATTGTGACTTGAGCCCCTTGAACTCGACGGGATTGCCCGCCCCCTTGTTTACAGGATACTCCATACCGCTTAGAGGAAGAAGGAACGCAGGATGGTGGCGGCTACAATCAGAAAGATGCAGGCAAAGAACCAGCTGGCGGCGGTTTTCGAGGTGTCGGGATCACCGCTGGAGAACTTGCCGTAGGTCTTGATGCCGCCCACCAGGCCGAGCACCGCACCGATGGCATAGCACAGTTTGGTGGCGGGATCGAAATACGAGGTCATGAGGCTGGTCGCCTCGTTGATACCGGCAAGGCCCTGACCTTGGCCCTGCGCGAAAGCACCGGCGGCAATCGCCGCGCACATCACTGAAAAAAGGATTCTTCTCTTCATTGTCGAATCGTTTGGGTAAGACATAAATTTGAATTCGACGGCGAAGATAAAAAGGGATAATACGCTGTGATTCAGAGGTGTCATCAGATGTCGCCAGATGTCATCAGATGTCATCCAACAAGTGTAAGCGTCTCTGCGATGACGTAAAACAATGTTAAAAATCTCTGTAGAGATGCGCAAAATCACTTGATAACATTGATGTTACCGGATAGAATCAGGTTGGGTAAGAATGGATATTGAAAAGTACAATTACGATTTATGCCACTTGTCAGGTAAAAGTTCCCGATAAGATTCCACAGATGCGGTAGGAGGTAATATGGCAGCACGATTCATAATATCAGAGATATACTCGAAAAAGTTTATTCCCCTTTGGCGGCATGAACATGCCAGTGAATAATAAATAACAGCCCGGTTTGCCCCGGCATGGCTTCCGAAGAACAGCGAATTGTGCCGCATGAGTGATATGCAACGGTTGACCCGCTCGATGGCATTATTATCAAGCAGGTAATTGGATGCGGTAAAGATATTCCTTATATCCGACATTTCGTTCTGCATATACGTGACGGCTTCATAAATATCGGAATCAGGAATATAACCGGGGCGTTTTGTAATCTTGGTAAGTTTTTCTTGAATCTTATCAAGTATCGGTGGAGCGTATTTTTGTCTGAAACATAGTTCTTTTTTCTCGGTCCACCCATCCTCTCCAATCTTATGAAGGTGATTGTTATGGTAAAGCCGGTTAATGAGATTTACGATTTCCTCCGCATCGGCATCTTTCCCGCAATCCTTGAATTTTCTTTTTATATGCTGGAGGCATGGCAGCCTCATTATATCCGGAAACCCTTTTTCCCCCAATTTACGGTAAGCGGCCAGACCGTCACTTTGAATTGTTCCTTTGTAATTCCTCAAGAAATCAAGGATGACGTCCTCTTTTCTGGAGCCATCCTCATAGAAAAAATAAACCAGTCCCAGATTATGGGCCACGGCCACCCATACATAACCTTTCTTGACGTGCAGACCATTTTTGCCGGTTTCTTGCACGAGCACTTTGGCATAAGTCTCATCGCATCCCAGATATTTGTCCGATAAAACAGCCATGCGCATGGCCTTGTGAAGGTTGTCCAGAAGTGCCGCCGCTTTTTTGAGCAGGTTATGCGCAGTCGGCTTGGGCAAATCAAAACCGTTATCTCCGAAGAGCTTAACGATGCGCTCCACCGGCATTGTATACATGTAACGTAACTGTGCCATGCCTGCGATGAATGATCCATCGTAGTTGGAGTTGAACAACGGCTTGGCGGGAAGCTTACCGGAATATACTGTTCCGTTCTGGCTGTAGAAATACTGCCGGCGTATGCGTTTGATGAATTTTCCCGGTATATACTCATAAGATATGGAATCCCGGTATTTCATAAGGCTGGCCAATGCCGGATCAAAATCCTTTTCCGCAGGAAAGATTTCTTCCACGACTGTTTCAATATTGAAGTGTTCCTTACGTTTTGCACCGTTGTTTCCTCTTTCCTTGGTGATGTATGCGGTATCGGTTCGGGATGAGGACGTCGTGGTGTTATTCTCGGACACATCTTCAGTTCCATTGGCCGGCTTGTGCTTTTCCGATTTATTGGCCACAAGCTTGGACAGGCCCTTGTTTATTCTTTTCTGTTTGCTTAAATCCGTATCCCGTTCCAATAATGCTTTCTGCATGGACGTAACGGTAGCCATCAGTTCTTCACGCTTCAGATTGGAGATGGACAGTTCCGCCCGAAGCTCCTCAATGGTTCTTCCCAGGTCATCAATACGTGCCAACAAGATACGGTTGGTCTCGTTGGCAACATCCAGCTGCTGTTGCAAAATCAATGTCAAATCAGGACCTTTCATACCATTAAAGATACAAAAGTTATCTGATTTTTCCAAATATTTAATCCTATTATTTAGCTGAATATTAAATATTTATCCTGCTATTTGGAGCGATATTGAAGCGCTTTTTAAAACGAAGTCCATAAGCGGTAATCCCCCTCATTGTAAAATAGAACGTGTACCAGTCGAGTTCGTATACCCCTTTTTCCGCGTTATAAAAAGGAAGGTCGAAAGTCCCTCTTGCGAGCCGTTTATAATATAGGATAAAACCGTCTCCATCCCAACGAAGGAGCTTCACCCGTTTCCGGTCATTGGAAAAGAAAACAAAGATATCTCCCGAAACCAACGAAAGCGCAGGATATGTACAAACCAGTTTGGACAAGGCATCGATACCATATCCCATATTGACCGGTTCAGGAAAGAAAAAATACCGGTTATTCTCTGACAGTTCAAACATGGCAAGGAGTGTTTATTTGCGTCTTTGGTCTTTGTCGTAGGTATACAGGAACGTGCATAATTCTATGACAGAGCATTCCTCCACATAGATAATCTTCCCGTCAGAACAGCTGATGGTAACTCCCTTAAACATATCCGACCGGGTACCACCATTGGGACGGAACTGTACCATGACCATTCCGGAACCCGGTCGTGAAGGTATTTTTTCCTTGAGGTTTGCTGTTTTTTTCAATGCTTTGGTATTGATCCTCATATTCCTCATCCAATGGAGCATGTTGTAATAACCTGTTCCCATTTTGGCACAATGTACCTTTAATGAATAGCGAGAATTGACAGCCAGTTCCTTGCGATATTCATCCAGGGTTTTCTCGAATCGGGCAGTTTCCTTCTCTCCAGCAACAGGTAACGGGGTATAGGATTCACTGCGGCTTTTAGGTGTTTCCACACCTTTGGCAACACATATTTGTGCCAGAATGTCAGCAAAATCCAAATTGTAGCTTGTCAACCAGCAGGCCATCCCCCTGTGACTGACCCTGTGCCTTTTGCAAAAGTCTGAAAAACGTAAATGGACATTCTCATTCAGTTCGGCTTTCAAAAGTACAAGTTTGTTTAAATACAAGGTGTTTTGACTGTTTGGAGTATAGGGACTTGTACACGCTTCACTGCGTAACTTGTAGAAACTCTCCCCGATGGTTCTGAGCCATCGGTCGAAAAAACCATAATCTATTGCGTGCTTCTTACAGAATGCGGTTAATGTTGTTCCCGGATTTTTGGCAAGTTCCTTTTTGAGTGCTTCCAAAAACAATGGATATTCGATTGGAATCAAAGTGGGCCTTTCTTTTTTTCTCATAAGATGTATTTTTTATTGATTTATGCAAAAATAAGAACCATTGGAGAGATGTGCTATATGTCATCGCGGAGACGCTTACAATCAAGGCATGGACATGGCAATAGATATCACTCCTCCATTTCCATCTTCTTACGTGGATGCTTGGAGGATAAAATTTTCTTTTGTTTATTCATGTTGACATGGGTATATATCTGCGTGGTGGTTATACTGCTATGCCCCAACAAATTCTGGATGTATTTGATATCCACATCCTCTTCCAGCAACAATGTGGCAAAAGTGTGGCGGAAAGTACAAGTAATATTTAGAAATGCAATAAAAAACAGAATGACGATAATTAAACGTAAAAC
>OGQM01000579.1_pt1 | contig 31877 bp, 26 predicted proteins | sample 1553191 | NCBI WGS metagenome assembly OGQM01 (sample SAMEA2579954, study PRJEB22360) | human gut metagenome | biome: human gut; feature: human-associated habitat; material: faeces | place: Denmark | collected 2008/2010 | reverse complement strand
CAATCGGTAATCTGAAAAATATTTGCCGAAAACAAGGATTTTATAAACGTTATGAACTTTGTAAATTTTTAACAAAAAAAACGTCCGTTTATTTCATAGTTAACAAATTAGATATTTGTCAATAACAAAGCAAAAATATATTTTAATTTCATTATTTGCAATCTTTGTTAAAAGTTATCCGATATAGATTGAATCTATAATCAACAAGTACTGATTTTGACAATTCGACAAAATTCACTGTTTTTGTAACCACCGTAATTATTACAATGGTTACAAAATTAAATCTTATGAAATTTTATAATCGGACATCTGAAATAAAGAAGCTGCAACGTATACAGAGGCTCTCGTTTGATAGTTATTCAAGAATGACGGTTATTACTGGCCGGCGGCGTATCGGTAAGACTTCCCTTGCAGTTGAGGCTACCAAGGGAGAGGCGTCTACTGTATATCTTTTTGTCAGCCGGAAAAATGAAACCGCGTTATGTGAAGGGTTCAGCCTACTTATTTCTTCTGGGCTGGGAACTTATGTACCACCTGAGATTAAGAGTTTTCGTTCATTGTTCCAGATGGTGATGGAATTGGCAAAGACACGCAAATTTAATCTCATCATTGATGAGTTTCAGGGATTTGAATACGTCAATCCATCGGTCTATAGCGATGTGCAGAACCTATGGAACCAATATAGGAAGCAGACCCATCTCAATCTGATTTTAATGGGATCGGTATTTTCAATGATGTATAAGATCTTTGAGGGATATAAAGAACCGTTGTTTGAAAAGTATTTCCGTTTAAAGATGATGGAGAGTCAACAGTATTCAGCCATCGGTTCGTGGCGGGAACGCAAGAAAGGTAAGGAAACGGATGAAATAGATATAATCGGCCTTTTGCCGGGGATAAGAAAGCATTGATTGCAGAAGTGAAACGTCTGCGACGTAACTATGACCATAAGAAATTTATGGAAAAGATCGAGTGTGTCAAGACGCGTATCCTGTCAAAATATAAGATAGAAATCCGCCTGTTGACTTTGGAGGATAATCAGTTCTCGGATATGTCTAAACGGCTCGACCGGAAAATCTGTGTATAAAAGTTATTTTTTACACACAAATTTTCCGGTTGAACCCCGTATTTATAAATTTTTATTTGTTCCCTTTTTCGCGGTATGCTTTATAATATCGGATCATTCTTTCTTTTTCTTCGTTGTCGGGCAGGGTAGACATTGCTTTCTCACCCGCATCGGCCAGACGTTTGTAAAGCAGAGGTGTCATCTTTCCATAAAAGGAATCGATGAGGATGGTGTATGTAAAAAGATCGTCCGCCGTTAGTTTGCCGGCTCTTTTTTCCATATTGGCGATTACTGATTCCGTCAATTTTGTACCTAGTTCGGTGATATGCGGTGATGCTTCTTTCTTTTCGCTCCCCCAAATCATACCCCGGAATCCGAAAGCATACATTTTCAATTCCTGTACGCTCATTTCCGGTAACCGTTTTTCAATTAATTCTGTCAGTTCATCCGCCTTTTTGTGATATACCAATTCCGCCAGTTCCAGCATTTTGTCCAGTTCGTTCTGTTGTGCCACTTTCAACAGCGGTACATTCCGTTGCAGTGTGCCGAAAGGTACATCCTCTTTCCGTGCGTAGCCCATAATGTACAGTCCCAGTGCGTCCTCGTATTTGGCTGTCAGATAGCGGTCGACTTTTTCCTTGCCGTTATTGGCACGCAACACGTCGAGGTGACTTAGCATGAAGTCGTGCATCGGCGAGCCGATGGTGCATCCCCTTGTTTCATAAAGATTCCAGTAGGCGGCCTGTGTTTTTTCTTCGTCTGTCAACAGGGCCAGCAGTTCGGCGTACACTTTTTCCGCCCGGGCATCCTCGCCTGCCTCCTCCAACACTTCCCAATAGCGGAAGAGTTCGGATTTAGACAACCCACCCTTTTCGTAACGGCTGTGCAGGGCGGAAAGATTGTTTTGTTCGTCGAAACCTTGTTCTACACGGGCAATAAAGGCTTCCAGACCGTCTCCGCCGACTAAGCGGTGTTGCATACTACCGTCCGGGCGGATCATCAGGAAAGTGGGATAGGCGTGCACTTCGAATTTTTTTGCCAGTTCTACGCCCGCACCTTTTTCCATGTCGTATTTCACGCATACGAAGCGGGGATTGAAATAATCACCTGCCGCTTTTTGCGGGAACACTTTATCCGCCATATTCTTACACGGACCGCACCAGGAGGTGTAACAGTCCATAAAAACCAGTTTATTTTCGCTTTTCGCCTGTTTTAAAGCTTCTTCGAATGTAATATCCCGAAAGTTCACGCCCTCCTGGGCCATCGATGCGCTCCAGGCCAACAGTCCAAGGAGCAAGGTGTAAATGTGTTTCATGTCTTTGGTATTTATTTTTATCTTGTATCTTATTATTTCAAATCTCTATAATCGATATGTTGCATATATTTTGCATTTGTTTTCATAGTTGAATACTTTACTCAATCTTCTTCCTTGTACCCCAGTCCCAAAGATGGATATCTATTTCTTTCACTATAAAATCTTGGAAATAATTGACATACCGGTCATAATTATCCCAATCTTCTTCTGCTATTTTCTTTTTGAAGCTATCCACCTCTGCATGGGTGTCTTCAAAATAAATATCAAAATAGATTTGTTTTCCTCTTGTTGGAATACCAGATACTTCGACATAAAAAAGATCTAATCCATCTATATAAGATAATCCTTCTTTATCAATCCATGGACTTGATCTATGAAGAACAGCGGATTTTATCGGCAATACTTTCCTAAATGCCTCAATAACCTCTTTAGCCGGTTTCCCTACAAATTTATCCTTTGGTTCCAGAAAGGTATGTTGCAAATATCTCAAAGTATCCTCAATACTTTTACATTCGGACAAGGATTCAAAATGCTGTGCGTATGTTCCTGTGATAGAAAACATAATACATGTCAAATCTGTGATGCCCAAAAAGGAGATAATGAAAAATAATGTTTTCATGGTTGAATACTTTACTCAATCTTCTTCCTTGTACCCCAGTCCCAAAGATGGATATCTATTTCTTTCACTATAAAATCTTGGAAATAATTGACATACCGGTCATAATTATCCCAATCTTCTTCTGCTATTTTCTTTTTGAAGCTATCCACCTCTGCATGGGTGTCTTCAAAATAAATATCAAAATAGATTTGTTTTCCTCTTGTTGGAATACCAGATACTTCGACATAAAAAAGATCTAATCCATCTATATAAGATAATCCTTCTTTATCAATCCATGGACTTGATCTATGAAGAACAGCGGATTTTATCGGCAATACTTTCCTAAATGCCTCAATAACCTCTTTAGCCGGTTTCCCTACAAATTTATCCTTTGGTTCCAGAAAGGTATGTTGCAAATATCTCAAAGTATCCTCAATACTTTTACATTCGGACAAGGATTCAAAATGCTGTGCGTATGTTCCTGTGACAAAAAGAAAGAACAAAAAACTGACTAATAAATTCTTTTTCATATCCATAATTATTTACATATTAAAGGTGCATAAACTACATTCCCTTTTTTATCTTTTCCTTTTTCTACCCGATAAACTTCATTCTTTTTTGTTTCCGGGTTATATTTCGTTACCGCAATGCCTTTTCCGAATTCCTCAATAACGGCACATAAACGGTAAATTTGCATTATTTCAGACGAGAAATTTTTATAAGTGGATTCCATCGTTTTTAAAATTTTATCACACTCTCCCCCACTTTTAAAATCATGTGTCACAGGATCGATTTCATTTTTAAGAGCTTGATATAAATTCCCTCCTGCCTCCGGTTCGTAAGCATATAAAGAATAATAGGATTTATCTTCATGATTATAAACAAAAGTGGCCTGATAGTTATTCTCTTCCCGCATCATTTCTGCCGTAAATAACAAGTCCTGCGCAGAAGGAGGTGAGCCGTTGGGATGATTGTGAACCTGGGCTGCCACATAGTTAGAGGAATAAGTTTGTATGACATTATCTTCCGTACCATGGAAAACTTCAGTCAGAACTCGGGTATGGTCTTCATCCTCATAATCGATCAATAAAGTTGCATGCTCATCTTTCGGATCTTTGGCAACTTCATCCAGATAAGTTTTAAAAGAGATATAGGTATTTATTCCAAGGGTTGTATCTTTAATGGAGCTCAGACTTTCCCATAGTTCCACGCTTTCTTGTTGTATTTGCTTACTCATCGCACTATTGTCTTTTAGCGGTTCTTTGAAAGAAGAAGGCTGCGTTGGAGTAGAAGCTCCACTACCTCTTCCTCCGCTACTACCGCCTGTTCCTCCGCTTTCTCCTGTGGAACTACCGCCACTTACTGTGTAAGGTTTGAATTCGAAAGTGTATTGAATGGAAAGTTCAAAACCCTGTACAATTAAAGCTTGTCTTATCTCAAACATCAATTGATCGATGAAAACATTAACGCTATATGAAGGCAACTTATTTTCCGGAATGGAAATAATCATGGTTAAAAATCTATGCTGGCATGGATTATCTAGGTCTCTGATGCCAAGTCTTTTAAGCGATTCTTCAATTACCCTGATTAATAAATCAGGGTGCATTCCTATAACGGCATCTGTCCTTCCTCCTACATATTCGGACTCATAGCGCATACAAATTTCCAGTATATTTACGGTTGCTTTCGTGTGTATGAAGCCGTCCGGAAAGTCTTCGGGGGAAAGGGGGAGGATTTTGTTGTCCAGCAGTTCGGCGTAGAGGAGCAGTTCGGGGTCGACGTTCCATCCTTTGTCCTGTAAATGTTTAAAGGGCATGGAGTAGGTGTAGCGTTCGGTGAAGGGTATGTCACGGTTGATTGTCGGGGCGTCTATGTCTATGGGTGTTCCGAGGGAGCCGTCGAAGGTGACCGTGCCGTCTTCTGCACAAGTAGCTCCGGCAGGAAGGTAAACGGCACCTTCGATGGTCGGACCGGACGGGGAGCAATACGGGATGATGTAGCATAAACCGTAAGCCGAGTGGGTGGCGAAGCGCACTTCCTCATAGACGGGAGTGCGGTCGGACAGGACTTCGGTATAGCGGTCGTAGGCAGCACCGTCGGCTTGCAGCTGTTCCTGTAACAGCAAGGCATAACGATTTGTGACATCCGCCGGAAAGGCAGGGCCAGGCCTCGGCGGGAATTCTTCCTCCGCGCAGCTTTGCCCCAGGAGGGCAAAGCCGGCGAGAAAGAGTACGGCAATCAGTTTTAAATGTGTTTTCATGTATTTATCGGTTCAGGGGTTCGGAGTTTATAGTTTTTCCAGCTGTGCATCCAGGTCATTACTGTCATGACCGGAGAAGATGATACCTCCGTCCGGGCCGATAAGCAAGAAAGTCGGGATGGAGGTGATTTTGTATGCTTTCCCGATGGCGCGGGAGAAAGAGGGCGTAGCGCAATATTGCTGCCAGGGCAGTTTCTCTTCATCCGTAGCCTTGCGCCAGTCGCTATCGTTTTTATCGAGAGAGACACTGATGAACTCTATTTTTTCCCGGTTGGCTTCGTAGACCTTGCGCAAATGCGGGAAGCTGGCACGGCAGGGACCGCACCATGATGCCCAGAAGTCGATCAGGGTGTAGCGTCCCGGGGTAGTTCCCAGACGGAGGGTATCGCCCTGGAGATTGTATACTTCTCCTCCGGCAAACGGTTTGCCTTGTGTGTAAGCCGAAGCGGCACGGTAATCTTCGCGGAATTTCCGGAGGGCCGGCAATGTGTCGGTATAGCCGGCAAAAAGTGCTGTCACGGCGTCAAGATCGGCTTGGGTGTAGGTAAACGGTTCCATTTCTAACATTTCGGCTAAATGTAGGTTGACACTTAAATGGCGGTTGGCGGCGATAAATTCGTGGGTAGCCTGACGCAGTTCGCTGCGCATCGCGGCAATGGCTTTTGCGTCCGGTTCGCGTTTTTCCTCCCACGCAGCGCGTTCTTCCCGGCGGAGGCGGTATTGCAAATCCAGGGTTGCACGGCGGTAACGGTCGAAAACGTCATGGGCGGCGGAGCCTTTCAGGGTGTAATTGTTTTCGCGGCGGATGTCGTAGCGCCAAAACGATTGCGGAAGGCTGTCGATATGAGGGGTCGAGAAGGTCAGGTCCCCGTTTTCAATAAAGATATTGGCTTCCACATATTTTACGGCATTTTCTTCCTGAATACCCTTGCGTTCGGCAATACCGTTATTGTTCATGCTCAACCGCGCGTAAACTGCACCGATAGGCAACTGCCCCTTTAGTTCGAATTTGCCGTTGATGATATAACCTTCGATTGGCTCAATGGTACGGTTGTCCACCTGCAGGTCGACTTCGGTGCTGTCCATAGCTCCCGGCACAGTGCCATGTAATACGAAATGATCTGCCGGGGTGTGGCTGCAGGCAGCCAGTAAGGGGAGGATAATTATAGAATAAATTCGTTTCATTGTTTTTAATTTTTAAAGAATAGATACAATTTCCTGTAAGTTTGTGAGGACTATCTTAGTATTTCTTCCAACTCGATACTGATTTCCTCGGGCGAGAAGGTGTTGCACACGACTTGTCCTTTGTCGTCGATGAGAATCAGGTTAGGAATGCTGTTGATGTTGTAGCGCAAGGTCAGTTGTTCGTATCCCCTGTTGCCCGCGATGAATTGCGGCCAGGGCATTTTTTCCTCTTCGAGGGCTTTTTGCCAGTCTTCTTTTTTCGAATCGAGCGAAATGCTGATCACATCGAACCGGTCGCGGTCATATTTGTCATAAAGGGCTTTCACGGCGGGGATGGCGGCACGGCAGGGACCGCACCATGAAGCCCAGCAATCGATCAGCATGACATGTCCCGGGCGGATGTGTGCGGATAGGAGGGTGGTATCGAAAGTGGGTGTATGGAGCGGAACATCCGGATAATGGATGTCCTTGCAGAAATAGCGGGCCTGTTCGGCTTGCCGGCAGAAACGGGCTGCGCGGGCGGTGTCGCTGATATGGCAGTTCCGGGCGAGGATTTCTTCCAGATCCGTGGCAGGTACGGAGAACGATTTTGAAATCATTTCACCGGCAACGTACAGGGCAAGCGGTGATTGCCGATGGCTGCGGATAAAGGCCATACGGTCGGCATGCAGCCGTCCGGCCGCTTCTTTTCTTAAACGATAGGATTCGGTGTAGAGGCGGTGGTATTCTTCCGGGGTATACTTGTCCGGGGTCGCCATCCTGTCCCAATTCAGTGTGCTCAGAACACTGTTGTATTTATGATATTCCAGTTCATTGGCATGTACGGTCTGCCGGTAGTCCATGTAATCTTTTTGGAGAGTGCCGCCCACTACTTCCGTCAGCAGTTCCCGGTCGTCGGGGCCGTACTCGCTGATGTAGTACAGGCTGTCGAAATGCGGGGTACGGATTTCGATAGCGGAATGGTCGAGGAACAGGCGGGTCCCGAGGGAGCGGCTCTGTTTCTTGTTACTGACGATGTCCTTGTTGCTGATCCAAAGATGGCACATTACCGGTGCGTCAACGTTTCCGATCAATTCAAAGCGGCCGTTTTTCACGGTATCTGCGGCAAGCAGCTGCTCGTCTTTATTACGGGTCTCGGCATTCAACAGGCGGACGGTCATGCCGTCCTGTAATCCGGGAAAACTGCCCCGGATGATGTATTGATCTGCCTGGTTGGCGCAACTCAGGCACACTAGGCAAAGTAAAATGGATAGGTAAAATTTCATGTTATGATGTTTTTAAAAGCATATAAAGAGGGTGTCCAAAAAGTATTTGGCACCCTCGATTTATTCGTATCCCTATTGGAGACTGAAATCAAATATCCGATTCTACAAGGGGGTATTTTGCCTTTTTGGACACCCTCTCGTTCATATCATCCGGATATTAATCCACGGCATCACGGACGTAGCGCACACTCATGTGTTTCGGATAATTGGTTTCGTAATTTGAATCCACGATTCTTGTTATTCCTCGTTCGATTTGGGAAGAGCGGAAAGAAATCTTACGATAATAAGCATCCGGAAATGGAGTTTCATTTTTCTCTTCCGTAGCCGTCCAGAAATAACCGAACTCTCTCCAGTGCCGGAAGCGTAGCGCGGCTGGTCGACCCGTTACAATGGCATATCCACCGAAAGGCAATGCAATACCCGTCCCCGTTATATCCTGTTGCAGCAAAGTGCCTTCCTCTGTTCCGCGGAATCCCGTGGCATCGGCATCTCCCTGCGACATGCCCATTGCCCGTTCCAGTTTTTTCCAATCCTCGTCGGTAGGCAGGCGCCAGCCTTCCGGAGCATTGGCTTTTGCCTCCTCATAGGAATAAAGATTCCCGTATCTGTCCCATTCCTCCGGAGTCAAGTCTTCACAATCTTTAATTAAATCATCTGTATAACCATATTGGTTGATATAAGTCAATTCATAATAAGGGGTGCCTTCCTTGAAATTGGAGGTCATCCAATCCAATCCGGCATAACGTACCCATTCGTACGTGTTTTCTCCGATGGTTACCATCCCTGTTTTTTCTGGTTTTATGACTGGCAAGTTGTTGTCATCATCGTTGCACCCGATAGCTACGACGAGTAAAGCAACCGATATATAGGAAATAATCTTTTTCATACGCTTATTTATTTAAAATATGAATCCCATGTCGGCAATGATTTTTTGCATAATTGTGTATTTTTCACGAACTAACGGATAGTCTTCGTACATTTCCATGAATTTTTCTTCCGGAGTGCCTAATACAGCTTTTACGAAATCCTCCAAATCATAGCTTGCACTCCAAGGAAAGTCACAAAAATAATTATCAAACCGAATAAAACCGCATTGGTTGGCAATGTCTTCACAATAGGCGTTGATACCATCTTCATCGCCTTCTGCTTCAAGTGCATTATACTTGTCCCAAAAATCTGCATCAAAATCCGCATACACTTTATAATACCATTTATCGCTAATTAACTCAAAGGGTTCTGTCGCCTCGTCATTGAGCGTACTCAATTTACTTTTGACATATGACTGGAAAATAGCGATACAATGCGTGGCATAGTCCTCTTCGGTTTCCAGTTTGAGAATCGGCTCCATGCTGAGTGCCATTGTCCGCATACCGATATAATATTTCAAAATACCCTTGCGATATGTGTCAGGATCCCTCCCGTATATGGTGTTTACCATCAGAAACGAATAGGGACGTACCGCCTGTCCCAAGTGCGGAAGGATGTATTTGCTGACAAATTCCACAGCTTTTTCTTTTTCCTGTTTAGTTTGGAGATAGGTCAATGCGGGAGCGTCATCAAATGAAGTCATCGAATAGCCGAGGTCCACGGTTTCCGTGTACCAGCGCGGATTCCCATCCTCAAACGTGCCCCTCTGCTCGTGGCGCAGGGTATCGTTGAAGAGCAAATGTACCCCTGTCTCTTCGTAAAATTCACGTCTCATGACCGATTCCGGGTCGGTGGCCGTTGCCGGCACCGTAAAGTAGTCGTCATTCGCCCCGGTGGGCTCTAATGCGTCTTCTTTCGTACAAGCTCCCAAAAGGAGGGAAAGAAATAAGAAGTAATATATCTTGTTCATCTTCTGTTCAATTAATGGTGTATGTTTTATTCCTCTGGCGTTTCATCGCCTCCGATAGTCTCTACCGGTTGCCGTTCCGGACGTTCGTTTCGACTCAATGTGTTCTGAAATTCGGTTACTTCGTGCGGTAGGGCAAGGGTATAGGCTTTGTCGTATTCTTTAAGTTCATATACCCGTTGTTTGTATGCGATATCTTCTCCTAAGTCTCTATCGTATTTGTAATCGCGATAAATGTGCCGGATGACTTTAGACCAGGGGTATTTCGTGCATACGGTGTAGCGGCGAAGGTCGTACCAGCGGTGTCCTTCCAGACACAACTCACGTTGGCGTTCCTCACGGATCAGATCGATCAAATCGTTACCGGTAGCGCTCACGACAGGCGGAACGGCAAAACGTTTCGCCTGTAACAATCCGATCATCTCCCGGGCTTTCTCTTCGTCTTCGTCCAATGCGGCGGCTTCTGCCAGGTTCAGGTAAGCCTCTGCTGTCCGGAAGAGGAAGTTCTCGGAAACCGTGCATTTGGCACTAGGGTGGTCTTTACTGTCCCAACGTACTTTCTGAAGGATATAATAACTTCCCTCTTTTTTGATGTAATGTTGTTTCCGCAAATCGTTGTCATCGAAAGCAGCGATCAAATCGTCCGAAATGTAAAAGGGACGTTCGTCATCATAGTGTCTTCTGCCTTCGGATCCCATCATGCCTGTCGACAACTGGTGGCCTCCCATGGAGAAGATGACCTCGGGCAAGGATTTGTTCAGGAAATTTCCCGCTTCGTCATTGAATGTATTCAAGTCCCCCAATGCATTGTTGCGGCTAAGAACATCCTCGGCATATTTCCGGGCGTTCTTGTAATCCTGCATATAGAGGTGCACGCGACTCATAAGCAAATAAGTGGCTGTCAGGTCGGCATGGTAAATGGAGACCGTTTCCGTTTGTTTGAGGCAGGCTTCCGCTTCTTCCAAATCGTCGATAATCTGCCCGTACACTTCCTCCAGGGTACTCATTTCGTACTCCTTGTCTTCGATGTAGGAGGTCAGTTTTAACGGTATGCCCGGCGTTGTTGCCGCTTTTGCCGGTTCGTAGGGGGCGGCATACAGGTTCACCAGCGTGAAATAGTATAGTGCGCGCAGGAAATGGCTTTCGCCTTCAATCCGGATTTTGTCGGCCTCCTCGCGTTTGTTTCGGGCAGTGACGTTTCCCAGCTCGTCCAAAACCATGTTGGTGGTGTTGATATACTTGTACGTCTTTTTCCAGCATTCGTTTTCCGTCCCGATAGCCGTTTCCAAGGAGTTGATTCCTACCGAACGTTGCCAGGTGAAATAACCGAATATATCTTCCGAGCTGAGCATGGAATTAATGGCTCTTGTATTCGTCGAATGGTTTTGTTGGATTTCGTCCGACATTGTATGGATGAATGTATTGTATGGCTGTGGCGCGCTGTAATTGTAAGCTTCATAGAAGCCGACGGGTAGATAGGCATCTCCCAGCAACAGTTCGTTTAAATCCGCCGCCGTCTCTACCTTCGACAAATCTTGCGAATAGTCGGAGAGGAAATTGGAGCAAGCAGTCAGAAATGAGGCGATGATTATTGTGCATAAAATATTTCTCATAACCGGTTGTTTTAAAATGAAACACTCAAACTAAAGGAATAAGTCGGACGGTCGGACAGGGAGACTTCCGTGAATCCCTGGGTCGGCGTCTGTCCTTTCAATTTCTTGGAAGAAATGGTGAACAGATTGGTTCCCGAGAGGGAAAGCGCCAGACGGGTCATTCGCAATTGGGACAGAATGCGTTCTCCGAATTCGTAGGTCACCATCAGATTGTTGCATTTCAGGTAATTGCCGCTAACCACTCGCAAGTCCGAATAATCGTACATCTTCCATAGACTGGAAGCAAAGGGTTGCACATTGTAATAAGAGTTTTGTGACCAATGCTCATTGTAAGTATGATAGTAAGGTTCAAATTGTCCGATGACTACGGGAATGTTCGTATGTTTTTCGTCTCCGGGATTCTGCCAGCGGTCCAACAATTCGCGGCGCAGGTTGCTTTCAGGAGCAATCAGGTTGGAACGGTACATTTGAAACAGACGGACTTTTGCTCCCAGGCTGTAAGCGAAAGTACCGCTCAACCGGATATTTTTGTACCTTAGGTTTGTTGTCAGGCTGCCGGACATATAGGGTTCGCGGCGTCCCGATGCAGTCAGTACTTTTCTGAAAGTGTCGTATTTGCTCAAGCCATCCAGTTTGTGCTGGTATTCTTTGTAATCGTCGAATACCGGTCCTCCGCTCAATGGGCTCAAACCTACGAATTTATAGGAATAGAACGTATTGACGGCCTTATTCTTCACTACGACCGTACCGTTGAGGAAATCCAGATAATCATAGGTTTGGGCATCCGGATCGTTCTTTACTTTGTTGTAATCCTTGGAGAAGGAGGTGGACAATGTCCAGTGCCAGTCTTTCGTGCGGATGGGATTGAGTGTCACGTCGACGCCGAAGCCTTTGTTTTCAATATCTCCGCCGTTGATGGCATATGAATCGACACCGTTCATGCTGGCAACCTCTTTCGTCATGAAAGCATCCTTCGTCCGTTTGTAGTAATATTCCGTCTCCACCGAAATCCGCTTGTCCAACAAAATGAAGGTCAATCCGGTATTGAATGATTTCGTCTTTTCCCATTTTAAATTGGGGTTGGGGATTTGGTCGACCGTTGCCGTCATTTCTCCATAATAAGGGTCAAGCGGGTTTTTCTTCATTAGCAATACCGGAGATACGGAGGAGAGCATATTCCCCTGATAACCGAAAGAGGCTTTCAGACTCAAATAGTTCAACCAGTTGCGTTGTTTGATGAACGAGTGTTCCGAAAGATTGTAATTTCCCGATACCGACCAAATGGGCAGAAATTTGTCGTTGCTTTTATCTCCGAAACGATTGGAGCCGTCGGTACGTCCGTTTACATTCAGCGTGAAATAATTGTAGTAACTGTATGCCAAGGTTAGATACCCTGAAACCATATTGCTCAAGTCATCCTTGATCGTGGGAGTATTGTTCGCCGCCCATGCTGCGTAATCGGGCCACTCTTCCGCATTGATATTGTTCACGAACATTTTTCCCCTGTCCGGATAGTAGCCACGATAAACAGCGGACAATCCGTTATAGTGGGATGAACTCATTTCGAAACCGCCGCTGGCACTGATGTTGTGTTGTTCGTTCGTTCCGAAATATTTGTTCAGGTTGGCTTGCAGACGTACCGTATAGCTGTTCTGCCGCGTTTGATTCTGAGATAATTCTCCGCCGAAAGGAAGCAGACTATAGGAGGGCGTCTCTTTGTCGCCGTAATTGGATTGGCGCAGACCTGCTGCATGCCAGGTTTCAGGTCCCCAGTACCCTTCGATTTCCGTATTGGAATTTGTGTACGAAAGAATTGCCTGGGCATTCAACCAATCGGTGAACCGGAAATTCAAATTCGTATTGACTGTGATGCTTGACGCGTTTTGTTTGGAGTAGCTGTTCTCCAATTCATTTAAGATATTGTAGTTTAAATAATGGTTATATCCGGCACTGTTGTATTTTAAATAGTAGGCATATTCTCCTGCTTCATCGAATGCGGGAATCGCCCGGCTGGAATTGTAAGCATAGTCTATCGGAGAAATTTCATCCTGATTATATTTTTTTTTGCTGAGATTGCCCTGGAATTGCAATTCGGCGGTAAACCACTTGTTGAAGGTGGTTTCGAGGTTCATGGCAGCTGTATAACGTTCGTTGTAGTTACCCTTGATGACATCATTGTCACGGGTGTAACCCAGTGAAGAATAGTAGCGTGTCTGTTCCGAACCGCCCGATATGCTGAGAGTGTGTTGGTGAGACCAGGTGTCTTGGGTCAGCAAATCAAACCAGTCGGTGTTCATGGTTTCCAGTTTCGCCACTTTCTCTGCGAATTGCTTGTCGTTGATTTTTCCGCTGTAAAGTTCGAGCAATGCTCCTTCGTAACCCACCATGTTGGCATTATAATCATACCGATAATGGTTGTCGAAAAGTTCACGCGAGAACTGGATTCTTTCGCGGGAATTCATCAGGTTGATTTTCCGGTCGGTATAACGCGGACGCTGCCGGAACGTGGTGGTCATGTTGTAATTGACAATCGGCGCACCGACGTGTCCTTTTTTCGTGGTCACGACAATCACGCCGTTGGCTGCCTTGGCTCCGTATAATGCTGTAGCGGCAGCATCTTTCAGAATGTCGAGGCGCTCGATATCCTGTGGGTTCAGGCCGGCGATGGCATTACCGATACGGTTGATGTAATCGGGGTCGTTCAATTCTTCGGGAGAAATCGGTACGGGATCCTGTACGATAATTCCGTCCACCACCCATAATGGTTCACGGTTACCGATCAATGTGGAAGTACCGCGGATACGAATTTTGGGTACGACGCCTACCTCGCCGGAATTGCTCATCAAGATCATTCCCGGAACCCGGCCCTCCAGCATCTGGTCGATGGAGGTTGCTGCAGGAATCATGATGTCGTCTACTTTCACCGTTGTCACTGCACTGGTGTTTTTCCTTTTGTCGATGACTTGATAACCGGTAACGACCACTTCATCCATCTCTGTAGCTTCCTCGTGCAGGGTCACATTGATTTCTTTTTGTCCGGTGTAGGCTATTTCTTGCGGTTTCATGCCGATAAAGGTGAAACGCAAAAAGATATCCTTTGCGTCGGGCAAGGCAATGGTGTATTTTCCGTTGGCGTCTGTAACGACTCCCATCTGGGTGCCTTTGATCATTACTGTCACACCCGGTAGCGGATGACCTTGCCGGTCGGTTATTTTTCCGTTCACTTTTTTCTCTTCGGCTTGTTGTGTTGCGCCTTGAATGATAATCAGGTTATCCTTGAAGGTATAACTTAACCCTGTTCCGCTCAGACATTCGTCGAGGATACGGTTCACTTCGGTCTGTCGGCGGTCGATGGTGATATCCGTGAATGGTGCGATATCACCGGATTTGTAAATGAACATGTAATCCGTCAGTTGTTCGATTTGCCGGAAGACGGATGCTAAAGTCGTGTTGGTGGCAGAGAGTGTGATTTTGCTGTTCTGGGCGCTTACGGCAGCCTGACAGGTACAAAATCCCACTAACGTTAGAAGAACAAGAAGCTTCATCTTTCGCAGGATTTGTTGTAATCTTCGTTTTTTTCTCATAACTTTGTTTAGCTTTGGTTAATTAATAGGATGATTATCTAAGCTGTTGCAGGAAGATGTGAGGGCGTCTTCCTGTTTTTATTGGCTGATGTATATTTTGTTACCGATATAGGAAAAATGAATACCGTTGGTCGATTGCAGATTATCCAGAATTTCCCGGATGCTGGCATAACGGTTGGTATGCAAATGAAAGCGTAGCTGCCTGAGGGCCGGACGGGTAAAAACTACTTCGAAATCATACCACCGGGTCAGCTCTCTGAAAATTTCTTCCAGAGTTTTGTCGCGGGCGATAAATTTTCCGTTTTTCCAGGCCAGCACTTCTTCGGGATCGGCTTCTAGAATTTGTAAATTACCGGTGTGACAATCGAAATGGGATTGTTGTGAGGGCAACAATTTTAGGGTTTGCCGGGAGGAAGGGTAATGCTGTTCGATGCTGCCGGAGAGAAGCGTAGTTACCGTTTCCGTCTCATCGGGGTAGGCTTTGATATTGAAACTGGTCCCCAATACCTGTAGATTCATGTCGCGGGTATAGACTGAAAAAGAAGCTTGTTCGTTACGGGCAACTTCGAAATAGGCTTCGCCTTCGAGGTATACCTCCCGGTGATCACCGGCAAAGACTTCCGGGTATTTCAGTTTGCTTCCGGCATTGAGCCAAACACGGCTGCCGTCTGAAAGAGTGAGCGAAAACTCACAACCTTTGGGTACGGTGAGGGTGTGGTATGTGATCTTTATCGGAACTGTGTCCCGGATCGGAGTATAGCTCAGACTGCCGGAGTCATGTTGCAGGATATTCACTTTGGAGGACGACCCGCTGATGATTTGCAGAGTATCGGCTAAAAGTACCTGTTGTCCGTTGGAAAGAGTCAGCGTAGGGAACTTGTGATTCGCCCGGGATTCTACCGAAGCTAAAGGAAGCGGTTGCGGTATGTGTCGTTGCCAGAAGAAAATACCGCAACCCAACAGGAGAAAGAATAAGGCGGCATATTTCCATAAACCGGAATACAGCCGGTGTTTGTGCAGCCGTTGCTGCAATTGGGCGTAGGCTTGTTTTTCATCCGGTTTATCCCATTGTCCTGCCCAACGGATTGCCTGATAGTCTTTGGCTGATTGCTTAAACAGCTTTTGGCCTTCCGGATTTTGTTTCAGCCATGAATCGAACTGCTTTTCTTCCTCCGGACTCATTTGTCCTGCGAGGTAGTCCTGTATTTGTTGTTTCGGATCAGATATGTTCATAAAGAGTGTTACTTGTTATAAGTTAATAACACAACTTTAAAAATGGGTGAATGATTTTTTCAATTATTTTTTCAGAAAATTGAAAAATTATAACGTCAGGGAGTCGTTTTCGATGCAATAAAATATTAGCAGGAGTGTATCGGGGAATTGTTTCCGTAATTGTTTTACGCCGTAGTTGAGTAGAGTTTTCACTGTATTGACAGAAACATTTAATTCTTCGGCTGTTTCTTTATATTTTTTCCCCTGAATCAGGATAGAAACGATCACTTGGCGTGTTTTGTCAGGTAATTGTTTGATCGTTTCCCGGATTGCAGCGATCAGTTCGGGCGATATAGTCATCGCTTCCTCTTCTGCAGCTTCGAATTTCAACAATTCGGCTTCCATAACAAGCTTGCGATTGCGCAGACGGTTCAGGCAGGTATTCCGTATACACCGGAACAGATAAGTGGTGAGAGCTTCCGGGGCGATCTGGCGGTAGGAACGATGTTTTATGAAATCATAGAAAACATCCTGTACGATGTCTTCCGAAAAATGAATGTCCGTCAAAAAAGAATCTGCAAACAATACTAACGGTTTATAGTATCGTTCGAATAATAATTTTCCTCCCTCGTCCGGATTTTTTGTAAAAGCCGTTAAAATTTCAGATGCGGACGGATACATTCCTTGTTTTTATTTTCTCACAAAAATAATAAAATATAAAATTCAAATCAATTGCTTGAAAAACAAATGGAAAAGCGTCGGATTTAAGATTCCCGGGAATAAAAAACCGTAGATCGCCCCGTAAAAATGGGCATTATGATTGATGTTGTCACTTCCCTGGCGGGCCATATATTGGCAGTAAGCTAAATAAAGAAGGCCGAACAGAATACCTGGAATGGGAATTACGGCAAAAAGCAGAATTTTGTCCCACGGATTCAGGAATATGGCTGTGAATAAAACGGCAGAAACCGCACCGGAAGCTCCGATAGAAGTGTACCATGCCGCATTACGGTAACGGATCACATCAGAGGCAGAAGCTACAACCATCCCTCCGAAATAGAGTAGTAAAAAAGCCCCTTCTCCGAATCCCAGATAACGGAATGTCTCTTCGATATACTTGCCGAATGACCAGAAAGTAAACATATTCACGAATAAATGCACCCAGTCTGCATGAACAAAACCATGCGAAATGATACGGTACCATTCCTTTGCATGTACAATCCGATAGGGTTTGAGTGAAAGTTTATCGAACAATAGTCTGTTGTTGAAACAAATAAAAGAGACCACAACGGTTATTCCGGTAATGAGATAGGTGATCATTGATCGGGGTTATTGCTTGAAACGTATACTCAGGATTTGATAAATCAGTTTTGAGGCCAGGAAATCCGGGGCTTTGTTGATATCGTTCGGACAAAGTTCGACAACATCGAGACCGACGATATTATGGCGTTCGTTGATTAGTTTGAGCAAAGTCAACACTGTCCGGTAGGTCAGTCCGTCGGGTTCGGGGGTACCTGTCGACGGCATATAAGCGGGGTCGAATACGTCCAGGTCGATTGTGACATACACATTATCGTGGAGTTTTTGAGACACCTCGTACATCCAGGTAGAATCGTCCGATTCTTTAATTTCATGGGCATAAAAAATACGGTCCGGATCGATATTGTGCTTTTCTTCGATGGCGCTGCTACGAATACCTACCTGAACGACACTTGGGGTAATTTCTTTGCCCCGGGCCATAACACAGGCATGATTGTAAGGCGAACCTTCGTATTCGTCCCGCATATCCGAATGAGCATCCAGTTGCAGGATAGAAAATGTATCGTAGTATTTGGCTATAGCCTTGAAAGCACCGATACTGACCGAGTGTTCCCCACCCAATAACACCGGGAACTTTTTATCTTTCAAGATAGCTTCCACGCGCTGTTCGACTTCCTGAGCCATAGCTTGGGGAGAAGAATCGGCCGTAACGGGTTCTAAAGTGGCGATACCGTGTTTATATACTTCCGAATCGGTTTCGATATCGTAAAATTCCATGTTGGGCGAAGCTTCGAGTATGGCACGTGGTCCCTTGTCTGCTCCTTTCAGCCAAGTACTTGTACCATCGTAAGGCACAGGAAGAATAGCTATTTCCGCCGTTTCGTAATCGGTGTATTGTTCTTCAAAGTCTCCGTAAAGTAATTTATCCATACCTAAATAGTTTATACTACAAATCTAGATTTATTTTGTGGGAAATAAGCGCTATACATGTGAAATATATTTAAAATAGTCAGAACGTTACCTGAAATCCTACACCCAGACTTTCTTTAAATTGTAAGCGTGGCCCTTTACTTCCATCTTTTTGAACGATTTTAGTATCGTTGTCATAGATCAGGTTTGTGGAAATATTGGCCGAAAACCATTTATTCACGGTCATATTTAATTGTACATCCCAACGGACATCCACGTTTTGCGGATCTTCCAGATAATTCGAGAAAAGATCGACTCGTGAATAGATCGTCATATTTTTCAGAAATTCGTATTTTACTTCTACCTTTAAGTTACCACCCATTTCTGAAAAAAGATGCTCGCCGGGATCAACACCGAATGAACCTTCGTCGGAAAGAATTTTACTACTGACAAAAGTTCCCCGCCAGGAAATGGCCGAAAAGGTAGCTGTTATCCAATTCTTTGGATTCCAGGTCAAACCTAGACCGGTAGTCAGGTATCCCGGAGACATAAAACGTGAAATATAAGTCCGGGGTTCTGTTTTATAATCATACCCTTTCGCAAATTGCGTGTTGAAGTTCAACAGAGCACTCAAATAAAGGCTTTTGGTCATTCCGTAGCCATAGGTCGACGAAAAATAAAGTTTGTCATTCGTTTTTTTCGTTCCGCTTGTTTCCGTTTGATTCAAGCCATAAGCCATTTCGATCCGGTTTTGCCACAAATGTTTATTCTTTTTATAATCGGCACTATAATTGAGTAATACATCGAAGCCGACCGCATTCTCGCCTCCTGAGGCCCAATTGTTTAAGCTAACCTGAGATAAATTTAATCCTCCGTTACCTCCGTATGTCCAGCTTGAATCCCGGCTAATGTGACCGGCAGCTGTTGCTGTCCAATTGAATAAAAAGGTAAATGCGCTGATAAATATTAAATTTTTCATAGTTCTGGTTTTTGATTTTTAAACTACAAAATTATACTTTATCAACAATAATTTACAAATTATTTTTGAAAATCGCTTACATTTTTCGGATTTGACCGGAGAGTTGTTTGATTGCCTCCAACGTATTTTCTTTGTCTACATGGCATACGATCCGGTTGCGCATGATCCAGTCCCCATTTACCATAGAAGAGCGTACATTTTTACTGTTCATGGCATAGACAATGGCTGAGTATTCATCATAAACAGGAAGCATATTGGAAGCATCTGCATGTATCAATATCAGGTCCGCTCTTTTTCCTATTTCGATCGAACCGGTTATTGTGTCGAGTCCCAAGGCTTTTGCTCCGTTGATGGTAGCCATCCGGAGGGCTGTCTGGGCTTTTACAGCCTCCGGGTTGTAATGGACGACTTTAGCGAGCAATGCGGCAAAACGCATTTCCTCTACTAAATCGAGGGTGTTGTTGCTCGCCGTTCCGTCTGTTCCTAAAGCGACAGTAATTCCTGCTTTCAGGTAAGTGTCTATATCTGCAACGCCACTGGCTAATTTTAGATTGCTTTTGGGACAATGGCCGATCGAAGTCCCGGTTCGGGCCAGGAGTTCGATCTCTTTCGGATTGAGCCATACGCAATGGGCTGCAATCACGTTCCGGTCGAGAAGCCCGATCGAATGGAGGTACTCGGCAGGTGGCATGCCTGTTCGGGCTGTGATGTCTTCGACTTCTTGCCGGGTTTCTGCGACATGAATCTGAAGAAGAGTACCGTACCGGTCTGCCAGTTGTTTGGATTGTTGGAGAGTGGCTTGGGAACAGGTATATGGGGCATGTACACAAACGGAAGGGTGAATGATAGAGTCTCCTTGCCATTTTCGGATCAAAGCTTCACATCGGGCAAGACCTTCGTCTACCGTTTGAAAGCTCGCTGTTGCAAAGTCGATCATCGATTCTCCCATAACTCCCCGGATACCGGCATTTTTAGCCTCCTCGGCTATGATATCTTCGAAAAAATACATGTCGTTGAAACAGGTCGTACCCGATTTGATCATTTCGATAAAAGCCAGCCGGGTAGCGATTCTGACATTTTCAGGAGTCACCAACCGGGCTTCTGCCGGAAAGATGTGTCCGGTAAGCCATTCATGCAGCGGAAGATCATCTGCAAAGCCCCTTAGCATAGTCATAGGAAGATGAGTATGTGTATTGATCAGCCCAGGTAATAAGAACATCCCTTCTGCGTCTGTGATTTCCGCATCGGTATCTTCTAAAGATTGAGTCGTGATGGCACTGATTTTTCCATTTTCGATCAGGATATTTCCGTTAGGGAGAATATCTAACCTTTCATTCATCGTGATAATACGGGCGTTCCGGATGATCTTTTTATTCATAGCTTTTGTTTTTACAAAAATAAGTAAAACTTTAGGATAGCGGTATTCGTTAATATCAAAAACGTCAGAAATAGGTAAAAGTTATAGAGCGAATGAAACGAATAGGATTTATTTTACTTTTGTTTACATCGAGTGTCGGTTTTGCACAGAAATATGCCGTGAAAACAAATCTGGCCTATTGGGCGACTACGACTTTGAATATCGGTGGAGAAATCGCTTTAGCTCCGCGAATGACATTAGATATGACGGCAAATTATAATCCCTTTCATTTCCGTGGGAATAAGAAGATTATGCATTGGGCGGTTCAGCCGGAATGGCGTTATTGGACTTGTCGCCGGTTTATGGGGCATTTTATCGGAGTACATGCACATGGAGGAAAATATAACGGTGGTTTAAAAAAATACCGTTATGACGGATGGGGTGTCGGTGGTGGTTTTTCTTATGGTTACCAATGGATCATCGGTAAACACTGGAACTTGGAAACAGAACTTGGAATCGGGTATGCTTACTTGAAGTACGATAAATATTTACGTAACCGATGCGGACGATTTATAGACACCGGACATCGCAACTATTGGGGACCGACAAAATTAAGTATTAGTTTCATGTATCTTTTTAAAAGCAGGCAGAAATGAAAAAAACGATCGGAATATTATTGGGATGCTTATGCATATTGTTGCTGGAGAGCGGTGTGAAACGGATTGAGAAGAAACCGGCTTTGACTATTACTCCTTCCCGCTTGCAACTATTTGTCGATCAACATACAGATCCATATACGATAAAAATAGTTTATACATTGAATATACCTCATGGGTTTATCCCTTCCTGTGCCCGTATGGTTTATCAACCTTATTTTCTGTCTGCCGGGCATCGCTATGATTTGACTCCTTTGGTCGTTAGCGGAAAAAACAATCTTCGGCAAGAAAAGCGGTTAACTGCCTTGACGGATAAACAACCGGATTATCCCGAAGCTCTTCGGCTTATATCGGAAGGAGAAGGAATGCAGGTCCGTTTGTCGGAAACAGTGCCTTTCGAATTATGGATGGCACAAGCTAAATTGAGGGCTGATGTGACGTTAGAGGCTTGTGACCGGGAGAAACATATTGAAGTTTTAACCCTGGCCGATGGAGTGATCTGGTTGCCTATGGGGCCGGGACCGGTTCGGGTGAAGTACGCAAAAGAAAGAGTGATGGTACAAAAAGTATCGGAATTCGAATTTTTCTTTCCTTCAGGACAATATATCTTCAACCGGGAATATGACGGCAACGCTTCGAGCATGAAACGAATGATGAAGTTGGTCGATTCATTTCGATCGGATTCAACGATGCGCCTGGAAAAACTAGTCATTGCCGGAAGTTCGTCTCCTATAGGTACGGCGACTTTCAATGCCTCGTTAGCCGAACAACGGGCCGAACAAATGAAACAGCGTTTAGTCGAACGGAAACAGATGGAGGCCCAAGAGATCGAGCTCGAATATATCGGTGAAAATTGGGCCGGATTGCGGCAATTGGTCGAACAGTCGAAATTGCCTGATAAAGCTGCCGTCTTGCGTATTCTCGACACTACAAAGGATGCTGCCCAACGCAAAGCTTCATTAAAGCAGCTCCCGCAATATGAATATTTGCGCATAAACTTATATCCCGATTTACAGGAAGTGAGGTGTATCTTCTATTATACTCAAAAAGAAGAGATCACGAAAGTGATCCCTGAATAATGAGAAGAGTTCGGCAGTTATGATTCGGGCTGTTGGGGAAAAATCAGACGGGAAGTGTCGTATCCTCGTTGCCGGGCCTTTTCCAGAATTTGGTTTAGGGTATTTTGGTCGAGATGAGGAGTACGGCTTAAAATCCACAGGTATTTGTCTGTGGAACTGCCGATCAGCGACCATTGGTAGTCCGGGTCCAACTCGAGAATGTTGTAATCGCTGTAAAACGACAGGAAGAAAGCGACCTGCAATTGACCGGGCTGACCGTTATGGGAAGGCCGTGCTTTCCCGATACTACATTTTTCTTTACCGTCGACAGCATCTTGATGACCACAATTCAGAACTTTGATTTTCCCATCCGGGCGTTTTGAATATTCTGCTGTGACATAATGCAGACCCCGTTCGAAACGATGATCGTAGCGGGCGATTTCATACCATTTACCAAGATAACGTTGTAAATTGAACTCTTTTACAGTGCTTTTGTCTATTGTTTTCATAGCCTTTTTCTCAGGTTTACGTAGAACAGGAAGGATGAGTTCTAACAAAACTCAGGACTTTTCGTATTATATCCAGTACTTTATGAACTTGTTATGGGTGAAATACAACAAGACGGTTTGCCTTTGCCACGGCGGAATTGGGCCATGGCAGTAATTGCTTTGGGGATGACGATGGCCGTGTTGGACGGGGCTATTGCGAACGTTGCTTTGCCTACGATTGCCGGAGATTTACATGTCAATCCATCCAGTTCTATCTGGGTAGTAAATGCTTTTCAGTTAGCAATGACCATCTCTTTACTGGCTTTTTCCTCTTTGGGTGATCTTTGGGGATATAAGCGGGTGTATGTGTTGGGCTTGAGTATGTTCACAGTGACTTCGCTGATATGTGCTCTTTCCGATTCGTTTATTACTTTGGTTATAGCCCGTGGTTTACAAGGTTTCAGTGCGGCAGCGATCACGAGTGTCAATACCGCTTTACTGAGGGTGATTTTTCCGGCCCGTTTTTTGGCCCGTGGAATGGGAATCAACGGGTTGATCATTGCTGTCGCTGCTGCTGCCGGCCCTACTGTTGCTGCCGGTATTTTAGCTATTGCCGATTGGCCCTGGTTGTTTGCCATCAATGTGCCCATAGGACTGGTTGCATTTGTATTGAGTTTGAAGTTTTTACCCCGGAATCCGGTAAAAGTAGAAGGACAACGTTTTGATGTAACGAGTGCGGTAATGAATGCCCTGACTTTTGGTTTGCTGATATGTGTAATCGATGGATTTGCTCACGATATTCATTGGTATATTCTGATTCCGGGTTTTGTTATCATGCTGATCATCGGCTGGTTTTTTATCAAACGTCAGAAAATGCAGACTTATCCTTTGCTTCCGGTCGATTTGCTGCGTAATAAGATCTTTTCCCTATCCTTGCTGACTTCCGTGTTTTCTTTTATAGCACAAATGCTGGCTTTGGTGTCTATTCCTTTCTTTTTTCAACGGGTATTACACCTGAGTGAAGTTGCGACGGGGTTATTGCTGACACCCTGGCCACTGGCCACTATGATTACAGCTCCGCTGGCCGGGCGTTTGATGGATCGTTACAATGCCGGTTTATTGGGGGGGATCGGATTGATGATATTCGGTACGGCTCTTTTGTTGTTGGCGATGATGCCTGCACATCCTTCACATATCGATATTATCTGGCGTATGTTTTTAGGAGGTATAGGTTTCGGTCTCTTTATTACCCCCAACAATAGTACGATTATTGCATCGGCTCCCAGAGAACGTAGCGGCGGAGCCAGTGGTATGCTGGGGATGGCCCGGCTCTTGGGACAGACTGTCGGTGCGGCTTTTGTGGCAGTCCTGTTTGCTATGTTTCCCGGACATGGGATGCGATATGCTTTGATTTTTGGAGCCGTTATCGCTGTTGTTTCGGCCGTTATCAGTAGTTTGAGACTCAGGAAGTAGAACCAGATCGGTATTTTTCATGGCTTTGGAGCGGTCTACAGCTCCGGCATGTAGAAGGATATGTTTCCCTTTCCAGTTGGATGGAATGATAAAATTCCGGCGATACCACAGGTCGGTTTTGTTTTTGCCGACGATACCCGAAAGTTCGGTTATTCCCTCCGACAGTGAGCGATGAGTTGCTGAAATAAGGGTAACATTTTGTCCGAACCGGCCAGGAGCATTTCGGGATGCCATTGGATACCTACGACAAAAGTGTGATCGGGCATTTCGACAGCTTCGATAACTCCATCAGGGGCTGTCGCTGTGATTTTCAGGTGACGTCCTAAATGGTTCAGGCATTGGTGATGAAAACTGTTGACTTCCAGTTGCTCTCCCCAAAGTCGGCCTAAAATAGAATCTTTTTCAATACTTACCGGGTGGAAAATATCCTCCCGTGGGCTGTATTGGCTGTGTAGCATAACCGGATGGCCGATGGCTGTGATATCCTGCCAAAGCGTACCGCCCAATACGACATTCAATAATTGTATTCCCCGGCAAATGGCTAATAGAGGCTTGTCTGTCCTTAGGATTTCTTCGGTCAACGCCCATTGTGCCCGATCGAGTCCGGTATGAAATTCCTCCAGGCAGGGATGAGGGAAGTCTCCGTATAAGATGGGGTTGATATCTCCTCCGCCCGAGAGAATAAAACCATCGCAGACTTCGGCATACCGGACAATGGAAGCCCGATCGGCTACCGGGGGAAGAAGCAGGGGAATGCCCCCTGCCTTAACGACTGCATCGATATAGTCTTTGTTGACGTATATCCTTTCCATCCCCAGAAATTTACCTTTATCTACGGTATGGAGATTTGTGCTGATACCAATAATCGGAGTCATTAATCGATCGGCTTGGTTTTGATAACGGTAATGCCGTTTTCTGTATACCGGTCTAAGATCCCGACTAAACTGATCAAATGGGGGGCTGCCATGTGAGCGTTCCAATCTTCGACAGTCTGCCAGGTTTCGTGAAACATGAAATCTTTCGGATCGTCTTTACTGACATGTAATTCATAATGCAAAGCCCCTTTTTCAGCTAATGTAGGCGCAATCAGATCTTCGAGAATTTTTTGCCATTCTTTTTCAGTATTTCCTTTGTTCCGGTTATAGGCGAACAATACCAACGAATCCGGGACTATCACGGGATTCGGAGCTTCCGAACGTTCCCAGCGTTGTAAAACCGGTTTTCGGTCTGTCAGTTCGTCTCTGCGGGCCCGAAAAGCTTGCAGATGTTCACTTTGGGTATGTTTTTTCCAAAGTTCTTCGTTTGCCCATATTTCATGAAAAATGAATTGACAGGGGTCTTCCCGATCTTCATACAAATGGTAACTGATAGCTCCTTCTTCCTGACGGGTCTTTTCGATGAGGTCGAGACAGGCTTTTTTTAATTCTCCGGCTTTCCCTTCGCGGGCATGGGAAATAGATACCAGAGTTAATTGTTCCGCAGTTTTTGACGTAAAATAGTTCATTGTAGCATTATTTTAAAAAATCCCTCACTTTTTTTTCTGCTTCCCGGAAGGCCTCTTCCAGCTTATCGTTGACGATGATCGTATCGAATTTGTCTGCGAAAGTCATTTCGTATTCTGCTTTTGCCAGGCGTTGTTCGATTTTTTCAGGAGCATCGGTCCCCCGGCCGGTCAAGCGTTGGCGTAGTACTTCTACAGATGGGGGCTGAATAAAGATCGATAACGCATTGTCTCCGAATTTCTTTTTGATATTTAGGCCGCCTACGACATCGACATCGAACAATACAGTATGACCTTTCGCCCAGATCCGGTCGATTTCACTGAGAAGCGTACCGTAGTAACATCCCGGATACACCTCTTCCCATTCCAAAAATTCTTTATTTTCAATTCGTTTCCTGAATTCATCTGCTGTAAAGAAATAATACTCTTTACCATGTATTTCTTTTCCCCGGGGAGCCCGGCAGGTTGCTGAAATAGAAAATTCCAACCCTAACCCCTTTTCCAATAAGTAATTTACAATTGTACTCTTACCCGCTCCACTCGGTGCTGAAAAAATAATTACTTTTCCCATACGATGATAGTTTATAAGGTTTATAAAGTTTGTAAAGTGGGATCAAAGTTTTTTTATAAAGTTCGATAACATTTTAGGTATTGTTTCGGTATCTGAGTTCGACGTTTGATTTTCGTTCATAGCCTTCGGTGATGTTATTCATAATCAAAGCAGTTGCTCTTTCGATTTGGTCTTTAAAACCGAAATCATGGCTTTTATCGAATAGCAAATAGATTTCTATACACAACTCTTTTGCCTTTTGCCATGCCAGACTATCTTCAAAACGTTCAATCTTCATGATTTATCCTTATTATGTTTAACACCAAGCGCCTGCAGGGTCCATGAACTTTAAAAATCTTATAAACTTTACGGACTTTAAAAACTTATAGGACATTCAAACTTTGCTCTTTTATCTTTTCCAGTTCGTCTTTCATTTTAACGACGAGTTTCTGGATGTCGTGGTCGTTGGCTTTAGAGCCCATGGTGTTGATCTCCCGACCGATTTCCTGAGCGATAAAACCGATTTTCCGGCCCGGAGCATCTTCATGTTCGATCGTTTCCAAAAAGTATTTACAGTGATTGGCCAACCTGACTTTCTCTTCTGTGATATCCAATTTTTCCAGGTAGTAGATAATTTCCTGTTCCAGCCGGTTTTCATCGATATTTTGAATATCCGTCCATTCATTGATTTTTTCCTGTAATTTCTGACGGATGACTTCTACACGTTTTACTTCAAATTGAGGTACCTGAGCAGACAGTTCCTGAATAAGTTCGATGCGGTGACATATATCTTTGATTAAAGCTTTTCCTTCCTGGATTCTGAATTTGTTGATTTCTTCCAAAGCTTTTTTTATTCCAGCTTCCAAAGCCTCCCATTCGGTATCTTCCAACTCTTCCGATTTGATTTGCAAGGTATCGGGGAAACGCATGACGGTTTGGAGAATCTTGTTTTTGTCGGCTTCGATGCCCAATTCGTTGGCGATGTCTAGTAATTGATTGAAGTATTGAGTTACTACAGGCTTATTAATGGTCACATCCTTATCGCTTTCTGTATTGTCAAAGTAGATACACATTTCTACTTTCCCCCGGTCTAATTGTTCTTTTACTATATTCCGGATTTCCATTTCTTTTTCTTTGTAAAGATTAGGCATCTTCAGATTCAAGTCCAGGGTTTTTGAATTCAGACTTTTAATTTCGATCACGACTTTCCTATTTCCGTTTTCGATGGTGATTTTTCCGAAACCGGTCATTGATTTTACCATAATATTGATTTTTGATTCTTCTGCAAAAATAACGATTTGTTTGTAAATATTCTTATTGCAGATTATTTCATTTTTCTTCGTATCTTTACACCCCAAAATAATAAAAGAGAAAAGATAGCAAAATCATAAATCAAGAATTGATTCATGGAAAACATCCGCAATTTCTGTATTATAGCGCATATTGATCACGGGAAGAGTACATTGGCCGATCGTTTGTTGGAATATACCGGGACGGTAACCGGTAAAGATTTACAGGCGCAGGTACTCGATGATATGGACCTCGAAAGGGAGCGTGGGATCACGATCAAGAGCCATGCCATTCAGATGGATTATCATTTTGAAGGGAAGAAATACGTTTTGAATCTGATCGATACTCCGGGACATGTCGATTTTTCGTATGAAGTATCGCGTTCTATTGCAGCATGTGAAGGAGCTTTACTGATCGTCGATGCTACTCAGGGAATACAGGCTCAGACGATTTCCAATCTTTACCTGGCCGTAGAGAACAACCTCGAAATTATTCCTGTATTGAATAAGATGGACATGCCGAATGCTATGCCGGAAGAGGTGAAAGATCAGATTGTGGAATTGATCGGATGTAAACGCGAGGATATTATCGAGGCCAGTGGAAAGACCGGGTTGGGGGTAGAGCAAATTTTGCAGGCGATTGTCGAGCGGGTACCGCATCCCGAAGGTTTTCCGAATCAGCCCTTACAGGCTTTGATCTTCGACTCCGAATTCAATTCTTTCCGGGGAATCATTACTTATTGCCGTATTGTAAACGGGAGTTTGCGCACCGGAGATGTGGTGAAATTCGTTAACACCGGGAAAGAATATACAGCCGACGAGATCGGTGTACTCCGTTTAAAACCCGAGCCACGGCAAGTGCTCGAGACCGGTGATGTGGGATATATTATTTCAGGTATCAAAACTTCCTCCGAGGTAAAAGTCGGAGATACGATCACTCATGTCGACGAACCTTGTGATGTTGCCATCGATGGTTTCGAAGAAGTGAAACCCATGGTATTTGCCGGGATTTATCCTATTGATTCGGAAGATTACGAAGATTTGAGGGCTTCGATAGAGAAATTGCAATTGAACGATGCATCGCTGACTTTCGAACCTGAATCTTCGGCAGCCTTGGGATTCGGTTTCCGTTGCGGATTTTTGGGAATGCTCCATATGGAGATCGTTCAGGAACGTCTGGACCGGGAATTCGATATGAATGTGATTACCACGGTTCCGAATGTGATGTATATCGCTCATACCACCAAAGGCGAGGTCTATGAGATGCACAATCCTTCGGATATGCCTTCTGCCAGCACGTTGGATTTTATAGAGGAACCGTTTATCCGTGCCCAGATTATTACTCCGGCCGATTATATCGGTCCGATTATGACCTTGTGTCTTGGGAAACGGGGGATTTTGATCAACCAGCAATATCATACCGGTAACCGGATAGAGATCACCTATGAAATGCCCTTAGGAGAGATTGTGTTCGATTTTTACGATAAATTGAAAAGTATAACGAAAGGATATGCTTCGTTCGATTATTATCAGATCGGATATCGGCGGGCAAATCTGGTGAAACTGGATATTTTATTAAACGGAGAGTCCGTCGATGCACTGTCGGCATTGATTCATTTCGATAATGCCTATGGTTTCGGGCGTCGCATTTGTGAGAAGCTCAAAGAACTGATACCGCGTCAACAGTTCGATATCGCCGTACAGGCAGCGATCGGAGCTAAAGTCATCGCCCGGGAGACAATCAAAGCAGTGCGTAAAGACGTGACGGCCAAATGTTATGGGGGGGATATTTCCCGGAAAAGAAAATTGCTGGAAAAGCAGAAAAAAGGAAAGAAGCGGATGAAACAGATCGGAAATGTCGAAGTTCCTCAAAAAGCTTTCCTGGCTGTGTTGAAGTTAGATTAAAGTGAAAGGAATGACAGGCTTATTCTTCGGGTCTTTTAACCCGATTCACAATGGTCATCTGAAGATCGCACAGTATTTGTTGTACAAAGGATATTGTCAGCGGATTTGGTTTGTCGTTTCGCCTCATAATCCGTTGAAAAGCGATCGTTCTTTATTGGATGAGCAAAAAAGATTGGAAATTGTGAAAGCTGCGATCCGTGGGGATGAAAGGATGCAGGCATGTGATGTCGAGTTCGGTTTGCCTAAGCCTTCCTACACTTATGCCACTTTGCAGCTGTTGAAAAAAAAATGGCCGGAGGAAGAGTTTGCTTTGATCATCGGAGAGGATAACCTGAGAGATTTTCATAAATGGCGGAATGCTAAAGAAATTGTGGAAAATTACCGTATATTGGTTTATCCTCGTAAAGGAGAGGGGGTATCCGCTTCGATGTGGGAAAATCTATTTCTGATAGACGCACCTCTTGCCGATGTTTCTTCGACGGAAATCCGGGAGATGCTCGGAGAAGGGCAGGATATTTCACCTTATGTGCCTCAGCCGGCTTTGCCTTTGATCCTGAATTATTATTCCGTAAAATGAAAATCCTGTTTTGTCTATTATTATGGGGGACAATCTCTTCAGGTGTTTATGCACAACGGGTGCTTCCTGCAAAAAGTAAAGAACAGAAGAGAACAGAAAAACAGATAGAAAAGAAAGAAAATTCTCTCCGGCAGAAAGATACCGAGTTGCGGTGGGATCCCCGCCGATTACCTTCAAAGAGTAAAGGTTTTCCGGAAATCTCTGCCTGGCATACCGGGACAGCAGGTATTGTCGCTTCGGATGCAGCAGAAATCAGTCTTTTTAATCCCACACGGATCGGTTTCTCAAAACGTACGGAAATCCTTTTTCGGATAGCTGAGGAACCTTTTTTACCTAATATCGGGTTGAAACACCGTTGGTGGGGGAACAGGCGTTTTGCCTGGGCTACAGCACATACGTTGTATTATTCTTATCCCGGTTTGAAAATATTGCAGTCGACCGGTTTTAAAGAACTGGTTCCGGATTCGGTACAGGTGGCCCAGGGGATGGCTATGCGGCATGAAATATTGTTTTCCTGGTTATTGAATCCGCAAGTATGGGGATGTCCCGATCCTTCGGCCGAAAAAATACTGACCCTGCATGCGGGCATAGAGGGTTATGTCGGGTTCGGGAATAACGAAGTAATGCCGTTCGATTATGCCCACACCTTGTATCATACTCAGTTGCTCGACGGTAAAGTGCTTTATTATGGAGGATTGCAGTTTGATTCTTATTGGGGACACCGGTTTCATTATAGTTTAAACGGCCTTTTTTATAGTGTTGATTTCACAAAAGCATATGCTGTAGAAGGAAATTTGCGTCTTACTTATTATGTGTCAAGGCACTTCGGGCTCTCAGCTGTTTGTAAAATTCCCTATATCAGGATAAATGAAAAATCCGGATGGACTTATGTTCCTTTACTCGATTTGACCTATCTGATACATCCCGGACGTACAGTGATCAGACATGGCTTATATAAAAACAAAAGACGACAAAGATAGATCAAAATGGAAAATGTATTGTTGCATAGTTGTTGTGCCCCTTGTTCGGCTGCTATCGTCGAATGGATGCTAGCTCAGGATATCCGTCCGACTTTGTATTATTTCAACCCCAATATCTTTCCACAGGAAGAATACGAAATCCGGAAATCCGAATGCAGTCGTTATGCACAAAAATTAGGTTTGGAGATTATCGACGGGGATTATGATCATACAGCCTGGTTGAGTGACGTGGCGGGCTTGGAGGATGAACCCGAACGGGGAAAGCGATGTCTGCAGTGTTTCAAAATACGGTTGCTGGCCACGGCAAAATTGGCTGATGAAAGAGGCTTTCGTTTGTTTACTACTACACTGGCCTCTTCGCGATGGAAGAGCCTTCAACAAATCACCGAAGCCGGGAAATGGGCTGCGGCTCGCTTTGAAGGTCTGGAATTTTGGGAAAAGAACTGGCGTAAAGGTGGTTTAAGCGAACGCCGTAAGATACTTTTGGCCGAAAATGGTTTTTATAATCAGCAATATTGTGGGTGTGAATTCTCCTTCAGAAAGCCCCAAAATAACGATTTACCTTAATATAGGGATACCAAAACAGGCGGAATACCTAGAATCGGGGATTTCCGGGTCTATTTAGCCGGCCTATCTTTGTGTCATCAGAATTTTGTCACGTTTTATTGATTAATAGTTGCGAAAGTCACAGGTAAAGCCGGCCTGTGACTTTTTTTGCCAGAAAAGCTCCGCTCCGAAAAGACATAAAAAAAAACACCGGCAGGATGCGACTGGCGGATCCTTCAAATAAAAACCCTGTATCTTTCGTATTGTGGCCACATCATACAATACTTCCGCATACACCATTTTTATCTCCGGTGTTTTTAACAGTACAGTAAATATATATGTGCAGGTGTCCCACTCTAAATCCTCGAGAGTAAAGACGTTTGCTGTTACTAGCAGGTCTTCTGACTTGCTTCTCTCCGG
>OGQM01000577.1_pt1 | contig 31911 bp, 30 predicted proteins | sample 1553191 | NCBI WGS metagenome assembly OGQM01 (sample SAMEA2579954, study PRJEB22360) | human gut metagenome | biome: human gut; feature: human-associated habitat; material: faeces | place: Denmark | collected 2008/2010 | reverse complement strand
CTCGAAACTAAGCGGCAATTCAAAGGAAAGAGAACTCCTACCTATTTGCAATAGCAGCCTGTGCAGCAGCAAGTCTTGCGATTGGTACACGATATGGTGAACAAGATACGTAGTTCAATCCAACTCTATGACAGAATTCAATACTTGCTGGATCACCACCATGTTCTCCACAAATACCTAATTTAATATTTGGACGAGTACTTCTTCCAAGTTCTGTAGCCATCTTAACAAGTTTTCCAACACCTCTTTGGTCTAAGTGCGCGAATGGATCGGATTCAAAGATTTTCTTGTCATAGTAATCTTGTAAGAATCCACCTGCATCATCTCTTGAGAATCCAAATGTCATCTGTGTCAAGTCATTTGTACCAAATGAGAAGAATTCAGCTTCTTTTGCGATTTCATCTGCTAATAATGCAGCACGAGGAATTTCAATCATTGTACCAACATGATATTTCATGTCGAATTCGGATTCTTGAATCAACTTGTCAGCTACATCACATACAACCTTTTTAACATAGCGAAGTTCTGCAACATCACCAACTAATGGAATCATAATTTCAGGTTCAATCTTCCAATCTGGGTGTCTTTCATTGACAGCCAATGCAGCTTGAATAACTGCAGTTGTCTGCATTTCAGCAATTTCTGGATAAGAAATAGCCAAACGACATCCACGATGACCCATCATAGGGTTGAATTCGTGTAAGCTAGAAATGACAGATTTCAATTCATCTAAACCAATATGCATATCTTTCGCTAATTGAGTTATGTCATAAGAGTTTGTTGGTAAGAATTCATGTAAAGGTGGATCCAAGTAACGAATAGTCACAGGTAGACCTTCCATAGCTTCATAGATTCCTTCAAAGTCACTTCTTTGCATAGGCAAGATTTTTTCTAAGGCAACACGTCTTTGTGCAGCCGTTTTAGAAACAATCATTTCACGAACCGCTTTAATACGATCACCTTCAAAGAACATGTGTTCTGTACGAACTAAGCCAATACCTTGCGCACCAAATTCATGAGCTTGTTTTGCATCATGAGGAGTATCTGCATTAGTACGAACTTTTAATGTACGTCTTTCATCAGCCCAGTTCATAAAACGTTCAAAGTCTCCTGAAATACTTGCAGGAACTGTTTTAATAGCACTACCATAAATATTTCCTGTTGAGCCATCTAAACTGATCCAATCTCCACGATGATATTTCACACCGTCAATTTCGAAATATCCTTCATCATCATGCATTTTAATATCACCACAACCACTTACGCAGCAAGCACCCATACCACGAGCTACTACAGCAGCATGACTTGTCATACCACCACGTACAGTTAAGATACCTTGAGATACGTGCATACCTTCAATATCTTCTGGACTTGTTTCTAGACGAACTAAAATAACTTTGTGGTTACGACTTGCTTCTTGGATTGCTTCTTCAGCACTAAATACGATTTGACCACAAGCAGCACCTGGACTTGCTGGAAGTGCTGAAGCAATTGGCTCGGCTTTCTTTAATTCGTCCGCATCAAACATTGGGTGAAGTAATGAATCCAATTGTTTAGGTTCAACCATCATTAAGGCTTCATCTGTAGAAATCATACCTTCATCCACCATATCACACGCAATCTTTAAAGCAGCCTGTGCTGTACGTTTACCATTACGTGTCTGCAACATGAACAATTTACCTTTTTCAATTGTAAATTCCATGTCTTGCATATTACGATAGTGAGTTTCCAATTTTTTAGTAATCGCAACAAAATCATCATATGCTCCAGGAGCTACTTCTTTTAATTGATCGATTTTTTGAGGTGTACGAATACCCGCAACAACATCTTCACCTTGTGCATTCATTAAGAATTCACCATATAATTTATTTTCACCAGTACTTGGATTACGCGTAAAGGCAACGCCTGTACCACAATCATTACCCATATTTCCAAATACCATCATCTGTACGTTAACAGCTGTTCCCCAGCTTGAAGGAATATCATTCATCTTACGATAGTAGATAGCACGAGGATTATTCCAAGAACGGAATACAGCTTCAATAGCTCCCATCAATTGTTCTTTTGGATCTTCAGGGAATTCTGATTTCAATTCATTTTTGTAAAATGTTTTAAATAGTTCTACCAATTTTTTCATATCATCCGCATTCAAATCCAAATCATCTGTAATTCCTCTTTCAGCCTTTACTTCATCGATGATTTCTTCAAAACGCTTTTTACTCAACCCCATAACTACATCTGAATACATTTGAATAAAACGACGATATGAATCATATGCGAAACGCTCATTATTAGTTAGTGTTGCGACTGTTTCAGCAACTGTTTTATTCATACCTAAATTTAAAATAGTATCCATCATACCAGGCATACTTGCACGTGCCCCAGAACGAACAGATACTAATAAAGGATTCGCTTCATCCCCCAATTTTTTTCCAGATTTCTTTTCTAATAAATCTAAATACTCCATAATTTGAGCTTTAATACCATCATTAATAGTTTCATTATCTTCATAATATTGGTTACAAGCTTCTGTAGTGATAGTGAATCCATAAGGTACAGGCATTCCAAGCTTAGACATTCCGGCTAAGTTGGCACCTTTTCCACCTAATAGCTCACGCATCGTTTCGTCGCCTTCATTAAATTCATAGACATATTTTGTATCCATAATACTTTACCTCCTTTTTGTAACCGTTTACATGTGTAAATTATTATAGCACACTATTATCTACAATCCTAGTTAATTTTAAAAAAATAATATTATAAACAATCTAAATTCAACATTTCATGAAACATTTTATGATTTTTATGTTAATTTACACTTGAAAACAATAATAATCAGTCATCATAATACATCATTCAACATTTTTGATAAAAAAAAGAACTAGAATAATCTAGTTCACACTTGCCTGTTCTCTACACTTACCACAAACAGAGTAATTTGGGCAACTTTCTGAACATGCATTGTCTATGACTGTTCGTAATTGTGCTGGCATCATTGTCGTAATCTCATCATCATCATATCCTACCACAAGACTTTTTTCCGATAGTAGAATTGGTCGTTTTAAAATGGAAGGATTTTCTTGAATCAAAGTCACAAGTTCCTTCATCGAATAATCTTCAATATCCTTATCTAATGCTTGAAAAGCTTTAGAACGCACAGAAATAATATCTTCCGTTCCATTTTCACATCGCGACAATAAATATTTAATTTCACTTTCCTTCAATAATGAAGTAAATATATTTTTTTCAACAAATTCAATTTGGTTGTCTTTTAACCACTGTTTTGCCTTACGACAACTTGCACAACCTGGAGAAGTATATAAAATTACCATATCAATAGCCTCCTTCAACTAATTATATCATATCACTAGGTTTAAAAGAAATACTTGTATCTTGTATTTATATGTGCTATATTCAACTTCAGTGAGGTTGAAAAATGGAAAAAGCTATTCTATCAAGAATTAATTTACAGCTTCAAGATACTGATATTGCGCAAAAATATTTTGATACAATTTCAGACTTGATTGATACGCAAGCAGTACAAGATTTAAAAAAATGCAGTCAACACTTAGCTACATCACGATTTCAACATTCTTTGAATGTTTCATATTACTCATTTTTAATTTGTAGAAAATTTAGACTTGATGCCTACAGTGCAGCTCGTGCCGGTTTACTACACGATCTATATTACTATGATTGGAAAACAGATGATGATCGACCTTTAGAAGGTAATCATGCTAAGATTCATCCAATCATCGCTTTAAAAAACGCAAAAAATATCACGACGACAAATCCAACTATTGATGATGCCATTCTACATCACATGTGGCCACTTAAAACAACACGACCAAATACAAGTGTTGGATGGATTATACAGGCAGTTGATAAATTTTGTGCCATCACTGAAATGGGACACCAATCTTTATTTAGAGCAAGTCGCTCAAATAACCTTTTAAGTTATTGTATGATTTTTACATTCTTATTAACAATGTAGGCAGCTAGATCATTCTAGCTGCCTTTAGTTTTTCTTTAAATTGTTCTAACCAAGAAGAACCATCTGAATTTAAACCATATTCACCCATTTGAATACTTGGCTTTTTCTCCCCATGGAAATCACTTCCACAAGTAATCAACAAATTATGTTCTTTCGCAAGGTTTTCATAATACACATTTTGCTCAGGTGTATGATAATTACTGTAGGCTTCAATCCCATCCACACCAGAATCGAATAATACTTTCAACATTTCATTATTCTTATAAAATGTATTATACGGATGCGCTACTATCGCAAGGCCACCTGCATCATGAATTTTTTGGACCGATTCTACAAAATCAGGCATTGGTACATACACAAATAAATCCGATCCATATTGACATTTATCCCAAAAGAAATTCACAGGTGCAGGATCCGATCTTTTTCCTCCGGGAATATAGTCTTTAAAATCCGGAATATCTTGATAGCGAGGATCATTAAACATATGCGTACACATCACAAACCATGGATTCTTTCCGTTTGCTTCTTTCAATACAGCTTCCTCATCTATTTCAACACCATACTTTTGGCGTAGCTTATCACAACGCGTTGAAAAAGCATTTCTAGACTTAACTTGTGTTTTATCTAATAAATTTTTAAAATATTCATTATCAATATCGATGCCATATCCAAGTAGATGAACATCGCTATATCCAATACTTGTAGAACATTCAATTGCAGGAATCACTTCTATACCGGCATCCAGGCCTAGCTGAATCATGTCTTTAACACCACTAATACAGTCATGATCACTTAATGCAATCGTTTTTAAACCTCTTGCTTTCGCAATTTTTATCAATTCCTCTGGCGTAAACTGACCATCACCAGAATAGCAAGAATGCATATGTAAATCAAAATTGTTCATTACTAACCTCTTAAATCAAATAGAAAAATATAATCACAAAAACACCCAAAATAATTCTATACCATCCAAAAATTGTAAAGCTATGACTCTTCACATAGCCCATAAGAGCACGAATCGCAAATAAACTTACGATAAATGCGACAAACGTACCTAATATCAATAAGAATAATTGCCCAAAGCTAAAAAATCCAAAATGAATGACATATTTAACTACTTTTAATAAACTTGCCCCAAACATCACCGGAATTGCCAAGAAAAATGAGAATTCACTTGCGACCGTTCTAGAACAACCACAATATAAACCTCCCAATATTGTAGCGCCTGATCTTGATGTTCCTGGAATCAAAGCTAAACATTGAAAGAGCCCAATTTTTAAAGCGGATAAATACCCTACTTCATCAATTTTATCAATAGTTACTGTTTTAGGATGTTTCTCAACCATAATAAATATAATTCCATACGCAATCAATGCGACCGCAATCACAAATTTAGCCGATAAATACCCTTCAATGATATCATCCAATAAAAAACCAATAATTGCAGCAGGAATCACGCCCACAATTACTTTTGACCATAATTGTAAAGTATGTCTTCTCTTTCTAGCAGACTTTCTTTTATCGAAAGGATTCAATGTCGAAGCATATAATACAAGTACAGCCAAAATACTTCCAAATTGAATCACAACTTTAAAAACTTCAAAATAAGCAGCTGGTTCTAATGGCCAAATGCTTGAAAATAAAATTAAATGTCCTGTCGAAGAAATCGGCAACCATTCTGTTATCCCCTGTATGATTCCCAATATTATTGTTTGAATAATATTATATAAGAATGTCATTCTTCATTCCTTTTCATTGCATAGTCATGAACCATTTGTTTAAAAATTTCACCCCTAATTTCATAATTTTTAAACTGATCAAAACTAGAACATGCTGGACATAATAACACAATATCACCAGGTTTTGCCAATAAAACCGCCTTTTCAAAAGCATCCTTCATTGTCTCAACACTAATCTGGCTAGAAAAAATATCTTTAAACTTATCCTTTGTCTGACCAAAAGAAATACATTTTTTAACTATCGAATCATATTGTTTTAAATCATCGAAAGAAATATGTTTGTCTTTACCACCACACAACAAGATTACATTTTTTTCAAATGCAGATAAACCAGCACAAGCCGCATGTGTATTTGTAGCCTTTGAATCATTATAGAAACGCACATTATCAATTGTATCTACATATTCAATACGATGCTCTACCCCTCTAAATTCACGAATTACTTCTTGAATATTAAATAATGAGACACCCATTAAATAAGCCATGCAACTTGCCATCATGGCATTTCCACAGTTAAACTCACCAACAATTTTTAAATCTTTCAATGCAAACAACTGTGTGTCTTTATAATATGCATATTTATCATCCTTATATAAATCTACATCTTTTCTTTTTAATGAAAAATCAATCACATGACAGGGAATATTCTGTGCATATTTCACAACATTTTCATCATCCACATTACGAATAAAGTAATCATCTACATTTGTATTTTCATAAATGCGCATCTTACTTTCGTAATAGGCATCTAAACTATCCATATAATCTAAGTGATCAGGCGCAAGGTTTGTGACTGTTGATACATGTGGTCTAAATGTTTCAATACCCAACAGTTGGAAATTACTTAGTTCTAAAGCAACATTATAATCTGCATCTGTATAATCAAGAGCCAATTCACATAATGGAGTTCCAATATTTCCAGCTACAAGGCTTTTCTTTTGTCGATTCAACATCTCATACAACAATGTTGTAACAGTAGTCTTTCCGTCCGTTCCTGTAACAGCTGCATAATCAAAGTTTTTCGCATAACGATACGCAATCTCAATTTCCGTATAGATTTTTGTGTTTTGTTCTACAAAATAATGAACAAAAGGAACACGATAAGGAATACCTGGATTCTTCACAATGAATGCATAATTTTTTTCTTTTAAAGTATCTGGATGACCTTGATCAAACACTTCAATACCCAAAGCTTCTAACTCAGCCTTTTCTTTCACTTCATTTGAATCCGTCAAAATAACATGATAACCATTCTTCAATAAGAGTTTACTAACAGCTATACCACTTCTGGCAGCTCCAATGACTAATACAGTTTCCATTCTACATTACCCCCAAAACAAGTCCAAGAACAGCTAAAATAACACCTACAAGTCTAAAGCGATTTACAACCTTTTCTTCAGACCATCCACACATTTCAAAGTGATGGTGTAAAGGAGCCATTTTAAAAATTCTCTTATGTGTTTTTTTATAATACGTAACCTGTATAATAACGCTGCAAACTTCTGCAACAAAAACAAAACCAATAATAATCAATAAAACTTCTTGTTTTAAAACCATCGCAACCGCTGCAATAAATCCACCTAATGCCAAAGAGCCAGTATCTCCCATAAAAATTTTTGCGGGATGCTTATTAAACTTCAAATATCCAAGTAAGGCAAAAATCACAAGGCAAATCAAGCATGCGACATTGTTTAATCCTTGAATAAACGCAAATATTGCGAATGGAACAAGTGCAATAACCATTTGGCCCGCACAAAGTCCATCTAAGCCATCTGTTAAGTTTACGGCATTAGTTTCAGCTGTAAACATTAAGAATACTAAGATAAAATAAAACCAAGATAAATCGATTGTGACATCAAAGATTGGAATCCAAATATCTGTTGTTGAATTTGTACGATATAAGAAGAAAAATACAACAGCTAGAATAGATTGTAGTAAAAATTTATGTGAAGGTTTTAAACCCTCATTATTCTTTTGTACAACAATAATATAATCATCAATAAAACCAACTACACCATAACCAACAAATGCTAATAAAATAACTATTGTGTTTAAATCCAGTTTAAACGGTGTAAAGAAAGAACATACTACATATACAAGTGTTGGGACAATAATGAAGGCTAAACCACCCATGGTAGGAGTACCATTCTTTTTTTTATGACTGGCCAATCCCTCTTCTCTTTCTGTTTGTCCAAACTTAATTTTATGTAAATAATCAATCAATCCTGGCATGATCAACAACATAATGATTAATGTTAAAAGACACATGCCAAAAATCCATATATAATTTGAATTCAACATTCCTACGTCTCCTTTTTCAAAACACTATTATTATAACATTCTATTTAATGTTGAACAAATTTTAATTCAGGGGTTGAAACAAAGCCTTGTTCATGGTATTATAGTTAAGCGATTGCGTAAATGAAAGAAAAAGGAGGACATTAAGATGTCAAGAGTATGTGCAGTATCTGGAAAAGGTCCTTTATCTGGAAATAAACGTTCTCACTCAATGCGTGCTTCTCGCCGTAAATGGAACGTTAATCTTCAAAAAGTTCGTGTTGTAGTTGACGGAAAACCTCAAACTATCCGTGTTTCAGCTAGAACATTAAAAACATTGAAGAAACAAAACGCTATTTAATTTTAGATAATTAGGATCCTTAAAAAAAATTATGCATAAGATAAAAAAGAAGAGTTTTCTCTTCTTTTTTTCTATTTATAGAATTCTTTTAATTTTTCATTTAAGCATTTGGCAACCTTCAAATCTTGTTTGAATTGAAAATTATGTTGAATGAGTGGAGATTTCGAAATATATACATATACCTTATTTCCATTTAATAATTTAATTTCAATACCCACATATACTTTTTTCATTTCAATGAAAATACTATGATTCAAAGTGCTCACTAATACCTTATGAGAAAACATAGGTGATTTATCTTTATACTTTGCGTCTTCATATACAATTTGACTTGAAACAACATCCGAAAACGAATACTTCCCTAAACTTCCATCCAATATAGTAAATTCTTTCTTTTTCTCGTCAAAAATAAGACTATTCATGAAAACCACCACCCTATATTTCTATTTTACCATCAACAATAGGCTAAAAGTGCAGATTTCTCTGCACTTTCAGCTTGGCTCTATTTACTTTTACAGGATATTATTATATTTCAAACCATTGAATTTCGCATTCTGCTAATTCAACTTCAAAACTAGAACCATCACCCTTATAAATTGTTGTAGTTTGAGGTTCATATGTATTATTTACAACACAGAAACTATTTGTAGAAGGATATACATTGACATCCACATTATAATTTTCTGAATACCAACGCTTCATCTCATCTTCCTTATGTGCCGCAAAGAAGATGGCACGATATAAGAGTCGTACATTTTCAAAACTAAAAGGAAGACCATTCATATATACACCGCGCCCTTTTCCATATTCATTCACAGCTAGATTTACATGTAGATCTTTTTCAGCCAAGATTTTAGTACCAGGTAGTGCATATACATCATTGATGCATTCTCCCCAGTCTTCATGCTCTAATTGTTCCGTAATAAAATGATTTGGATGCACTTCCCAATTATACTTGTCTGTATGCATTGTGAAACCTAATTCTTTATCGACACCTAATACATCATATAATGTAAAATATTTACCATTACGATTTATAGCTGTTGGCTCACCAACACCGATGAATCCACCACCTTGATCAACATAGCGACGAAGTGCTGTAATGATTGTTTCGTCAAATTCTGCACCACCACTAAAACTTGTATAGGCAGAACCAATATTCATCACAACATCCATATCCTCTAAAATGGATGGATCTTTGCGAATATCATCAAAACTAATAAAGCGAACATCAAACGGGAATCCACTTAATGCTTCCATTACACCTGTGTATGAATAAATTTGTTTATACCAAATCGCATGATGAACTAAATGCGTTCCCCAACGACGAAGTTCACCCCAACTATTGATAACACCCACTTTTAATAAGTTATATGGAACTTGTTGATTTACGTGTGAATATAAAGTACGGAATTCATCACAAACCTTTTCAATATAATCAATAAATTCTGGGAAATCCAACGCTAATTTTAAATATCCACCATAACCAATACGATCTACAGGACTTCTTAAAATAGCTCTACGAGCCGTTACCCAATTGACCTTAGCTTCTTTTAATGGATCTCCATTTTCATTGAAAACATCTGGGAAGAAATAAGGTAAAAATCTTCCTTCTGTGTATTTAACACCTTTAATATCTGAAATCAAACGAAGTGTCGTACCAGAACCAACCGAACCTACAACGGCATCTAATCCAATCGATTCAAAATATTTACCAAATGGTTCTGTACCAATCCAGTGATCCCCTAAAAACATCATGGCTTCTTTTCCATATTCATGACAAATATCGACAAATTTTTTAGCCAACTTACTCACTTCACGCTGTTGGAAATCCATAAAATCACGATATTCCTTTGTAGGAACACAGAATGTAGAGTTATTAAATCCTTTGTTGATAATATATTCAGCTCTGAATGGATAGCCTACTTCTTTTTCAAACTGCTCCAAAATGTATGGAGATACAGAAGCACTATATCCAAACCAGTCTACAAATTTTTCACGTGCAAATTCATCAAATTGAAGCGTGAATTGGTGGAAGAATGTTGTAAAACGAACAACATTTACATCATCTCTTTCTTCACAGAATTTTCTAAATTTATCTAAAACATACTTTTGTGTTTTAGGCTGTCTAACATCAAAAGTCATTTGATGTTCCTCACCTTGCCAATCATTTGTTAAGGCATTATACATATGTACTGGATCCCAGATCACAAAAGCTAAAAAGCTTACAGTATATGCATGATATGGAATAGTTTCATGAATAATCACTTCCATTGTTTCTTCATCATAATCCCAATTTGTGACAACGTCATCTGTAGTACGATCAATCACTTCCCACCATCTATGATTGTCTTTGGTGTTTGGTTTTAATTGATCTTTATAGAAATGCTGCATGATTTGAATCTTTAATTCCGTATCTTTAGCTGTCACAAAATCACTCATCAAATACATTTGTTGAATTTCATCTGGATTTGCCTTTGCCCAAGCATTATCTTTTCTTGTCGTATAATACGTTGCATATTGTTTGATGTCCATTTTACGCAATTCTTCCGGCATATCCGTTCCATCACAGTCACGAATCGCATCGGCTTTCCATCGATTAATGATTTCAATTGTTGCATCAATTACATCAACATCTGTCGGTACAGTTACCTTGCCTGTTTCAATCATTTTAATTCTCTCCTAAACTAATCTATTCTATTTTCTGTTTCTAAATCAAAGAAATGCACTTTTGATAAATCCATCGTCAACTTAATTGTAGTGTGAGCTTCTGGTTCTAAACGAGAATTTACTTTTGCGCACATTTTTTGCCCATCCAAAGAACCATGTAAAATATATTCATGTCCTAATAATTCAGCCACTTCAATTTCAAAATCAAAGTTTGCACTTGGATACGTATCGGCAACAATGCCTTCCCCGTGTAGATCTTCTGGACGAATACCCATAATGATTTCTTTTCCTTCATAGCCAGAAAGTTTTTCGCGATACATCAAAGGAATATCAATCTTCATATCATCTACATAAAAGAATCCATTTTTGTAAACACCCTTAATAAAGTTTGTAGCTGGAGCTCCCAAGAATCCTGCCACAAATAGATTTGCGGGATTATTATAAATTTCTTTAGGTGAACCAATCTGTTGAATATATCCACCCTTCATAACAACAATACGATCTGCCATTGTCATAGCTTCTGTTTGATCATGTGTAACATAAATTGTAGTAGCACCAATTCTTTCATGTAGCTGAATGATTTCAGAACGCATTTGAACACGCAATTTAGCATCTAGGTTTGAAAGTGGTTCATCCATCAAGAATACTTTCGCATTACGTACAATCGCACGTCCTAATGCAACACGTTGTCTTTGTCCACCCGATAATGCCTTTGGTTTACGATCCAAATAAGGCTCGATTTCCAAAATTCGCGCCGCTTCATGTACACGTTTATCTATTTCTTCCTTGCTGAACTTACGAAGTTTTAAACCAAAAGCCATATTCTCATACACACTCATATGTGGATATAAAGCATAGGATTGGAATACCATCGCAATATCACGATCTTTTGGTTCCACATCATTCATTCTTTTTCCATCAATATAGAAATCACCTGCACTAATTTCCTCTAAACCAGCAATCATACGAAGTGTTGTAGACTTACCACATCCACTAGGTCCTACAAACACAATAAATTCTTTATCTTTTACATCTAAATTAAAGTCAAATACAGCCTGAACATTGTTGTCATATATTTTATCAACATGCTGCAAAGATAATTCTGCCATACTTCATCCTCCTATTTATGTTTCTTGTTGTATAAAAACAACAATGTAAGTAAACCCGTCAATCCAACAATTTCAATCATTAAATTACGAACACTAACTGTCTTTTGTGCCCAAATGATTAGTCCTAAAAACACAAAGAATAAAATAATCATAACTATATTCATTACTTTATTATCATCTCTCATACTAGACACCTCTTACTCTTTCATTCCACCAATGCTCATACCTTGTGTAATCTTCTTTTGAACACAAATATAAAGAATCAGTGTTGGAATCATAACAATTACCAATCCAGCATACATAACACCAAAATTTGCTTGTGATTTTGCATCGGCCATCAAATATTTAACACCAACTGCCAAAGTCGCATTTTCTTTATCCATAAATGTAAATGCGATAATATATTCGTTCCAGAATGCTAAAAACTGAAATAAAATTACAGTAATAATACTAGGTCTAGCCATTGGAATCATAATTTTAGTCATAGTCTTGAAATAACCACAACCATCAATGCGAGCTGCTTCTTCATAAGCTTTTGGCAACGTTTTGAAATAACCTGTCAACAAATAAATCGTAAATGGCAAGGCTGTTGCAGCATAAACGACAGAAAGCCAGAATTTACTATTCAAGAAAAAGTCGACGCCAAGCTTGATATCGGCATTAAATAACATCAAGAAAATAGGTAATACGATGTAATTCACGTTGACAAATAGTCCGGCCATAAACAATCCGTTAAAGAATTTCTTTCCAACAAAATCAAAGCGAGCTAATACATACGATGCAGGAAGAGCAACCACCAACAAGATAACTAAGGATAATGCGGTTACGATGATCGTATTCACCAAATAATCACCCATTCTTGCCTTCACAAAGGCATCCGCAAAGTTTGACCATAACATTTGTTTTGGAAAATCAAATGGATTGCCACTTACCAATTCTAGTTGTGATTTTAAAGATGCAAGGAAAACCCATGCGATCGGTACAATAATCGAAATAGCTAACGTAATCAATGCTACATAAACAAAGATTTTATATAAAGGAAAATTACGCTTCTTCATATTTCATCCTCCTAATACTGCAATACATCACGTTCTGTGACTTTATTTATAATAGCGGATAACGCAAATGAGAATACGAAGATACAAACTCCGATTGCCATACCAAATCCATATTTACCCGCAAACGCATTGTTATACATATAGTTCAATGCCACTTCACTTCCTAAGTTTCCTTCACTTGTCAACTGCACAAACATAAAGGATAAGTTAATTGTAGAAATAACGAAGAAAGTCAAAGTTGTACGAATGTTATCCCAAATCAATGGTAAAGTAATCATAAAAAATTGCTTTACTTTACTAGCCCCTTCTAGGCTTGCTGCTTCATAAAGATTTTCTGGAATACTTGTCATACTCGACATATACATAACCATATAATATCCAATGGCCTGCCAAACTAATGCACCAATAATAGAATAGTTAATAACATCTGGATTTCCCATCCATTGTCTTTGTAAAGATTCTAGACCAATCATACCTAAGAATGAGTTCAAAATACCATTGGTTGGTTGATAAATGGCTGAGAAAATACCTGCGATAACTACAATACTCAAAATATTAGGAATATAGAAAATCACGCGGAAGAAGTTCTTTCCTACAAATTCTTCACGAGTTAATAAGGTCGCAAATAAGACTGCCAACACCAAAGTGATGATTGTAATCAATACAACATATAAAATTGTATTTTGCATAGCCTCAATAAAACGCATATCGTTAAAAAGAACCTTAAAGTTGAATAAACCTGCAAAAGTGGCATCACTTACGAAGTTGCTCTTTTTAAAGAATGCCGTCTTAAATACATCAATCGTTGGAATGACCATAAAAATGACAACTAAAATAACAGCGGGTGCAAGACACGCAAATACAAAACGATTTTGTGCTTTCTTTTTATTCATGAGTTACCTCCCATCTTTTAAAAAGCGACGAGCAATAATATGCTCATCGCTTTATGTTGAAATATACTTTTTTAATTATTCAGTTACGGCTTTATTTTTTGATAATTTAGCCCAAGCATCTGATAATTTAGCTTGATAATCTTTTGCACTTAATTCACCTGTTGCTAAAGAGTCAATTGAACCAAATACTGTAGCAGCACGATCAAAATCTGGTAAGTTATCTGTGTTATAAGGAGCAAATGCACCTAAAGCTGCAGAAGCATTATCATATACTGAGAAGAATTCTTTTGTATATCCATCTTCCATAGCTGCAATTGTTTCAGACATAGTAGTTGTTGGAACAATGTTTCCACCTTCAGCCATGATCTTAACACCTTCTTCAGAATAGATAAACTTCAAGAATGCTTTCGCATCATCTACGTTTTTAGCTTGAGCAGGAATCCATACTTGTTCAGTCATAGATCCAACGAAACGTTCACCATCTTTTTCTAATGCAGGCAATGGAAGTAATCCCCAGTGATAATCTTCAGGAGTTGTATCTGCCATTTCATTCACTACCTAGTCACCATTAGGCATGAATAATGCTTTTCCATCAATAACTGCCTGTTGGTTCATTGTGAATCCGTCTTTCGCATTGGCATTAGCTACTGTATCAGAATATAAATAATCAGGACTTACTAATTTAGTTAAAATATCGATAGTTTGTTTAGCACCATCTGTATTCCAAGCATCCTTATCATAATTTAATACGTTAGATAATAATTCTTCTCCACCAGTTTCTTTCAACAATGCATTTAATGTATTATCAAAGTAACCATTTGTTGGATATGTAAATAATGAAATACCATCTTGTTTAGCTTGATCACCTAAAGCCCAGAATTCATCCCAAGTTGTTGGAAGATCATATTTCTTTCCTTCTCCAACTAATTCTGTATTATAGAAGAATCCAGCAGGTGTTGTTTTAAGTGGCATTAAATAAGATTTTCCATCACCATAATATTGTACGATACTACTATTCGCATAGTTTTCATCCATACCTACTTCTTTAACAACATCAGAGATATCTAATACTTCGTGTGTATTTAATTGAGTTTCAGTATATCCAGAAGGCTGTCCTAAATTATAATAAACAACATCTGAATATTCACCCTTCGCATTTTCTTTATTTAATACATCCGGCAACTCTTTTTCAAAACGCAATTGTACATCTACATCTGGATTTGCTTTTTCGAAAGCTTTTGCTAATTTTGTAAATACTTCTTCACCATTTCCACCAGAGAACGAATCAAATTTTAATACTCGTTTATCTCCAGAATCAGAATTTTCAGCTGGTTTACTTGAACATCCTGCTAACATTGAAGCAGCCATCGCAAAGGACAACCCAGCAGTTATAACTTTTTTCATACTTTACCTCCTCATAAAATTCGTATGAACCTCTTTTGACAATGAAAGTATAACTTATTTGTAAGCGCTTTATCATAAAAATATAGCTCGATATTTTAGATATATTGCGATTCGATAAATTTATGAACAAAATTGATAAACAATACAAAATAAGATATAATAAGGAAAAAAAGAGGTTTTACCATGAGCACACAACGATTTCAAATCGATCAAGTCGATTTCAACAAAGCACGCCCAAAGCTTTTATATATAACAGAATCTAAATTTGATCATGAATGGAATTCCACTCTGCATACACACTTATATACAGAAATATTCTATGTGACAAAAGGCCATGGACTATTAAGTCTAGACAATAAAAACTATCCTGTCAAAGAAGATGATCTAGTTATTGTCAACCCTCTTGTTTCCCATACAGAACGTGGTATTGAAAATGTAAACTTCGAATATATTGTCATGGGAATTGAAGGTGTTACTTTCTTTTCCAAAGAAGAAGATGAGGAACAAGGTTGTAGTATTGCCAATTATTATGAATATAAGCATGAAGTTTTGTTTTATTTGAAAACAATCCTATTTGAAGTAAAGACAAAAGATACAGAGTACCAATCTCTTTGTCAAAACCTACTTGAAGTTTTATTGATCAACCTCATGCGACGTGCAAACATCAACTTAAAATCTTCACCAATCAATTAAGCCAATAAAGATTGTGTCTTAATTGAAAAATATATTGATGCACACTTCAAAGAAGACATCACACTCGATACATTAAGTGAACTCACATTCTTAAACAAATATCATATTGTACATGCCTTTAAACAATATAAAGGCATTTCTCCCATTAACTATATGATTCAAAAACGTTTGGAAGATGCTAAACTTTTGTTGTCTACAACCAACCTACAAATTTCAGAAATCGCATATATTGTTGGTTTTACTAGCCAATCCTATTTTGCACAAGCCTTTAAAAAGGCCACTCATACTTCTCCAATGCAATATCGTAAAGATAATAGTCATTCATAAGAGGTAAAGAAAATGAATAAACAAGACAATTACGAATTACTAAAACAAGGCCTAACCCAAAAAGAAATAGTAGATTTAACTCAAAAAGGCTTCACAAAAGAAGAAATGGTACAAGCTAAAGAATATGATAAAGAAATCAAGAAAGGATCTAATCTCATCGCATGGATCGTGGATTTGATTACTTGGCTTATACCTTAAAAGAGCAGCGCTCTTTTTCGTATTATGAAACCAGGAAGAAAAGTATTCTGGTTAATATAGAATTGTATAATGTAGATGAACAGATCAAGAATCATTTCTATTGAAAGAGAATCAACTGTTTGTTTAGTTATTCATGGTATTCAAGTCAGGATATAATATTCCTGGCTTTTTCTTTTTGCAGGCATGTAATGAGAATAAAGTCTTAGAGAAAAAATGACGTGGTTCTTTTTAGACCTTTGAGTCAGTAATAAAAAACGTCATTCTTCCTATTTCTGTTTATGAATAAGCTTATATCTAAAAAGACGGTAATTGAATCAAGTCAGTATGTAAAACGAAACAATATGGAGCAGAAATTTGGAAGTTATCTCTACTGTTTAATGAAAGGAAGTATTGTATGGAAGGTCCAATTGTAAGCATTGATGTTTCTAATGGAAACAGTCATTACATGTGTTTTATCAAGAACAATAAACGTTTTGGTAAAGTAAAGAAAATTGATCATGATATTGAAGGATTCAAAAGACTTCTAGAAGATATTCAAAAGCTGGAAGCTGAAACCAATGAAAAGGTATATGCCGTATTTGAAGCAACCGGTGTTTATACAAAACCTTTAGAAAGATTTCTAAGTAAGAACAGTATAAAGACATATATAATCAATCCTTTAGAATCTGCCAGAAAACGGAAAGAAGAAATACATAATAAGAAGACGGATAAGCTTGATCCAATATCTATTTCAAAAGTTTATTATGATAAAGAAGAAATGATAGAACTAAAAAAGAAGGATGAAACATATAACTGGCTCAGGAAAAAGAATCGATTGTATGAAGATCAGTTGAATCATCTTAGAAAATACAAGGTTACATTTCAAAATCAGTTAAGCATCTGTTTTCCGGGATATCTTGATTTATTTAAGGACGGATACAGTGATATTCCAATGACAATCCTAAAAAAATATCCACATCCGGATTTATTGAAGAACAAGAAGGCTGAAACGGTTGCCAGATATCTTGAGAAAAATACATGTCATACTCATAAGGTATCTTTAGAATATGCATTAAAAATAATAGAATTTGCGAAAAAGACATATCCCGGATGTGAAAAGGATGATGTAGAAGTTGAAATATTTAAAATATTACTTGATAAGGTAATCGAAACACAGAGGGAATGTGAAAAAACATTGAATGAAATGATAACAGTTGCTTCTACTTTAGAAGAATATAGATATATCTCAAGCATTGATGGAATAGGGCACAATCTTGCTGCAAGGATCATTGCAGAGATTGGAGATATAGAAGAATTTAAATCAAGAGCAGCACTTGTGGCATATGCAGGATTGGATCCGCATATATATCAGTCAGGAGACCAGGATGGAAAACATTTAAAGATATCCAGAAAAGGAAATAAATATCTAAGGTGTCTATTGTTTCTGGCTGTAGGATGTTCTATAAGAGGAGCTAAAGATAATCCAGTGAATCGATTCTATCAAAAGAAAAAGCAGCAATCGAACCCGCTAAATTCGAAAGCTGCCAAAACCGCATGTACCGCCAAACTGTTAAAAATAATATACGGTATATGCAAAAACAAGACCACATATGAAAGGTAGTCTTGAATACATTATAAACAAAAATTTAAAAAATTGGAGAAATCCAATCTTTTTATCGTGGAAAATCATCAAAAAATGTGTCCTTCATGGAAAGAAACAAAATTTTATGAATTAGGCTTGATTTTTATTATCTAATTTTTCTGGATATTTAAATTCTTGTAGGATCGAACATAGTCTTTAAATTTTTATAGGGTCGTTTTATAAGTAGTAAAAAAATTCTATAAAATATCGTAGGGTCGTGTTCGTCCCATTTTTTATATTTTATTAAAAGCAAAAAAGCCTTCCATAGTAAAATCATATTTGGCCTAATGATTTTCATGGAAGGAGTGATTTTTATAACTGATGAAATTATAACAAATATTCTAAACATTAAACTAAAAGACTTGGAAGATTTTTCAAGCTATTCAAAAGATGGTATTTTGTATCATGATTTTACTCTCAAAAAAATAGAAACTTCTTTTATTCTTCTGCTTATACGAATACACATTTTGATCTGCCAAATCCTTAACACTCACAATATCTCCCGTCAGCAACAAAGCCGATCCATAAGATACTGAAAGTAAATATTCATATTTTCTTTTTTTGGATTTCATCAAATGATCAAATTGTATAGAATACGATTCTTCATTACAACAATTTTTTAATAATATCCATATTTGGCATAGGCTTTCTTAATACAATTGGCAATGATGCTTAGACAAAGATCTTCTTTGACGTGTCCATACACATCATTGACATGCTTAAAACCACATCAAACACAATCAACATTCCATTTGTATAATTCATGTCATGACTAAAGTCACGAGTGTTCTTAGATTGCATTATAAAAATATCCATTCATCTATTGTTCCACCGTTTCTTTTGTATATATACACCTAGATACAATTGGACTATTTTTCTTTAAATATTCTTTTTGAAGCCATTCTAAATATGTTCCAGGACTAATAATTCCTCGCACACTTAATACATCCGCACCAAGTGTTCCTAAAACCAAATCTGTAAAAGAAGCACAATTATCACCTAGAGCCCAATAAATGTGGAATTTTCCACTCTTTACTTTATAAAGCTTAGCCCCCGTACGATAATGAAGACGACTTGGATAATCCATCTCGAATTCTTTGAAACGATCATATCCATCTTCTTTTTCAATCTTCGTATACCAACGATATCCATTTTGACGAATAATATTAATTTCCCTTTCAATCCCCTCATTCTGTTTAGGTGTAGTATAAATACCATATTCAAAAATCGAATTGTTTTCGGCAGAAATCATATTTGGAATATATTTCTCTAAAGGTACCGTAAAAAAGATACCATCCCCAATCGTTTGATTTAAACGAAATGAATCACTATCATAATTTCCGTAGCTATATACTATATCGTCATACGCAAAACAAATATGTCCTACTTTTTGAAAGCCTTTTGAACCAACGTGAACAATTACTTTTAAGCGTACAACTTCATCATTTTTATACGTGTTCAAATCTTCAGGTTTACCCTCTTCTAAATAATGGTTAATACTAGCTAAAGCTGCATCTGGAACCATTGCACAAAGAAAAGCTGGAAGTGTAATGCGAACTTTACGTTTCCATTTATATTTCATTAAAGGATTAATACCTTCACATCCATCACTCAAATAACGAGAACCTAAAATCATAAAATAAATGCCAAAAGCTTGCATCAATAGATTTGTATGAAAGTCTGGATTTAAAAGTAAATAAAATCCAAATAGTATATAGATAATTGTAAAAACAAAGTTAAAAAACTTCCCCTTTAAATGATTAATTTTATCAATCACCAGCTGAATGAAGCAGGCCGTACCACAAAGTATACAATATCCTCCAAAATTCACTCTCAAGATCCATTGTGGAATATACCGAAAGTTCATCAAGAAAAACATAAACGCAATAGATAATATGGAAAAGAAGAAGTCCTTATTCTTTTTGTTCTTTATAAACCGTATAAATAGAGTAGCTCCATTCACAAATAAAAACAGAATTGAAGCTCTTAAAATCATTGTAAAAACACGATTTGGAATCCATACCATAACGGCTCCAGCAATCATTAATATTGTTCCAATCACAAAATTCATAGCTACATCATAAAACATAGACTACCTCCAATTGGTTTGAACACACAAAAAGCTACCTTCATCTACACGAATAATCCCTTTATCTTCAACTAAAGAATTACTTGTTGTATATATTTCTTCCATATGGATACGTCGTGAATCAAGTGGATATAAAAATCCAGATAAGGATAACACACCTTCTTTTATTGGATAAAAAGAAATATGGCGATATGAATTATCAATTTCATGAACACCTACATTCATGACAGATATTTTTTGATGATCATCAATCAACACAAGATTATTAAATCGATACATAGCTAATCGAATATTCGCAATCGTATGATCGATTCTTCCTTGCATTCCTCCATATAGATAGATCGTATCGTAATCTTTACATAAACGAATCGCAAGTTCTGAATCCGTTTCATCTTTCATAATGGGATGCCTTTCAATCGGACAAGTAATACGTTTTAAATCTTCTTCATTCAATGAATCAAAGTCTCCAACTGCCATTTTGATAGAAAGCTTTTGATCTATAATTTTTAGTGCACCCGCATCCACACCAATATAATCACAATCTTTAATCTTTGGTACTACATCAACAAGTGGTGTAATTAAAACAGCACAAGTCATAATTATGCAAGCATACCTTCAATTGTCTTGGCAATATCATTTTTAAATACATAACTACCCGCAACCAATGTATCACATCCAGCTTCTAAAGCCAATTTATAAGTATCTTGATTGATGCCACCATCAATTTCAATACGATATGAAAGATTTAAATCTTCTCGTTTTTGTTTTAACCAAACAACCTTTTCAAGCATATCTTCCATAAATTTTTGACCACCAAAACCAGGCTCAACACTCATTACTAAAACAAGATCACAAGATTTTAATATACTTTCAAATGGCTCAATAGCTGTATTTGGTTTTACAACAATGCCACCCTTGGCACCTAAACGATGAATTTCATCCAATAGATTTTGAATTCGATTCACATCATTATCCAATGCTTCGGTATGAAAACTTACAAGATCTGCTCCATTCTTAATAAAGATTGGTGCATATTTTTCTGGATCCGTTACCATTAAATGTACATCCATAAATAGTGGACATGCCTTTTTAAAACCTTTTAAAATATCAGGTCCAAATGTTAAATTTGGCACAAAATGACCATCCATCACATCAAAGTGTAGCCACTTTGCCTTAGATGCCATTAATTCTTCTAATTGTGCACTCACATCGGAATAATCCAAAGATAAAATAGATGGTGCAATTACAATTTCATTCATAAATTCTTACCTCTTTGTTCCATAATATTTTTATAATCTTCATAAATTGTCTCATTGATTACGCCCTTTAAAACTGCTTCTTTTATACTACAATCTGGCTCATTCAAATGCTTGCAGTCTTTAAAACGACAAGTATGAATATAGGGCTTAAAATCAAGAATACATTCATCTAAATGACTCGTATCTAAACGCGTAAAATCTAAGCTTGAAAATCCAGGTGTATCCGCTACTAAACCATCACACACATGGTGTAATTGGCAATAGCGTGTTGTATGTTTTCCACGCCCTAAAGCTTTAGAAATAGCTTGTGTCTGCAATTCAAAATCTGGATTTAGACGATTCAATAAACTACTCTTACCAGCTCCTGACTGACCACACAACACAGACACCTTACCATTTAGGATTTCCTGCAACTCTTTATCATCACTACCTGGATTTGAAAAGACCACATTATATCCAGCTTTTTTATACTTATCTAAATCCGATAGGATTTCATCTGGACTTTCTAACAGATCCAACTTAGTAACACAAATCACCGGCTTAACACCTGCAAGACCTACTAAAAAAATCAAGCGATTTAATAAATGACAAGAATAGTCTGGGTCTTTTAAACTTGTAACAATCAAAGCCTGATCTACATTGGCAATGGCCGGTCTTAATAAGCGGTTTGTACGTGGAAGGATCTTATGGATTCGATATGAATCCTCAATTTTTTCATATTCTACAAAATCGCCCACAACAGGAGCCTGTTGTTGTCGCATTTTTCCTCTTGGCTTCGCAATAATCTCTTCTTTTTCATTTTGAATCGTATATTGATTCGAAATAATTTTTATAATTCTTCCTTGCTGCATATCAATCATAATACAATGTAACTACACTGTCTGTTCCTTCCTGTACATATTCTGTGCCAACATCTGGAGACACATTTACAACTTTATTGCTACCACTACCATCTGTAATCTTACTCAATACAACCGCAATACCTAAATTATTCAATTCATCTTTGGCATCCAATACATCTTTACCAAGCAAATCACTAGGAATCACAATGGAAGGATAGCTACTTACTACTAATGTTATTGTTTCTTTACCATCAGGATCAATTCTTGTTCCCGGAGTTAATCCTTTTTGTTTTAAAACAATACCTGGATCTAAATCCTTTTTACCCTTATACTCCACAACAATCTTCACATTTGGACAATTCTTTTTCAACTCATATTCTGCATCAACAAATGTTCCATCCGTAAAATCAGGTACTAGATAGGTAGATCCTTTTGAAACAGTTAATACAATTTTAGAATCATTTAAAATGACATCACCGTCTTTATACGAAGATTTAATTATTGTACCTTCTTCATACTTATCATTTGCCTTATACACATAGCTAACTTTTGAAGTATTAAAATGTGCATCCTGTAAAGTATCAATTGCCTCTTCTTGTGTTTGTCCAATCACATTTGGCATTGTCTGATAACCCAAAAAGCCGCTGATTTTAATAATTCCTGTAATACTTGCGATAAGCACTAAAACAACAATACCAATCACAATAGCTGCAGTAGTCATCAACACAGGAATCCAGTTTCTTTTTTTCTTATCATTTCTTTCTAGTTTGTCCTCTTCAAAATCGAGATGACCATTATCATATTTTACCAATTCTTTAGATGGATTTTGATCCACTTTGATACGTTTCATATCTCTATATTCAGGATCTAAACAATGAATCAAATCATAAAGCATCTCTTTACAAGATACATAACGTTGGGATAAATTTTTAGCAGTTGCCTTTAAAATAATATTTTCTACAGACTGCGGAATATTTGGATTGAAATCACGCACAAATGGCATTGGTTTTCTTAAATGTTTAATTGCGATTTCCGTTGGTGTTTTTCCTGTAAAGGGAACTTTACCAGTCAATAATTCATAAAATACAATACCTAATGAATAAATATCAACTTGTTCATTGGGTTCCTTTCCTTGCGTTGTTTCTGGAGCTAAGTAATGTGCAGAACCCATAACCGTATTATTGAAGGTCAATTGCACAGAACCATTTGCCACCGCAATCCCAAAATCTGTAATTTTTATCGTTCCATCATCTTTAACCAACACATTTTGCGGTTTAATGTCACGATGAATAATATTGTTTTCGTGCGCATGATTTATGGCACTCACCAATTGTTTCATGATGCCTATGGCCTCATCTACATCCAATGCACCTCTTTGTGCAATCAATTCTTTCAAGGTTCGACCACGAATAAATTCCATTACGATATAATGCATGCCTTCATATTCACCAACATCGTAAATATCAACTACATTCGGGTGTGATAAACGACTAGCTGCACTTGCCTCTCGTTGAAAGCGAACAAGTGCCATTGCATCTTGACTTAATTTATCACGTAGAACTTTGATTGCGACAATACGATTTAAAATCGTATCCTTTGCCTTATAGACATCCGCCATTCCACCTTGACCAATTAAAGACAAGATTTCATAGCGATTCGCTATCTGTTCCATCATCATATTATTGTTCTCCGTTATTCTCCATTAAGATAATTGTACAATTATCATATCCACCCGATTGATTGGCTCTGGCAATCAGTGTTTCTACTTTTTCCTGTAAAGAAAGTGCATCGTCATGAACAATATCCGAAATCACTTTCTTTTCCACATATCCATGTAATCCATCACTAGAAATCAATAGATATTTATATGTATTTTCAATCTTGTTGATGTCAATTCGAAATACATGCCATACTCCTAAGGCATTGGTCAAAGTATTCTTTTGCGGATGTATTTTTGCTTCATCTAAAGTGATTTTTCCTTCCTTCAACAATTGGGCAATCACACTATGATCTTCACTCATTTGAATCAATTCGCCATTATAATCCGCATAAATTCTTGAATCACCAACATTAAAAATAAAAGTTCCAATATGAGTCACTATAACACCAACAGCCGTAGTCCCCATACCTCTTTCATTTGGATTTTTTAAACTTTTTGAATAAATGAAATCATTCGCCTGATTTAAATTTTCACGAATCCAATTATCTACCTGTCGATCTTTTTTAAATACTGGAGACTTCATAAAAGCTTCATACATCGTCATAACGGCTGTATGACTTGCCACTTCTCCAGCCTTTGCCCCACCAATGCCATCACAAACAATAGCCATCCATTCATCATTAGCATTATGAGCAATACAATAATCATCTTCATTTAATTTTCTTACAAGACCTACATTCGTATTCGCAAAAACATTCATCTGACTAGATTCCTTCCTTTTTAATTTCCTTAATTCTTAACTGACCACAAGCTGCATCAATATCGTTTCCATGTTCTTTTCGAATTGTGCAACGCACATGATTCTTCATCAATAAATCATAGAAGACCATTGCTTCATCATGTGTTACTGATTTAAATCTTTTTTCATCCACCGCATTGTATGGAATTAAATTGACATATGCATTCATGCCATGTAAAAGCTTAGAAAGCTGTTTAGCATGTTCAGGACGATCATTTACGCCTTTTAATAAAATGTATTCAAACGTCAAACGACGATTGTTTTCCTTACCATAATATTGAATTGCCTCCATTAACTCTTTTAATGGATATGCATGGTTTACTGGCATCAATTGATTACGCAATTCATCATTTGGCGCATGCAAACTGATTGCCAAATTATATTGGGTGTGTTCATTGGCAAAATCATAGATTCTTGGAACAATTCCACAAGTTGAAATTGTGATGTGTCTAGAACCAATACCTAAGCCACGATCATGATTAACAGTTGCCAAGAAGTTCATAACATTATCATAGTTATCAAATGGCTCTCCTGTACCCATGACAACAATATGTGATAATCGCAAATTATCTTTATCCAATTCTTTTTGAACATACATAACTTGCGCAACCATTTCACCACTTGTTAAATCTCTTTTTTTCTTAGTTAAACCACTGGCACAAAAAGCACATCCCATGTTACATCCAACCTGGCTTGAAACACACACACTTCTTCCATAATCAAAGACCATCATGACACTCTCTAATAGCGCTCCATCACTGGTTTTAAATAAGAATTTTGTAGTTCCATCATGTGAAACTTGTTTTTTTATTAATTCTAAAGGATTCACAATAAAATCTTTCTTTAAGATTTCTCTTGTTTCCTTTGATACATTCGTCATTTCATCAATATCAAACACACGGTTACGATATAACCATTGAAAAATTTGATGTCCACGATAGGATTTCCATCCATGATCCAATGCATATTCACACATTTGATCGTAATTTAAATTGTATAAACTTTCCAAAATAGCACCTCAATTTCTGTCCTTTATTATATCATTTACGCACTAGTTTTGCCATATAGAAGCCATCTTGTGTAGTATCACTAAATATTGTTTTTTCATCAACCAAACTAAATTCTTCATGGCTACGCAAAAACTTCTCAATCTGTTTCTCATTCTCTTTTTTATTCATTGTACAAGTTGAATATACGATTGCTCCACCAACCTTCACATATTGACATACATTATCAAGAATAGAATATTGCAACGGAATCAATGTATCCATATCTTCTGGAACCATATGTAACTTAATGTCTGGTTTTCTAGACAATACGCCATAACCAGAACATGGAACATCACATAAGATACGATCGTACATAATTGAACTTTTAAATGCAGTCGCATCTTGAACACCTGCATGAATAATATCAATTCCTAATCTTTTTGCATCGCTTTCAATCAAATCTTTACGATGTGCATGCAAATCATAAGCATCAATATGCCCTTTATTATGCATCATTTCAGCCATGGTCATACTCTTTGTTCCTGGAGCAGCACAACAGTCTAGAATCGTTTCATTTTCTTGAGGATCAACAAACTTGGCGATTTCAAAACTCCCCTCATCTTGAGCACTCATATAGCCTTTTTGATAGTATGGATGGTGGAAATAATCATTACCCGCATAAATATACAACGGGTCTTGAACATGTACGAACGCATCCAACTTAAAGTCATCTTTACTTGTTTTTAATGAGTTTCTTCGAACATACATTGGCAAAATATTCACACTTGCACTTGCCATCATTAAAGCTTGTTTGTCTCCATATTGACTGACCCACATTTTATAAAGCCAATCTGGCAAAGAATACTTTAATGCTACATTATCCGTTTCAATAGGTTTTACTTTATGCAAAACAGCATTTGTTAACCCTGCATATTTCGCATTGATCTTTTTAGCAATATTAACCGCATCATTAACAATCGCATAACTTGGCACTTTATCTAAAAACAACAATTGATATGTACTCATTGTCAACAACACATCCATTTTAGGATTCACTTTATTCTTTACATACTTTGACCAGCATTCTTTACAATAACGATAATTTTGTATAGTTCCATAAAAGATTCTTGTTGCCAGAGCACGATCTTTTTCATCCACTTCATGCAAGTGATTTCTCAAATATAAATTGGAATAAACTTTTTTATTCACAACTTCATCTAAGGCCTTCCATATCCATTTTCTCATTCTATTCCTCCATCATAATTGGATGCATATTCACATCCACAACATATTTTGTTTCATCTAAATAATTTTGTACAAGTTTATGAAGCAATTCATCATCTTTAGATTTCAAAATCAATCGCACGCGATGCTTCTTTTGTTGCATGCGAATTTCAATTGGACCTAAAACACGAATTGAAGAAAAATGTTCTTTCGCAACACTTGCCATTTTATAAGCTTCACGCAAATCAAAATGCGTAAAAACCAAAGTACATAAGTATACATAAGGTGGATACATACCTAAATGGCGATAGCGCATTTCTTGATTAAAAAACATCTTATAATCATGCATTTTAACACATTGCATCACATAGTGATTGGGATCAAAAGTTTGAATCATGACTTGACCTTTTAAAAGGCCACGACCACTTCTTCCACTTGCTTGTTCTAGCATTTCATAAGCCGTTTCACTTGCACGATAATCATTTCGACAAAGCGCAGAATCTGCATTTAGAATTCCAACCAGAGTCACTCTTTCAAAATCTAAACCTTTCGCAACCATCTGCGTACCAATCAATAAATCTCCAGACTCCTCAAATTCTTTTAATAATTTTTCATGCGCATTCTTTTTTCGTGTGCTATCCGCATCCATACGAACGACATGATGATCTTTAAAGATTTCGACAATTTGTTCTTCCAATCTCTCTGTTCCCATACCGGCCTTAAAGTAATTTTTAGAATGACAATTTGGACATTCTTCGATAAATGGAAACTGCCTTCCGCAACAATGACACACTAAGGCATTTTGATTTTTGTGATACGTTAATGCTACGCCGCAATCTGGACATATACGAACATGTCCGCAATCGCTACAACGAACAACAGGAAGATACCCTCTACGATTCAAAAGTAAGATGACTTGTTCTTTTCTAGAAAGACGTTCATGAATGGCTTGAAGTAAAGTTTCAGATAAGCCATTTGTGATTCTTTCTTTTTTCATATCGACCAAACAAATATCCGGCATTTCATGAATGCGATTTTTAAGTTCAATCAATTCATACACATTCTTATAAGCCCTGGCATACGATTCTAAAGATGGTGTAGCACTAGCTAATACAACTTTACATTTATGATAAGCAGCACGAAATAATACAATATCACGCGTATGATATCTTGGTGTATTGTCTTGTTTATAGCTTGAATCATGTTCTTCATCCATTAAAATCAAACCTAATGAAGTAAATGGCATGAAACAAGCACTACGTGTTCCAACCACAATATCTACCTTATGGTCTTTTACTAAATTATATTGTTCTAATTTTTCCTGTGCATTCAATCCTGAATGATAGATCGCAATCTTTTGTTTAAATCGAGCCTGCACTCTTTGTATCATCATAGGTGTTAAACCAATCTCAGGAACAAGAAACAATACTTGTTTTCCAGAAGCTAGTACATCTTCAGCTAGCCGTAAAAAGACTTCCGTTTTACCAGAACCCGTCACTCCATGGAGTAAAGAAACCATTTTATTTGTATTTTGAATTGTTTGAATCGCACATTCTTGTTCAGTAGTTAACGAATGAGTCACATCCGCAATTTCACTTACACAAGTATTTGAATCTTTGATTCTTTTTTCAACCACAATATAGCCTTTATCCAATAATATTTTCGTAATAGATGGACTGACTTTTCTAAGTTCACTCATCTTACATGGATAGGGAAAACTAGATAAAACTTCTTTTTGTCGGGAAGTTAAAGGTAAGTTTGATTCATTCAATACCGCATAGTCTTCATAAATGATTTTTGAATGCTTGATAGTAGGGCGTAATGCGGGGGGCAGCATTGTTTTATAACATGTCACTTTCGAGCTTGCATAAAAACGAGCCATATAGTCAGCCAATAATTTTAATTCACTATTCAATAATGGCTTCTCATCTATGACTTCAATAACAGGTTTAATATTTTTAAAATCGCTTTCTACATCGACTTCTTCTACAAATCCTACAAGTGTACGATTGTTGAATTCAACACGAACTCGACATCCAACTTCAACATCCGTATCACAAGAATAAGTAAAAGTATTACGTAGGCGATTGTATTCTACATATACATTAATCAGCATGCATCTATTATAGCATTAATCTGGATTTGACATTGATATTTATTTTGGTATATTCGGACATAAGGAGATAGGTATGTATATTTTTCTTGGAATTTTAAACATTCTTTGTGGCATTATCATTGGATTGATCGTAAAACCTTTCAATAATCAAGTTGTGGATATTTGTATATCCTTGTTATTCTTTGTGAATGGAATCTTAGACATTCGAAAGGCCATTAAAAACTAGTAAAAGTCCAATCATAAACCATACTTCTTTCTCATTTCTTGAACGCCTAGTTTTGCATCTTTTGTCTCTCCAATATCAATTTGTTATTCAGAAATCGCAATATCTTGGTACATTTCAAGTTTTTTCAAAGTTGATTCATACTTTTCAATACTCATGATTACCATATCTCCATATCCGATTTTTTTGACATAAATCGGATATTTCAGAAATATTTTTTAATTCTTTAATTGGTATTATTTGTGGCATATTATTATCTCCCTTTTATGGTATCCTGATTGTTAATTTTGTAGATCAAGAATTAGCACAGAAAATTTATTCGACAAATTAAAAGAGTCAAAGCAATTTAATTCGCTTTGACTTTCTTTTGTCTTAATATCTCAAAACTAAATACAGCAGCTGCACTCGCTGAATCTAAAGCATTTCTAAAATCTCTTCCATATTCTACGACTATATTTTGTTTAGAGGCTGAAGTAATGGTTGAACTAAGTCCTCTTAAGGCTCCGCCTAAGCATAAACAAAAATTTGATTCAAATGCATAATCATATAATCCTACGGCATCTTTTCTATGGGCACACAAAATAGGAAGTTGATTCTTTTTACAATAGTCAACCAATTCTTCATCTGAATCCACAAAATAAATAGGTAGCTTTTCATAAGCACCGGCACTTGCCTTTAGAATGGTTCGTTCAGCAAAACTCCAGTCTCTTTTTGGAAGAATCATCGCATCACAACCAGAAGCATAGAGCGTTCTAGAAATACTTCCCAAATTATATGGATCTTCTACTCCGTCGATGTAACAAAGAAATCCATGGACATGTGTTTCAATAAGTTGAGGAATCTGTTTTTCTTCAGCTAGAAGTAACACTCCTCCATGTGTTTTACCTGTTGCCAATTCATTGATTTCATCACGCGAACAAAAAACAACTTCACACCCAAGACTTTTGGCAATTTTAGCCAAATATCTTGTATCTTTCGTATTCTTTTTCTTATCAATATAGAGTTTTTTACAATCACGAGACCCTGCTTCTAATAGGGCTTTGCAGGAAATGGCCCCTTCAAATATTTTTTCCATAGAACTATTATAATGGCTTTTATAATTTTTTTCTAGATGGTATTATATAAGGTATGGAAGGAGTCTTCTTAATGCATTTTAAATTAACCCAGGAAATGAAACAAAGAATCATCGTTTATTCTGCATCATTGATTATTGCGATCCTTTTCTTCACAATTTTAAATCGATTTAAAGATATAACACGAGCCATTCAATTCATGATAACAATTCTATTCCCTTTCCTTTTAGGAATTGGTTTAGCGTTTATATTGAATAATCCGCAAAAATGGGTTGAAAACAAATTATTAGCCAATGCCCCTATGCAGAACAAACACAAAAGAATCTTATCAACAGGTATTGTGTTTATTTTAGCCGTTGGATTTCTAATCTTGTTTTTCTCCGTTATCATACCGAATACGATTGATTCTGTGCGACAATTCTCTACAAATGTTGCGATCTATTCTGAAGCTTTAATTAAATATACAAAAGATTTTGCGTACAAATTAAATATTTCAGAAAAACAAGTCGAACAAATATTGATCAATTTTGACATCACAAAGAAAATCACAAGTGTTTTAACGGAATCCATCCCTAAAATTGCTTCTTATTCATATAGCTTTGTGAAAGGATTTATCAATATTATTTTAGCTTTAGTTTCCGCATTCTATATTTTATTGGACCGTGAAACATTAGTAAAAGGAATCAAAAAATTAAATTACTCATTATTTGACAAAAACCTTGCGAACTATTTAACGCTATGGACAAACGATGCAAAGACTGTATTTGAACAATATATTGTTGGAAACATCATTGATTCGTTTATTGTCGGTATCATCTGTTACTTTGGAGCCCTAGTATTAAAGCTTCCATATACAAGTATGATTGCCCTTATTATTGGTGTCACAAATGTAATTCCTGTATTTGGACCATTCTTAGGAGCCATTCCCGTCATCATTATCTTATGTTTGATTGATCCATTCTCAGCCTTGATTTTTGCGATTTTTATCTTCATTCTTCAACAATGCGATGGAAACATCATAAAACCCATTGTTCTTGGAGATAAACTTGGAATGTCCGGCTTCTGGATCTTGTTCTCAGTTACAGTTGGTGGTGCATTATTTGGCGTTGTTGGAATGTTTCTAGGTGTTCCAGTCTTTGCACTTATTTATGCAGGCGTACATGATTATATTCAAGTTCGATTAAGAAACAAAAAAATTACAATCAACGATAAAGCAGGAACAATTGATTAGTTTCCTGCCAGTAGTTACGCATGAAAAATAAAATGGCTTAAATAAACAAAATCGGAAACTCT
>OGQM01000570.1_pt1 | contig 32099 bp, 30 predicted proteins | sample 1553191 | NCBI WGS metagenome assembly OGQM01 (sample SAMEA2579954, study PRJEB22360) | human gut metagenome | biome: human gut; feature: human-associated habitat; material: faeces | place: Denmark | collected 2008/2010 | reverse complement strand
TCGGTTCTGTAACAATGGGTATCGGCGGATCTATCATTGATTCCGATTTCATCGAATCTTATCTTGGAATGAGAGTTGAGTCTGTTGATGAGGTAGAGATTATCCGTCGTATGACAGAAGGTATCTATGATCACGCAGAATTTGAGAAAGCTCTGAAATGGGCAAAAGAAACCTGTAAGATCGGCTGGGATAAGAACCCTGAAGAACTTCAGTTCTCAGCTGAAAAGAAAGAAGAGCAGTTCGAGTTTGTTGTTAAGATGGCAGTTATCATCAAAGAACTGATGAACGGCTGTGACAACCTTGATCCTAAATTCTCTGAAGAAGCAATCGGACACAATGCTTTGGCAGCCGGTTTCCAGGGACAGAGACAGTGGACAGATTTCTATCCGAACGGTGACTTTGCAGAAGCTATGCTGAACACCTCCTTTGACTGGAACGGAGCACGTGAACCATACATCCTGGCTACAGAGAACGATGTTCTTAACGGACTTGGAATGCTGTTCATGAAACTTCTTACAAACAGAGCACAGATTTTCGCTGACGTTCGTACATACTGGAGTCCGGAGGCTGTTAAGAAAGCTACAGGATATGACCTTGAGGGCGTAGCAAAAGAAGCCGGCGGTTTCCTTCACCTGATCAACTCCGGTGCTGCCTGCCTTGATGCTAACGGAGAAGCAAAAGAAGCTGATGGAACAGCTGTTATGAAACAGTGGTGGGATATCACAGAAGAAGACCAGAAAGCAATCATGGAAAACACAGAATGGTGTATGGCTGACAACGGATATTTCCGTGGAGGCGGATACTCCAGCCGTTATGAAACACGTGCCCAGATGCCTGCAACAATGATCCGTCTGAACCTTGTGAAAGGACTTGGACCGGTTCTGCAGATCGCTGAAGGATGGACAGTAGCTCTTCCTGAAGAAGTATCTGACAAGCTGTGGAAACGTACAGACTATACATGGCCATGTACATGGTTTGCTCCAAGATGCGATGGCAAAGAAGGACCGTTCAAGACAGCTTATGATGTAATGAACAACTGGGGTGCAAACCATGGAGCAATCTCCTACGGACACATTGGTGCAGATCTTATCACAATGTGCTCTATGCTGAGAATTCCTGTATCCATGCACAATGTTCCTGAGAAAGATATCTATCGTCCGGCAGCATGGAATGCATTTGGAATGGATAAAGAAGGTGCAGATTTCAGAGCATGCAAGAATTATGGACCTCTTTACAAATAATAAATAAAACCGATATGTAAGAATGTATATCGGCCGCCCGGAGTTGGAGATGATCTGACTTTGGGCGGCTGTTTGTATCAGGGGGAATCAAAAAAACAAACTGATATCTGTGTGTACAGATACCAGCCTGTTGTATATATATGTATGTGTGATGTGTGTATAATGTGTAAAAATGATATTTGGCATGAATATGCCAAAATCCCGAGACATACAAGTCAAAATTCCATTGCCGCAGGCAATCTGGAATAAATTTTGGCTACGTTACTGAGAACGAAGTAAACAGTAACGTAGTGGTATATGAACAGCAGCATTTATAGTTACATTTTTTCACACAGGAGGAAACATATCATGACGTATAAAACAAAAGGTGTCTGCGCCAGCCATATTGAATTTGAAGTAGATGACAATAAGAAAGTCCACAATGTCCGTTTCATCGGCGGATGCAGCGGAAATACCCAGGGTGTAGCCAGTCTTGTAGAGGGAATGGATGCAGAGGAAGTGATCAGCAGATTAAAAGGAATCAAATGCGGATTTAAGAATACCTCATGTCCGGATCAGCTTTCCACTGCACTGGAGGAAGTTCTGAACAAATAAACAACTGTGGAAATACTGAACAGTTACGCAGGTGACCATATAAAATATCCCACGAAAACTATAGCAAGCCTCTTAAATAATGTAAATTGAATCAATATATTATTTACAAAGATTGCTATAGATAAAGTTTCGTGGGATATTTTTTTAATTTACATATCTGTCCTGTCCCATTTATCACACAGGGACTGAACATCTCTTGAAAATCTTTCCAGATCTTTATTCGGCGTTCCTTCATTTTTCCTGATAACCGTAATAAGCCTGTAACCAAGTGCCAGAAGTTTCTCGAAGGCTCTGGCTGCTCTTGTTGCCTTCGGTGATGCAGATGCTTTCTGGATTTTCACACCCTTTGCCTCATACAGACATATATCGTCTGCCAGATCATAAACCGTACCGCTGAACGGAGCCATTGTATCATACCCCAGTTCATCTGTCAGACGTTTTGCAAAAATCTCTGTAACTGTATCATCTCCATGAGTAACAAAGACTTTCTGCGGTTTCTCCTCAAATGCCTTCGCCCAGTCTAAAAGGCCATTCACATCCGCATGACCGCTGATTCCCGGCATCTGGCAGATATGCGCTGCCACATGAACAGGTTCACCAAACAGTTTCACATCTGCAGCCCCCTCGATCAGTGCTCTTCCAAGAGTACCGACCGCCTGATATCCTACAAAAAGAATCGTATTCTTCTCATTCCACAGATTATGTTTCAGATGGTGCTTGATACGGCCTGCATCACACATACCACTGGCTGAAATGATTACCTTGGGCTCCTCATCATAATTGATCGACTTCGAATCATCACTGGTGACGGAAACCTTCAATCCAGGGAAACTGATTGGATTAATTCCCTTTTGGATCAGTTCCATCGCTTCTTCATCAAAACAGTCATACTGATGCTCCGAGAAAATCGTGGTAGCTTCATTTGCAAGAGGACTGTCCACATATACTTTAAATCCGTCATGTCCATACACCAGTCCGTCTGCCTTGATCTGTCTGATAAAGTACAGCATTTCCTGCGTACGTCCCACTGCAAAAGAAGGAATCACAAGATTTCCTCCTCTGTCAAAGGTTTCCTGGATGATTTCTGACAACAGTTTCACATAATCAGGCTTTTCTCCATGACTGCGGTCACCGTAAGTGGATTCCATAACTATATAATCTGCATGGTGCAGATACTCAGGATCCTTGATCAAGGGCTGGCAGGTATTTCCAATATCTCCGGAGAATACAATCTTTTTCTCTGTATCCTCCTCCCTGATCGTCAGCTCAATACTTGCAGAGCCCAGCAAATGGCCTGCATCAATAAACCGGGCTGAGATTCCCTCTGCAGGAGTGATCATCTTATTGTACGGGCATCCCACAAAGTTTCTGATCACTCCCATGGCATCTTCCATTGTATAAGCCGGAACAAATTCCGGTTTGCCCTGTCGTCTGCCTTTACGGTTTCTCCATTCTGCTTCAAACATCTGAATGTGCGCACTGTCTCTGAGCATAATATCGCATAAATGGCTGGTGGCATCTGTGGCATATACCGGTCCCCTGAACCCCTTTGCATAAATAGCCGGAAGATTACCTGAGTGATCTATATGTGCATGTGTCAGAAGAACAAATTCTATCTCTCCCAAAGCCACTGGTATTTCTGCATTTTCATAATAATCCGGTCCCTGCTCCATTCCGCAGTCTACAAGAAACTTGTGACCTGCTGCCTCCAGATAATAACAGGATCCCGTAACCTCATGAGTTGCCCCGATAAATGTAATCTTCATATAAAAACCTCCCTTCAGATTTTGATGTACTCTCGGAATCTTTTTGTACTTGATTTTATGAGAAGATTTTTTGTCAGATGTGCCCGAATTTTTGAGGCGTACGCGGTGCGTACGTTGATAAAATTCGGGTGAATCTGGCGAAAAATCAGCCATAAAAGCAAGTGCAATAAAGACTCCGAGAGTACATTTTTGATATCCCCAATTGTTTTGCTGCATTTTGCCTGTTTAACCCGGCAGCTTTTTACTGCTTTTATGATCCTTCTATATTGTATTAATTATACACTACAATGAAACAAATTAACAATATCTTTTCTGAAAACAAAAAGCAGAAACAGTTTTTTTCGACTGTTCCTGCCTTTCTTTGCATCTGCCACGTAAGAATTTTAAAAATTTGCCGATATTTTAATGATTCTCTGTCGGTCAGTGCATAAATATATAACGTTTTGTTCCGAGCCTTTGATCCGCACACTTATCCGAAGAATAAAATGCCGGATTTCTGCTTCGCAAACTTTCATTACATATACTATGCGAATCAAATCGGCAAATATCACACAAAAAAATAAAATTTTTTTATTTTTTTTCAAAAACGGATGTCTTCTGATATGTCTGCGTATTTTTATCCGGATATCGATAGTCAGCTATAGCAGTCATTCCCACCAGCGCAGTCAACATAACTACTGCCACTGCAGCAGCTGCAGATTTCAGGATTCTGTGAGTCCTGTTCCCGTCATACTCAAGACTTTCAAGTTTTTCCTTTGCCGCCCCGGTGCTTCCTGTCTTTTCAGCCCTGGCTGCTTCATTGAAATCCCCTGTTTCTCTCAGTCGGGTGATCAGCCGATCATACCCCGCCCGGATCTTCTCCTCGGATTCTTCCGGAAATTCATCCCATGAGGTTTTGCCTGCTACGTTCAGCAATGCGGATTCAAGTATTTTGGTTTCCACATCATACTGCTCTTGAAGTATTTTGTCTATCTGCTGATTTTTTGTCTGTATATCTGTTTTGTTCTTCATAATATTTAACTTTCCTTGACAATTTCTCCCCCTGGGTTCATATTAAATAGTAACGTATAGCAATTCCATAAAATAATGAATCCGGACATTTTCGCAGGATTTCACATATTCCCTGCAGTCTTTTATAGAATTGTTGTAACTATTCAGAATAAAACAGGAGGAATCTCTATGAAACATATTGTGCTCACCGGCGGCGGCACAGCCGGACATGTGACTCCGAATATTGCTCTGATCCCACGCCTTAAGGAGCTTGGATACGAAATTTCCTATATCGGATCCTACGATGGAATCGAAAAAAAGCTTATTGAAGAAATGAATATTCCTTATTACGGAATCTCATCCGGAAAGCTGAGACGTTATTTTGATCTGAAAAACTTCACAGATCCATTTCGTGTACTGAAAGGATTCGGTGAGGCCAAAAAATTATTGAAACAATTAAAACCAGATGTGGTTTTCTCCAAGGGTGGCTTCGTGACTGTCCCGGTTGTAATCGCTGCCGGTCGACGTAAAATTCCTACCATCATTCATGAATCAGATATGACTCCCGGACTTGCAAATAAGATCTGCATTCCATCTGCCACAAAAGTATGCTGTAACTTCCCTGAGACTGTAAAAAGTCTTCCTGCTGACAAAGCAGTACTTACAGGTACTCCTATCCGTCAGGAATTATTAAACGGAAGTAAAGAGGCAGCCCGCGAATTCTGTGGTTTCACAGATGACAAACCGGTTCTTATGGTGATCGGCGGAAGTCTTGGTGCTGCATCTGTCAATGAAAATATCCGCAAAATCCTTCCGGAACTTTTAAAAGAGTTTCAGGTTATCCACCTGTGTGGTAAGGGAAAAATGGATGAAAGTCTCAAAGACACAAAAGGATATGTACAGTATGAATATATTAAACAGGAGCTTGCCGATCTGTTTGCTCTGTCTGATATCGTTATCTCCCGCGCAGGTGCCAATGCAATCTGTGAACTGAATGCTTTAAAAAAACCCAATCTTCTGATCCCGCTTTCTGCAAATGCCAGCCGCGGTGACCAGATTCTCAATGCACGTTCATTTGAACGTCAGGGATTCAGCATGGTACTTGAGGAAGAAGAGATTACAGAAAGCACACTTTTAAACGCAATCCGAGAACTGTACCAGAACAGAGAGTCCTATGTTCATGCCATGTCAGAAAGCAGTCATATGAATTCTATTGAAAAAATCACCGGACTGATCGAAGACTGCGTAAATAAACAGTAATCCCCGGGTTATTTTCTTATATTCCCTGGCAAGCCAGCGTCTCGTCCTCATGACTCTGTTATTCACATTATTTTCTGTGATATGATAATGTCTGGCAACGAGACGCGTTGGTATGTCATATAACGTTACACTGACATAGATTTCATAATTTGTCCTGTTCTTTTCTCTCAGTTTTTCAAATATCGACTGCAGGTATCCTGCTGCCTCCAGATTCAGAACAATCTCATCTACACGATTACCTTTTCTTACCCGCATATCTGTCATTTCCAGAATCGCATCTGAATTCGCATATTCATATTTCCTGAAGGCCTTTTTGCGATGATCGGATGCCTTATGGTAGCTGATTCTGACAATCAGATTCTCCAGTTTCTTTTCATCTGAAAAATCCACACTCCGGCCCATATGAAACAAAGTCTCAAATACATCCTGACAGACATCTTCTGCTTCGTCTTCATCGCCAAGGATAAATTTTCCAATATTGAACGCCCGAGAGCGGTATTTCCTGTAGATACTTACAAAATCTATATTCTCCATCTTTTGCAATGTGCTGTATCAGAATATCAGGACAGCTGCTCCTTTACTTTTAACAGGATTTCTTCTTTATCTGCATCACTGAGTTCACCCGGGTGCCATGTGATTCCCACCTGATCTCCTTTATATCTCGGAATCAGATGCATATGAAAATGAAATACTGTCTGCCCTGCACACTCGCCATTATTCTGTACAATATTAAATCCGTCACATTTCAGTGCTGCTGTCATTGCTGTCGCCATTTTCTTTGCAAGAATCATTGCCTTTGCAGCCATTTCATCCGATAATTCATAAATATTGGCAGCATGCGATTTCGGAAGGATCAGCGCATGTCCCTTACTCGCCGGGCCCAGGTCAAGAATTACCCTGAAATTCTCATCCTCATAAAGTGTTGCAGCAGGAATCTCTCCATTAGCGATTTTACAAAAAATACAATTTTCCATCTTTAAATCCTTCTTTCTTAAAATTCAAGATTTTGATTTGCAATAATCAGTAATACTTGTCGTTTTATTGCGAATTTTTCAGGACGAAATCAGTTGCGGCTGAAAGTTCACAATGATACACTTTTCCTGAGGTGATAATATGCAGATTGAAATAACAAAACAATCAGAAAAAGATTTTCGTTTTCTTTTATCCAGACTTTCACATGAAATCCGTAATCCGGTCACGCTGATCAACAGTGAACTTCAGTTGATGGCTTCCTCTCACCCGGAACTGTGCAGTTACAGACAATGGGACAGTCTTATGGATAACCTTGAATATGTAAAAGAACTGCTGAAAGAACTCTCTGACTTCAGCCATGCGCAGACAGTTACTCTTGTTCCCGTAAATCCCGCGGAATTTCTGACCACTGTTTTATCCTGTCAGAAAAACACTCTGGACTATCTGGGAATCCGGCTGGAAATACATGTGGAACATACTTCTTCACCTGTTTTTCTTGACCGGATAAAAATGCGTCAGGTCATATTTAACCTGATCAAAAATTCCTGTGAAGCCATCGATCAGCCAGGCGGAAAGATTATTGTAAATCTCACCCCTGCAGATTCCGGCATCTGCATCTGTATTAAAGATAACGGATGTGGTATGACGCATAAGCAGACTGAGAATATCTTTCATCCCTTCATTACATATAAACCGGAAGGAACCGGTCTCGGGCTTGCAGTAACAGCAGAAATCATCTCTGCACACCATGGTCAGATCAGGGTTTCCAGCACTCCCGGTCAGGGTTCTGCCTTTTATATTTATCTGCCGGCATCCCCTGAATAAAGGTCGGTTATCCTGCACGCTGCGAAGGGTGATAAAGCAGAACTGCAAGCAGGAATCCACAGATAAGACCGCCTACATGTGCCGCATTGTCCACCCCTTCGCTTGTAAAACCAAAATAAAGCGAAAAAGCAGCCATGATCACTACCTGTCTGGCAGAAAGATCTTCAATATGACCTCTGCCCCTGATCACAGCATAGATCATTGCACCCATCACAGCAAACACTGCACCGGATGCACCTGCTGAAACTGCAAAATCCGCACTGTCCAGTTCCAGGAACAGACACAGCAGATTTCCACCCATTCCTCCCAGAAGATAGATCAGCAGATATTTCAGTTTTCCAACTGTACGCTCCAGTCTGCCTCCAAGCACAAACAGTACCAGCATGTTATTTCCAAGATGCTGCGGTCCAAAATGAAGGAACATACTTGTAAAGATCCTATAGTATTCTCCCTGCATAATGGCGGGAGTATATGCCGCTCCGCACTGAAGCATATGCATGGTATCCTCTGATCCTCCGGTAAATTCCACTGCAGTAAAAACAAGAATATTCGCCAGAATGAGAAGCACTGTAACCGGTGCCTTTTTCAGTTCTTCCAAGTTTTACCTCTTTTCTGTTTCTTTATCTCAAAAACAATGTACCATTACTAATTGTAGCAGACCTCCTGTATTTTGTAAAAACATTTATTCCAGAAATATATATCTTGCCTGTGCAAAATCCACTTCATCTTCCGGTTCAAGCTGATATTCCTCATCCGGACGAAGTAATCTTCCATTTACAGACGTTCCGTTTCTGGAATTCATATCACTAAGGAAATAGTTTTCTTCTTTTTTTCGTATTTTTGCATGGATACGGCTTACGGTAGGCAGGCTGATCACCGCATCACAGGCAGTTTCCAGCTTTCCGATCACAGTCAGATCTTCATTGAGATAAATGGTCGCCAGTTCTCCCGGTTCTTTGCTCACCAGACTTGCAGGTCCGCTTACTGTTCCGGCAGATAGTACTACTGTTTCACCATAGTCCATATGTATCCGGGATGATTCGGAAGTTTTTTGTCCACAGTCTGACATTTTCTGCCCATTCACCGGCTGACTCTGATTTGTTTGCTGATTTCTCTCCACTGTCTGGGACAGGTTTTCATATAATCTGTCCTCCCATTTCTGCTCTGACACTTTTCCTTCTGCTTCTTTCCATCCTGATCTTTTCCCTGATGTTTTCTTTTCTGTTTTATTCCATGATGGCATATTTCTTATTTTTTCTATGTGTCTCACTGTTTCTCCTGATGCATACGCCTGTTCCGGGAGATGCAAAACTTTTTTTGTCTTTATAATACGCAGGCCCAGCATGATACCCGCTATAGCTATAACAATTACACCAAGTATAGTTTCCATTTCCACATGTGGCAGATATCCCTTCAGGATAGCAGTTACCAGTCCACAGATCAGAACAGCAGCCGGCACAATAACACCGACCGGGTTTAGTCGGCCGGGTTCTTTTGAATCTTCTCCTTCTCTTACAAATTCATTCCGGTTTTCATTATCTTCCGGGAAAGTCTCTTCTTCTGCAAACTCCATCTCCTGCTCTGTCTTTTTTGCATTTATTTTTTCTTTCTTCTCCCCATTTACATCTGAACTCTGAGTTTTATATAATTCTTCTTTAATATGCTCCAGATGAAAACTGTCTTCCATTGCTCTTTTATATACTCCATATCCAAGGATTACCGCATCCTGATCCTGATGGTCTATTTTCGGCAGAATATATTCTGTCAGAAGCTGAAACTGTTCTTTAATATCCTTCTCATATCCGGGCATCATACAGAAATAAATCTGTCTTTTTTCAATATCTGTATAAATATATTCCGGCGACATTATAAACTGTCCGGGATTGATCAGATATTCCGCCGCATCTTCCATAGCCTTTACAAAACCACCGAAAATAAGCCTGAGATCTTCAACTCCCATCTTCTTTTCTTCATACAGCACATTCACCGCCTGTTTCGAAGTAATATCAAAATAGATAAAAAATCTGCCATCCATCCCCTGTATCCTGCACTTCAGAAGAGAGGGAATCACATTTCCCGCAAGCATCCTTACCTGATAGGAATCTGTATTGATCTCATTCTCACCATAGACAATGAGATAATTATGATTCATATCCCTCTTATATTCTGTCCGCATACTATTCTATTCCCCCATTTCTCTCAGTACCGCCTGCGCCGCCCGCAGTCTGCGGATATGTTTCACCGGATTTATCACTGCGGATTTCCCTTCTGTCCTCAAATGCCAGCTCAGATTGCCATACGACGAGATCGTGTCCAGGTCATAGGTTACCTGCACTTCTTTTCCCACATTTGTCTGGGTACCTAAATTCTCCGCCCCGAAAAAGCCAATACTCCCCAGCTCCTCACTGCGCATCCTTGCAGTATCATATATTTCTCCGTTTTTCTTAATCCCTTCCATGCTCCCGCTTACTGCCGATTCATAAGCTGCCGCTGTCAGCCATGCCCTGTTATGTACAAAAAAGCTCAGATAGATAAGTCCCATCAACACCAGCAGGATCAACGGCATGACACAGGCAGTCTCGATTGTAAAACTTCCCTTACGAATTATACTGTATTCATTTGTTATACAAAAATTATCTTTCATATCAAAAATCCTCCCAGATATCCTGCCAGCAGAAATGGCACAAACGGTATTTCCGTACTTCCCTTTCTGCAAAATCCCATCATCATGATGCCGGACCATACTGCACTGCAGATCATTCCCATAAAAAGTGTTGAAAAAAATTCTTCCGGGTACAGCACTGTCCCCAGTGCCATAAGCAGCCAGCCATCGCCCATTCCCACAGCACCTTCTGTAAGGATGCTGATCAGCACAAAGAGAAAACCTGTCCCCACGCACATAAGAACCTCCGGAACATTTCTTCTGCTATATATTGTCCACACAGTTCCGCAGACTGCAAATATTATGATCAGCAGAAGAGCAACCTGCTTTTTTCTGATATCTATCCATGAATTTATTCCCAGAAATCCAAGTACACATATTTCTTTTACGCCATTCATCTCCATATACATCTCTCCGGCAAAATTCAGCCACACCTGCTACATGCTCCCATTTCCGAAACAGAGGAAGCTTTTACCAGTCTTACCGAACGTTTCAGCCCACTGCAGGACTCCAGATTATGGTATCTGTTTCCCTGTTCCGTAACATATACCACTCCTGCCGGATTCTGATTCCTGCTGCAGATTTCACAGGCTGAATAATGCTCCCCGTACTTATTGGATGCAGATTTTGCGGAACTTCCGGGAATTTGTTTTAATGAAACATTCAGATAGCTGCAGCCCGGATTTTTATGGTACACACTGCCCGAGGCAGTTACATAAACCATCGGTTCTGTTTCTCCCTGCTCTCCTTCATTGTCAGGAAATTCGGTTCCTGTCCATGCATGGACTTTTACATGGTTATAAACTCCAACATCCGGAAGAGGTATCAGTCCACCAAAGGGTTTATACGTGTAGATATCCGGCAGCGTAATATCATCAACACTGTCCCCACCCGGAAGATACGCATACATTCCCGCCTGTTTTGCCTTCGTACACAATGCAGTCAGATGTTCCGTCTGCAGTTTATATATATCCATAAACGAAATCAGCGTAACCATTCCCAGGAAGAACAGCGGCAGTACAAGTGCTGTTTCTACTGCCAGACTTCCCTTCTTAATCTTTCCCCGAAAAGAGGTGCAGAAAGATACTTTTACAGAAGAAACTTCTCCAATATGTTCTTTTGCATTTGTCCGAAAATATTTCCGACTCTTTTGGGGGAATAAAAGATCGTAAATATTGCTTAGAGAGACTTTTCTCCTTTCATAAATTTTTTTATCTTTTTTTCCGATTTCTTCAATGCTTTGTTTTTCTTTCTGTAAAAGCATCTTTTCACACCTCTTTTCAGCAATTCATTCATAACAATACTGACGTATCACCTGAAATTCCTTTTTCCTGTTTGCTTTTACCTCCGCAAATGCCTCCAGAGCTACAACACAGGAATCCATATAAAAATTTGCCCTGCCTTTCTTTCTTATCGCATCTTCGATCATATCCATAGCTCTCATCACTTTCTTTTCCTTTGAAACAGGCAATATCAGAACCTGAAGGTAATCCTCATAGGACAATCCATGTTCATTGTTTTTCCGCATGGAATCCAGTCCTTCCATCAGACTTGAAAGATTAGACAGCGAAATCTGCCAGTCTGCGGAAGTTTTTACAAGGGGAATCTTCCCTCCTGCAAAAAGTTCTCTCACATCCAGTACGCTCTCCGCAAATGCCCAGCATAAAAGCAATGCAGACTCTATCACTACCGCTGCCGGAGGAACCAGAAATCCCGACGCAATGGCTGCAGCGAGTGCCTGTGCCTCTGTTCTTTTTACATTATCTGCCATCAAACATGCAAAGTTTACGCCTTCTCTGATGAACAAGAGCTTTGATGCCACAGATTTAAGGTTATCTATATCATTGTCTCTTCCTCCAAAAACATATTCCATCTGATATGCAAGACTTTCTTTTGACGGATCTGTGTAATTTCCCAGATGATTCATCAGATACTGCTGAAACAAAACCCCGGAAGTATAACTGCTATCTGCTGTCACTCCGTCCGGCATCTCCATTCCCTGTTGCAGCTGTCTTCCCGAAACCATTGTGTCTTTGCTGACTGTCCGGGTGGAAATTTCCCGTCCGGGTGGCAAAACCAGCTCCAGTATTCCCATTTTCATAATTCTTTTTATAATACTGATGGGATTGTCAGCCTGTGGCTGCGTCGGTGCTGGCTGGGTTGATATTTGTCCTTCCTGTTGCTGCCTGTTTTCAGCTTCCTGTGCTGCCTGCCGGCTTTTCTGAGAAGCCTGATTCATTTCTGAATCATATCTGTCGATGGAGCCTCCTGTCTCCGCCTGTTTCGCTTTCAGATCCGCCTCTTCTGTTTTTCTCTCTCGATCAGACATTTTGTTGAGAAGGAGCTGTACCCCCTGACTTCCAAGAGTTTCCTGCATATACTGCACAATCTGCTGATAAAAAACCTCTCCGCACTCATCTGTCAGAAGCCGGTAACCGGTAAGTCCGCTCTGATGCAGTTCAAGTTTCTGACTGTTCTGCTTTAACACCGGTTTCATATAGGATTCCAGATTATCGCAGATCTTTGCGAGATTAAGCTGCCCGCCTCCCATGGAACCATCCAGCGCAAACAGATCATATTCCTCAAGAAGTTTCCTGTCATACTGTCCAAATACAGAATAAAGTCCGATATCCATACTGTTGAGTATTTGGGTTCTGGCCGATGCCATACGTACAGATTCTATACTTGTACATACAAGAGACAAAAGCAGACTGAGTATTAATGCAAGAAATAATGTAATGCTTCCTCTTTCCTTTCCGCAATATTTCATACAGGAAGTACACCTCCTTCTCTTTTCATCTTAAATAGAATTACTCTGTTTGGCGATCTTTGAAAGAATGCTCTGCACCAGTTCGGTCAGCTGCTCTTTGAAAATAATGACAAGCCCGATCAGGACTACAAGAATCAGAATGATCTCCACAACACCTACAGCGTCTTCTTCCTCTGCGAATCTTCGTATCAGTCCGTTTTTCTTTTTTATCTGTCTTATCAATTGTCCCATTTTTTCCCTCCATATCCAAAAGCACCCTTTACGCTGCACAGAATTTACTGCAGCACCTTATCATGTTTCTCCGTAGAAAGACATAAAAGCAGGAATCATGACAATTGCCATAACGACAATAAGCATCATGATCATCGGCACCAAAAGTTTTGTGGCTGCAGCCTCTCCAAGAACACGTGCTTTTCTCTTTCGTTCTTCCCATGCTTCGGTTGATTCTCTTTCAAGCATATCAGCCATCTGTCTGCTGCCCTTCTGGAGATTCTGGATAAGAAGCGTGGCAAATGTTTTATACTTTGCCTGACCACATCTTTCTCCAAATCTTCTGTATGCTTCACTTTCAGAAACTCCGCTTTCCATCTCATAGCAGACAATCCGTATCTCTTCATACGCAGGTCTTGGATTCCGCTTTCTCTTTCTTCCATAATCCAGAGAAATTTTCTGGAATGCCTTTCTTACAGTCATCCCGGCCTGAACCAGAAGTGTAAATTTCATGATCAGTCCCGGATAATCCATAAGAAGTTCTTCATACCGTTTCTGAAGCTGAACCTGTTCTTCTCTCCCTTTCATCACAAGAATTGCCATTGCCGCAATAAGAAACAGTCCTGTCAGAAGCATTCCGGAAGTGTCTGCCGGACTTTCCCATTTTACCTTTTTTCCATTCAGCTTATCCGGAAGATAATAATAATCCGGATCACTGCGCTGCTCGTTATACCGGGATACTGCCTCTGCAATACTTTTTTGTGCCTGTTCTTTTCTGGTCAGCTTCTTATTCTGTTTCGGTTCTTCCTCCTGCTCTTCCAGTTCCTTCTCCGGTACCTGAATGTACATGGAGACCGGTTCTTCTCCGTCAACGGATACCATAAATTCCTTCTCATATGATCCTGTATCCTCCTTTTCCAGACGGTATCCCTGAGGATACACCTGTCCACCGTTTTGCAAAGTAAGGATCATGCCCAGCAGATTTCCGGCTATCGCTACTACCGCAAAAAGTCTGATACCATCCTTCCCTCCGATTCCGGAAGATGGAATCCATCCTTTTTTCCAGCCGGTCAGTGCACACAGGATCATAACAAAAATGACAACATGTACCCACATTTGTACTGTCACACCTCAATATCTACAATCCTTCTGCCAAGCCAGTATGCCGCAGCATAAATGACAAGACAGATACTCATTGCTGCAATTCCAAAGGGATTTCCATAAAGAACACTTAAGAAGCCCGGTGAAGTCATCTGCAAGTACAGGATAATTCCCACAGGCATAAGACTCATGATCATCTGTTCTGACTTCTTTGCTGCCAGTGTAGCCTCTATCTCTTTTTTAACGTCAATCTTATCTCCAAGCATACGAGACACCTTCTGAATTACCCGGTTCATATCACCACCTGTACGCTTGGCTGTATAAAATACAGAGGCAAAATTTTCGATATCTTCTATCTGACTTCTTTCTCCAAGATCCAGAAACAGCTCTTCCAGCGGAACACTGATATGCTGCTGGCTTTCAATATAGCGAAATTCCTCCACAATATCCGTTCCCTTTCCGTAGAGTCTCTCCAAATCTCTGACACAGGTTTTTACCGCGCTTTCCACCGAATATCCGGCCTGAACCGCAACACTCAGCGAAGTAAGTGCATCCTTAAACTGATAATTCAGATTCTTCCGTCTTTCCCTGATCATACGATTTTTCTGCCATTTCAGATAAAACACAGGAACAGGAAGCATAAGAAGCAACACCCATTTACTTTTGTAAAAAAGATAATCTGCCATTATGCACAACGCCAGTGCCTGTCCCATATATTTCAGAAGTTCTTTCATAGAAAAACGATAATGATCATAATTACGTTTCTGATAAAGCTGTTCTTTTTCTTTCCCTTTCATAGTTCAATCCCCGCTCTTTCCAGTTTTTCCACATGAAGGAGGGATGCTGTCTTTACAAGACCTTTCCCTTCCTGCCATTGATACAGCGGCCGGATACGGATTTCTCCATTTTCAAAGCCGCACACCTCAGTTACTTCCAGCAATTTCCTTGATTTATCCCTCATTCTTCCCAGATGTACCAGAATATCCACTCCGGAAGCAATCTGTCTTCTGATTGCTTCCAATGGAAGATCAACGCCCATCAGAACCATTGTTTCCAGTCTGGATAACATATCCCTGGCAGAATTGGCATGGGCAGTAGACAGCGACCCTTCATGCCCTGTATTCAATGCCTGAAGCATATCCATTGCCTCTCCGCCGCGGACTTCTCCCACTATGATTCTGTCCGGACGCATTCGTAATGCAGATTTGATCAGATCTCTGATCGTAACGGAAACTGCTCCTTCCATGTTTGCCATCTTTGCTTCCAGCCGGACCAGATTGTCAATTCCCCTGATGCGAAGTTCTGCATTATCTTCTATTGTGATCAGTCTTTCGTCCCTGGGGATATATTCCGACATTGCTGCAAGAAATGTAGTCTTTCCGCTTCCGGTTCCGCCTCCTATGACCATGGAATATCTGGCCTTCACAAGCTTCTCCAGAAATTCTGCACATTCCTGTGTGATACTTCCCAGTGCGATCAGCTTTTCCATTGTAATGGGGTGTTCAGGAAAACGCCTTATAGTGAGAATCGGACCATTTAATGCAACCGGATAAATTACAGCATTTACCCTGGAACCATTTTCCAGTCTTGCATCCACGATCGGCATGGATTCATTGATCACACGATTACATTTTCCAACAATCTGCTGGATCACATCCTCCAGTTTCTCAGCAGAAGTAAAACTTTTATGCCATTTCATAAGCTTGCCAGCCCGTTCTACAAAAATGGTATCCGGCCCGTTTACCATGATCTCAGTCACTGTCTCATCATCCACCAGTTCCTGAAGCACATCCAGTTTGCGGACAGAATAAAACAGTTCCTGACGAAGCTGTACCTTTTCTTTCAGCGCAAGACGGACATCTTTTATCTGGTTCAGAATCAGCTCATCAATTACATCAAGGATTTCTTTATCCGATAATTCTCTGGACAGATCCAGTTCTTCCATCAGCATCTGCCGCAGCTTTCTAAATACATCTTTGTTCATCCTTTTTCCCTTTACAGCATCTTTCCGGAACTTTTTTAATTTTCTTTTTTCTGGCTTTCTTTCCTCAGAAGGTTCCGCACATAATCTCCCAGTTCACTCCACATCAGCTGTTCAACATACGCAGGTGATAGACAGGTTGCCATATGAAACGGTGGATTTATCTTTTCCGTCTTTTCCAGAATCTGAGGATAATCCCAGATTCGGACCAGATTCTCAAACTGCGCAATCTTACACTGTGAAACAGCATCAGACAATACAGGCATATAAATCTTCTTACACATATCCAGCAGCTGGAAATTTTCATCAATCCCACATCCAATATCCAGCACAATCACTTCATAAGAACTGTCAAGTATAAGCATCTGAAAAAGCCGTTCCCAGTCCTGCCAGGCTGTTGTACGGATATCTGCCGGCATCTGCACAGGTGGAACATAATCCAGATTATTGATCGTCTGTATCATACTGTTCATCTTATAGAGAAGATTCTGGTTATCCTGTCTCACATAATAAAGAAGATCACTCAGATTGTGGGCAAAACCTTTTCCCATCAATTCTTCAAATCCGGAATATTCTTCCATATTCAGATAAAGAACGGCTCGTTCTTTGGCAAGTATCTGTCCAAGTGTCAATGCAAAAGAGGTTTTCAGACAACGTCCCAGAGGTGAAAATATTCCAATAATTTCTGTTGTCTTTTTTAATACAGCAATCTGATCTGCCACTGTCTTTTTTTCGGCGCCATAACATGCCATCACTTCCCGGAGAACATCAGAAGAAGACTGATATTTATACACACTTGGATACTGGTCAAGTTCCGGAGGGTGTACCCCTTCCGACAAAATGATGATCTTCCCGATATCCAGATCCCGGACTTCCCGGCACATAGCCCGCCCGGAGATCAACAGCAACTCTATATGTGTTTGTTTCCCATAGGCGATCAGGTTCTCTACAGATGTAAATGCCTGTATCTCAAAGGGAATATTCTTCTTCCGATTCATATAGTCCATAAAGTTCAGCGCATAATCCACTTCCAGATCGCATACTGCAAAAATATTTCTTTTCAATAGATACCTCCTGCATATAACAACACACTTATAAAAACAGGAATCGTAAAATGGAAATTTTCAGGAGCAGCAATATTTTTTCTCCGATAGGAACTAATCTTTCCCGTACCGACTGTACATTTCACATATTCAATAAAATAAAGGATACGTTCACAGAAATTGTGGTTAAAGATCAGAAGTGCGGCAGAAATACCTGCACCTGTCAGAAAAGAAATAAAGATGCATTTTATGATAGATTCACAGCCCATTATCCCTCCCAGTGCGCAGAATAATTTAATATCTCCGGCACCTATCATCCCAAAAGCAAAGAGGATCATAAGAAATAACGGCATTACGCTTCCCATTATAAAAAATCCAATTCCCGTAATATTCTTTTGCCATATACAGACAAACAGTCCCACAGACATGGAAAAAATAATCCATCCGTTATCAACTTTTGCTGTACGGATATCCATGATCATGGCAGTTCCGGCAACCGTTACAGGAAAAAGGTGAAAAAATGCATATTGCATCACCTCCAGTCTTATATTTTTCGCAACTGTTTCGATACTGTTCATACAATAGGAAACAGTCTGTCTCTTCTTTGGTATTTTAAAAAAATAAAAGTGGAATTAACCGCCGAACTGACGGGATTGAATCACCAGAAGAACTCTGGTGAGTATTATTATAGGACCGGACAATCCATTTGTCCAGTCCTATTTTTTGTCGAATTTCTAAAATATTTATAAACTTGTTACCTGTCCACACGCTGCTATCCCGAAATATACTATGCGAAGTGTATTACTGAGAACAAATTGAACAGTAACATAAACCCGGCTATAATGCACTTCACAGAAAGAATATCATGCACCTGTCAATTAGAGTTCGATTTCCTGTCTGCATCCTTCCGGTACAATGATAATACCATTTTCTGTATCTTTCACTATGCTTCCACCAGTAACATCGGCTATTTCATGAATATTTCTCAGCAGATAGGTCATACCTCCATTTTCTGCTGAAGCTTCCAGAGTGAGTTTATTTCCCTCTCTTACAGCTTTTACTGTAAAAGCTGTCTCTCCTTTACGCGTCACTACCTCACAGGATGCAGTTTCATTTACTTCATAAACCTGAATCTGTACATCTTTCTCCAGTTCATAATCAACGGTAGTATCTACAGCACCAATCGGAAGCAGAGTATTCTCTCTTACAAATACAGGCAGTGAAGAAAAATCATAATCTTCTTCATACCATCTTCCGCCTTCTTTGACTTCTCCGCTTAAAAGATGAGTCCATTTTCCTGCCGGCAGATAATATTCTGCATGACCTTCTTTGTTGAAGATTGGTGCAACCAGAATACTGTCACCTAACATATACTGCATATCCAGATATTTGGTTGCAGGATCATCGTTAAATTCCATGATCATTGCACGCATGGACGGAATACCTGTCTTGTGTGATTTTACGGCCATAGAATACAGATATGGGAGTAATCTTAATTTCAGCTTTGTAAACTTACGGCATACATCTACAGCTTCTTCATCAAACAACCACGGTACACGATAACTCTTGGAACCATGGAGACGGCTGTGTGTGGAAAGAAGACCAAACTGCAGCCAGCGTTTGTATACATCCGGTGCTGCTGTCATTTCAAATCCGCCCATATCATGACTCCAGAAGGAAAATCCTGATAAAGTAAAGGACAGACCACCTCTTAAGCTCTCAGCCATGGAGGCATAGGTTGCAGAACAGTCACCGCCCCAGTGAACCGGGAACTGCTGTCCGCCTGCTGTCGCACTTCTTGCAAAAAGGATTGCTTCACCTTCACCTTTTACTTCCTTCAGCAGATCAAATACTGCCTTGTTGTAAAGGTACGTATAATAATTATGCATAGAAACCGGATCTGAACCGTCATAATATTTCACATCGACCGGAATTCTCTCGCCAAAGTCTGTCTTGAAACAGTCAACACCCATATCAAGCAAAGTTTTCAGCTTATTCTGATACCACTTCACTGCATCCGGATTTGTAAAGTCAACCAGGCCCATGCCAGGCTGCCAGTTGTCGATTTGCTTGATTCCTCTTCCGTCTGCACGCTGTACCAGGTATCCGTTCTTCAGACCCTCTTTAAAGAAGTTAGTTCCCTGTGCAATATATGGATTAATCCATACACAGATCTTAAGTCCTTTATCCTTATAACGTTTCAGCATTCCCGGTACATCCGGGAAGATTCTGGAATCCCATTCAAAATCACACCAGTGGAACTCTTTCATCCAGAAGCAGTCAAAATGGAATACACTCAATGGAATATCTCTGTCTGCCATTCCCTGGATAAAGGAATTGGTCGTCTCTTCATCATAGTTTGTTGTAAAGGATGTGGAAAGCCATAATCCAAAGGACCATGCAGGCGGCAATGCCGGTTTTCCTGTAAGATCTGTGTAGTTCTCAATTACACCCTTAATGTCATCTCCGTAAATAATATGATATCTGATCTCTTCACCTTTCACAGAGAATCCCACATTCTCAACCTTTTCACTTGCAACTTCGAAGGAAACATGATCACTGTGGTCTACGAATACGCCATAATGTTTGCTTGTTACATAGAATGGAATATTTTTATAAGAAATCTGAGAAGCTGTACCGCCATCTTCATTCCAGATATCAACAACCTGACCGTTCTTTACAAACGCTGTAAATCTCTCACCCAGACCATATACACATTCTCCAGGTGCAAGAGAAAGCTCTGTCACCATATATGGCTGATACTGTGCTGCCATATAGTTCGGTTCCGGGAATTTTGTCAGCGTAGCTCTGTCATATTGCATATAGCCAAGATTGCGGAATCCGATGTTTGTGAGAACTTTTCCGTCTGCTTCATATGTAATCTTAAAGTCTTTCAAGTCCACTCTTACTGTCATTCTTCCGGCTTTCATCACAGCTTCATCTTCTGTAATCTCAACCTCTGTTTCCTGTGGATCCTCATTCAGCTCATACCTTGGCTCACCTTTTACATAACCTTCATAATGATAACTTCTTACACTTATGATATCTTTACGTACAGAAATAAATTCTGTAGTGATAGTTCCGACATCCAGAGCACCGCCTCTGTCTGTGATCTGGCGGAATGGAGAAACAATTCTCATTCCTCCCGGAATTGCTTCCGCAGTAAAAGCCTGCATCGCATAGGATGCGTTTGCGCGTTCATTTTTCTCCCAGTAACCTTCTGTGAACTTCATTCCTGATCCTCCTTGCTTTTAATCTTATGATTTGCTTATTTTCCGAAATTGAAACTCTTTCAGTACCTTGCGGGATAACGGACTGCTGAATAGTTATCTGATACCAGTATACATCATGATTTTTTTTCTTACCAGCAATATAACCCAAATTTTATCTGTGCAAAAAACAAAATCTGTATATTGCATAAAAACAAAAGATTGTGGTAATATTCTTCAAAATATACACGTTCTACAAGTATATCTATTTTGGCACCAGGAGGTAAGAAAATATGTGCACAGCAGCAACTTATAAAACAAAAGATTTCTATTTCGGCAGAACCCTTGATTATGAATTTTCCTACGGTGATGAAATCACCATCACACCACGAAACTACCCATTCCATTTCCGTCATTCTGATAAAGCCCCTGACTCTCACTATGCCATCATCGGAATGGCTCATGTGGCCGGAGACTATCCACTCTACTATGATGCCATTAATGAAAAAGGTCTCGGCATGGCAGGTCTGAATTTCGTAGGAAATGCAGTCTATGCAGAACCAGTATCGGACAAAGAAAACGTAGCCCAGTTCGAATTCATCCCATGGATTCTCAGCCAGTGTGCCACCTTAAAAGAAGCCCGCCAGAGACTCTCAACTATGAATCTCACCAACACACAGTTCAGTGAGAACTTCCCATGTGCTCAGCTCCACTGGATCCTCGCAGATGCTTCCGGCTGCCTCGTTATCGAATCCATGCAGGACGGCCTCCATATCTACGAAAATCCTGTAGGGGTACTAACCAATAACCCACCCTTCCCACAGCAGATGTTCCAGCTTAACAACTACCAGTCTCTCTCCCCTCGCCAACCAGAAAACACCTTCGCTCCAGGATTAGAACTCCAATCCTACAGCCGCGGTATGGGCGCCCTCGGCCTCCCGGGAGACCTTTCCTCCGCCTCCCGCTTTGCCAAAGTTGCCTTCACAAAAATGAACTCCAGATCCGGCGACTCCGAACTCGAAAGCGTCAGCCAGTTCTTCCACATCCTCGGCTCCGTAGATCAACAGCGTGGCTGCTGCGAAGTAGCAAAAGGCAAATATGAGATCACTCTCTACACTTCCTGCTGCAACACAACAAAGGGAATTTATTATTATACCACCTATGAAAATCATCAGATCAATGCTGTCGATATGCATCGTGAAAATCTGGATACAACAGTCCTAATCCGATATCCTGTACTCGCAAAACAGAATATCTGTTTCCAGAATTAATGTGAAGCACTCTATACCTGTGGCAATTTCGACAAATATTCTTTAATTATAGCCATTGCCATTTTTCAGTTCTGTACGGTATAATAAAGACAAATTATTGGTTTCAAAAAGAGGTAATAACAATGGTACATTTTTTTGATATTACAAAGTTCAACTTATATAAAGAAGATAACCGGCGCGAAGTAAAAAAAGCAAATGGCGGCCTTCCTTCTTCTTTATGGGAGACTTACTCTGCTTTTGCAAATTGTTATGGCGGCGTAATTATTCTGGGAGTTGCCGAAAACAAAGATGGAACCTGGAGAACTACAGGTTTAAAAAGTACAGACAGGGACAAGCTGTTAAAACATTTCTGGGATACAATCAATAATCGAAAAAAGGTCAACGTAAATCTTCTATCTGATCAGGATGTAGAGATATATGAGAAGGATGAAGATACTATCATCGTGATTTATGTTCCTATGGCAAACAGAGAACAAAAACCTGTGTATATTAATGATGATATATTTGGCGGAACATTTCGAAGAAATCACGAAGGAGACTATCATTGTACCAAACTTCAGGTGAAAGCCATGCTCCGCGACCAGACAGACAACACTATGGATATGGATGTACTGGATGATGTTCCAATAAGCGACCTAAATTATGAAACCATTCAGGGATATCGCAACAGACATCGAGCCCTTAAACCTGCACATCCATTTGGCCGTTTAAATGATTCTGAATATTTACGCAGCATAGGAGCTGCTGCCATTTCCAATATTGATAAATGCCTTCATCCAACAGCTGCAGGAATGCTAATGTTTGGAGATGAATATAACATTGTACGACATTTCCCTGAATATTTTTTAGATTATCGTGAAATTCTGGATCCAACTATACGCTGGACCGATCGCTTACAGTCAAGTTCCGGTGAATGGTCCGGTAATATATGTGATTTTTACTTCCGAGTATATAATAAACTTGTTAAAGATATCAAGGTACCTTTTAAAACAATCGATGGAAACCGTATTGATGATACTCCCGTACATGAAGCATTGAGGGAAGCCCTCGCAAACTGTTTGATAAATGCAGACTTTTATGGTGTTCGAGGCATTGTAGTCCGAAAAGAAGCTGACAGAATAGTATTTGAAAATCCAGGATATTCCAGAACAGGAAAACAACAAATGAAAAAAGGGGGAATTTCTGATCCTCGCAACAAAGTACTCATGAAAATGTTTAATCTGATCAATATCGGCGAGCGTGCCGGCAGCGGAGTACCCAACATTTTTAACACATGGGAGGATCAAGGCTGGGTTGAACCAGTTATAGAAGAACAATTTGATCCAGATAGAACTCTTCTGATTCTTAGCTTCGATAAAAAACAAGCGATAAAAACAAGCGATAAAAAACAAGCGAATAAATCCTGTCATAAAAAACAAAACCAAAAAACTTTGGAAAATATAGAAAAAATCAGAGAGTATTTATCTAAAAACAATATCTCAAAAACCAGTGATATTGCTGAATATATTGGATTAAGTCTTCCGCGAACCCGGGCTATTTTAAAAGAAATACCTGATGTATCTCCAATTGGAAATAATTCAAACAGAAAATGGACTCTGCAAAAATAATTTTCACCAGCCAAGAAATAAGTCAGAACATGGTACAAAGCAATAAAAGCATCTACGGAAAGCCTTCATCAGACCATCCAAAGATGCTTTTTATTGATATATTTTGTTTCTTTAAATTTCTTTATGACTCGTAACCCTAAGTCGTGCCATAGCTCTGGACAGAGCCAACTGATTCATATGATACTCCTGAATACTCTGCTTCTGTCTCATCTGCTCTTCTGCTCTCTCCTTCGCTTCCTGTGCCCTGCGGATATCAATCTCCTCAGGACTCTCTGCCGTCAGACAGAACAGCTTCACACGGTTATTGATCATCTCCACAAACCCACTGCTCACAGCCAGAACATGCTTTGTGCCATCAGCTTCCTCGAAACGCATTTCTCCCGGAATGATAGCAGCAACAATATTCTCATGCTGTGCCAGAAAGGCCTGCTCACCGTCAACAGCCGGGATTGTCAGGGTTTTGGCACGTCCTGCAAACGCCAGCTTATTACTGGCATAAATCTCAAGACCAAATGTATCTGCCATAAAATCCGCTCCTTATTCCTGACCCATCTCAGTCTTTGCTTTCTCGATGACATCCTCAATTGTACCAACATTGAAGAAAGCATTTTCCGGATACTGATCCATCTCACCATCAACGATTGCCTTGAATCCACGGATGGTTTCTTTCAGAGGAACATATTTACCCTTGATACCTGTGAAGTTCTCAGCTACATGGAACGGCTGAGAAAGGAACTTCTGGATCTTTCTTGCACGGAATACAGTGCTCTTATCCTCTTCAGAAAGCTCTTCCATACCAAGAATAGCAATGATGTCCTGAAGTTCTTTATATTTCTGAAGGATTTCCTGTACTTTACGTGCTACTTCATAATGTTCTTCACCTACAACATCCGGCTCCAGGATACGGGAAGTAGATTCCAACGGGTCAACGGCCGGATAAATACCCTGCTCTACGATCTTTCTGGAAAGAACGGTTGTTGCATCCAGATGAGCAAATGTAGTTGCAGGAGCCGGGTCAGTCAGGTCATCGGCAGGTACATAGACAGCCTGTACAGATGTTACAGAACCATCCTTAGTAGAAGCGATACGTTCCTGAAGTTCACCCATCTCAGTAGCCAGTGTTGGCTGATAACCTACGGCTGAAGGCATACGTCCAAGAAGGGCGGAAACCTCGGAACCAGCCTGTACAAAACGGAAAATATTATCAATGAAAAGAAGCACATCTCTGTGTTCCTCATCTCTGAAGTACTCAGCCATTGTCAGTCCGGTTTCAGCAACACGCATACGGGATCCCGGTGGCTCGTTCATCTGTCCGAACACTAAGGCTGTTTTTTCAAGAACACCGGACTCTTTCATTTCTGACCATAAGTCGTTACCTTCACGGGAACGCTCTCCAACACCTGTGAAAATGGAATATCCGCCATGCTCTGTGGCAATGTTCTGGATCAGCTCCTGAATCAGGACTGTCTTACCAACACCGGCACCACCGAACAGACCGATCTTACCACCTTTTGCATATGGTGCAAGAAGGTCGATAACCTTAATACCTGTTTCCAGGATTTCTACAGCCGGTTTCTGATGTTCGAAATCCGGCGGATCTCTGTGGATGACCCATTTCTGTTCTCCCTCAAGGGAAGGACCGTCATCTACTGTATCACCAAGTACGTTAAATAAACGTCCCAGTGTCTTATCACCTACAGGAACCTTAATGCCGCTTCCTGTGGCGATGACTTCTCTGTCACGCTGTAAGCCTTCGCTTGCGCTCAGCATAATGCAGCGTACCATATTGTTTCCCAGATGATGGGAAACTTCCATTACACATCTTTTACCGTTGTTCTCTACCTCAAGGGCATCCTTGATCTCAGGAAGATTTCCATCTTCAAAAACAACGTCTACAACAGGTCCCATAACCTGTACAATTTTACCTTTGTTCATCGTCGTCACTTCCTTTTTTGTGCTTTTGCACCGCTGACAATCTCAGTGATTTCCTGTGTGATGGCAGCCTGACGCGCACGGTTATACTCAATGGATAACTCCCTGAGCATCTTCTTTGCACTGTCCGTAGAGGACTGCATTGCCATCATTCTGGCATTATTTTCACTGGCATAGGCTTCTACAAGACATCCATAGATCAGACCAGTCAGGTAATTTGGGATCATGGTATTCAGAAGTACATCGGCTGATGGTGACAGCACGATTTCCTCCTGTGGCATGTCCGCAAGCATTGCCTGATTTGGCAGGAACTCTGCTTTCTTCAATGGAAGAAGCTGCATATTCACCGGCTCCATGGCAACTGCACTCTGCATCTCCGTATAGAAAATACGGACTTCGTCCAGTTCTCTGTCCAAGAACGCTCTGACAATCTCCTCTGAGATCAGACGCGCTCTGTGCATGGTCGGTTTCTGTACTGTATATGGAAAGTTCTCTGCGATATCCATATGTTTCTTCGTGAAATACTGACGGCCTACCATACCCAGCACATAAAGCTTGCAGTGCTCATGCTCTGCCATAAACTGTTCTGTCATTTTCTGGATATTATGGTTATAGGCACCTGCCATACCCTTATCACCGGTAACTACGATACAGCCGATCTTACGGTCTTCCTCCGCAATCTTATGACGGATACTGAAAAAAGGATGCTCTGTATCCGGCATATGACGCAGGATTCGGGAAATTGCTGCCTGCATATTATAGTAATACGGCTCTGTATCGGACAGGATTCTTTTGGCCTTCTGCATCTTGGATGAAGAGATCATATACATGGCATTGGTGATCTTCATGGTGTCCTGAATGCTTTTCATTCGAGTCTGAATCTCTTTCGTACTGCCCATATCAACACCTACCTGCTCTTATCTGCAAATTCTTCTGCCACTTTCACGATCTTTTCTGCCAGTTCATCCGGAAGCTGTCTCTTCTCCTCGATCTCTCTTCCGATTTCCGGATAAGCACTGTCAAAGTAGTCCAGCATATCTCTCTGATACTTCTTCATCTTCTTGGTTTCCACGTGCATCATTGCCTTGTGTGTTGCCGCACAAAGAGTGATGACCTGCTCATGAAGACTTAACGGGCTTGAAAGCGGCTGTTTCAGAAGTTCCATAAGTCCACTTCCGTATTTCAACTGCTGAGTTGTAGCCTCGTCCAGATCAGAACTGAACTGTGTAAAGATTTCCATCTCACGATACTGAGCCAGATCGATACGGACACTTCCTGCTGCTTTCTTCATGGCTTTTGCCTGTGCAGCACCACCAACTCGGGATACGGAAAGACCTACGTTAACCGCCGGACGCATACCGGAGTTAAACAGGTCACTCTCCAGGAAAATCTGACCATCTGTGATGGAAATAACGTTTGTAGGAATATATGCGGAAAGGTCACCTGCCTGTGTCTCAATGATAGGAAGTGCAGTGATAGAACCACCGCCGGCCTTTTCATTCAGACGGCTGGAACGCTCCAGTAATCTGGAATGGAGATAGAATACATCTCCAGGATAAGCCTCACGTCCCGGTGAACGTTCCAGAAGCAGTGACAGTGCACGATATGCAACCGCATGCTTGGATAAATCATCATAAACCATTAATACATCTTTTCCCTTATACATAAAGTACTCAGCAAGTGCAGTACCTGCATAAGGAACAATATACTGAAGCGGTGCACAGTCACTGGCTGTAGAGGAGAATACTGTTGTATAGTCCATAGCACCGTGTTTCTCCAGAGTAGATACGATCTTAGCTACTGTGGAAGCTTTCTGTCCGATTGCAACATAGATACAGATTACATCTTTGCCTTTCTGGTTCAGAATGGTATCCAGTGCAACGGAAGTCTTACCTGTCTGTCTGTCACCGATAATCAGCTCACGCTGGCCACGGCCGATGGGGAACATGGAGTCAATAGAAAGAATACCTGTTTCCAGAGGAACTGTTACAGATTTTCTGTCAATAATTCCAGGTGCCGGATTCTCCACCGGACGATACCCGTCTGCCTTGATCTCACCTTTACCATCGATTGGCGCTCCCAGAGCGTTTACGATCCTTCCGATAAAAGCGTCACCTACAGGCACACCTGCCTGCTTCTGGGTTCTTGCTACCTTTGTTCCTTCTTTGATTCCTGTATCTTTACCGAACAGGATACATCCGATGCTGTTTGCACGGATATCCTGAACCATACCTTTCAGACCATTCTCAAAGGTTACAACCTCGCCATACATAGCATGATCAATACCATGTACCGTGGCGATACCATCTCCGACGGAGATGACTGTTCCTACTTCCTGGTCCTTGCTGATTTCGTCATAATTCTTAATTTCTTCTTTCAGAATCGAAATGATTTCATCTGGATTCATTGCAGCCAACTTTTATTCACCTCCGTGTCAATTTCTGTCTTAAATTGTTATAACGTCCGCGGAGACTCCAGTCGAACTCTTTGTCTCCGGCAGAAAGAATGAAGCCTCCGATCAAAGATTTGTCTTCTCTGAGAGTAAGGATTACTTCCTTTGCTCCAAATTCCCTGCGAAGGAAATCTTCCATCTTCTCTTTCTGGGCTTCTTCCGGTTTTGTTACATATGTGAGAACAGCTTTCAGAATTCCTTTCTGCTTGCGGCTGTAATTGCCATATGCTTCCAGGATATCATAAATGCTGCTGATTTTCTGATATTTACAGGTCACCTTCAGGAAATTTTTCATCTCCTGTGGGAAGACTCTGTCAATTACATGTTCTTTTTCTTTTAAAGAAACCAGTGGATTCTCAAGGGCACCTTTTAACTGCGGGGTACCCCTGAAAATCTTTTCTGTCTCCAAAACAGCTTCTTCCGGGACAGAAAGCTCATATAATGCTTTTGCATAATTAATGCTTGTTTCCGTCATTGGAATCACCTGCCTCTTTTATAAACTGGTCATAAAGGGACAAATCCTGCTGACTGCTGTTTTTCTCTCCCATGATCTTTGAGGCTGCATCCAGCGCGATCTCTGCCACTCTGCTTTCCATAGCCTTCATAGCATTTTCCTGCTCTGTCCTGATATCTGCCTTTGCTTTGTCAAGCATTGCACCAGCCTGTGTGTTTGCATCTTTTACAATACGCTCAGCCTGTACTTTTGCCTCATCCTTTGCCTGGTTTACAATACGCATGGATTCGTCTTTCGCAGATTTCAGTGCATCTTCATATTTGCCTTTCAGTTCATATGCCTGTTCTTCTGTATCTTTGGCACTTGCGAACTGCTGGTCGATCATGTTTTTTCTCTGCTCCATCACATTGAGGATCGGACCAAATAAGAACTTTTTCATTAAAAGATAAAGAACAATCAGGTTAATAATTGTAAAGACCAGGTTGATGTTAATCTCGATCACCTGTCCCACCTGCCTTTCTTAGTTATTCTTTATCCATCAATTAGCCAAGCATGATAACGATCAGAAGACCGATAACGAAACCGTAAATAGCTGTTGCCTCGGCAAGGGCACATCCTAAAAGAAGGGATTTGCTGATCTTGCTTTCTGCTTCCGGCTGTCTTGCGATTGCTTCTACTGCTTTGGATGTTGCCATACCAATACCGATACCAGCGCCAATACCTGTTAAAACTGCGATTCCTGCTCCAATAGCTACTAACATAACTTTTTCCTCCTGTTGTTTAACTGAAATAAACTAAATATTACAAATCTTTCTTCACAATATGCTATCCTGTCGATATTCCGATGAGATCATTTGATGCCTGTGCAACAGATGTCTGTACCAACGGTTGTTTATGACCGTTATGACCCACCGGATATCCGGACAGCATTTAAGTGCTGTTCATAACTGCTGTCTTATCCATTATGTCCCGCGTCTCAGGTCTTATATAGGTGTCATATTCCTGTATGAACAGTAGTCTTTTTTATTCAATAGCTTCTTTGATAAATAAAGAAGTTAAGAATACAAATACATAAGCCTGAATGAATCCGTCAAAGAAATCAAAATACAGGCTGAATGGGATAGGAATAATTGCCGGGCATATAAACTCAAGAAGTTTCATAACCACATAGCTTCCTAACACATTACCAAAAAGTCGCATACAAAGTGATGTGGGTCGAATGGCGACCTCCAGAATATTGATTGGCAGCATAATCGGTGCCGGCTCTGCGAAGCTTTTAAGAAAGCCTTTCAGACCTTTCTTATGGAATCCTGCATACTCGATCAGAAAAATACTTGTGAGTGCAAGACCGATCGTACAGTTCAAATCCTTTGTAGGCGGTACAAATCCAAACACACCGAAAATGTTTGCAATTCCAATGTAAATGACAACTGTCATCAGATAGGGAATATACATTTTTCCCTCTTCTCCAAGGATATCCTTAAAGAAATCATGAAGAAAACTGACACCGGTTTCCAACAAAATCTGTTTCTTACCGGGGTTTTCCACACTCAGGTTTCTTACGAGCACCAATGACAAAATTAAAAGCACTGCCATGATCACCCATGTCACTGCTACTGACTCTGCAACTGGTATTCCTCCAAACACCGGTATGGTAAAAACTGTCTTACATTGAAGTTCTTCCATTAACGTGTCTGCTAAATTACCCGTTTCTTTTCCCTCCTTTTTCTATTTAAATCTCCGGAAGATATTCTGGCTTTTTATGCTGTCTGCCTCAGATGCCTCAGCCAGGATTCCTAAACTTATGTCTGTAAAATATTTCATAAGCTTTCCATCGATTCAAGATTTTGAGATTATTATATTAAAATCCGTTAAAAAGTCAACAATTATTTTGACTATTTCTGGCAAAAATAGATTTTCTTTTTGTGCATTTCATCCAGATATTTTGATTGAAAAATAGATTTTCATAATTTTTTTAATGCATTTTCACGAAAAAAAGGCAATTTTCATTGACCGAACTGTAAGCAGATGATATTATTTTATATGGTTTTTATATAAATTTTATATCTCTGCACTTACCAATCCTTATATTGGTAATACCAAACAGGAGGTTTTTTATGCAAATCATTTGTCTGGGAGACAGTATTACGGACTGTAATCATTTATTTGAAGATTTTCCTCTGGGAAATGGGTATGTACAGATACTCTCAGAAATGTTCCGTAATCAGCCTCCTTCTTTCTCCATATCCGCAGATACCGTCAGACGCTCATCAAGCGCTGTACAGTTAACAGATAGATCAACAGGTGCCATACATTTCAGGAACTGTGGCATAGATGGCTTCACTGTGGCAAGAGTCCTTGAAAATATCCGTCAACACCGTATTTTTTTGCATTGCTCTCCTGTTATAACTCTGCTGATCGGCATCAATGATATCGGTCTGATAATGAACACAGACCGGACGGATTCTCAGAAAGAACAGATGATGAGAGAGTTTGCCACTCATTACAATGAATTATTGAATCTGCTCACTGCAGATGCCAGGCAGGTAATCCTTATGGAACCCTTTATCTTTCCACATCCGGAAGAATATGAGACATGGATTCCCTATGTCCATACCATGTCTGATATTATCCGACAGCTCTCTGTCAGATTCAGACTTCCATTTCTGCCTCTGCATAACTATTTTAATAAGGAAGCAACTCAATCGGGATTTGATGCCATAACAACAGACGGGATTCATCTTACTTTGTATGGGCATAAGCTTCTGGCCGAGAAACTGTTCCCTCTCCTTCAAAGCATTGATAACAATCCCTGAACAGATAAACTATTGCGCATTTTCCCGGAACTTTGTATAATAAATCACTGTCCTCGCTCATATCTGCGGACTTATTATGGAAAGGAGTCTTCCTTATATTATGGAAACTACAATTAAACAGATTGAAGATATGTCTCTGAATGCCTGGCCATCTCACAAGATGGAATTATACGACGGCTGGATCCTGAGATTTTCTTATTTTTATACACACAGAACCAACAGCGTAGAACAGTTCGGCAATTCCACCCTCACCTGGCGGGAAAAAATCCCATACTGTGAAAGCGTATATAAGCGTCTGGGAACCCCCGCTGTATTTAAGATCAGTCCTCTTGTCTCTCCTGACTTTGATTATGTTCTGGAGAATCGGGGATATGCCATCCAGCATACCACCAATGTCATGGCAATGAGCATGAACGCCGCACGGCTGGATACTCCATATCCTGATGTAACCTTCTGTGACAATATTCCCTCCGAATGGATTGAAAGTCTGTTCCGTTTAAAAAACACCACCAATCCCATCCACCGGAAGGTTGTTCCATCTATGTATCAGGCAATCCTCAAGGAAACCATCTGTGCCTCTGTCAGCATCCGTTTTCCTTTCTTTTCCTCTTCAAAGGATTCTGCATTGTCATACCCATAATTCCAGTTTCCCTTTCGGATCTCAGAAGCATATCCATCTAATGTCTCAAGCAGTTGCTGTGCGGAAAGAATGTCACTGTCCACTACTCTCCGCACCTGATAAGGACGTCCGTCTGAAGCCACGCTGCTCTCACAGACGCCTCTCCCGGCATGGGCGGCATCGTAATTTTCTGGGCCACCGGAGCAGTGGATCATATTTCCGTTTCCGGAATAGATTGCCACATGGCTGCTGGCATTTGTTGAAATACTCCCTGAATAAAATAAAATCAGGTCACCCGGAAGTGCCTGGTCTGTTCCATTGGTA
>OGQM01000566.1_pt1 | contig 32132 bp, 19 predicted proteins | sample 1553191 | NCBI WGS metagenome assembly OGQM01 (sample SAMEA2579954, study PRJEB22360) | human gut metagenome | biome: human gut; feature: human-associated habitat; material: faeces | place: Denmark | collected 2008/2010 | reverse complement strand
AGAGCAAAGGACTGAAAATCCTTGTGTCCCCGGTTCGATTCCTGGTGGTACCACTTCTTTATGAGACTGAATCTTCGTAACAGGATTCAGTCTTTTTTTATGCCCTTTTTAAAAAGTTTATTTTATACTTGTGCAAACGTTTGCGTAAGAAAAATGCGCCAGGATGTTTTATAATAGCTATTTTTTCACTACTTTTGCATTGTAAAATTCAAAAACAAGCCAAAAAATTAATCTAACAAACATTCGTTAAAATGAAAAAAGCTTATTTGTTATTGTTGGCTGGAATGTTGTCTACGGCAGTATTTGCCGGCAGCAAACAGACGATAAAGATTGATGGTCAGGTCATAGAAAAGACTGTCTCAGAGATTACCTTTGATGGCGACAATGTTGTTCTTCAGTATTCAGATAATACATCTGATCAGGCAGATATGTCGCTCGTAACCCTTTCTTTCACTTATCAAGAAGGCTGGTGCTAAGGTTCTGTATGTTACAGCCAAGACAGCTAAGACCGTTTCTACAACAGTTAATACTGGTAAGCTTGAGACGATTACAGGTCTTCAGTCTATTATTGATGCTTATTCTAAGGGCAAGGATACTACTCCTATCGCCTTCCGTATCATCGGTAAGGTAAATCTTTCTGATTTGGATCACATTTCAAGTTCTGCAGAAGGTTTGCAGGTTAAGAGAGCTAAGATGAATATGACATTTGAAGGTGTCGGTGATCTCATGTATGCATACGCTGCAGATAAGGCGGAAGATGTTCCTTCTATTGTAGAAGGTTTCTATGGTGCAGGTCGTTTGAATCATGGTGACATTGATTTCGTTATTCCTGATGAAACAGTCGTAACAAATGGTCACCAGCAGCCATTGCCTGCTTTGGCAAGCATTCTTGACGCTTATACTTCTGGTGTTGTTAAGGTGTTCGGTGAGAGCAATGCTTCTGGCGAAGGTGGCTCTACCGGAGGCGGCGAGACTGGTGGTTCTACTGATGGTACAGAAGGTGGCAGTACTAAACTTGTACCTGTTAAAGAGTAAAGGTATAGAACTGATTTAAAGATTCCTGTCTCTTTAATGACAAAACGGACAAAAGCGAGATAAAGATTTGCTTTTGTCCGTTTTTTCTTTATTTTTGTCTTAAATCTATCTGCTGTTTTCTTCTCTTTTCCCTACTTTTGCAACCGAAAACAATTTTAAACGCAAACGTATTTAAACGTAAAACGCAACCTAAAAGTAAAACAATGAACGCAATCCAGAATTTAGCAAAGAGAAGTTTGCTTCTCGTGGCATTGTTCGTCATCGGATGTCTGCAACTCATGGCGCAGACAAGAACCATCAAAGGTGAGGTGACAGATGCGCAGAATGGTGAGGCTCTGATTGGCGCCACTGTCATGGTGGAAGGCGAAAAGGGCGGTACAGTTACTGATTTTGACGGTAACTTCAGTCTTCAGGTATCTTCTTCAGCCAAGAAGATTAAGGTATCTTATATCGGTTATATTGATAAGGTACTTTCTATCTCAGACAATATGAAGGTGAAACTCGAATCTGACAGCAAGGCGCTGGCTGATGTCGTGGTCATCGGATATGGTACGGCAAGAAAGAGTGACCTGACTGGTTCCGTAGCTACCGTGAAATCGAAGGACTTTAATAAAGGTCTCGTTTCTTCTCCAGAACAGTTGATCAACGGTAAGGTTTCGGGTGTACAGATTATGTCCAACAGTGGTTCTGCCTCTGCCGGTAGTACCATCCGTGTGCGTGGTGGTGCATCTCTTAATGCCAGCAACGACCCTCTTATCGTGCTTGATGGTGTGCCATTGGAGCAGGGTGGTATCTCGGGTAACAGCAGCAACTTCCTCAGCATGATCAACCCTTCTGATATCGAGAGCATGACTGTATTGAAGGATGCTTCTTCTACAGCCATCTATGGTTCCCGTGCATCTAACGGTGTCATCATCATTACCACCAAGAAGGGACAGCAGGGTGCTGTAAAGGTGAACTTCAATACCACCAACAGTTTGCAGACCCGTGCGCAGATGGTAGATATGCTGAGTCGTGATGAATTCGTGAATGTCATCAACCAGTTTGGTACAGATAACCAAAAGTCATTGCTCGGTACAGCCAATACCGATTGGAACGATGAGGTTTACCGCACAGCTTTCGGTACAGATAATAACCTCAGCGTGAGCGGCAGCATCGACAAGTGGTTGCCATTCCGTGTGTCTGTAGGCTATTACAACCAGAGCGGTCTGGTTCGCAAAGACAATGTAGAGCGCTGGACAGGTAACGTGGTATTGACTCCTAGCTTCTTCCAGGATCACCTGAAGTTGACCATCAACGCCAAGGGAACGCTCAATAACAACTCATTCAATAATGGTGGTGCCGTATGGGCAGCTGCCACATTCAACCCAACCATCCCGGTTTATTCCGGTAACGACAAGTATGGTGGCTATAATGAGGCACTCGATGCTGATGGCTATCCAGTGAATGCGGGTGTAAGAAACCCTCGCGGTCTGGTTGATCTGTATGATTCAAAGAGTAAGGTAAGCCGCTTCATCGGTTCGATGGATGTAGATTACAAGGTTCATTTCCTGCCAGACCTCAAGCTCCATGCTACCGTGGGTGTTGACTATGCCAAGGGCGACGGAACCGTTTATGTTCCTGCCTACGCAGCACAGAGCTACAACAAGGATGAGTCTTTGGGCGGTAGCGATTACAAGTATGGTCCTCAGAAGAACGAGAACCGCTTGCTTACCCTCTATGCCAACTATGCAAAATATTTCGAAGATATCAAGAGTAATGTAGATCTGACAGCCGGTTACGACTACCAGTACTGGAAGAGTACTACACCTCTTTATTATACCAAAAGTGCGGCAGGCACAAACCTGTCAACCGTAAAGGCATCAGATTACCGTCATGTAATGTTGTCATATTACGGACGTATCAACTATTCATTCGATGGAAAGTATCTCCTGACGGCTACCGTTCGTCGAGACGCATCTTCCCGTTTCTCTAAGGATACCCGTTGGGGTACTTTCCCATCTGTTGCTTTGGGCTGGACTTTGACAGAAGAGCCTTGGTTGAAGAACCAGAAGGTACTTTCTAACTTGAAACTCCGTGCCAGCTATGGTGTTACCGGTCAGCAGGAAGGTATCGGCAACTACAACTATCTGCCGGTTTATACCTACAGCGTGGCAGGTACCGAAGCATTCATCAACGGACAGTATATCAATACTTACCGTCCTGAGGCATACGTATCAGACTTGAAGTGGGAGACTACAACCTCCTGGAACTTCGGTCTCGATTTCGGATTTCTGGATGGCCGTATCGGTGGTGCCATCGATTTCTATACCCGCAAGACCAAGGACCTGTTGGCATCAGTACCAACAGCAGCAGGTACCAACTTCTCAAAGACTATCCTTACCAACGTAGGTAATGTGGACAGCAAGGGTATTGAGGTTTCTCTGAATGCAACCCCTATCCAGACCAAGGACTGGGAGTGGAATCTGAGCTACAACTTTACCTGGCAGAACATGAAGGTGAAGAACCTTTCATTGATAAAGGGTGGAAGCCAGACCAACGTGAAGGTAGGTCCATCTATCGATGCTTACCAGTTCCAGGTACTCTCTGAGGGATATGAGCCATACATGTTCTATGTATATCATCAGCTCTACGACTCTAAGACAGGCAAGCCAATCGAGGGCGCTTATGCCGATCTCAACAACGATGGCGAAATCAATGAGTCAGATCTCTACCGCTATCATTCTCCAGCCCCTAAGTACATCATGGGCTTGAGCACATCTTTGAGATACAAGCAGCTGACACTCGGTATGAGTTTCCGTGCCAACATCGACAACTATGTATACAACGGAATGGGTATGAGTACAGGTGCTTTCGAGACAGTAAGTTACAACAACTCACAGCTCAACAACCTCAACACCAGTTTCCTGAAGACTGGTTTCAAGACCCGTCAGTATCTCTCTGATTACTACGTAGAGAATGCTTCGTTCCTGAAACTCGACAACCTGAGTTTGAGTTACAATGTAGGCAAGATCAACAAATGGGCTTCGCTCACCGTATCTGCAATGGTACAGAATGTATTCACCATCACCGGTTACTCAGGTACAGATCCTGAGGTGCCAAACGGAATGGACAACTCATTCTATCCACGTCCTCGCACTTACTCAGTAAGCCTCGGACTTCAGTTCTAACAATCAAAACAGATAACAATGAAACTTAAGAATATATTATATAGTATGATGATGGGAACAGCGGTGCTGACAGGCACAACCAGCTGTGTTTCCGATCTCGACCAATATCCTCATACAGAGACAACCTCTAAGGATGTTTATACCTCGCTTGCCAATTACGAGGCTGTGCTGGGTAAGATTTATGCTGCCATGGTGACTAGTGGTCAGGGTAAGGGCGGCGATAATAAGGATATGGAATCCGTATTGAACGCCGGCAGTGGTTTCGATTACATGCGTATGTTTATCAATATGCAGGAGTGTGGTACCGATGAATTTGCCTCTACCTGGCTGACAGGTGAGCAGACCACCGGCCTGACCTATCTTTCATGGGATGCCAACGATGCGTGGGTATCAGATATGTATTATCGTATCTACTACAACATCGCCCTTTGCAACGAGTTCCTGCGCAATGCCAATAATGCCAATTTCTCGGGTGCTGATGCAGAGAAGATGAAGGAGTATAAGGCAGAAGTCCGCTTCATGCGCGCTCTGTTCTATTACCATGCCCTCGATTTCTATCGCAACATTCCGATGGTGACAGAGAACGACCCTGTGGGCAGCTACATTCCTCCTCGTTATACTCCTCAGCAGACATTCGATTATATCGAGAGCGAGTTGAAGGATTGTGTAGGTGATATGCTTCCTGCATCCACCTGTCCTTACGGTCAGGCTTCTCAGGGTGCTGCCTATACCTTGCTTGCCAAGCTTTATCTGAACAGCGAGGTTTATACCGGCGTTGCCAAGTATGCCGAGTGCATGGAGGCTTGTAAGAAGGTGATGGATATGGGCTACTCTTTGGAGTCTGATTACAGCAAGCTCTTCAATGCTGATAACGACAAGCGTACCAACGAAATTATCTTCGCCTTGCCAGTAAGTGCAGAGCATACAGTAAGCTGGGGTTCTTCCACTTACTTGGTGTGTGGACAGTTGAGTATGTCGAATGCCAACCAGAATGTTGCCGATTTCGGTGCTACCAGTGGCTGGAGCGAGTTCCGTCTCCGTCCTGAGTTCGTGGATAAGTTTACCCAGACCGATATTGATGGAGGTGGCGACAAGCGCTGCAAGTTCTTCACCAATGGTCAGAGCAAGGATGTAACCAACATGACCGATGAAACCACCGGTTATCTCTCAGAGAAATGGAGTAATCTGAAGGATGATGGTACTACAGCATCTAATACTGCTGATGCAGGTGTAGAAACCGATTTCCCTCTCTTCCGTTTGGCAGATGTTTATCTGATGTATGCCGAGTGCGTGGTTCGTCTGCATAATGACTGGGATAACTGGGGTGGTGGTAGTGATGCTACAGATCCAACCGTGATTGCTTCTCGCAAGCAGGGTGCTATCTATTGGATCAACCAGCTTCGTGAGCGCTCTAATGCTTCTGATGTATGGGCAAGCAACTTTGCTGATGACGATGCCTTCCTCCAGTTCATCCTCGATGAGCGTGCCCGTGAACTCTATCATGAAGGTTATCGCCGTACCGACCTGATTCGCTATGGTCAGTTTACTACTAATAAGTACATCTGGCAGTGGAAGGGTGGCACCCACGACGGACAGGCAGTGGATAGCAAGTACAACATCTATCCAATCCCTAACACCGAGCTTACCGCCAATCCAAATCTTCATAACGACAACTATTAATAGGATAAAAGAATGAAAAAGATATTTAGAAACCTGATGATGCTTCTCTGCGCACTCACCGCCCTGGTGAGTTGCGACGAGAGTGGCGACAAGATATATCTGGATGGCTTCAAGGCATCCGATCTGATGGCATCGGCATCCGATGTGAAGCTGTCTGTAGATAACAGTAAGGACGTTGTCCTCTCGTTGGCTTGGCAGAATCCTACCTTGCTTTCGAGTGATGAAACCAAGCCTGCGGGCAGCGGAGTGTTGAAGACTTATCTGCAGGCATCCGCCTCAGAAGATTTCGCATCAGTAAAGGAATACACCGTAACCGACCTTTCCAAGGCTTTCACCGGTGCTGATCTCAATGCTGCAGCCAAGGATCTCGGCTTGTCTCCTGATGTGAGTTCACCTCTTTATTTCCGTATCAAGAGTCAGATGGGTGCCAATCTTGATGCCGCTTACAGCAATGTCTGCCAGGTAAAGGTTACTCCATACCTCATTGATATGAGCTACATCAATATCCTGAATGAGAAAAAGGATCAAGTTCTGACCAAACTCTATTCTCCTAATTCTGATGGAGTTTATTCTGGCTATATGAATGCCTCTTCTTGGTTCCATATCTGGGGTAAGGAAAATGATGGTACCATTTGGGGTAATGTAGGACAGGATAACCATGTGTACGAAATGGATAATACTGAGTCTGCATGGAACATCTGGTTCCCAGGTCAGACAGGTATTTATTATACAGTTCTTGATACAAAAGCTAAGGAACTTAAGCCAACTTACATCAAGTCGATGCAGTTGAATGGTGAAGATATGACCTATGATGCTCCTAACTATGCTTGGACCAAGGTGATTACAACCGCAGCCGATAATACTCCAATTAGCATCGTAGCAACAGGTGCAGAGTACAGCAAGGATACAGGTACAGAAGATGCTGCAGCTGTGGTGAAGACCATGAACTATACTTTGGCTGATGGCAAAATGACAGATGCTGCAACAGCTGGAAGTGTAAATATTGCCAAGGCTGGTACTTATACCGTAACCGTGAAAGTTGGTGAGCACAGCCAGCTGGAATACACCATCGTTGAGGGCGACCAGACAACTCCAGAGCCAGAGGTTAGCAATACCCTCTGTATGTTCTCTAAGGATGGTAACACCCTTCTTGCCGTGATGAACAAGGTGAGTGATGGCGTTTATACCTGCAAGTACAAGCCAACAGCTTGGGAGAATTTCCGGTTTATCTTCGTAGGTGAAAACAAGGACGACAAGCAGACTTGGTATGGTTCTGATCCAAGCGATCTTTTTAAATTGTCAACAGCTAGTGACTGTTGGGACATTTGGTTCAAGGATGATGTAACTGGTGGTGAAGTTACCGTTACCGCTGACCTCAACACCATGACATGGAAATATGAATAATTAATAAGAAAAATAGCAATGAAGAATATTTTAGGAAAAGCCATATTGCTGGCTTCAGCACTCTTGTTTTCTATTACAGGAACAAGTTGCAGCAATGATGATAATACCACTCCCGAAAAGGAGAAGACATACGATATGAGTGGCTTCGCCAAGGGCGCCGATGTAAGTTGGCTCACAGAGATGGAGAAGGATGGTGTGAAATTCTATAATCAGAATGGCAAGGCAACAGAATGCATGAAGCTCCTTCGCGAAGAGGGAACCAATTCCATCCGTCTGCGTGTCTGGGTAAATCCGGAAGGTGGCTGGTGTGGCAAGGATGATGTCATCGCCAAGGCTTGGCGTGCTCAGCAGCTCGGCTTCCGTCTGATGATTGACTTCCACTATTCTGATACCTGGGCTGACCCGGGCAACCAGAAAGTTCCTGCTGCATGGCAGGGCTATACTGCTGAACAGATGAAACAGGCTGTGGCTGATCATACAAAGGATGTGTTGAAAGCCCTGAAGGATAGAGGTGTAACCAACGTAGAGTGGGTGCAGGTGGGTAATGAAACCCGCGACGGAATGCTCTGGAATAGCGATGAGGCTGTAACCGGTCAGGTATCTAAGAATGCAGCCAATTTTGCTGCTTATATCAACGCCGGTTATGATGCTGTAAAGGAAGTTTATCCTAAGGCAAAAGTCATCGTGCATGTAGATAAGGGTCAGGACCTCGGTGGACTTACCTGGCTCTACGATAAGCTGAAGGACAATGGCGGAAAGTGGGATGTCATCGGACTGTCTCTTTATCCGGAAGATGATAACTGGCAGAGTTATGCAGAGAGTTGTCTCTCTAACATCCAGACTCTTTCTTCCATGTATGGCAAGGACGTCATCATCTCTGAAATCGGTATGTGGTGGGGCTCTGACCAGGCTGCGCCATTGATGAAGAAGATGGTGGATGGCTGTAAGAAGATTTCTACCTGCGAGGGTATCTTCTATTGGGAACCGGAAGTTTACAACAACTGGAAACCAGCCAACTATATCACTCTGGGTTGGGATGCATATACCAAGGGAGCCTTCGACAACAGCGGCAAACCAACTGCCGTATTTGATGCATATAAATAAGAATATTAAATAGCAATATGATCAAGAGAAGCATTACTTTCATGACTCTTGCCCTGGCACTCACAACGCTGTGCCAGGCGCAGAGCAGAAAGGTTATCAACCTGCCTTCATGGGACTTCTCCCGTGATGGCAAGGCGTGGCAGCAGGTAGCTGTTCCGCACGATTGGGCTATCTCGGGACCTTTCGATAAGAAATGGGACCTGCAGATGGTGGCCATCGAGCAGAATGGCGAAACCGAAAAGACCGAGAAGTCGGGACGTTCTGGTGCGCTGCCTTGGATAGGTGAGGGTATGTATAAGATGAACTGGACGGCTCCTAAGGGCTATAAGCGTGCCGTACTCGTCTTCGACGGTGCCATGAGCCAGCCTGTTGTCAGCGTCAATGGCAAGGAGGCAGGCAAGTGGGCTTACGGCTACAATGCTTTCCGCATCGACATCACACCTTTCATCCAGTTTGGTAAGAGTAATCTCATCGAGGTACATCTTAATAATGTAGAGGAGAGCAGCCGATGGTATCCGGGAGGCGGCCTTTACCGTCCGGTTTCCGTAGAACTCTATGGCAACGAAAACTTCTCTACCTGGGATACCTTCGTCCGTACCCTGAAGGCTGATAAGCAGGAAGCTGAAGTAGAAGTAAATGCGCTGCTGGAAGGAAAGACTGGTAAGTCGGGCAAGACCGTCATAGCCCTGTTGGATGAGGCTGGCAAGAAGGTTGCCGAGCAGACTGTCACAGGTGCCAATCCTGAAATCAAGACTACTCTGAAGGTGGCGAATCCTCAGCTCTGGTCTCCGGAATCTCCTTACCTCTATCAGGTAAAACTTACCCGATATGAAGGAAAAAAGGTGGCTGATGTCCAGACCCTGAAGACCGGTATCCGTACCATTGCCGTATCCAAGGATTATGGTTTCCAGCTCAATGGCGTTACCCGCAAACTGAAGGGTGTCTGTCTGCACCACGACCTCGGTCCGTTGGGTGCAGCAGAAAACAAGGCAGCTCTCATCCGTCAGATCAAGATGATGAAGCAGATGGGTTGCGATGCTATCCGTACTGCCCACAACATGCCTTCTACCATGCAGATGGAACTCTGCGATTCCCTCGGTATGATGGTCATGGCAGAGAGTTTCGATATGTGGATTTATCCTAAATGCAAGAACGGCTATGCCAAGTTCTTCAAGGAGTGGAGCGATAAGGATATCACCAATCTGGTAAAGCACCACCGCAATCATCCTAGCATCATCATGTGGAGTATCGGCAACGAGATTCCAGAACAGTGGAGCAAGGAGGGTGTGCAGATTGCCAAGCGTCTGCAGGATATCTGTCATCAGTACGACCCATCTCGCCCTGTAACCCAGGGTATGGATAAGGCTGAGGATGCCCTGAAGAGTGGATTTGCCCAGGTGATGGACGTTCCGGGCTTCAACTATCGCGTACATAAATATTATAAGAATATTGAGCAGTTGCCCCAGGGCTTCCTCCTCGGTTCAAAAACCGCCTCTACGGTCAGCTCCCGTGGCGTATACAAGTTCCCGGTAGTGGTAAGTGATAAGGCTACCTATCCTGATGGTCAGTGCTCAAGCTATGATACCGAATACTGTTCCTGGAGCAATCTTCCGGATGATGACTGGAAGATGCAGGATGACTACAGTTGGGTAATCGGTGAGTTTGTATGGACCGGTTACGACTATCTGGGCGAGCCGACTCCTTACGATACCTACTGGCCAAGCCGCAGCAGTTACTTCGGCATCTGCGACCTTGCCGGACTTCCAAAGGACCGCTACTATATGTATCGTGCCCGCTGGAACGAGCAGCAGCATACTACCCATCTTCTTCCTCACTGGAACTGGAAGGGTAGAGAAGGACAGGTTACCCCTGTATATTGCTATACCGATGGTGTGGAAGGCGAGCTTTTCGTCAACGGCAATAGTCAGGGCAGAGTGCGCAAGGACAAGTCAAGCCGTCTGGACCGCTACCGTCTGCGCTGGAACAATGTGAAGTATGAACCGGGTGAGATTCGCGTGGTTACTTACAACCAGTATGGCGAAAAGGTTGGTGAGGACGTGAAGCGTACTGCCGGCGAGCCTGCACAGATGAAGTTCTGCGTAGAAACACCTGATCATGAGCCTGTTGCCTGCATGGTAGAAGGCTGTACCGATGAGCACAATGTGCTTTTGAATGCCGATGGCAACGATCTTGCCTTCATCACCGTGAGTCTGCAGGATAAGGACGGCAATGAATGTCCGCTTGCCGATGACGAACTGACCTTCGAGGTGAGTGGTGCCGGCACTTTCAAGGCAGCCTGCAACGGCGATGCCACCTCGCTCGACCCGTCCCCCCAGCCACAGATGAAACTCTTCTCTGGCAAACTCGTAGTCATCGTACAGAGCAGCAAGCAGAAGGGCGACATCATCCTGAAGGTAAAAGACAGCAAGCGAAATATCGAAAAGTCGATTACGCTCCAGGCAATATAAGAAGACTGAGACAGATTTCAGTTGGTTATAAAGTATATAGTTTATATCGGATCCTCTGGGAATAGCAGCGGCTATTTTCTCAGGGGATTCTTTTTTTTTGAATTTTCTCCGATATTTTTTGGCGTTATCATGAATATTGTGTAAATTTGCACACATGAAAAAGTCAAAAGAACCTATAAACCGCATCAGCATGGCAATTGCTATGCTCTTTATTTCGCTCGCCATCTATGCGCAGCGTTTCGTTAACACCTCCCTTGAAGGTGCTCAGTCCGTTTGTGCCATTACCCAGGACAGTGATGGAATGATATGGCTCGGAACCGACAACGGTCTTTACAGCTATGATGGTTATCATGGCTACCGCCATTTTCAGGAACATACATTCAGCAATACGCGTGTCAATGCGCTCGGCTTCGAGGGCAGGATGCTCTATCTGGCTACTGGCAACGGCATCCTGAAATTCGATACGCAATCTTATCAATATGCCGAAACACCAGCCATGAAGGCTTTTGCCGATGAGGCGAAGCGCAAGCAGCTGAAGGAACTCCGTGTGCTCGATATCAAGGGTGGTAAGACTGACTTCGGTGGCGATGTCTATGCCTTGCTCTCTACTCCGCGAGGCTTGCTCGTAGGTTCGCTTGCTGGTCTGCGTCTCGGCAGCAGACTGATTGCCCTCGAACTGTTCCCGCCCCGGGCGGGAGACCAGCCGCTGGTCAATGCGCTCGCCTATGATGCCAAGCGCCGATGCTACTGGATTGGTACCGAGGGCGCTCTCTATTGTGCCGATCTGCAGCTCAGGAACTTCTCACAGATTCCAGCTCTGAACGGCAATTCCATCAAATGTCTTTCTACAGATGCTGCCGGCAATCTCTATATCGGAACCGATAACGGACTCTATCAGATGGCACTCTCCAATGCCATTACCCATTATATCCACGATTCCCGCGATGATGCTTCTATTCCTAACAACATTGTCTGGGCTTGCTTTGTAGATAAATGGCAGAATGTATGGGTGGGTACTGACAATGGACTCTCCCGTCTCACTACCCATACCTATTACCGCTATGTATCGCTCGATAAGATTACGATGTCGGGTGAGGGCAACTGTCTCCATGCCATGCTCCAGACTCGTAACGGCGAATGGTGGATGGGCGGTACCAACGGACTGATTCATTTCACCCGGAATGCTGAAGGTTATCAGAATGTGGCATGGTACAAGCAGAACAGCTCTGCCTTCCCGCTGAGTCATAACCGTGTACGCAAGATTTATGAAGACCATGACGGCGATGTATGGATCTGTACTGACCATGGCATCAACTTCTATGACCGCAGTTCCCGTCAGATGCGCAATTTCATCGTCTACGATAAGAGTGGCAAGTATTCTACTGCCTGGGCTTACGATATTCTCCAGGACAAGAAGGGCAGGATATGGATGGGTTCTTATCAGGGCGGTGTTTTCGTGATGGATAAGGCGGCTCTTCTGAGCGGCAAGACCATAGCCGACTGGCATTACTCGGACAAGGGAAAGAATGCGCTCTCTGGTCTGCATGTAGGTCAGATGGTGATGGATGGAAAGGGTAGGATTTGGGTTTCTACCTATACCCGTCTCGACTGCATCAATCCGAACGATATGAAGGTGGTGCAGGTAGCTAACTCAGATGTTGTCAACTATCTGATGGCAGACAGCAAGGGCAATATCTGGATGGGTGATAACAATTCGGTAACCTGTTATTATGCAGCCGGTTCTGTGCTGGGTAACAGCTTTTCTTCCAAGACATGGCAGATTGGTGGTAAGGTAAGTACCATGTGCGATGTGGAAGGCAAGATATGGGTGGTATCGGGCAATGAATGCTGCGTAATCAATCCACAGGGCGAGAGCCAGCGTTTCATGATTCCTTCTGTTGCGCCGCTCAACATCTGTTACAGCAGACAGACTCATGAGGTAATGATGGGCGGCAATGACGGCTATGTGGCAATCAGTTCCGATGTAGCACAGAAGCCTAAGCAGTTTACCCGCCTGATGCTGGCTGGAATCATCGTAAACGGACAGGCTCGTGAGGAGCGTGGAGAAATCCTGAAACTGAAGAGTGATGAGAACAACTTCACCTTGCAGCTCACCGACCTTCCTTTTGCTGATCATCCTTCAGCCGTTTATGCTTACAAACTCGAAGGCAGCGACCACGACTGGCATTATCTGAACTCGAGCAACATCGATATCACCTACAATGGTTTGTCGTATGGCGATTATCATCTTACGGTTCATGCCGTGGATGGTGAAGGCAAGATAGCTGCCGAGGTTTATTCGCTCGACATCTCCGTCCTGCCGCCTTGGTATCTCTCATGGTGGTGCAAGCTCTTCTATATCACGGCACTCATCGTGTTTGTGGCATGGCTGGTAAGCTGGTATTTTCTGCGCAAGGAACTGGCTGATGCCCAGAAGCAGAAGGCTGAGGTGTTGGAGCAGGTACAGATGCGTATGGACTTCTTCAACCGTCTGACGGAAGATTTGAAGGCTGCCGTAGCTCATCATTCATTTGATGAGGTGACAGCTCTGATGGTCCGCTACCTGAATGTGAAGATACCTGAGGTGTCATCTTCTGTTTCTACTGGGTTATCCGCTTCGCCTGTATCTGAGCCAGAGTCATCATCTTCAGAACCAGTTCCTGCACGCTCAGAATCTTCTGAAGAGGAAAAGAAGATTGTAGATATCAGCGAGTTGGATGGGGCAGACAAGCGTCTGCTCGAAGAAATCGATGAGGCGATAGAGAAGCACATGATTGATTCCGACTTCAATGTTTCGATGTTGCAGGATGTGATAGGCATAGGTGGCAAACAGCTGTATCGCAAGACGAAGGCGATAACGGGCCGTACGCCTGTAGAGTATATCCGTGAGATGCGTATGAGCCGTGCTGCCGAGCTCCTGAGCCAGGGTAAGTTCAGTGTTTCCGAGGTGATGTATACCGTTGGTTTCTCTAACAGCAGTTATTTCTCCAAATGCTTCTCCAAGGAGTATGGCATGACTCCTACGGAATACATGAAGGTGAAGAGGTAAATGTATCCTTCGGCTTGTCGAGATATCTGCGTCAGCTGACTGAGCTACTTGCGTCAGCTGATAAAATACGTTCCGATGCAGTAAAAAATGCGTCCCGATGTAGCATTTGCTACGTCCCGACACAGCAAAAGATACGTCCCGACGTAGTACAAGCTACGTCGGGACGTAATTTCAGCTTTATGAAAACGAGTGCATAGAAACAAAAAAAGTGTGTATTGAACTTGTTTTTGCAAACTGTAATCGGATGTGACAAAAAATCGACAATTAACTAAATTTATGAGCAAATATGCTAAAAAACATAGATATTTCATATCAAACATTTAAATTTTAAGCGATAATCTTGGGTAAATAAGAAAATATTCGTAATTTTGCACCAATTTAAGTTAAATAGGTATTTCCATGCGTGCATATTAGTGAAAGAATGTATAAATGGAGGGGCGAAGTGTCACCCTGAGTGCTTTCGGCTTTTACCAAACGAGAAAAAAATGAGAAAAAAATTATAATTATTAATTAATAAACTTGAAACAAACAAGGATGAGAAGATTAACTCTTTTACTTGTCTCACTTGTATTGTTGTCTATCCAATCGGTCTTGGCGCAGAGTTTCAGCGTCAAGGGTACAGTCGTGTCTGCTGAAGACAACGAACCGATGATTGGTGTGACCATTATGCAAGAGGGAACATCAAATGGCGTAGTGACCGATATTGACGGTAACTATACCATCGAAATTAAGGGTGCTTCGAAGGCTACGCTTGTCTACTCTTATGTGGGTTGCGTTACGCAGAAGCACGTTGTGAAAGCGCAGACAAATACGCTCAACATCACCCTTGCTTCGGATTCCAAGATGATGGATGAAGTGGTTGTGGTGGCGTATGGCGTGAGAAAGAAGGGAACCATTGCGGGTTCCGTGTCTGCCGTAAAGTCTGAAAAGATAGAAAATGTGCCGGCGGCAAGCTTCGACCAAGCTTTGCAGGGACAGAGTACTGGTTTGCAGGTCATCTCTTCTTCGGGTGAACCTAGCAAGGCGGCTACCTTCCAAATCCGTGGTACCAACTCTATCAACTCCGGAAAGTCGCCACTCTTTATCCTCGACGGCGTGCCAATCTCCAGTTCTGATTTCAATACTTTGAGTCCTAACGACATCGAAAGTATCTCTGTATTGAAAGATGCCTCTTCTACCTCTATCTATGGTGCACGTGCTGCCAATGGTGTGGTTGTCATCACTTCCAAGCGAGGCTTGTCAATGGACAAGGCGAAGATTACGCTCCGTGCACAGTATGGTTTCTCTGAGTTGGCACAGACCAACTGGAAGATGATGAATACCGACGAGCGTATCCAGTTTGAGAAAGAAGTAGGTCTGGATACAGGTAAGGATTACAATCTCCTTTCAAGAGTAAACGTAAACTGGCTGGACGAGGTGTTCAACGACCGCGCTCCGCTGCAGAGCTACGAACTCTCTATCAATCGTGCTACCGACCGCTTGAACTACTATGTTTCTGGTGGTTTCTACGATCAGGACGGTATCGCACAGAATTCAACCTTCCGCCGTTACAACATCCGCACCAATGCAGATGTAAAGGCTAGCAAGTGGTTGAAGGTAGGTACCAACACCATGGCTGCCTATGAGGAGGCTCAGCAGGCTGACGACGGTAGCTATACTACCGTTACTCCTATCTCAGCATGCCGATTCATGCTGCCTTACTGGAATCCATACGCAAAGGATGGCAGTCTGGCTTCACTTTCAGCAGGCAACTGGGCTGGAACCAGCGAGAACCCTATCGTTTACATGGGCTTGAATCCTATCAAGAACAAGAAATATAAGGTGCTCTCTACCATGTATGCTGAAATCTATCCGATAGAGAATCTGACTATCCGTACTCAGTTTGGTGTCGATTTCACCCATTCTACAGCATTCCTCCAGTCGTTCCCAAGTCTCTCTCCAAATCACGGACAGGGTACTGCGGCACGCCAGAGCAGCGATGCCATCAACCTGACAGAGACTACTACGGCTAACTACCGTTTCACTCTGAACGATATCCATTCGTTCAACGTGATGCTGGGTCAGGAGGCTGTCAATTTCCACTCAGATGGTTTCCAGGTATATTCCAAGGGTCAGACCAGCGATCTCCTGACCAACGTATCATCAGGTACACGTGCCAGCCGCTGGGCAGATTCATCTTCTGATTATTCTTACCTGTCATTCTTCATGCGTGGCGAGTATAACTATAAGGAGCTCTACTATGCCGATTTCTCTCTGCGTACTGATGCTTCTTCACGTTTCGGTAAGGATCATCGCTGGGGTACATTCTGGTCGCTCGGTTTCATGTACAACGTGAAGTCGACCGACTGGCTGAAGGATATGAAGTGGCTCAGCACAGCCCAGATTGCCGTAAGTACCGGTACATCGGGTAACTCTGAGATTCCTAACTATTATCACCTGGCTCTGGTATCGGGTGGTGCCAACTACGATGATACTGCCGGTTTCTATCCATCACAGAGTGGTAACGAGGAATTGGGTTGGGAGTCAACATGGGCAAACAACTTCGCCCTCCGTTTGGGCTTCCTCGACAGAATCAACTTCAGCTTCGAGGCTTACTACAAGCGTACCTCTAATATGCTGATGCGCGTTCCTGAGTCTTATACCGTAACCGGCGAGGGCTATCGCTGGAAGAACGTAGGTGTGATGGCTAACAAGGGTATCGAGCTGAGTGCTGACGGTGATGTAATCCGCACACGCGACTTCACCTGGAATGTAAGTGCCAACGTATCTTACAACCAGAACCGATTGAAGGAACTCTATAACGGTGTAACCGAGTATGTAAACTCAACCACCGGTTTGAAGTATGTGGTAGGTCACTCAGTAAGCGAGTTCTTCCTGAACCGTTATGCCGGTGTGAACCCAGCGAATGGTGAGCAGCTCTGGTATGACAAGAACGGCAACGTGACCAACGAGTTCCGTGAGAGCGACAAGGTGATGACAGGCAAGACCTATGATGCACCTTGGATGGGCGGTTTCGGTACAAGCTTCCGTTGGAAGGGCTTGCAGCTTTCTGCCCAGTTCAGCTGGATTGGTACACGCTACGTGATTAACAACGACCGTTACTTCGAGGAGAGCGGTGTAACCTTCGGTACTGCTTACAACCAGTCAAACCGTCTGTTGTACGACCGTTGGAAGCAGCCAGGCGATATTACCGATATCCCACGTTGGGGCGAGGTAACCCAGCTCGACGATCGCTTCTTGGAGAATGCATCGTTCCTCCGTCTGAAGAATCTCAGTCTGTCCTATTCATTGCCACAGAGTCTGTTGCGCAAGACCAACTTCTTCTCTATGGTCAGAATCTATGGTCAGGCACAGAACCTCTTCACCGTAACCGGTTTCAACGGTTTGGATCCTGAGGTTTCATCCAATATTTACCAGGCACAGTATCCGGCATCACGCCAGTTTACTCTGGGTGTTGAATTGCAATTCTAACCAAGAAAGGAGAAAAAAATGAATATCAAAAATATAAAGACATACATCCTGTCGGGAATCCTAGCCCTCTCGATGTCTTCCTGTCTTGATAAGTATCCTGAGGATTCTATCTGCATGGACCAGGCTATCAACACGGTGGACGACATGGACAAGCTGGTGTACGGTATCTACGACAGTTTCAAGAGCAGCGCCCTCTATTCGGGCAATCTGACAATCCTGCCAGATCTGCAGGCAGACTTCGTGTACTGCGTGAAGGGCTACTCTAATGCCTATGGCGATATCTACCGTTGGAAAGATATCAAGGCTACCAACACCGACATTGAGGCGGTATATGCCGACCTTTATGATGTGATCAACCGATGTAATTTCCTGCTCGATAATGTTGAAAAGGTAAAGGCTGCAACCAATGATGATAAGCAGCTTGATAAGTTGGAGCAGTATGAGGGCGAGGCTTACTTCGCCCGTGCCCTGGCTTACTCAGAACTGATCAAGTGTTTCTGCAAGGCTTACGATAGCGATGAGCAGGCTGCGAAGGAACTCGGCGTTGTACTCACAGAGCACTATTACGGCAATGAGCCACAGAAGAGGGCCACTCTGAAGGAATCATACGATTTCGTATTGAGAGATCTTGACAAGGCTGCTGAATATCTGAAAGTAGACGAAGACTTCACAGGAAGTCTCTACAACGAGATTTACTTCAACGAGTATACCTGTCATGCCTTGCGTGCGCGCGTATCCTTATATATGCACAAGTATGATGATGCCATCAAGTATGCATCTAAGGTAATCGGCAGTAAGTATTATACATTAGAGAAGGCTTCTTCCAACACCTATTCAAACCAGGTGAACGATTATAAGTATATCTGGACCTATGGTGATTCGCGTGAGGCTATCTGGAAGGTAGGTTTTACCGTGAACAGCTATGGCGGTGCTCTGGGTACCATCTTCGATAACTACAACTTCGTAACTTATCGTCCAGACTATGTGCCTGAGACATGGGTCATCAACTCATTCGACAGCAAGGACCTCCGTGCTGCAGCCATCTTCACAACCCGTGTAACAGGTTATGAGCATGGTTTGCAATGGCCTTTGCTGAGCAAGTATTTCGGCGATGCAGAATTCCTGAACAGCAATATCCTGCATGTTCACCAGCCAATGGTATTCCGTCTCTCAGAGCAGTATCTGATCCGTGCTGAGGCTTACGCCATGAAGGAGGACTATGGTAAGGCTGGTAAGGACATCTCTACCTTGCGTACAGCCCGCTACTCTTCATATGGTGGTAACACCTCGATGAGCGAGAGCAACGCCATGAAGATAATCGAGGCAGAGCGCGTGAAGGAACTCTATATGGAAGGCTTCCGTCTGAACGACCTCAAGCGCTGGCACAAGGGATTTGAGCGTAAGGCTGCCGACCAGCCTGCTGCCAATTTCGTGCAGAGCAGTCTGAAGGTTGAAAAGGATGACCCTCTCTTTGTCTGGCCAATTCCTCAGCATGAGCTTGAGGCACCAGGTTCTGAGATTCAGCCTAATGAAAGTAACAAATAAAATAAAGGGAAGATCATGAAGAAAATAATGATGGGATGTTTGGCAGCCGTAGCTGCACTCATCGCTCTTGTGAGTTGTTCACAGGATTATACCACTTATGCTGGTTCAAGTCATATCATGTTCTCTGATACGCTCTATCAGTATGCTGTACAGGAAAGCAATGAGGTTTTCAATGTGCCTGTATCTGCAACCGAAAAAGCTGACTACGACCGCACCTTTGGCGTGGAGGTAGTAGACAAGCAGAGCAATGCCATCGAGGGTAAGCATTACCGCATCCTCAACAACACCGTTACAATCAAGGCGGGCGAGATGGTAGGAAATGTGAAGGTTCAGGGTATCTATGATAACATCGGCAAGACCGATTCACTCGGCTTCACCCTGAAACTGGTGATTCCGGAGAAGTATAACTGGACAGATCTCTATAAGGACTATGCCCACGTGGTAATGCAGAAGTCTTGTCCTTTCGATATCCACAACTTCTCTGGCTGGTGCATGGTTACATCTACCTTCTACAGTCAGTATCTGAACAACGTAACCAACCGTCTGATCAAGACTGAGGTAGTGGAAGGCGAGGAGAATACCGTTCTGCTGAAGGATGTTTACTATAAGGGCTACAACCTGAAGTTGAAGTTCAATACCAAGAACATCCTTGAGCCAAAGGTAGAGATGGACGACCAGATAGCCGGTGAGACCGGTGAGGCATTCGGTACCATCTATGGAGACGGCAAGCTGCGCATCAGCCAGCCTTCTCTCTATACCTCTTATTATAACACCTGCCAGAACTATGTATTGCAGTATGTTGTTATGAGTGTAAACAACAAAGATGGTTCATTATTCGGCAACGTAGGAACCTTCATCACCATGTATGAATGGATCAGCGATGCAGAGGCAGAGAAATTGAAAGAACAAGGATATTAATCGTAGAATAAAAAGAAAATGAAAACATTGATTTCAAAATATTGGCTCGTATTGATGGCGCTGGTATCAGTGACTCTGTTCACCGCTTGTTCCAGCGATGACGATGCCGTAACTCCTGTGTTCCCACAGGTACAGACTATCGGCGGTGCAGCTGGTGCTGAGTTGGACTTCACCTTCGATGCCAACGAGAGCTGGAGCCTTTCTTCAGACAAAATCTGGTGTAAACTGGTGCAGGGCGAGAAAACAGACGCCTTCGTACTCAATGGTACTGCAGGCAAGCAGACCATCAAGGTTAAGATTACTGATGATGATGCCAGCAAGGATATGAGCGTGGCTCAGCTCTTCCTGAATATGGGTGGTCAGAAGGTTGCCATCGCTGAGGTTAAGCGTTCGGCTGCCGACCATAAGTTGCAGGTATTCGATGCGGCTGGCAATAATATCACCGAGACAGGTATCACTGTAGGTTACAATGTATACACCAAGTTTACCGTAAAGTCAAACTTCCGTTTTGCTGTTACCAATACTCCAGCTTGGGTAGACTTGGAAGGCGGCTTCCTGGTAGGTACACCTAACAAGGATGCTGTAGGCGGAGTTTCCTTCAAGGAGAATCAGGGCGTAAGTGCTAAGTATGCCATCGCTAAGGACCGCAACTACACCATAACCTTCACTTCTGAGGATGGCAAGGCTGCTGTAACCATACCTGTTATCTATAATGGTATGACCACCAGCACCATGGATGTTACTTATCCAACCTCTTCACAGTGGGCAGTATGGAATGTATCTCTCGATGGTAAGGTGTTCACTCAGAATGGTTCTAGCCTGAATGGCGGTGATACCAACGATTTTACCTTCTACAACTTCGTTCCTTTCACCCTCAAGACCTTGGGTGATGCTTACCAGCTGGTAGTCTTCGAGAAAAAGGAGAATGGTTTGTTCGAGGGTGAAACTGGTGCTGTGAAGCTGCAGGGTGAGAAGGGTGATGTGAAGCTCACAGTCGCTCCATTAGGCAGCGGAAGCCGTGAGTTCCTGGTCTATGCATTGCCACAGAGCGTATTCGAGAGTCTGGAGAATGGACTCGACGGAATGCTTGAGAACAACTTTACAACTGTGAAGAGCGATTACGACCGCTACTTCCTGATGGATGTTGTACAGAAGGAGGCCAACTCTTCTGCTGATGATCAGTCTGCAGCGCCTACAATCTTGAAGATGAACTACTTGCCAGTAGAGTGCAAGAAGGATAAATCAAAGTATGGTTCTATCATATCAGTAAGATTTGGCTACAATGGTGACGAAATATATGTCGCTCAGTCAGAAGCAGGAAGCTATCTTACAGTTAATCCTAATATCAAGGATTGGGACCCTGACACTATGATGGAGACAGGCTATCTTACAGTTGAGGATTTCAACGAAAATGATGTTAACGCAGAGGCTGCACAGGTCGATAAGGAAAATTGGGTTTTCTCTGTTACGGTACCAGAAGTTACTCCAATGTTTATGGTATTCCGGGATAACGGAACTCCTGTAAAGGTTCTTGTTGTTGAATCTCCTGGTGAGGGAATGAGTAAGAAACATACTTCTATCAGAAAAATTAGAAAGTAATGAATAGAATGAAAATATTTTCAAAGGCACTCTTGTTGCTCTTGGTCTCTCTCCTGACCTTTGCAGCAACAAGTTGCTCGGATGATGAGACCGGAGGCTGGGACGGCACATACGGATATGTGCAGTTCAAGCTCAGCAAGAAGGTTTCTTCTAGAGCTACCCGTGCTACTGCCCTTGACAAACTTGAGAAACTGGATGATGCCAAGAAAATCAAGGTGGTCATGGAGCACAACGGTACAACTGTGTCTCAGACACTGGTGCTCAATTCTTATAATTCAGAGAATGCTGAGTATGGTCTGAGAAGTGAAAAACTGCAACTCGCTTCGGGTACTTACACCGTCATCGGTTTCTATCTCTATGATGCGGTAGACGAGGAGTTGCTGGCTTCTTCTGCCGGCGAAACATTCACTGTAGTAGGTGGCGGTCTGGAAGTACAGAACCTCATGGTGGAGACTGTGGAGCATGGTAAGGTGAAGTTCAATCTCGTGAAGGAGTGGGAGAAGACCCGTGCCGGTGGTACTGAGTATCTCTTCTCTAACATCCGTCTCGTTGATGTCAGCGTAACCAACCTCTTTACCCGTGAGACCTATACCTTTCCTGAACTGAAGGTGAAATATAAGGAGTCTAGCGAAGAGCATCAGAATCCTGACAATGAGAACGATAAGTATATGGATACAGGTACAGCTTACTGCGATTCTACCGTATGGTTGCCTGCCGGTACTTATCAGGTTACCTCTTATACCACCTACGGGAAGACAGGTGCGGTGAAGACCAAGTACGAAACCCAGCCTGTAAAGGGTGAGGCGTTTATCGTAGAGGATAATCAACTGAATGATACGGCTCAGGTGCCTATCCTCCTTTCCAAGACAAAGGAGTATATCAAGGACTATGAGGCTTTGAAGGCTATCTGGGAATCTCTCCATGGTAAGGAGTGGAGCTTCTATGGCGATGCTACCTTCAAGGGAGCTAACTGGAACTTCAACAAGGAACTCGATATGTGGGGCGAACAGCCGGGCGTAACGCTCAACAGCAACGGCCGTGTCATAGGTCTCGTAATCGCCGGTTTCGGTGCAAAGGGAATCGTACCTGATGCCATCGGACAGCTGACAGAACTCCAGGTGCTCAACCTCGGTTCTCACGATGAGAAGATTGGTGCCAACATCTTCAATAATTATGATGCCAACAGTCTGACTGCAGCAAAGAAGAGCAGCATGCGTCACGACTATGAGAACAAGTTTCTGAAGTATGACCCACGTGCCAACATGTCGGATATGATTGTAGAAAGCTACAACTCTGATCCTAAGGTGGCACCGAAGAACAGAATTAAGAAGGACAGCCGCATCAACCTGAAGGATGCGCAGATCGGTACATTGACCAACAAGATTACAGGTGTATCTAAGGCCATCTATCGCCTGACTAAGTTGCAGCAGTTCTACATCGGTAACTCTTCTATCACATCCGACTCGGTTTGTGCGAAGTTCTACAAGCCTGACGATCCTGTTTATGGTAAGTTTGCACAGGAGTTTAAGGAAGAGGATTGGGACAAGATGGAAAACCTGACCGATATCGAACTTTACAACTGTCCGAAGATCAGTCGCATTCCAGACTTCTACTATAAGCTCCCTAAATTGCAGGCGATGAACCTGGCGCGATGCAAGGGAATCTCTGCTAATCAGTTGAGAAACGATTGGACTCGCTTAGCTGAGGAGAAGACAGGTAAGACACTCCAGATTCTCTATATGAGTTACAATAACCTGGAGGAGTTCCCTGAGTCTTCTGCATTGAGAAAGATGGTAAATCTCGGTTTGCTCGACCTGGCTTACAATAATATCAAGAAGGTACATCCGTTTGGTTCTGAGGTAGCTCTCTCTTCTCTCTATCTGAACAACAACCAGATTGAAGAGATTCCTGACAATCTCTGTGCCTTTACAGATGATGTGGAAAGTCTGACTTTCGCTCATAACAAGTTGAAGAAGATTCCGGATATCTTCGATGCAAGTTCTGTTCGCGAGATGGGTTCTGTAGACTTCTCTTACAACGAGATTACAGGTGTAGATAATAGTGATGGTACCTACAATGGTATTAATGCAGCTTCAGTCAGTCTGTCAAACAATAAGATAGAGAAGTTCCCTTCAGAGCTGTTTACTGCCGGTTCGCCAATCACAACCATCGATTTGAGCGGCAACCAGATGCGCACCATCCCTAAGGGTTCCATCAAGGGCAAGAAGGCTTATCTGCTGCAGGTTATCGACTTCCGATTCAACAAGTTGACATCCCTCTCTGATGACTTCCTCTCAACCACATTGCCATACATTACCAATATGGACTTGAGCTACAACTGCTTCACCGAGGTGCCAACCCAGCCATTGAACAGTGCCGTGCTCCGTGCCTTTGCTATCAACCACCAGCGTGATGAGAAGACCGGCCAGCGTTGCCTGCGTACATGGCCTACAGGAATCACAACCTGTCCGAGCCTGATCCAGTTCCAGATTGGTTCCAACGATATCCGTAAGGTAGAAGAGACACTGACCTCTCACCTTTATATCCTGAATATCACAGACAACCCTAACATCTCTATCGATGTAACGAGCGTCTGCGCATACATCAAGGCAGGTATGTATATGCTGTTCTACAACAAGAATCAGGACATCCGCGGTTGTGATGCTTTGGATCTCGAAAATTAAACCCTATAAGAAAGTAGTAATATGAAATATATGAATAAACTGACATTAGGTATCGTTCTCGCTGCCGGGCTTTTCACAGCCTGCAGCGATAAGGATGATGTCGATATCCCAGGAGGACTGGCGCTCGATAAAAAGGAGATAGCCATAGGCCCTCAGGGTGGAACAGAGCAGATAGCCATCGCTGCCTCACAGGACTGGGTAGCTAATACCTCTGAGCCTTGGCTGACGCTTTCGCCTGCCAACGGCGTGGGTTCTGTTGAGGGTACCATCAAGGTGGATTCTACTCTTTCCAACACGCTCCGCAGCACAGAACTCAGTTTCCAGGGTGCCAACGGACAGAGTCGCAAGCTTACCATCACCCAGTTCGGTTATGGCAAGCAGATCTTCCTGAAGGATTCTGTTGTAGAAATCGAAAACTCCGATTCTTACGATAACCGTGCTTTCGAGAGTCTGATTTCTGCCAACGTGGAATGCAAGATTGGTAAGATAGAGTATTCTTTTGAGGGTGATCTGACCGATGCCGAGAAGGCAGAGAACGAGAGCGAGCGTGAGGGCTGGCTCCTGAACAGTAAGGATGAAGATAAGCTGACAGGTACTAACCTGGGTATCGTGCTGGACAGAAAGTACCGTCCTCGCACCGTGAACTTCAAGTTCCGCTGGGCGATGAACGTGGTTCCTGCCGTTCGTGTGGCTAAGGTTCATCTCGTGCCAATCAAGGCTGAAGACCAGCTGGTAGATGCAGATGGCAATCCTACAGATGATGTTATCCTGACCGTTCGTCAGAAGGCTGCACCAAAGATTGAGGACAACCGTGCCGGTGACTCTCTCTCTCTCATCATGATCAACCAGAAACTGGGTAGCATTGCTACCTTCGATTCCAGCGATAACATGCGCAACTGGAGCGGCGTAACACTCTGGGAAGCTACTGATGATTTAGTGAAAAAACATCCTGAGGCTTTAGGACGTGTACGTTCTGTCAAGTTCAGCAAGTTCAACCTCAAGAGTGGCGAAACTCTTCCTAAGGAAGTGGGCAACCTCAAGTTCCTGGAGTCATTCTCTGTTGCTTCCAACGAGAACAACCAGATTCGTGAGGTGAACCTTGGTGATGAAATCTGCTCGCTGAAGTATCTGAAGAATCTTACCGTTCAGGCTTACGGTCTGACTCAGTTGCCTGATAGCTTTATTAATCTGGGCAAGAGTCTTGAATCGCTCAACCTGGTAAGTAACAACTTCAACAAGTTGTCAGATATCACCGATATCGTCAACGAGAAGAACTTCCCTAAGTTGCGTAACCTCATTCTCTACGCACAGCGCCGTACGGATGTTGTCACCAACATCGCTTCGCTGGGCGAAATGAATGCATCAGGCGTCTATGTTTATAATAACTATCCTATCGGACTGTATGGTAAGGTAAATGCCGGAACCCCAGACCGTCAGGCGCTTCTCAAGCTCCTGACATGGGATAAGTTGAATACACTGGAGTTGTCTTACTGCTTCCTGGAGGGTGAACTTCCTACCGATGAAGAGATGACTGAGGCACTGGAGGCTGCCGGCAAGGCTACCCGATACACCAAGTCTGACTTCTCTACCAACAAGGAAGATTATCTCGACAAGCTGGTAGGCGATACCTGCAAGTGGTTGCTCTCAGGCTGGGATAATCCTGTAACCTGCAAACACAAGGATGGTTCTGTAGTTAGTGCTGTTTATCCTCTCCAGGTGCCACGTGTATTGCCAAACTGCCGTCAGTTGTCACTCAACCTGAACTTCTTTACAGGAAAGGTGCCAAACTGGATTCTCTTCCATCCACACCTGGTAGAATGGAATGCACCTACGATGGTGTTCAACCAGCAGCCTAAGGGTAAGAATAGCGATGGCGCTGCCGTTGGTTTCTCTAATATGACAGACGACAGCTACAGCTACGACTACTATTACGGAACCAAAGACCCAGGCAGCAACTGGGAGTTTCCGGGTGTAGCTTATCCGCTCTACTACCGCACATACGTGGCAGCAGGCGATATTGATGAAGCTGCGCTGATGGCTAAGTACAGGAGAACTAAGAAAAAGTAAGATAAACATAAAAACAATATAGAAGCAAACAATGAAGAAAAAGTTTTTCTATATAGCAATGGTCGCATTGGCATTGACGGGCTGTTCTGACAGCCTGTCAACCATCGGCTCTTCTGACGGCAATTCAGAAATCACCATTCCTGCAGATGCTGAGGCGGGTGAACTGCTGATTAAGTTCAGTCCGGAGATGAGCGATATCCTCGACCAGGCACAACTGAGCAAGACCCGCGCCGGAAAGGCTACCCGTTCGGGTATTCCTTCTACCGATGAGGTGCTCGACATCTTGGGAAGCTACAGCTTCGAGCGTGTGTTCCCGGTAGATGCAAATACTGAGGCAAGAACCCGCGAGGCGGGACTCCACCTCTGGTATACGGTGAAGTTTAATAAGGGAACCGACCTGAAGACGGCTGCCGAGCGCCTGAAGCAGTTGGGCGAAATCTCAAAAGTTCAGACCAACGGCCGCATCAAGCGTGCTTACAATACCGACAGCAAGCGCATCTATCTCAGCGATAAGGCACTTCAGCAGAAGTCTACCCGCTCAGCAGCCAATGGCGAGCCAAACGATCCGGGCTTTACCAGCCAGTGGCATTACCGTAACCTGGGCGAGGGCAACTATGATTTTGAGAACCTCAACAGCAACAAGGTAGGCGCTAAGGCAGGATGTGATGTGAATGCACTTGAGGCATGGAAGACCTGTACAGGCGATCCTTCTATCATCGTGGCTATTCTTGATGAGGGCGTGATGTATACGCACCCTGATCTGGCAGCCAACATGTGGTGCAACCCGGGCGAAAGTGTTCAGGGTGCCCAGACTGACGGCGACGGAAACGGTTATGAGGGCGACCTTCATGGCTACAACTTCGTTACTGAGAGCGGCGATATTACCTGGACTGATGCCAATGACACCGGTCATGGTACTCACGTAGCTGGTACCATTGCAGCCGTAAATAATAATGGTATCGGTGTTTCTGGTGTTGCCGGTGGTGACGGAACTCCTAACTCTGGTGTCAAGATTATGTCTTGTCAGGTATTCTCCGGTCAGAACAGTGTAACCTTGGCAGGCGAGGCGAGAGCCATCAAGTATGCTGCCGATAATGGTGCAGTCATCCTGCAGTGCAGTTGGGGTTACAACTCTTCAGAGTCTAGTATCATCAACGGTTATACTCCGGGCCCTGCTACCGAGAAGGAATGGGCTGAGACCTATCCGCTGGAGAAGGAAGCTCTGGATTACTTCATCAACAATGCCGGTTCGCCTAATGGTGTCATCGACGGTGGTATTCCAGTCTTCGCAGCCGGTAACGAGTATGCTGGCAATCCTGCTTTCCCTGGTGCTTACTCTAAGTGCGTCTGCGTATCTTCATTAGCTGCCGACTTTACTCCAGCCTGCTACACCGATTTCGGTTCGCTCGTAACCCTGAGCGCTCCTGGTGGCGACTTGGAATATTACAGCAAGATTGGCGAGCAGGAAGATGAATACTGGGCAGAGACCACCGAGCAGAAAGGTGCTGTGCTCTCTACGATGATCAAGAACGGTCAGCCTGCTTACGGCTACATGGAGGGAACCTCTATGGCTTGTCCTCATGTTTCGGGTGTGGCTGCCTTGGGTCTCGCTTATGCTGCCAAGACGAACCGTCATTATCGTGCTGCCGACTTCGTAGCCCTGATGAAGAAATCTGTGAAGGATTTGGATAGTCATTATCAGAATGGTGCAACTAAGACCTACTATATGAACCATACTACCGTAGGTGCTTCGCCAGAGATTGTACAGCTCTCTAAGTACATCGGCAAGATGGGTGCTGGTCTGATTGATGCAGCTCAGCTCTTGAATAACATCACGAACAAGGAATTCAGTTCTGATATGAAGTTGCCTAACGTGTATGTAGGCATCGAGAAGACAGTTTCTCTCAACCTCGCTGCATATTTCGCAGGTCAGACAGGGGGATTTTCTTGCTCTGTAGCGAAGAACGGCGTAGCTTCTGCTTCGGTAGATGGCAAGACGCTCATCGTGAAGGGACTCGCTGCCGGAAGTACATCGCTCACCGTAACAGCTGCCGATGGTACCAGCCAGACCGTAGTTGTGACCGTTAGAAAGAGTGCCGGTAACAATGGTTGGATGTAATATGAAGATATTTGCTTTCCTATCGCTTTTCTTCCTGGCTTTGCCTGTTACGGTGAATGCGCAGGAGGAACTGCTGAAGTTTGAGCATCCGCTTATCGATGCAGGTACGATGACCGAGGACGATGCGCCTCGCACCTTCACCTTCGTAGGTAAGAATGTGAGCAAGAAGATACTGCACATCACACAGGTGAGAACCACCTGTGGATGTACCAGTTCTTATGTCAGGGGCGATGTGATGAAGCCTGGCGATACCTGTCAGGTGCAGATCACCTTCACGCCTAACCGCTATCCGGGCACCATCAATACGGGTGCTTATCTCTATCTGAAAGAGGTAGAGGGACAGCCTGCCGTTAAGCTTGCCTTAACGGGAAAGGTACTGCCGGGTGCTGACCAGTGGGCACGCTATCCGCACAAGATGGGCGTACTCAGACTGAAACAGGCGAAGGCAAGTATCACAGAGGTAAAGCCGGGCACAGAGCCTGAGGCACGTATCCTCTGCGGAAACAGCGGTGACAAGCCGCTCCGTATATCCAGCCTCCTTCTTCCTCCTTATGCCCGTCTTACGACAGAGCCTGAGGTGATAGAACCGGGTGATGAGGCAGACCTCGTCATCACCATCATAGCCGATAAGATTCCGGCTACGATGCCCGAATCCTTCACCTTCCCTGCTATTCTGGAGGGCTTGGACGCCCGCCCGTCTGACAGAACGATACAGGTCGTTGTAAAGGTAAAAAGGTAAAAAAGGAAAAAAGTAAAAAAGAAAAAAATACCAAGACAATGAAATATTTGAAAAAACTCTTCACCCTCCTGGTGATTGCTTTGTTTGCCTGCGGCTTTGCTGCCTGCAGCAGCGATGATGAAGAACCGGAGGAGCCTTCTCTGGAAGTTACGCCTGCCAATCTTCATGGCACATGGAAGTTGGCTGAGTGGAACGGTGAACCTCTTGCTGAGGGTACATACTGCTACATCGTTTTCAATCGCAAGGACCAGACTTTCGAGATGTATCAGAAGTTTGACAGTATGTATGGTCGCCATATCACCGGTTCGTTCGCTATCAAGAACGATCCATACCAGGGCTACATCATCAGCGGAAGCTATGATAACGGTAAGGGCGACTGGAACCAGAGTTATCTCGTAACCCGTCTCCTGGCATCGGGTTCCATGATATGGACCGCCAAGGACGATGTTACCGACATCAGCCGCTACAAGCGTTGCGATGAGGTACCTGCCGAGATACTCAAGGAATGTAAAGATCTCACTGAAGAATAAAAAAAAGAGCGAATTATCTGCAAATTCTGCGGATTATTCGCTCTTTTTTTGTATCTTTGCCCTCAAACTTATCATCGGGTTCAAAGTTTAAGGATATGATATTAACGATTACAGGTTCAGACAGCACCGGAGGCTCTGGTGTGCAGGCGGACATCAGGACGATTTCCGAGTTGGGCGGTTATGCTGTTTCGGCGATAACCAGCATCACTGTGCAGAATACGCTCGGTATTCAGGAGTTCTTCGATATTCCTGCCGAGATTGTTTCGGGGCAGATTGAGGCTATCATGAACGATATGCAGCCTGATATAGTGAAGATTGGTATGATACGCAGGGTGGAGACGCTGAATGTGGTCATCGATGCCCTGACCAAGTACCGTCCTGCCCATATCATCTATGCCCCTGCCATCTGGTCGAGCCAGGGCGATGCGCTGATGACGGAAGATGTGGTGAGCCAGATTAAATACCGCCTGCTGCCGCTCTGTTCTGTCGTCGTGTCACGCAAGAAGGAGAGCGACATCATTCTTCAGAATTCCAAACTGCTGAGCCTTGCCGAGAAGCAGGGACTCCGGATCTATCGCCTCGACAATGCCAATTCGCATGGTCTCATCAACCGTTTCTCTTCAGCTCTTGCCGTCTATCTGAATCAGGGCAAGAAGATGGAGGAGGCGTTGGCGATGGCGCAGGATTTCATCAATGTAGAACTCGTGCGCCAGAGCAATCTGCAGGGCAGAAGTTCCGAGCTTTACAACCAGTTTATCTCGCAGGTTAATAACTTCTGCCGCACTTACAGCGATGTTCATTTCTATGCCGACCAGTTGAATGTGAGTGGCCGTTGGCATTGTCGGGGGGGCCGTTATCTGGCTCAGTTCCCCCGCCGCATCTCCGGCAAGACGCCGAAGGCAATCATCGATGAATACATCGTGAAGGAGATAGAGCGCGAGCTTTCTACCACCACGCATACGGTTCAGGAGATAGCCAATACCTTCGGTTTCTCCTCCCAGGCTCATCTCACCAAGTTCTTCAAGAAGATGAGAGGGGTAACGCCTTCTGCTTTCAGACAACCAAAACCTGTTAATTAAAATGAGTCCGGCCAATTAAGGAAATAAAATCCAGCCAACTGAGGAAACAAAATACGGCCAACTGAGGAAATAAAATCCAGCCAACTGAGGAAATATCAAAAAAAAGTAGTATCTTTGCACACGTAATCAAATATTTGAAAATATGGAATACAAATATAGAATCGCAGACCAAATGCTGGCAAAGAAACTGGCAAGCAAGGGGGCTATCTTGATAGAAGGTCCAAAATGGTGTGGGAAAACTACCACCGCCGAACAGCAGGCTAATAGTATCCTGTATATGGATAATCCTGCCTCATTAGAAACAAATCTACAGATGGCAGAGATTGATGCTTCTGTCTTGCTGGAGGGTGATACGCCAAGACTTATTGATGAATGGCAGTTGGCACCCAAACTTTGGGATGCCATCAGATTTGAGGTTGACCATCGGCATGATGTGGGACAGTTTGTCTTGACAGGCTCTGCTGTTCCTGCAGATGAAAAAGATATGCACCATTCTGGAACGGGACGGTTCAGTTGGCTAACGATGAGACCAATGAGTCTCTATGAATCAGGCGAATCAAACGGAAAGGTGAGTTTGGCACATTTATTTGAAACACCAGAAAAGATAGTTGCCATTAACAAACTGAAGATAGATGATCTGGCATATCTGATTTGCCGTGGTGGTTGGCCTTTTGCTTGTGGATTACAAGGCGAAGCAGCTTTGGAACAAGCATTCGACTATGTGGATGCTGTTATTAAGAAAGATGTTTCGCGGGTGGATGGAGTAAATCGCAACGCAACGACTACAAGATTGCTATTGCGTTCATACGCCCGGAATCAAGGTTCGCAAGCAACCATCGGAACGATAGTGGCTGATATGATGACAAATGATGAAAATGAAATTAGCGTGAAGACAGCAGGTAGCTATCTGGAAGCCTTGCGCAAGATTTTTGTCATAGAGGATTCCGAAGCCTGGAATCCTAACCTACGCTCCAAGACGGCTATCCGTACTGCAAATACCCGTTACTTTATAGACCCGTCTATCGGAACGGCAGTATTGGGACTGGGGCCTAAAGATCTTATCAACGACCTCAATACGATGGGGCTCTTTTTTGAAACCCTTTGTATTCGTGATTTGCGAGTCTTTGCAGATGCATTAGATGGAGAGGTGTATCATTATCGCGATAAAAATGGATTGGAATGTGATGCTGTTGTGCATCTGCGTAATGGTAAATATGGACTTGTTGAAGTAAAGTTAGGTGGCGACAAGCTCATTAACGAGGGTGCAGAAAACCTGCTAACTCTTGCAGGTAAAATAAATACAGAAAAAATGAATGATCCATCTTTCATGATGGTACTTACGGGAACAGGCGATTTCGCTTATCGAAGAAAAGATGGTGTTTATGTTGTTCCTATCGGGTGCTTGAAAGATTAAAATAAGGTTCATTTTACTTCTTGCCTGGTAACGGTACTAAGTTGCATCAGCGTAGTG
>OGQM01000564.1_pt1 | contig 32192 bp, 29 predicted proteins | sample 1553191 | NCBI WGS metagenome assembly OGQM01 (sample SAMEA2579954, study PRJEB22360) | human gut metagenome | biome: human gut; feature: human-associated habitat; material: faeces | place: Denmark | collected 2008/2010 | reverse complement strand
TTATGTATACAATTTAATTTAAATGTTCTTGTAGCAATTAATTTGGTAATCAACAATTGCTGATCTATACATTTTCCTTACCTCTTTACCATCCTAAATCCAATGATATTACACACTTTTTCTGACCTTATTTCAGCAAAATCATACATTTTTTCCAACCTAAAATCAGATTAAGTCAACATTTTTTCCGACCTCATCCATGAATTACAGAAATATATAAGCTAAAAATTCAATCAAATAAAGAGATTTCTAGCTTGAAAGTTCTTTTTACATACAACATTTTGTTTATAATATATACTTTATTTAAAGTATATTTTATAAACAACTGTCGAAAAAAGAACAAGATTTCTCTTGTCCTTAATTTAATTGATATCTACATTCTTGATTATTGACTAAATGCTTTAGACTTTCCAACGAACAATGTACCATGTCATAGGATACCTGATCCGTGTAAAAGGCTGCATGAGGGGTTACGATTACATTAGGATATGCCTTTAATATCAACAAGTCTCGATTCTTTATGACATTATAGTTATGGTCAATATGAATGACTTCCTGCTCATTTTCAAAAGAATCTATACCCGCACCACCAATGATGCCATTTTCAATCCCTTCAATCAACGCATTTGTATCAATAATTTCTCCACGAGATGTATTAATAATCAACACGCCCGGCTTCATCTTTTTGATGACATCCGCATTGATCATATATCGATTTTGATCTGTCAAAGGCATATGAAGCGTAATGATGTCACTCGTTTTAATGAGTGTATCAAAATCTACAAATTTTACTAAATCCTTTTGATCTTCTCTAGGATAATCGGTGTATGCTTGAATCTTACATCCAAATCCCTTTAAATCACGAGCCACACAAGATCCAATTCTTCCTAGTCCAATAATTCCTACAGTCAAGTTGTGCATTTCTTTTCCCTGAATTCCATGTAAAGAATAATCCATACAACGACTACGCTCTAACATATGCGCAAAACGACGCGTTAAAGCTAACATCAAAAGAATAGTAAAGTCCGCAACACAATCGGGTGAATACGAAACATTCGCAACTTTAATACCATATTCACTAGCTGCCTTTAAATCAATTTGATCATATCCAATTGTACGCGTTGATAAAGCCTTAATTCCATAGCCTGAAAGAATCTTTAAAATATCTCGATCTGCCTGACACACACCTACAATGCTTACGGCATCAAAACCTTTGGCCCAATGTACCGTTTCCATATTTAAATGTTCAGTATGAATTTCAACATCAATATTCAATTTTTTGGCAACTGGATCCATGAAACATTCTTCATCTTCACGAACTCCAAACGCAATGACTTTCATTAGAATTCAAACTCCTCATCTAAAAATGCCTTCAATAAATCAATAGAAGCACGAATATCTTTTTTATTCACAATTGCATTCGGTCCATGTGTATAACGAGTAACAACACTTACAGCACAAGCCTTCACACCATCATTACTTAAGTTCATAGAACTTGCATCTGTTCCCCCAACATAAATCACATCTTTTTGGAAAGGAATATCATCACGTCTTGCGCATCCAATCATTTTTTCAACTAAATATTCATCACAAATAACGGATGTATCACTAATTTTAATAGCCGTACCATTTCCAGGCGTATTGTTTCCTTCCAGATCTCCTGGATGATCCATACCTGGTGTCACATCAACGGCTACTCCAATATCTGGTTGAATACGATGTGCCGTTACTTGAGAACCACGACAACCTACTTCCTCTTGTACAGTGAACACAAAGTAAGCATCATTATAGAATGATTCTTTCTCCATCAATGTCTTTAGCTGCATATAACAACCAACACGATCATCAATCGCTTTAGCCGTTACAAAATCACCTGCTAATTCTTCATAAGGACCTTCATAAATAGCAACATCACCCACATCCACATATTTTAAGACTTCTTCTTTACTAGAAACACCAATATCGACATAAAGATTTGTGAATTGACCATTCAAGTCTTCTGGACGTACACGACTCGCAACAATTCCTATCGTTCCATTACGAAAACGAACTCTAGACTGATATGTTGTATACATCCATGAACATCCCATAGATTTCACCATAATACGTCCATCTTGTTCAATTTTAATGACCTGCAAACCAATCTCATCCATATGCGCACAAAGCATTACTTTCTTTTTATTGACACCTGTACCTTTCTTATAGACAATCAAATTTCCAATCGCATCTTCAATAACTTCATCGGCATAGTCTTGCACTCTTTCTTTAATGAATGTACGAACTTCTCTTTCGTAGCCACTCACACCATGAAGCTGTGTTAACTCTTTAAATAATTCCATCTTCTTTGCACCTCTATTTTAATTTTACATCTTTCATTGCCTGCGACCAAATACAAACAGGACCTGTCTTTAATCCAGAAACACGCTTAGAATATAAGTTAAATGCTTTAGTACCATATAGTGGAAAATAAGGAACTAATTCATTTTCGCGAATCATTGCCTTTGAATAATATTCTTTGGATTCTTCTTCACTACTTGTATTTAAACCAGCCTTTAAATCGTTATCCAATTCTTCATCTTGAATACGAGAGAAGTTATATGGATTCTTTGTTGCCAAAGTTGTATTTGAATCTGTATCAATGACACCTTGATAGCTCGAAGATACAAAGTAAATACTCCAATCATCAATTTGTGCATCATCACTAATTGTTGATAAAACCGTATTATAATCGACACTAGATTGTTTTAGATCTATACCAATTTCTGACCAAGATTTTTTAAACATTGGAATCAAAGTTTCCAAAGCCGGAACATCTACACTAACCAAGAATTTTACTTCTAGCTTTTGACCATCCTTTTCACGAATTCCATCACTACCGACTTTCCATCCAGCATCCTCAAGAATTTGTTTCGCCTTCTCTAAATCATAACGATATAAAGTTAATCCTTCTAAAGTTTCATCTCCTGTCACATAACTTCCTACTAAATTACTCACTGGATTCCAATATACTTCCGGAACATAGCCAATCAAATCTTTTTTCACTTCATCACTCGCTTTGTCATACTTAAAGAAGTTATCCACAAAAGACTCACGATCAATCGCATATGCTAAGGCCTGGCGAACTGCCTGATCTTTTGTTGTTCCACTCGCACAGTTAAAACCTAAAAATCCTTCTCCAGCCGTTTTATAGCTCGATACTTTTAAATCTTTATCTAAACTCGCCTGACCAATTTTGGACTGTTCAATATTAGCTGGAAGTAGGTCCAAATTGCCTTTCTTCAATTCAGAAAGTTCAGTAGAAGAATCTGTTTTCTTGATGATAATACGATCTACATCATATTCATCATCTTTAAAATCAAATTGATCATTCTTCACAAAAGTAGCTCCCTTTGATTTATCAAAAGACTTCAACTTATAAGCACCTGTACCAATAGGTTCTCCTGATTTCTTTTCAATCTTCTTTGTATGACCCTTCTCATAATTAAATTGTTCATCCGAACAAATTGGCTGCGTACCAAGTGTACTAACCGCATCAATCATTGGACTTGATAAATGGAATACAACTGTATAATCATCTGGTGTTTCAATACCTGTTAATTCCTTTGCATCTCCACTATAATAATCTTCATATCCTTCAATATTACTTGGAACCGTTGATAAATAACCTGTATAACTTGGATCGGATAAAACTGTAAATGTGTATTTTACATCACTTGATGTAAACTTAGTTCCATCACTAAATTTAACCCCCTTTTTCAATTTAAAAGTGACTGTCTTTCCATCCTCGCTCACTGTAGGCATTTCCTTTGCCAAGTCTGGATTTAATTCACTCTTCGCATCATATTTCAACATGCCTTGATAGATCAAATTAATAACATCTCCATCAAAACCTGACAAATAATACAAAGGTGAAAACACACCACTCATTTCTTGACTTGTTCCAACTGTCAATGTTTTTTCATTAGACTCTGATTGTGTACCACTTGCACAACCACTAAGTCCCAATAATAAACTCAACGATAACGCCCCTGCTTTTTTGATTTTCATAACCATCACTCTCCTTTTACCGGCACAAATTTAGCTCTATTCATTAATGGATGCTCTAAATGAATCGCATCCTTTGGACACACCATGACACAGCTACCACAGTAATAACACTCACCAGGATACGCAACAATTGGTGGTTTTCCTGGCATCAAAATGTCACACTGACAAATATTGACGCAACGATTACAACCAATACATTTGTCTTCATCAAAAGTAATTGGTTTTACACTACAGCTTTGTTTTTCAAAATTAAACTCCATGTGAAACCTCCCTTATATAATCCTGATTGCGTTTTTCATATTCCGTTTGAATATCTCCATAATAATCAAGAGGTATTTCACCACGAACCGCCTTACCATTTTCTTGACGAATCGTGATAAAGCAACGATCTTGTTCAGGATCTTTTTCAGGATAATCACTTCGATAGAAGTGAAGCTCATCGCTGCTTGATTTTCTAAATAGACAAGCCTGCATAATCATTTTTGCGACCTGTAAAATATCCAACACTTCATGTGTACGCATTAAATCATGTGGATTTGTACAAGACAATTGTGGAACCATCTCATTTTCATATGTATTCAATAAAGATAAGCCTTCTTGTAGTAATTCTTCACACTTAATTCCACCACAATAATTTTGCATGCACTTCGCAATGGCTGCATTCAACTCTTTCCAAAGCATACCATTTTCAACATATAAAGGTGCATATAAACGTTTCTTTTCTGCTTCTACATCCAAAATATCATATTCAATTATTTCTTTATTATCACACGCATCTGCTGCTTTTCTTCCTGCGTAATAACCTGTTGCACATGCATATCCGCAACAGTCTGATGCATACAATTGATCTCCTGCCGCATAGATTCCTTCTACATTCGTCATTAAATTCCAATCGGTAATAATACCTCCTGGTGCTCCAAACAATTGTCTTTCTTGATCCAAGAAGTTGGCAGATTGCCATCCTGTACCATAGCTTTGTAGAATGTGTTTTGTCGGATCAAAACCTTTTTCTGTATAATACTTCAAGATTGGTACTTTTGTCTTTCCTTCTTCACCAACCATCATACCCCAAATAACACGACGCTCATAATCTGGCATTTTTGATAAATCCGCATAGAAAGGAAGTTTATAACCTCGCTTCATCAATTCTTCAAAATCCAATGTTTCCGGACCACGATACTCATATTTTGCCTCATCAATGACACCACCCTTTAAGAAGAATTTCTGTCCAGGTGCCGGCATATATCGATCTAAAACTGTTTTTAACTCATTTCCATCACGATCCACATAAGGAATTTCTTTCCCTCGCGCATCTACCATCGTAGCTGCATACCATGTATTATGGTTATTTCCTGTTCCATAAGGTGGAAAACTTCTTCCAGAAGCACTAAATTCAGCCTTCACACTTTTTTCCATCATCGTAAATTCAACACCCGCACGATATCCCATCGCATGGCCTGAACCAATACTTTGAAAAGGTCTAAATTCACAAAGACCTGTTAAATCCGAATCAAACAACCAAACACGAGCCGGTCTAGACATAGTAAGAATCGTTGTTTTTGATTTAAATACATAGAATTTACCTGTACGCGTATGCATTCCCATTGCACCGATTCCACGTTTTTTTCCATTCTCAACAGCCGTTAATAATCCTGTTGCCTCAACTCGATCATATATTTTTACACCTAACTTTTTTAATTCCTTATATAAAGCCGGTTTAAAAGTGCTCCCCCAGACACGAAGCGTAAACTTATTTTTATAGTCATACGCAAACATTAGTTTTGTATTTTCATCGCGAAATGGTGCACCTTCAAATTCATTTTCAGTATCACGAATCTTTCCTCCAAAAGACTCCATATCCAATAATCGATCATATCCTTCACGACACTCTATATAATGTCCAATTCCATTACTGTATTTCGATTGTTCATCAATGTAGGCATGCGCAATTTCTTCCGGTGTCACTTCAGAACATGGATTTGTACAAGCTGATTCCCAATGATCAAATCCACTTCCTGCAGATCCACTTCTTTCTGTTGAACCTTTTTCAACCAATATAACAGACTTTCCCTTACGAGCTGCTGCGATTGCCGCATAACACCCAGCAAGTCCTCCGCCTAAAACAAGTACGTCACAACAGTCTTCTTGGGTTTGTCCAATTTCATTTTCATATGGCCACTTTGACATATATTCCCTTCTTCCTATCAAATATAATACGATTATATCATGCTTACATTTATTTACATTGTAATTTTCACAATTTATTACAACCTCTTTCTTATGATATACTTCTAGTATGTGTACAAGCTTTCGATATACACCCAAAGTAGCCAAAGCCTTTGGTTTAGAAGAAAAAGACATTCATCCAAGTGATAAATGTCTTGTATTAACACGAAACCAAAAGAAAATGGTGCCGTTTGGGTATAAAACCAACAATTTAATCTTAAATGCTAGACAAGAAACACTCTTAGAAAAGCCTTTATTTAAAGATTCTATGCATTGTATTGTGCCTGCAGGAAGTTTTTACGAGTGGGATTTAGGTAAAAACAAAGTGGAATTTTATTGTGAGCACATTCTCTATTTTGCAGGAATTCTTATTGATAATCACCTTGTCATTATTACTACAGATGCCAATGCATATGTAAAACCTGTGCATTCTCGAATGCCAGTCATACTTGAAAAAGAAGATATAGATCCTTGGTTAAAAGATATTTCTAGAACCAAAGAAATCTTATCCAAACCAGGCATTGCACTTCAAAAAAAGCAGCTACAAGAACCACTTTTCTAAAGGAGATCTTATGAATATTACAGAGTTTCAAAAATCTAGATTCGGACTTTTTATCCATTGGGGAATCTATTCCATTCCAGCACGAGGAGAATGGGTGAGAAGCAACGAAGAAATGAAAGAAGAAGACTATATTCCTTTCGCGAATGAATTTGACCCAGATTTATTTGATCCATATCAATGGGCTAAACTTGCCAAAAAAGCCGGTATGAAATATGCCGTAATGACTGCCAAACACCATGATGGATATTGTATGTTTGATACAAAGACTACAGATTGGAAGGCAAATCATGATTATGTCAGAGAATTTTTAGATGCCTTTAGAGAAGAAGGCTTAAAAGTCGGTCTATATTATTCGCTACTTGATTGGCATCATCCAGACTATCCGCACTTTAAAGATCGACATCATCCAGAAAGAAATAATCCAGAATACGATAAACCGATTTGTTTTTCAAACTATTTAAATTATATGCATACTCAAATCAAGGAATTACTTACAAACTATGGAAAGTTGGATATCGTGTGGTTTGACTTTTCTTATGACAACATGACAAAAGATGTGTGGGACGCCCACAAAATTGTAACAATGGCAAGAACTTACCAACCAAATATGATCATCGACAATCGTCTAGAAGGAGATGGTGTACATCCAGGAACCATTATGGATGCACATCCTAGTTTCACAGCCGGTGATTTTACCTCACCCGAACAAATGATTCCACCACAAGGTCTTGCAGTACCCTGGGAAGCTTGTATCACTATGAATGAACATTGGGGATATTGCGCAAAGGACACAAATTATAAATCGGCTAAGCTAATCATTCGTACTTTAGTAGAATGTGTATCCAAGGGTGGAAATATGATTTTAAATGTGGGGCCGGATGCTAGAGGTCAGTTTCCCAAAGAATCTATCCAGGTATTGAATGAAATCAGTAAATGGATGAAACTGAACCAAGATTCTATTTATGGATGTACAAAGTGCAAACTAGATAAACCAGAATGGGGAAGATACACACAAAGGGGAAATAAAATTTATGCACATATTTTAGATGAGAGTATTTTTGACATACCTGTTAAAATCAAGAAAGAAAAAATCCAAGGCATAAGAAGATTGTCTGATTACTCAGAAATCAAAATTCAAACGCCTTGGAACGCAGAAAGTTTTCCTGACTATACATTTATCAATATTGATTCCAATTCACACCAGTGTCCAGATCCAATTGACACGGTGATTGAAATCACATTAAAAGACTAGCTTAAATTCTTGCTAGTCTCTTTTACTATATAGATAGGTCTTTGTTTACTTTCCATATAGTCTTTTGTCGTATATTGACCTAAAATGGCCACAAACAACATTTGAAGCCCACTTAAAAACAGAATCAAACATACTAAATGAAACATCGATGTGACATGAATCATTAAACCCAGTATTGCCATTATTATTGATAAGAACATGATAGTTGTTCCAATATTACCAATCCATACTATTGGTGCTGTAGAAAAGGAAAACATACCTTCCATCGCATATGCGAATAGTTTAGAGAAATTCCATTTAGAATTACCGGCTGCTCGTTGTACATTATGAAATTCAATCCATTTTGTATCAAATCCTACAAAAGAAAATAATCCTTTCATATAGCGATTGTATTCTTTTAATTCTAGAATCGCATCCACCATTTGTCTTGACATCATACGAAAATCACCACAACCATCGCTCATATCCATTTTGCACATCTTCTGCATCACTTTATAAAAGGTATGCGATAAAAAGTTACGAATCTTACCTTCACCCGTACGGTCCACTCTTTTTCCTGCACAACAATCATAGCCTTCTTCACTTACAGCCTTATACATTTCCTTTAATAGTACAGGAGGATGCTGCAAATCGGCATCCATGATCACAACATAATCACCACTTGATTTCTTTAATCCTGCAAACATGGCGGCTTCTTTACCAAAGTTTCTAGAAAAAGAAATAAATTCACAACGATCATCCTTTAAACTCAACGCTCTTAATATATCTTTTGTGTGATCCTTGGATCCATCATCCACAAACAACAATTCATAGGTAATGTCTTCTATTTCATTCAATATTTCGCTTGTCTTTTTATAAAACATAGAAAGCACTTCTTCTTCATTAAAACAAGGAACGACAACACTAATTTTGTTCATACAACATTTCCTCCTTCTTAGAAAATATATGGGATTTACATAAGAAATAATTGGCTAAAACGGTAATCACACTGACTAAAATCTTAGATAATAAATTTGAAATATGTAAGCCATCAATACAAATCGCCAATAGTAGGTTTTCAACAAGTAATGTCATAAATCGAAGTCCAAAAAACTCAATACACTCTTTTTTCATATCATTACTTGAGTGAAATACAACTTTACGGTTTGAAAAATACGCAAAAATAACGGCTATTATCCAAGCTAAACTATTACTAGTCAGCCAATGGATTCCTATTTTTAAACTTATAAAATAAACAATATAATTCACAAGAGTTGTCATAACTCCTACGATTCCATAGCTTATAAATTCTTTGACTTTTTCCATATCCAAAATCCTCCTATCATAATTGAAAGAACACTTATACATAGTCCTAGTTTTTTTAATGGCGCATGAAATTGAATTGTAATTGTATGACTTCCTTTTTTGATTTTGCATCCCACAAAAGCCTTATTCACAATTTCAACATTCTGTTTTTTTCCATCTATATATATTTCATATCCCTTTTCATAAGGATATGAAGTTACAAGATAACCATCTTTAGAGGTCGTTACTTTCCCTTTAAATATAGAATCCGTTTTCAAAGATTTAATCTTTGTTACTTTACGATCAAACACATTCATATCACATGTATAAACACGAATATTGGATATCTTATATTTTCCTTTAGATAAAGTAACATCAAATTGTTTTAATGCTTTTTTAGAAAGTATATACGTAAAATGTTTATTCCCATTAGGATACACAGAATGTTTTTTTGACAATGTATTCTTCATTCCATTTATAGATATAAAAACTTTTTTATCTGTATAATTCTTTATATCAAAATCAATACAAATCAGTTTATTTTTAGCATCAAAATCAATAGGTATTGTTTTTTTCGTTTTCTTTTTGTCCTGAATCACAATCGATTGATCTAAATTCTTTATAAGTTTCATCTTTGAGGCATAATCATTACTTGTTTCACCATTCACAATCGTACGATTATAGATCGTATCTAAATTATATGGATAAAAAAGTTTATCAAACCTAGATTCACTTATCGTATCACTTGTGACATAGACCATTGGAAATACATTTTTATTCTTTAATAATTTATATTTTCCTTCACTATCTACTTCTTTATATCCATATAAATTCGATTCTTTACTGAGTATATTTTGAATCCCCATCATACTTAAATATAAATAATTCTCACTATCCGTTATGATTGTTCGATTGGGTTGTGAAATTGGACTCTTTATAATGTCATAAATAAAAGCATTATATAAAAAATTACTGGTCGACGTATAACTTGATGCCTTCATTTCTTTTAAATCATATATGTGATTGACACTATAACCCACCTGATCTAAATCGGCTGTTCGTTGATTCAAATCATTTCTTTGCATCAATTTTTGTTTATCCTTAGAATACATTGAATTATAGAGCTTTAGATCTAAGCCTTGATTGTAGTTTAATCCTGTAAAAACAATCATAGGTACAAGAGCATACATCATTAGACATTCTTTTTTATCAATAAAGTAATAGCCAATAAACACAAGTGAAATTAATAATCCAAGAAGCATTGTTTTGGTGCAAAGAAATAAACTAGCTAAAACAAGTAAACCTTTATTCAAATTTCTTTCCTGTAACCAATAAGAAAGGATCATAAGCACGAGTGGTAAACATAACACCAATATTTTTGTGCGTGCATATAAAGTTCCATTCAATATATAAGAGAATATCGGGAAAACAAACATTAAAATCAATAGAATCGATAGTTTCCTTGTCTTTTCAAATTGAATTCCTTGAAATAGGGCAATCCAGCTAATCACAGTCAATCCACATCCATAGCTATCATAGACAAGTCCTTTTAGAGTAAAGTTTGGAATTAATAAATTGAATAGGTTAGTGTGTACAACAGATTTATGATTGTTTAAAATCAAATATCCAGTTGGTAGCCATGAAATCGTAGCCATACCCATACCAATAAGAATCGGAATCAGAATATCTTTTATCGTATAGTTTTGATCATAATCATATAAAAGAAGAATCAATATCATACCTGGCGTATAGAAATAATTATGGAAAAGTGCCATGCATATACATAGGCTAATCCATTGTCTTTTATTTTTATCGATTAGAATGAATGAAAGAAATAAAAAGGGAAGAATTTCTATAAACATGATTTGTTGGTGGGACTGAAAGAAGCAATTGGCGCATATGCAACATATGCTTGAAAAGAAACAAATTGAATCTTTGTATCCTTTATTTCTTAGCCAGCAATAACAAAGTCCGCCTGTAGATGACCATAGAAATGTTGCATAACCTATAATAAAGAAGTGTATTGGAATACTTGGAAATAAATAAGAAACTAAAACGTCTGGCCTTAATAATCCATAATATGAAAAGCTAAAGGCATTGGTTTGTCCTTGAAGATTTTCAAAACTGTCTGGAAGTAATTGTTTGGTTTGTCGAAAATAGTCTGCCAAAGATACGTGTTGTGCTAACCAGTCTAACTTTGATCCATACATGGAATATGTGGATACACAGAGTACAAATAGAATGGGTAATATAAATAGTATTGTAATGTAAAACTTATCTCTTTTTTTCATGGTTTTACTATACAAAATAAATCTTAAGTATCGACAAAAGGAAATATTAAACTTTCCTAAATATATTAAGAAGATTTAAGAAATATATAAGTAGAGTGTTAAGAAATGTTTGATAGAATTTTACCGGTGATAAGTGTGAAAAAGTTATTATTATGCATCTTAAGTTTGATGCTTTGTCTAAATACATCCGTAATTCATGCCAAAGAGCCTGAATCTTTAATGATTGTGGCCCATCCGGATGATGAAACGATTTGGGGTGGATTTCATTTAATCAATGGAAATTACACGGTTTTGTGTATTACCAATGGAAACAATAAAAAAAGAAAAAAAGAATTTATGAAAGTCATGGAAAAAACACATTCCAAAGGAATTATTTTATCTTTTCCAGATAAGACAAAGGGTAAGCGTGATAACTGGAAGTCTTGTAAAAAGGATATTCAAAGAGAAATCAAAAAAGAAATCGATTCTAAGGATTGGGACCAAATTGTAACCCATAATCCAGATGGTGAATATGGGCATATACATCATAAAAAGGTATCTAAATATGTTACTATGATTTTAGAAAAAGAAGATAAGACAGATCAGCTTATATATTTTGGTAAATATACATCAAAGAAAAACAAGGCTGAATTAGAGAATGAAAAAAAATTATCCAAGAAAGATTATAAAGAAAAATTGGATGTCATTCAGTTGTATTCTTCGCAATCGAAAGTGATGGATCATTTACATCATATGTTGCCTTATGAAAATTGGAAACCCTATAGTAATTGGGGTAAAATAGAATAAAAGAAAGGGGATGTGAACATGCAAACGCGTATTTTAGTGGCGGATGATAATGCAGAAATTCGTGAAATATTAAGAATATTATTAACTGGCGAAGGCTATGAAGTGATTGAAGCCAAAGATGGAAATGAGGTCCTTCAATTGTTTGATTCTTCCATCGATTTAATCGTCCTTGATATCATGATGCCAAACATGAATGGCTATCAGACTTGTTTAAAGCTTCGTGAAACAAGTAATGTCCCCATCTTATTTTTAACAGCCAAAGGATTAGATTCGGATAAGACACTTGGTTTTTCAAGTGGAGCCGATGACTATTTGGCAAAGCCTTTTTCGTATAGTGAATTAACGGCAAGAGTCAAAGCTTTACTTCGTCGTTATCAAGTCTATAAGGGTAAAAAAGAAGAAATCTCCATAAATACTGAAAAAGATTTAAGTATTGATGGTCTTACTTTGCGTTATGCCCAACAAAATGCAGAGGTCAATGGAAAGGAAGTTGAATTAACGGATATTGAATTTAATATTTTGAGTACGTTGATGAAGAATCCTAAACAAATTTTTTCAGCTGAACAATTGTATGAAAAAGCATGGAATGAGCCTTATTATTATTCAGCAAATAATACAATTATGGTTCACATTCGTAATCTTAGAAAGAAAATTGAAAAGAATCCCGCCAATCCGGTATACATAAAAACAATTTGGGGAAAGGGGTATCGTTTTGAATAAAAAAATAACGAGACTGTATCTTTCCCTTCTTGTTTTTTTATTGAGCTTTTTCGTAATATATTCGCAAAGATTTGTCGTATACGATTATTTGAATACACATTTTAATTATTCGGATACTTTGTCTAAAGAAAAAATCAAAGAGGCTAAGGCTTATTTAGATGAACAAGAACAAGTGGATTTTATGAACCACACTCAAATTCGTAAAGATTTAAATCAATTATTAAAAAAAGGAAGTTATCAAGTCATTTTATATAAAACAAAATCAAATAAACCAGATGATAAAGTCATCGATTCTATACTTGCGTTTTGTGGCCGTGCTCCTTTAAAAAATGCACAAAAGTATAATATTTTTATAAAGAGTTCAAGTAAAACAAGTTGTATTGAGTGGTATCCATCTTTCACAAATTATTATGCTTCTTATCGTATTTTCGACTGTATTTTAAGTCTTATTATCACAATTCTTTTTTATTGGATTTCAAAAAATCTTAAACCACTTCGATCAAAGAAAAACATCTTTTATTCTTTATCCAGTCGTATGATGTTCTCTTTTCTTTGTGCAACTTTGTTGGTATTAACTTCTTTTTCATTTCTATATTTAAATCGCAGTGCTGTCTTTGAGTTTTTAATGGATACTTTTTATCAATCAGAAGATTATTCTTCTTATGTTAAAAAATTAGAAAAACAACTCCAAAATTTCGATCTAACGAAAGAAAATAAAAAAGCCATCAATCATATATTAAAAGAAAACGCACTCAATCATGCGTATGTGGAGTTATATGATCAGGATGGAATCTATTTTACAGACAAATCTCCATTAAGCAGCAATAATTTTTTGTTGTTATATAGTTTTGATGATTTGGATGTTTTGGAGGCCCCATTGTATTATGATTATCCAATACATTTTAAAAACCAATCCGTTTATTTATATATCACTTCATTCCCAATGATTCCATTCCAAATTCCTTATATTATTCTTTCGCTTTTGATTTCTTTCTCTTTTTATTTAATTATCCTACAAAGCTTTATCCGTAAACGAATTCATTCCATTCAAAGTTTACAGGAAGATGTCTTTACTTTAGCAATTGGTGATTGGAATCACGAAATCAAAGTAAGTGATAGAGATGAGATTGGACGTTTAGCCCAGGACTTGAATCAAATGCGCATTGCCTTTCTACAAACAATGGACAATGAACAACAGGCTCGTGTTGCGAATAAAGAATTAATTTCTTCTTTATCTCATGATTTAAGAACTCCATTAACAACGTTAAAGGGATATCTTGAAATCATGAATTTAAAAAAGGATGATATTGAATTTCGTGATCAATATCTTCAGAAGTGTTTAGCTAAAGTTGAAGAAATCACGTATCTTTCAAATAAAATGTTTGAGTATTCTCTTGTCTTTTCTACAGAATACAATTCGGATTTATCGAATATTCCTGTTCAAAAGCTCATCGATACATTGGTAGATCATATTCAATATTTAAGGGAAATGGATCTACACATTTTATATGAACCTCTACAAACTTCTCTATCTATGGATGGAAATTTTGCGATGATTCAAAGAATATTGAATAATGTATTTTCAAATATTCAAAAGTATTGTGATCCTTGGAAAGATATCGTGATTCAAACAACAATTGAGGAAGATCGATTAAAAATGAGTTTCACAAATTCAATCAATCATCATTTAGATAAAGTCGAAAGTAATGGGATTGGTTTAAAGAGTGTTAAAAAAATGATAGAACTACATCATGGTACTTTCTATCAAGACGAAACAAATGATTTATTCACTATTATATTAGCTTTCCCTATTCATCAGTAAGAGTAATTCTTACTGATTTTTTATTACAAAAACAAAAAAATTGTGGTATCATTACTAGCGTTCGCTTTTTGGTAGATATTGGAAACGTCTTTGATTGAACAACACAAAAAGTTTTATTCAGGAGGAGAAAATATATGCCAAAAACAAAATTCGAGAATATTGTATTTACTTTATTCATGTCTTTTTTAATGGTTTATGCCATGATTTGTTACAACATCGCACTCAATATGGGTGGTATGTCCAATCAAGTCTTTTTGTTAGCCTTTCATGAATTGATGATCATGTGGCCGGTTGCTTTTATTTTAGAATATTTCTTTGTTGATAAACTTGCTCATTACTTTGCCCTTAAAGTTGTAACACCAAATGATCGACCTTTCTTTATCACACTTGCGATTTCTTTCTACATTATTTGTATTATGTGCCCAATTATGAGTTTGATTGCGACCATTCTATTTAAAACTCCAGGTGTCCAAATTATTTCAGTTTGGTTTATGACTATTTTATTTAACTTTCCAATGGCTTTCTTTTGGCAAATCTGTTATTGTGGGCCAACTATAAGATGGTTGTTTGGAAAGCTATTTAACTAGAAGCAACGTATTGCTTCTTTTTTTTCTTCGTCTATAATTAAATTTGTATTGAAAGGACTGTTTTAATATGAATAAAGAATTGATTGAAGAACTAAAAGCACAGGATTTTAATGTAGTGGCCGTATCTAAAACGCGTACAAAAGAAGAAATTGATGAAGTCGCAAAAATGGGACTAACTACTTTTGGAGAAAATCGTGTACAGGAATTTATAGATAAGTATGATCCAAAATATACTTGGCACATTATTGGGCATCTACAGACAAATAAAGTAAAGTATATTGTTGGAAAGGTTGATGTGATTGAAAGTTTGGATTCATTGAAACTTGCTGAAGAAATTGAGAAACAAGCCAACAAACATGGCATCATTCAAAAAGTATTAGTAGAACTAAAAATTTCGGAAGATCCAAACAAAACGGGATATCCTTTTAAGGATGCCAAAAACTTTATTTCTCAATTGCAGGAATTTAAACATATTCAAATCAAAGGTATTATGTGTGTGGCTTCTAAAACAGATGATCAAGAATTAGTTGAATCTGAGTTTGAACAAATGCATACTTTATATTTAGAATTAAAAGAACAATATCCTGAAATAGATACTTTATCTATGGGAATGTCTCAAGATTATAAGTTAGCAGTTAAGCATGGTTCAAATACAGTTCGTATTGGTCGTGCTATTTTTGAATAATATAGAAAAAAGGATGTTTATTTTGTTTAAACATCCTTTTGTGTTAATGCATCTGGTAAAATTAATCTGACTGATTCTATGCGGTTTTTTTCTACCTTCAAGACTTTAATGCGGATTCCATTTGGTAAAGTTGTTTCATCATTTGTCTGTGGCAAACGGCCTAGTGCATCAATGACAAGTCCTCCAACAGAATCGAAGTCTTCACTATCTAAATCTAAATCTAAATAATCGTTTAAATCATGTAAACTTAAATATCCTTTAACATCATATGTTTGATTATTTAATTTAATAATATTTTCTTCTTCATGTGCATCGTATTCATCTTGTACATCTCCAACAATTTCTTCAATAATGTCTTCTAACGTAACGATACCTGAGAATTCTCCATATTCATCCATGACTATCGCAAGGTTAAATGTGGATTGTTTCATTTCAATCAATAATTCAGATACTTTTTTATTTTCATACGTAAATTTAGGTTTACGTAAAATTTTCTGCATGTCAAAATGTGAAAAATCATCATACATCAATAAGTCTTTCATATTGACAATACCAATAATATTATCGATTTTATCTTTATAGATTGGAATACGCGTGAATTTTTCTTCTCTAAATATCTCCAATAAATCTTTATATGTACTATCGATTTCTGCCATCACAACGTGAACACGAGGAACCATTACATCTTTTGCCTTGGCATCCCCTAAATCAAACACTTTATTGATCATGTCTTTTTCATCTTCTTCAATGACACCTTCTTCATGAGAAACGTCTACAATTGTACGCAACTCACTTTCAGTCATTGATATATTTTTGTTTGAATCTTGTATGCCCATTAATTTTAAAATACCTGAACTAAACAAATTCACAAACCAAATAACAGGCGTTAATATTTTCATCAAAAAAATAATTATAGGTGCATACGCAAGCGCAAGTTTATCCGCATTGATCGTAGCCCATGTTTTAGGTGTAATTTCGCCGAATACTAAAATTAAAAAAGTAATAATAAATGTAGCTATACTAACAGCTGCTCCACCAAAAGAATATGCGATCACAGAAGCAATACTTGCCGCTGATGTGTTGACTAAATTGTTTCCAATTAATATTGCACTCAACATTTTTGATTGATTTTCCAATATTTTTAAAGCCAATGCAGCCTTTTTATTTCCTTCTTCCTCCAAAGTTCTCAAACGAATTTTACTGACTGAAACCATTGCTGTTTCAGCTGAAGAAAAAAAGCCTGATAATGTTAATAAAACTACTAACTCTAGGATTTGTATCCATAAATCCGAATCCATTTTTCACACTCCCTATATTTTTGAATATTGTATCATACTCACGATATTCTAGGAAGGGCAAGTCGAATTGCCTTTTCTACAATTTCAATGGTAGGATTTTTAAATCCTTTAACTTCTCCATCTAAATTTGCATAAATAAGCTCATTTTCTGTATCTAAATGAACCGTTTTTGCCTGATACATAGACACTAGATTCGTATATTGAAGGTGATTTCCTTCTTGGTATTTTTTTGCCAATTTTATGATTTGATGTCTTTTCACATTTGAAATCAGGCAGACATCCATCCATCCGTCATCAATATTGGCATCTGGACATGGTTTAAAGCCTCCACCATAGTATTTTCCATTCGCAAATACTAAAAATCCATATTTATCTTTCGGTAATTTTTTTGTATCGACCTGAATTTGATATTCTTTACATATCGGTTTTCTTAAACTGATCAAAGCGGATAATGCGTATGGAATAATACCTTCTGTAGGCATTTTTTTCTTTAATTCATTTACTTGTTTTGCGACTTCAACATCAAAGCCAAAAGAGACAGTATTTATTGAGTATTCTCCATTTACTTTTATTAAGTCACAATCTATATATTCTGGTTCTGAATAGTTTGACAAATTTAAAAAGTCTTCTTTTTTTAAATTTTCAAAATATTTTACAAAATCATTTCCCGTCCCGATCGGAATCACTGAAATAATCACATTTTCTTTTTCAGCACATCCATTTATGACTTCATGCAAAGTTCCATCTCCACCACAAACAAACAAATGTACAGGTTCATTGGATAGAGCATATTTTTTTGCGATAAATGTCGCATGTTCAGGTCCTTTGGTTTTTTCGATAATAATTCTTTTCCCTTGAAAATGCTCTTTAATTTCCTTAATCAATTCATATTGACTGTTCTTTCCAGATTTAGGATTTACAATAAATACATCCTTCATATACTTTTCCTTCCGTTTTATACTTCAATCAATCTTTCTACACAGGTACTCGCAAGAAGTAGTCCTGCGCTTGCGGGAACAAAAATTGCACTTGGTAATGGTTGTCCTGATTCTACTGGCATAGGAATTTCTGTAGATGCCACTACCCAAATCTTATTACGTATACGATTTTTTCGTTTCCATTGACGAATCTGTTTAGCCATTGGATCATAACTTGTCTTTTCTATTTCTGTAACAACAAGTTTTGTAGGATCTTTGCGCCTAGCCATTCCCATACTTGATAAGAATGGTATATTTCGAGATATACAGGCTTGCATTAAATCCTTTTTACTTTGAATGGAATCAATACAGTCTACCACAAAATCAATAGATTGTGAAAAGATCTCATCATCTTTAGTCTGGTCATAGAAAAATGCATATGTATCCACAATACAATTTGAATTTAGTGTACGAATTCTTTCTTTCAATACATTGACTTTAATTTGATATACTGTATCTAAGGTCGCAACCAATTGACGATTAATATTACTTGGTTCTACGCAATCCTTGTCTATTAGAATTAGATGACCTACCCCAGTTCTTGCTAAGGCTTCTACACAAAAAGATCCAACTCCACCCACACCAACAACAAGGACCGTTTTATCGCTTAGTTTTTCTAATGCTTCTTTTCCAAGCAACAATTCACTTCTTTCATTTGTCTTCATCCATCAACCATTCCTTTACTGCATTATATATTTCATTTCTATTTTGAGCTTCAAACCAATGTACAGGCATTTGGTTTTTAAACCATGTATATTGTCTTTTCGCATATTGTCTAGAATGTGTTTTTATAGCTGTTTTTACTTCCTCTATACTTTTTTCTTTTAAGAAATAATCTTTAAACTCTTTATATCCAATACCTTGAAAACTTGTATATTCCCATGTTTTTGGGTTTGAGAATAATTCTTCAACTTCTTTGACCAAACCATTCTCAAACATAATATCCACTCTTTTATTGATTCGATCATGTAAAATTTCTCGATCTATATCTAAACCTAAAAAGTATACATCATACAATGGAATATGTTGTTGTTTATCTTCTTGTTTGGATTTTGGTGTACCACTATGGCAAATTTGAAGAGCACGAATCAAACGTTTACGATTGTTGGGATGAATTTTTTCTAGAGCTTTTACATCTTGTTCTTCTAACATCTCAACCAATTCTTCATTTGTTTTAGAATTTAAATAGGCTGTATAAGCTGCATCTTCTTGTTCTTCTTGAAATTCATAATCATACAATGCAGCTTTTAAATAAAGACCTGTTCCACCACATAGAATGGGAAACTTCCCTCTTTTTACAACATCTTTGATAGCCGTACGACATTTTTCTTGGAACACCTTTACATTGTAAGGTTCATCATAATTTTGAACATCAATCAATTCGTGATGTACACCTTGCATTTCTTCTTGTGTTACTTTGGCCGTGCCAATATCCATTTTTTTATACACTTGCATACTGTCGCAAGATATAATTTCACCATTCAATTGTTTAGCCAACCATACGGAAAGACTTGTTTTTCCGATTCCAGTTGGACCAACGATTGCTAATACTTTCTGCTTATCCACGTTCAAATTCCTTTCTCAATTCATTATCACTCATCACAATGACTGTTGGTCTTCCATGAGGACAGTGATATGGTTGTTTGCACTTTTGTAAATCTAAAATAACCTGCTTCATTTCCTGCATAGATAATGGTCGATTAAAACGAATTGAACTATGACATGCCATTGTCGCAATCATATGTTTTCTAAGTTTTGCCATATCTACATCTTGATTTTCGACAAAATAATCTAATAAATCTTGTAAGAATTGTTTTTGGTCCACATCATGAAACCATAATGGAATTTCACGAAGAATCAATTGATCTGTTCCAAATGGTTCAAATTCAATCCCAAAGAATGCTGTTTTTTCATTGATTGCCATATATTGAGCCAACACATTACTTGAAACATCCAATTGGATAGGAACCATAAGCGGTTGTTTGTTTGTACATTGCACCAATAATTTCTCATTCAATTGTTCATAATGATATCTTTCTTGTGCAGCATGCTGATCCACAATAACTAACCCTTCTTCATTACTGCATAATATATATGAATCGTGTAATTGAGCTAAAACTTGTAAATGTTTAAAGAATTCTGGTCCCTTATCATTAACTTCTTCCTCTTTAGGAATCGGATATGAAATAGGCTCTTCTTGTATTTTTATATCAGTAGCCGTTTTTTCTTCATATACCTGTATCTGCTCCATTTTTTCTTTGATGACTACTGGATTATAATTTTTAAAACTCTGTTCAATTCTTTTATCTTCTTTTGGACATTGCTTAACAGGATATGAATATTGAATTTCTGGTTGCTCAAATATAACACTTTTCTTTTCAGGTTTACTTACTGCTACTGTTTTTAAAGAAGCATTCAACGCATCTTGAATCGTTTTCTTTATCAAATCTAACATTTCACCTTGTTTTGATAAGCGAACTTCCCATTTATTTGGATGAACGTTTACATCAACCAATTGTGTGTCTGAATCCATCTGTAATACTACAATTGGAAAACGATTTGGCGGCATATAATCACTATAAGCATCTAGAATCGCTTTTTGGATTGCGACACTACGAATCAATCTTGTATTTAGAGTTAAAAACATAAAATATTTTGTAGCACGATTGATTTTTGGCTGAATCGCATATCCATGAATGTGAAAATCTTCATTACTTCCTTCAAAAGGAATTGCATTTTGGGCTACTTCTTTTCCATACATTTGATATAGAATTTCTTGAATATTCCCGTTTCCACTCGTTTGAAACACAACTCGTCCATCATGAGAAAGTTGAAAACGAATATTCGGATGTGATAATGCCATTTTATTCATTAAATCTGCAATGACAGAAAACTCATATGAAGTACTTTTCAAATGTTTGAATCGAGCAGGTGTTTTTATGAATAATCCAGAAACATCTAATTTTGTTCCTCTAGGACAATTACATTTTTCATCCACATCCAAACTTCCATAGTTATATCTTAATAAGGTTCCTTCTTCTCCATTACTTGTCTGCAATTCAACTTGGGCGACAGAAGCAATACTTGGTAATGCTTCTCCTCTAAATCCCATTGTTTGAATATTGAACAATTCTTCTTCGGAATGCATTTTACTTGTGGCATGTCGCATAAAAGCTAAATGTGCATCTTCATGATCCATTCCACAACCGTCATCTGTAATCACAATTCTCTCAATACCACCTTGATAGACTTCAACTTCTATAACAGTTGCCCCCGCATCAATACTATTTTCAACGCATTCCTTTACAATTCCAGCTGGTCTTTCAACAACTTCTCCAGCCGCAATCATATTTGTTAAGTGTTCACTTAATACATGTATTTTAGCCACATTTTGCACCTCCATTCATATGAATTTCATATCTATAATTCTATTTTTTCGCTTAGTTTCTTTAATTCATAAAGACAATCTAGAGCATCTCTTGGTGTCATTGAATCAATATCTAATTCTTGTAATTGTTGTAAAAGTTTAGATTTTTCTGGTTGAACTTGATCCATCACAAATAAACTTGGTTGATAATTTTGATTATTATCTTGGTTTTCAAAATTCGATAAAAGTTGTGAAGCTCTGTCCAAAACAACCTTTGGTAAATGTGCGAGTTTGGCAACATTGATACCATAAGATTTATCTGCTTTTCCTTCGACAACACGGTATCTAAATTCAATTTCATTTTTTTCTTCTCGCACATCCACATGAACATTACGCATAGATTGATGTTCTTCTGCTAAATCTGTTAATTCGTGATAGTGCGTCGAAAATAATGTTTTTGCGCCAATTGCTTCATCAATATATTCAAGCATAGCTTGTGCAAGAGCCATACCATCATATGTTGCAGTTCCTCGACCTATTTCATCAAATAAAATTAATGAGTGTTTCGTTGCATAGCGTAAAGCTGTATTAGCTTCCATCATTTCGACCATAAATGTACTTTTTCCAGTTAGTATGTCATCCGAAGCACCAATTCTTGTAAAAATGCGATCAAAAATAGGTAATTCTGCTGTTTTTGCAGGTATGAAGCTTCCCATTTGGGCCATAACTACAAGTAATGCATTTTGTCGCATATATGTAGATTTACCACCCATATTCGGACCTGTAATCAATTGTATATGTTCATCTTCTGACATTTTCCAATCATTCGACACATATCTTTTTTTCTTCATACGATCATCCAATATCGGATGTTTTCCTTCTACTACATTGACATTGTATCCTGGATGGAACGTTGGACATACATATCCTTTTTCGCTGGCAAGAATTGCCAAAGATACAAGTACATCAATCGTAGATAACGCTTGTGCACACGCATGAAGATCAAACAAGTCTCTTTTTATTCTTAATAATAAGTCATTAAATAAACTTTGTTCTAATTTTATCTTTGTTTCTTGCGCATGTAAGATTTGTTCTTCTTTTTCCTTCAATTCTTGTGTAATAAATCTTGTTGCATTCGCAAGTGTTTGTTTCGGGTGATACCCAAACTCTTCTTTGATATTACCCAAATTTCCATTACGAACTTCAATATAATAACCGAACACACGGTTATATCCTACTTTTAATGATTTAACCCCTGTTCTTTCACGCTCTTTAGCTTCTAGTTCTAAAATAAAATCTTTTCCTTGTTTTGCTATTTTTCGAACTTCATCTAATTCCTGATTGTACCCATCATTAAAGACTCCACCTTCTTTTAGTGTTAGTGGTGGATTTTCTATAATCGCATTTTTTATTTCATTGTATAATTCTTGGCAGTCTGGAACTTCATTAAATTCTGGATATGAATTCAAGGAAGAAGCTAAATTTAAAATAGGTTTTGCGTGTTCCAATGTAGCAACAAGTTGAAGTACATCTCTTGGACTTGCATTCCCATAAGCCATACGGCTCGCAAGTCTTTCCATATCATATACATAAACTAAATGTTCTTTTAGGTTTTCTTTTAACATAAAGTTTTCTTTTAAATCTTTAACTGCAGCCTGTCTTTTCGCAATCTTTTCTGCATCAATCAATGGGTATTCAATCCATCTTTTCAATAGTCTTGAACCCATGGCACTTTGGCATTTATCCATAAAAGACCATAAGCTTTCTGCCTTTGCATTTGTTGATTGACTTGAAACCAACTCCAAATGATTCTTCGTTTCATAGTCCATGACCAGCACTTTATCTTTGTCCATGGATTCTATAGGTAAAAAATGATCGATATGTTGTTTTTGTGTGTCTTTTAAATAGGCCATCAACAGTGCAAATGCCTCTTTTAATGACTCGGATTCAATTTCATTTAATAAAGGTAGATCTTGTAAATCAATATTTGCCTTTTTATGTTTTGAAACGAGCATTGTATCCATCTCTTCTAGGGCAGCTATCCATTTTTTATCCATTGTCATTGGACAAACAAGCTCACTTACATTTTGTTCTAATAATGCTTTTTGTAAAGCAACTAAAGATCTTTGTAGAGTTTGATATTTCAACTCGCCCGTACTTAATTCGCAATAGATAACTGTAATTTCAAAACTTGACACGCTACATGATGCCATATAGTTTGTCGACTTGGCATCCATAGTTGCATCCATATATGTTCCTGGTGTAATAATTTTAACAATTCCTCGATCCACCAATCCTTTAGCACTGGAAGGATCTTCTAATTGTTCACAAATTGCTACTTTATATCCCTTCTTTACTAAGCGTGAAATATATGAATTGGCCGCATGAAAAGGAATGCCACACATAGGTACTTTTTCTTCTACCCCTGCACTCCTTCCTGTTAATACTAAATCCAATTCTTGTGAAGCCAACTTTGCATCATCAAAAAACATCTCATAAAAATCCCCTAAACGATAAAATAAAATCGCATCGGGATTTTCTTCTTTCATTTTTAAATAGTGTTGCATCATTGGTGTATATTTTTTTTCTGCCATAAATCATCATCCTAACATGACTATTATACCAAAATTTCAAAATAAATATGTTATAATTAAAAGCACTGAATAAGGAGGTTATCACTAATGAAACAAACAATTCAATGGAAAAACAAATCCATTCAAATTGATATTGGTTTGATTCTAATTCTAATCCTTTTTGGTATGACTAGTTGTTTTGCACTATACAATTCTTTCAACTTAATAAAATACGGAAGTGGATATTCATATTTATTGCGTCAATTATTTTGGTTTATTGTAGGATTTTTCGCCATGTTTTTCCTTTCGATTCTTCAAAACAAAAAAATATATTCATACATGGATACGGCATATAAAATTCTTATGCTTTGTCTAGTTTATTTGTTTCTCTCACGCTTATTATATAATTTTGTAGGTATAACACTTCCTTTTGCGAGTGAAACTAATGGTGCCATTTCATGGTTTCAACTGCCTTTGATTGGTAGCTTTCAGCCAAGTGAATTCATTAAAATTGTTTTAATTGTTTTAGTCTCACAAATTATTGTTGATCATCAAAATGCACATCCAAATCCAACACATAAAGATGACTTGATGTTGTTGTGGGAAATCGCAAAAGTATTATTCCCACCATTATTTTTGATTATGATGCAGCCAGATACTGGTGTATGTATTATCATCGTATTCAATATCTTCGTTTTAGTGTGTTGTAGTGGTATTCGTAAAGAGTATATTATTGGAATTTTCGCCTGTGTGGTTATTGTTGTAGGAGCATTCTTATTCTTATATTTTGAATACCCTAATATTCTTACTTCATTTATATCTTCATACAAACTTCAAAGAATTGATGCATGGTTAGAACCAGAAAGTAACATTCGAGGTAGTTCGAATCAGTTATACACTGCATTATTGTCGTTAGGCAGTGCCGGATTAACTGGATATGGGTTACAAGCAAATATCATTTCTATTCCTGAAGCGCATACAGATTTTATCTTTGCTGCTTTTGGACAATGTTTTGGATTTATTGGAACTACATTTATATTATTACTTTGTTTATTACTTGATATTTATTTATGCAAAATTGCTTATGCTGCAAAAGATAAAAAAGATCGATTCGTTGTTATTGGTATTATCGCGATGTTGCTATATCAGCAACTACAAAATACAGGAATGATTGTTGGATTATTACCAATCACTGGTATCACATTGCCACTTATTTCTTATGGAGGAAGTAGTATTCTATCTTACTTCATTTCATTCGCAATCATTTTAAATATTTCTCCAGCAACAAAAAGAACGATTCGTTTGAATCGTTCAAAAAGACGTAAGTTAATTAATATAAATTCTTAAGTCGAGTCAAATAAGAATAAGTACGATATCTCGCAAATCGTACTTTTTTTGTACTCGAATGTATGATTATTTCAGAAATCGATGCTAAATCCCTTTCTAAGTGATCATAACATACATGTGCATAGGCAAGTGTATCACCTCTGACCCCAATTTTTCGTGTATCATTCATAATATATGGATTTTTTAAAGAATGATGGTTCTTATGTGAAATAGGCATGATTTCACAAAGTTGTAAAACCTTTAACCCTGGATCCACGACCGCCCCTTTAAGAGCTCTATTTACAGCGGTAGAACCAGATTGAGTACTCACACAAATACCTGAGCCTTGACTGCTTTCAAAAAATTCATCATCTATCGAGATATCCAGCACTAATGTTTTAGCCAAACTTTCAATACGTACTTCATTTAATGCATATAATGTTTCATTGACTTGAGGAAGATCCATTTGAAGTAGATTAAATTCTTCAATTGTTGGTTTATTATGTTTTAAATCATATACCAAATGATCCAGTTCATCTTGTGTATAGTCGGTAAAAAAGCCTAAATTACCCGTATGTATCGCAACAAATTGAATATCATCCAATCTATCTATATACGTATGAATCGCTCTTAATAAGGTACCATCACCTCCGACAGAAAAGATAACTTCAGATTTCTCATCATCATATTCCCATCCAATAGCAAGACATTTTTTCTTTAGAGTTTCTGCAACTCTTTTTGAGTTGTCGTCTCCCCTGTCTACCAAACTAAAACGCATCAAATCACTTCCTCTTTCATTAAATCTATTGTAACATATTTAATGGGTGATATGAATGTATGATAATATTGAAAGAGAATTGAAATTATTGATCGATGAAGAAGTATATAACGAAATACTTCATTCATATGATTTTCAGAATCCAATAACACAAACAAACACATACTTTGATACAAAGAATCAAGATGTAAAGAAACAACATGGTGCAGTACGAATTCGAACGATTCAAAATAAAAAGATATTCACTTTAAAAATCAGAAAAGATGAATACACACATTATGAATTTGAAAAAGAAATCAACACTAAAAACATAGATGATATTAATGATACAGAAATATTAAATTGGTTTGATCAATATCAAATCCCTAAAAATTTACATCCAACAGCTAGTTTTACCACCTTGAGATATGTGTATGAATTTGAACATGGAGAATTATGTTTAGATAAAACAGACTACAAAAATCATACTGATTATGAAATAGAATATGAATACACTTCAGATCATGATGGAATCCACTTTTTCAATTCAATCTTAGAAAAATATGATTTAAAATGGATAAAAAATTGCCCTAGCAAAATTGCTAGAGCATTAAATGATTAAAATTTATGTGTTAAACGATAGAAGAAGGATTTGGAATTATATTCTTCTTCTTTTTTCTTATAATTTTCAGTTTCTTCTTTATTTTTATTATAAAGTTCTTCTATATCTTTTAATTTCTGATTTTCAGATTCTAATTCAGAAATTTTCTCATCTTTTGTTTGCGTTTCTAATAGGAAGGTTTGTTTACTCTTTTCAATTTCTAATTTAAGTTTTTCTTGATATAATTGTTCAATTTGGGCTTGTGCCTTCTCTTTTTCTTCTATAATTGCTTTAAGCTTTTCATTTTCGAATCGTAGTTCCATTTCAACTGTTGATATTTCATGTTTTTCTTTCCTAAAATAAGTAGATAATCTTTCAACGCCTTCAGCCTTGATTGTGATACGACGAGTTGCCGGGTTTTTATATTTCCAATCTTTATCTGGATTATCTTTTACTAATTTTGCGATTGCTTTATCTACTGTATTTCTTGATTTATTGAAATGTTGGCATATCTGTGCAATATCCATATCATAATATACATCAATTGCTGATGCTTCTTCAGGCATATCCATGTCCCCTTCCTATGAAATTCATAATAATAATCTAACGAGTCACGATTAGTCTATCATAGTTTTAACAAGAAAGCTATACCTATATATGAATTTCCTATATTTTTATATTTTATATTCATGCTTTTTACTTTTTTCATATCTTTCTCACATGAATCTTCATATCTATTTATTTATTCAAATCCTATTTAATTTGATATTTTTTATTTTCATATCTATATCACATGAATTAAAATATTCCTTTCATATTTGCAATTTACAATTCATATGATTCTAAATAATTAATATTACATTTCATATGAACAATATTTACGACATTCTGCGTTCATATGAATGGTTTTATGCAGATTCTTAATTCATATTTTAATTCACATTCTATATTTTTTATTCTTTTTTATTTTCACATGAATAAGATTTCATTAAAAATTAGTATGAAAATTCATAAAAATTTCATATGAATGTTCAGAAGCGTCCTCCAACGATTTTTTCCTCTCTATGTGATACTTATATGAATATACTATATTTAAAGCAATTATACGCTTTATCATATGATTTTATTGTATATTATGCTTTTTTTTGTTCATATGAATTAAGAATTCTATATGATTTTTGTGCTTATATTCCTATAAATATAAAAAAATCGTATGAAATATCATAAATACTTCATACGATTAAGCATATTTACGAGCTTTTACGTCCTTCAAACGCTTTTAGCAATGTCATTGCATCTGTATAATCTAAATGACTACCTACAGGAATACCGTGAGCAAGTCTACTTACCTTACACTTCCCTTCTAGTAGTTTGCATATATATAAAGATGTCGTTTCTCCTTCTACTGTAGGATCAAGAGCCAATATTACCTCTTCTGTTTTTTCATTCACTCTATTTAAAAGAGTCTTTATATTTAATTGATCTGGTAAAACTCCTTTTTGTGTATTAATCAATCCATCTAGTACATGAAATACACCATTATATTGTTGCATAGACTCGATTACCGATATGTCTTTCGGATTTTGTACTACACATATGATATTCTGATTTCTATTAGTATTCTTACAATACTCACAAAGCTCATCTTCTGTCAAATTACCACATCGAGTACATTTTTTTACTTTCTTTTTTAAATTCACTAAAGTTTCTGCCAATTCAGATATTTCATCATCTGACCATTCTAATACTGTAAATGCATATCTCTCTGCAGTCTTAGCACCCACTCCTGGTAATTTCTGAAATTCATATATTAAATCATCAAATGTTTTTGGATACATGCTTCACCTTCTAATCTTCTTTTATTTCTATACTTGGAAACAAACTTTTCATATGATCTTCTATACTCATATTATTATTAGATTCTGAATCTTTTCTTTTCAAGCGAACTTGATAAGGTTCTGGAAGATTACCACTAATCATTCTTTCCTTAAACTCATCCAACACACGAGATTGTTGTGTCTTATCTAATGCGAATACCTTCTTAGCTTTTCCTAATAACACTTCCATAAAATCTTCATATCCATAATTCAGTTCAAATTCATTTATTTGTTTCGCAAAGATTTCACTCGATACACATACTACAATATAATTAGATCCACTAGCCATAATACTACTGTTTCTCAATGTAGCCGCATATTTTCCAAATTCTAAACTTGATATGAATTGTCCTATATTATTGAACTTATTCGTATCAATACTTCTTTCCATCTTTGTAGCTCCAACTAACAATTGAATGACAAATTCATCGTTTAATATGATTTTATTATTTTTATTTTCTGACTGTTTTAATGTTTCACGTGAAACATCAGAAATTTCAGATTTCTCTAAAGCCCTATTATTATCATCTTTTTGAGTGCTTTTCTCAATTATATCTGAGTCATCAGAAGTATCGTCATATGATGTTTCATAGTTTTCTTCTTCCTCTACCTCTTTAAAATCATTCTGATCTGAATCAATAATATGTGTTTTCGATTCATATGAATAACTTGAAATTTTTAATAAAGAGGCTTCTAAGTAGTCTAATGCGTTAGATGCGTATGTATATTTATTAAATGTATCCATTAATTCTTCCATGCATTTAATTCTGAAATTAATAGGTGCTAATTTAAAATATTTCCTAATCATATCTTTGTTCATATCCGATACTAGAGTTGAATTCTCAGAATAATCTAAAATCAGACTGTCCTTCAACATGTGAATAAAATCTGCAGTCAATCTTTTAATATCCATTCCCATATCTGAATATTTCTGAATATCTTTGACAAAACTATCTACATCTTTTTTATATAACGAATAAAATAAATGACCAATATCTTCAGATGTTACGACACCATAAATTTTACGAATATCATTCACATCAATATGAGATGAACAGTATGCAACACATTGATCCAATATTGACAGTGCATCACGCATACCTCCATCAGCTAATTGAGCAATCAAAGTTAATCCATTCTCATCAATTTCAATTCCTTCATTTTTACAAACAATAGATAATCTATATTTAATGTCATGCATACTCACTTTGTTGAAATCAAATCTTTGACAACGAGAAATAATCGTTGGTAAAACTTTATTTGGTTCTGTAGTTGCAAAAATAAAAATTACATGAGCAGGAGGTTCCTCGATTGTTTTTAATAATGCATTGAATGCTCCAGAAGTCATCATATGAACTTCATCAATAATATAAATTTTATATTTTCCTTGCATTGGAGCATACTTCACTTTATCAATCAGATTTCTTACTTCATCTACACCATTGTTGCTGGCAGCATCAATTTCAATAATATCTGGATGACTTCCATTTGCAGCCATTTTGCAGTTCTCACAAACTCCACAAGGAGCATCTTGGCTATTCGTACAATTTAATGTCTTCGCAAATATTTTTGCGATTGAAGTTTTACCTGTTCCTCTAGGACCACAGAATAAATAAGCATGAGCAATACGATTTTGTATGATCGCATTTTTCAATGTCTGAATTATATGTGTTTGACCAACAACTTCATCAAAATTTGTTGGTCTATATTTTCTATATAATGCTTGATATGCCATTCGTAAAATCCTTTCTATATGTTTTCCTGTATCTTATTTTATCATAGTTTTACTCATTTTATTTGATTGAAATAGGGAAGTGTAATATATATGAAAAGCAGAAATCACTCCTATTTATGATTTCTGCTTCTTTTTCATATCTCTTTTCTTTTTAAAAAATTGTTTTAACAAATCTGAACATTCAGATTCAAGGATTCCTTTTCTATATTCAGGATGATGATTGAATTCAGATACTTCAAATAAATTTGTACACGTACCCACACAGCCTCCTTTAGGGTCGGATGCTCCATATACAACTTCTTTAATTCTAGATTGTATGATCGCACCTGCACACATAGGACACGGTTCTAAAGTTACATATAATATGCAATCCTCTAATCTCCATGTATTTAATTTCTTACACGCTTTTTTAATTGCCATAATTTCTGCGTGCGCAATACTTTGTTGCAAAATCTCACGCTTGTTATATCCACGAGCTATGATTTTATCATCTTTTACAATCACACAACCAATAGGAACTTCATCATAACTTTCTGCTTTCTTAGCCTGTTTGATAGCTTCCTTCATCCATTTTACATCATCCATAAATTCTATTCCTTCCCATGTATATTATTATATATATAATTATAATGATTAAATTGTACAGGAAAGACTTTTTCTTTGAAAAAGTCACATGTCTAAATGACGTGCCCGGTTCGTTTCCAGTCGTCCAGTAACATTTCAATATCTACTCCACCTTTCTGAATCATTCGGTATCCCGATCCATTCAGTCTTTATCGATGGAGTTTTTATTGTATGCTTTATTTATAAATACTTCAGAATTTCATCCATGATCTATGTATCTATCATCCAGTAAGATATCATAAACTTCTGGTTCTGATTATTTATCTCATTTAATCCACAAATCCCATGCCTCTAGGATTGATGACATAGGCTGCACAATAATGTACATTCAATCCTTTGATCTTTGTATACTTTTCTTTTCCAATCTTACTCGTATTCTTTGGATCTACTTTGATTACATCCACTTCATTCATCAAACATTTTCTTTCTACTTTTTCTAATATCTTCTTATACGCATAACTCGATAATGTTTTATTTTGTTTTTTAGGGCGATAGAGCATTCGTGTTTTCAACTGCTTGAAATCAAGTCTTCAACTACCAGACTCTTCTTCTCCGAAACCAATTTCTTAATATAAAAAAAAACTACTACACATGATGGAGCTTACTTAAGGCTGCTTCGTTCCCGACCTGACCTGATTCATAAGATATCATTGTAGTAGCCAGTTAATTATATCAAATCCATTTTCAATTCGCAATAGAAAAAGCTGTCAAAGACAGCTTTTAAGGAATATATAAAACTAGATAGGGATAAATCAACCTTTAAAAGTCATAGGGATTTTAGCTCTGAGAAAGAGA
>OGQM01000550.1_pt1 | contig 32851 bp, 26 predicted proteins | sample 1553191 | NCBI WGS metagenome assembly OGQM01 (sample SAMEA2579954, study PRJEB22360) | human gut metagenome | biome: human gut; feature: human-associated habitat; material: faeces | place: Denmark | collected 2008/2010 | reverse complement strand
TTGCCCGTCCAATAGCCATGACCCTGCGCGTGCAAGCACGCTCCGGTTCATGGCTGCTGTCCAGGACTTTCATAGTAAAAATTTATGAGATCTGTAAGCAGGAAGAATTTGAAAAAGTGGTTGTTGGAATGGAGCCAACAGGGCATTATTGAAAGACATTTGCTAACCTTCTTCTAAAGCATACGAAGAAGCTAGATGATAACATCTAGGCAAAATCAGATAAGAAGGATGCCTTGGCGATTGTAGGTCTTAGAAAGGCCGGTAGATATTTTGAAACTTATCCTCCGCATGATGTATACGCAGAACTCCAGGGAGTGACAATGACCAGAGACAGTATAAATAGGCGAAAAAATCAGTCATGGATACGATGAATGCAGTGTTGGATGAATATTTTCTGGAGTTTAAGATATTCGAGCGTCCGTTTAGGGGAAAGGCAACTATGCACTTGTCAAAGGTATATCCGAATCTGAAGTATATTTGGGCTAGATGAAAAGAGCGTATTACAGAGATAAAAAAGGATACATAAAAGACAGTGGGCAGAAAGAAAGCTATAGAGTTAAGCAGGAGATAACCTGATAGAAGACCGCTCTAGGACAAAATAGAGTGACACCCGTATATCAAAGAGAAGCTGAAAGAACTTGTGGTGCGTATTATATCAGATTGCGGTAACAATGATAGCTACCAGTAAAGAAACTAAAGTCAAGAGTGTAAAACGGCAGATTCTGGTTACCGGAAAAAGCGCAATTGCAACAAATTAAGTTCTCTAAATGCACACTATTAGTGTATGAAAACTGCAGAATCACATCAGCGATAGCACATGATTTCTTAAGCGCTTGTTTGTATAAATTCATAAAGACGCAGACGGTGCAAGGATGGCTACGACAATCTGCCGCTCTACACAAGAGAAAAGAACTTATTAAAGAAGATGCAGGCGCTTGTATTCATCAGTAAAAAGAAACTCACATTAATTTTCAAGCTTGGGAAAAAGAAAGCATTTTACAATCTGAAGCTTGCCTTCAGGCTATCATCCTGAGTTGACACTTCGTAAAACAGTTGAAAATCTTGGAATCAGTGAATCAGCACTCAAGAACTGGATGAAAACAATGAAAGAAAATGAAGGGGCTGTTCCTATCCGCAGTTCCGGTAATTATGCCAGCGACGAGGCAAAAGAAATTGCCAGATTACAACATGAATTACGAGACACAAAGGATGTTCTTGAAGTATAAAAAAAAGCAATCAGTATCCTGGGAAAATGACAAAAGCCTTCTACACAGTTACATCAGAGTATGTGGAAGAAATCAATGCCCTGCCTGTGAAACGTCAGGTTTCTGTCAGCGGGATACTGAAAAATTAGGTGTTTCACGATCCGACTACCAAAAGAAAAAATCCGGAAGATCTATAATGCTTCCCATCAGAACTTAAAAAATATATTTGATGAAGACATGTGTTCAAACTGGGTATTCAATGAAATCTTCGGTATAGTCTTTTCTTCGGCATAGTCCGAACTATACCGAATTCGGTATAACTTTGACAGAGGTTGTCAGTATGTATCTGGGACATTCAGAAGTGCCACTGCAGGAATGTTCCATGGCTATTCCAAGAAACCCTCTCCTTGGATAATGTCTGCATAGAATGCTTTCACACATTTCTAAAAAAGGAATGGATTAATCGTTTTAAAATATAGAACTATGTGAAAATTGATTACATTTAATTTGTACTTTTTCTTGACATAGGACTAAAGAGAGAAGTAATTACTGATGGATCAATACCCGTTATGGGTATTGATATAAATATTTGTCAATATATCGGGAGATATATTGGCAAATTTCAAATTATGAGATAGGAGGGATAAGGGATGGTATTAGAGAATGAGTATATTTCATATACTTACCGTATTAAAATTCGATTTAGAGATATGGATTCTTATGGAATTGTACATCATAGCAACTATTTTAGTTACTTTGAAGAAGCAAGATGTCATTTTGCAGCTGATTTTCTTGATATTCCATATGATATGATTGATGGTCAGAAAGCAAAATTTCCCGTAATTGAGGCCTATTGTAAGTACATCAATTCAGTAAACTATAAACAGGATGAGTTGCTTGTGAAAGTTTTATTTACAATTATTGCTTCCTGTAAGCTGGAATTTTTATATACCCTAGAAGACGATTGCGGGAATGTTTATGTGAAAGGGAAAACCATACATGCGTTTATGGATGAGAAGGACAAGCTGTGTTTGAAAATTCCAGAGTGGTTCGAAGATAAGATAGCATTTGTTAAAGAACAAATGGAGTTAAATAAAAATTAGGAAAGGAACAAATATATTAAATCTTAATTGATTTAATAAAGGAGAAGATATGGCTGAGTTAGCAATTGTAGGTATAGGAGTTATTAGTAATCTCGGTAACGATGTAGATAGCATCTGGCATCAGTTATGCTCTAGTGAGCCAATTATGGTGACAGATGAAGCAATAAAATATGAATCAGTTATGACAGTAGCACAAAGAAGACGAGCAAACAGATATTCTGATATGACGATATACACAGCAAAGAATGCTTTTGCTGATAGTAAGCTAGATAAAAGTGGAATTGATGAGTATCGAATTGGAACCATATTTACAACAGGCTATGGTCCATTGGTATCAAATCTGAAGTTTGCTGAGTCAGTAGCAAGTGGAGATCCTGACGCATGTAGTCCAACTGTTTTCTCTAATACGGTATCTAATACCTGTGTTGGGTATGTTTGTATGAACTTAGGCTGTAAAGGCGTTAGTACGGTAATCATGGGTAGTAATAATATTGGATACTCTCAAATGTTGATTGAGAAAGGTGATGCAGATTACATATTGACTGGTTCCGTGGAGGAATATTGTGAAGAACTTTATGATGCATTTAAAACCGCTAGCATTAGTAAGAATATTAACGTAAAAGAAGGGACTGTTACATTCTTGGTAAAAGATAGCAGCAATAAAGATGGTAGTAAGGAATACTGTAGACTGGTAAGTTCTATGGAATTAAATATTGGAGATCATCCGTTAATGGGACAAATCGGAAGAAATGATATCTATAGCAGTCTAGTATCAAGTTTAAAGAAGATTAAAGCAGAGTATAACATTGATACGGTATTTACTTCAAATAATGGGTCATATTTCGATTCCATTGAATCCTATATATTTAATGAAACATTTGGCGATCAAGTTACTTACGTAAATAATGTAAAGGCTATGATGGGAGAAACACTTGGAAGTGCATACAATATGAATGTATTAGTTGGGGCACTTTGTCTCAAGTATGGAAAATTACCTTACAAGTTAGATAATAGGGAAAGAGAGCTTCATACGATTCTTGTGACAGGGTATGATGTTTCAGGAAATTATATTATGGGTGTTTATCAAAAATAAGGAGATTGCCAATGAATAGACTAGAAAATAAGAAAGTAATAATCACAGGTGGTTGTCATGGAATAGGAAAAGCAATTGTTGAAAAATGTTTGCAAGAAGGTGGAGTTGTTGCTACTACCTACAACAGTTCTGCAAATCAGGCACAAGAGCTAAAGAAAGAGTTAAAAGAATATGCTGATCGATTATTCGTATATCAGATGGATGTAAGAAATCCAGAACAGGTAGATTTAATTATGGAGCATATGATGGAGCAACTATCTGGAATCGATGTATTGGTTAATAATGCTGGTATTACTAAGGATTCTTTATTTTTTATGATGAAGAATGAAGACTGGGATGATGTTATTAAGACAAACCTATATGGAACGTTTTATACTACCAAAAGTGCTGTAATCAATATGGTACGAAAAAAGAAAGGCAGTATTGTTAATATTTCATCTGTAAGTGGTGTTATTGGTGTTGCTGGACAAAGCAATTATTGTGCATCAAAATTTGGAATTATAGGATTAACAAAATCACTTGCAAAAGAGCTTGCTTATAAAAATATTCGAATAAATGCTGTGGCTCCTGGCTATATTGAGACAGATATGGTAGCCAAGTTAGGAGATCAAGTAAATGATCTTGTTAAGAAAAAAGGTACACTTGGGCGCCTTGGGACACCGGAAGAAATTGCGGATACAGTAGTTTTTTTAGCGTGTGATGAAGCAAGCTATATTACAGGACAGGTATTAGTAGCTGATGGAGGCATTATATAAGGGAATGGAAAAATCAATAGTAGTAGTTGGTGGTGCTGGTGGTATTGGAAGATGCATTGTTGAACAGTTAAGACAAGAATATAAAATTTATGTGCTTGATATTAAGGATATAACAACGAGTATAGAACAATGTGATACGATTATTCCAATTGTTGGAGATATATTAGAAGAATCTACGTTAGACCTTGTTGAAGAGATCTTATCAAAAGAAGAATCTTTTATGGGAATTATTTTTAGTGCAGGAATTATGGTTCCAGGAACGGTGATGGATACAGAGGATGATATCTGGCAGAAGGTTTTGGATACAAATTTAACGTCGGTTTATAAACTGAGCAAACGTTTGCTACCATATCTAATGCAGCATAAAAAGAGTTACATCATTGCAATTGCTTCGAATATGGCGATCGTTGGATCATACGGATTAACGGCCTATAGTGTATCAAAAGCTGCACTAGTTGAATTAGTGAAATGTATGTCTTTGGATTTTGGAACTAAGGGAGTTATGGTAAATAGTATTAGCCCTGGATTTATTGATACAGATATGTTGGCAAGCGCAAAGAAAGTCTTCAATATAAATAGAAATTGGATGTATACCACAGGAGGATTACCGAAACAAACTGTAGATAAGGAAGATGTTGCAAAGGCAGTAGAGTTTTTATTGACCACGCATAGTATGAATGGTGCTAACATCGTTCTTGATGCAGGATATGTAGTTAGATAATAGAGGATGGTAACGTATGAAATATGATGTAATTATAGTTGGAAGTGGAATGACTGGACTAGTAACTGGTGCAGTCTTAGCAATCAATGGAATGAAGGTTGCCATAGTTGAAAAAAACAGTATTGTTGGTGGTTTGGCACAAATGATAAATTGGAAAGGACAGCCAGTCTATGCCGGAGCTCACCACATTGGTGGTGTCAATAGAGATGGAATATGGGGAGAATTAATGAAAGAGCTCAACATGGAAAGCTCCGATTATTTTGTTGAGGCTCCCTTCGTGGGGTGTTATTTGAATCACATATTATATAAGGTTCCGACTAAGCTTGAGGAACTTGAACAATTTATATTAGAAAAGTTTCCAAATGAAGTAAATACGAAATTCTTTATTAGTGAACTTAAGATGTATCGAGATAGTTTTATAGAAAATGATGTGGATGGCATGCTAGATATGTTTCGTAAAAATATTCATAAAACCTACGAAGAATTTCTAGAACAGTATTTTACTGATGAAACATTAATGAAATTATTAACAGTCTATGGACCTGGATATGCGGGGGTTGGTGTAAAAGGAAATGCTTTTACAAACCTGTCATTAGTCATTTCCTATTGCATAGGTTCCTATTATATGAAAGGTGGAAACCAGAGATTTATTCAAAAACTAGTAGATACCATAACAGAGCACAATGGGGTTATTCATTATAATATGGAATGCAGTCAACTACTTGATAAAGACCATCAGCTCCAAGGTATAGTTTGTGAGTCTATCAAAGAGAAAAAACAGGTTACATTTGAGGCTGATCACGTCATATTAACAGTAAAACCTGACCAGTTGATTAAGAATCAGATTAATGATAAGAGAATGTTTTCTAAATTAAGTAAGATGAAGCCAGGACCAACTGCCATAAGACTATTTCTTCAACTTAAAGATGATGTGGATATGGATCAATATCCGCAAGATATTATTTACTTTGGTGATTACACCAAGGAAGAGTTGGAGAATAATATCCTAATTCGTGGTGATACAAAACAACTTCCAACATGTATGATGTGCATGCTTAATAAGATTGAAGGGTTTCCAAAAGACAAGAAGATTGTAATGTTTACATTTATAAAAAAAGATGTAGAAGAGGAAGAGTTTTCTAAGGAAAAATTACTGGATTGTATTCAACAGCAATTTCCAGAGGTTTCGCAAAACATCATAAATAGCTATTTGGTTAAATCAAATATGTTTCAAAGAGTTACCAATACAGGGTGTGGCTCAGTATTTGGCTGGGAACGTAATGAATATGCCATGATGAATAGTAATTCATTCTCCCCAACTATTCGGGAATTGAAGGGACTATATATTGCTGGCAACTGGTCAGCAAACTTTGGAATATATGGTTGCGTTAGAACCGCAATGAACGTTAGTAAGCTTTGCTTATCTAGTAGTATATCCGTCAGTAATTAACTCGACTTTTTGACAGACAGTGTATCAGCTACAACTTTTCACTTGGGTCAATCTCATCAAGCCGATATTTCCAGTGATATATAACAGGATCCTTAGTTAGAAGTATTTATATATACGCTACACAAATTCATCCTTAGTTTTTTTTTACACGGATATCTTTAAGCATCTGACAGGTAAGTTTACTAAAGAATCCTTTGCGAGGTATTTTCTGGTCTCCTCAGAGGAATGTACTTTAAGGTTATCCAGCACCAGATGGCTCTTATCCGTTTTTGGATATTTATCATCAAGCTTTTAAGGAATTTCAATGTACTCCTTGCTGCTGTGCTTATCTCTTACGAGAGGAATTGCTTCTTCTGCAAACTTGTTGATATGTTTTGTAGGAAGCGCACGTGTCCATACTTCTGCTGAATAGCCAAGATCAACGGGCTTCTGGCAGGCAATATTAATAAACCATGTCTTTTCGTCATCGGTTATTTCCGCATTCCGGTCACGACCGGGAGCATCAAACAGGGCGTTATCGACTCCACCCTCTTTGAATTTCTTTGAGCACAACATAACGCTGCATCTATTGCTGCTCACTTTATCAGCAATGGCATTAATAGAAACACCATCGGAACGTAATAATAATATTCTTGCTCTGCATACGATCTGTACCTGAAGTGTTATGGCACACGTTTGCAGTTCGAGATATGAATGTTGTTCCTCAGTTAGTGTTATTACGCTTGCTTTTTTGCCTATGAGTATGATCTCCCTATATGTTATATGAAGATTATGTCATAGAGTAAATAAATAGTCGAGTTAATTAAAATTTTTATACTAGTTTTAATAAGTAATTAAATGAGTATTTGGGAGGATTATATGAATTATAAGAAAGAAGTTATTAGTATGTTAGCTGATCTTTTAGGAGTTGAAGAAGATATAATTACCCTTGATTCTAAATTAGTAGACGACTTAGGTGCAGAATCCATTGATTTTATTGATATCTGCTATCAATTTGAGAAAGCTTTCCATTTGCCAAAGGTTATGCTTTCGGATATTTATATCGATGGATATTCCAAGTTGCAATATAGTGATGGAACTATTGCTTTATTAAACGACAACTATGAATATCTTCGAAGAGATATGATTCAGAGAATGAAAAAAGAGCAGAGTCTTGATGCCATGAAAACAGTAAGATGCTTGGTTGAATTTATTAATTGGAGAATGAAACATGCCAACTAATAATGAAGTGGTAGTGACTGGAATAGGTTTAACGTCACCATTAGGAAATCAAAAGGACGAAGTTTGGAAAGCAATTATTAGTGGGAAAAATGGAATAACAGAGATACCAGAGAAATACAAATATTTATCTAAGCTTGGTCTTAGGATTGCTGGAGTTGCCAAAACACCTAATTTTAATGAGTTGTCAATTCCAACAAAACAAGAGGTTAATAAAATTGTGCGTATGGATAAACAAGCGCAGATGGGGATTTATGCTGCCTTGTCAGCTGTAGGAGATGCTGGATTAGACGAGAAGTTATTACAGGATATGGGTATTATCGTTGGTTGTGGAATCAATGAATCGGATAAGTACACCTCACTACCACTTGCAGATCGTAAACCAACCTGGTTTTTTGAAACATATCCCAATCGGCTTATGGGCTATCTCTTTCAATTATTGAAAACAACAGGATATGGAACGACGATTGTAAATGCATGCTGTGGAGGAATGCAAGCAATTGGTGAAGGGTATCGAAAAATCAAGCATGGTGAGCTAAACACCTGCTTGGTTGGAGGATGCGATGATAAGTTGAATGAAACATGTATTTCTGGTTTTTCTCGTCTAAACATGCTTTCTAAGTCGGATGATGCCACGAGTGCAATGCGTCCATTTGATAAAGACAGAGATGGCTTTGTCTGTGGACAAGGAGCTTGTATGTTAGTATTGGAGAATTACGAAAATGCAGTAAGACGAGGTGCAAAGATTTACGGAAAAGTAATAGGCTATGGAACCGTAACCTGTGCAACGAGTATTGCAGATGCTTCCTATGAGGGAAAATTATTAGCCATGAAAGCAGCGCTAGCAGACGCACACTTAAATTATAAGCAGATTGAATATATTAATGCACATGGGACGTCAACCATATCAAATGACCAAGAAGAAAGTAAAGCAATCAAAAATGTTTTTAAGGAGAAAGCCATAGAGATTCCAATTAGTAGCACAAAATCATTCTTAGGGCATACGTTTGCTGCTTGTGGTGCCTTGCAAAGTTATATTTGTTTGCAAAGTTTACGAACAAATCTGATTCATAAAAATCGAAATTTTCGTCAGTCAGATGAAAGTCAGCCATTGAATTATTTAAAAGAAAATCTTGAGTGTAAAGATATGGAATATTGTATTAGTAATACAAGTGCCATTGGTGGCACCAATGCAACGTTAGTGTTTCAAAAATGCGATGGAATAAGGTGAGGATTATGACGAGGGTACTAATAAGTGGGATTGGAATGATAAGTAATCTAGGACAATCCTTAGAAATTCATAGAGACTGTTTGAAATCTTTAAACCCCCCCCTACAAAATCACGATATGCTTTGTTATGAAAACTTGATTCATCATGTAGAGGTTGAGAATGCAAGAGATTATATCAAAAATAAAAAGGCCATGCGATTTTATGGACAAGATACAGTTTTTGGCTGCGTAGCAACTAAATTAGCCATTGAAGATGCTGGTTTTTCAGAGGAGGATATGAAGCTTTATTCCAATGATACGGGATTGATTCTTGGAAGCACCTACGCAGCAATGCCGCTTGAAATATGTCATTTAATTAAGGAAAACAACTACATCACGAATGAAAATAGAATCGATTATTCCCTGTTAGGGGAGGAGGGAATTCGTAAGTTACCACCACTTTGGATGTTGGGAAAACTTCCTAATACAACTGCGGGACAGATATCCATTGAAAATGGTATCAAGGGAGTAAACTTTAGTATAGTAAACGGCATGAATAGTGGAATTGTTTCAATTGGTGAGGCCTTCTTAGCACTTAGACAAGAACGAGCAAAGAGAATTTTCTGTGGTGGTACGGAAGTGGAGTTACAGCCAGAACATATGGCAGAAGCTAGGAGGTTAGGAATACCTGTTACGAATCCAGGTGATAGTATTTTGTTTGGTACTAACAGTCAGGGGTATGTATTCTCAGAAGGTGCTTGTATATTTGCATTGACCAATGAGAGCAGTAATAAAAATCAGGAATATGGTGAAATTCTAGGATACTGGAATAGCTATATTCCTGATTGGAAAGAACTTGATAAACAGGAGCTTGTGCCATATTATATGAATTCCATGGAACAGGTGATGAGTATGTCAGGAGTAAAACCAGAGGATGTTGATTTTATACAAGCAAGTGCAGGTGGATATAGTACGCTTGATCTTGCAGAGGCGAGGGCAATCTATAATATATTCCCTAAATCACCATATATAACAGCAGTTCAATCTTATATAGGATATACACGTAATGCGTCAGGTGCTTTCTCAACAGCTGTAGCATGTTTAGAACTTAAAGAAGGTTGTATCTATCCATTAAGAGAAGGTAATTCGTTGTATATGGAAAATAAACTAAACTATGTTAAGGAACACCAAGTTCATTCAAATCCAAAAGTATGTATTGTGAATTCCTTTACTTATCTAGGAGAGGTTTGTTCTTTATTAATAAGAAAGAGTTGAATATATGAAAAGAGTTGTTGTAACGGGAATGGGTTCTGTATCTCCATATGGTTTTGGTGTGGAGTGTTTATGGAATTCACTTTTAGAGGGGAAAAATGCAATTAGTCACATTAAAAATCTAAAGTTAAAAGGTGATATTATCTCAATTGGTACTTGCCTTCCAGAATATAAGCGGAAATTTATATTGGAACAATACTCTTATGAGCCACAAAGAGATGAAGAAAAGTGCTTTTTTGAAGCTGTACGAGAAGCAATGACACAGGCAGATTTAAGATCTATGAAGGTAGAGGATACCTATCGTGTTCTTGTATCCATTGCTGATAGAAAGCCAAGCTTAATCCATTTTCTTGATAAAATGATTAGAGAGTATGGATCTAGAACAATTGAAGATAGCGATAACAATTATTATCAATATTTATGTAATCAGATAAATCCATGTATTATTGGTGATATGGAAGGAATTAATCATTACACTTCAAGGGCTTATGGTATTAGGGGACCACAGTTAAGCATAGCAACTGCTTGCGCTTCCGGAAATAATGCAATTGGAGAAAGCTTTCAAAAAATAAGATCAGGAATGATTGATGTTGCAATTACTGGAGGAGCTTATAGCTTGGATTTAAACAGTATGATTGGATTTAGTAGACTTGGAGCATTAACTACTAATCCAGATCCAGACCTCGCTTGTAGACCATTTGATAAACAGCGGAATGGATTTGTTATGGGGTCTGGTTGTGGAATATTAGTTTTAGAGGAATATGAACATGCAATCAACAGAGGAGCTACTATCTATGGTGAGATTGTAGGCTATGCGACGAATTCAGATGCATACCGAGCGACGGATTCAGATCCGCTTGCAACAGCTGCCAGTAAGGTGATAAAAGATGCTATATCAATGGCTGGAATCAAGAAAGAGGAAATTGGTTACATTAATGCACATGGTACCTCTACTGTTATGAATGATTATATGGAGACAGTGGCGATTAAAAATGTATTTGGAGATTATGCTTACAAGATTCCAATATCATCAACAAAATCTATGATTGGTCATTCAATTATGGCAGCAGCAGCCATAGAAGCAATTGTATGTATCAAGAGTCTAGAGATGAACATAATACACGGAACAAGGAATTATCATCAAAGAGATGAAGAACTAGATTTGGATTATGTACCAGAGAAACAAAGAAAGATGGAGGCAAAGTATGCCTTATCCAATAGTTTTGGATTTGGAGGTCAGAATTCTTCTGTAATTTTTGCAAGATGTGAGATTTAACTATTATAGATGTAGTTTATGTTTTATTGTAATTCTAAGGAGATGGAGACATTAAGATGGAGAATGAGATTAGGTACCCACATCTAAAGGATAGTGTAATAGACAAGGTTGTAAGTGGTAGTTCTATAGATTTACATATCCGGATAGATACCAATGTACATACTTATTTAAAAGAGCATATTTTCGACGGAGAATGCTTTGTACCTGCGACTATGATTATGGAATTACTAATGGAAGCAGCATTTTATTATCAAGAGACTATTTTACAAAGAGATGTAAGAGAGATTGTGCCAGACCGTTTGGAAGACCTGCAAATAAAACGCTCCCTAAGACTTAAAGTTGGAAGTTCATTAGAAATTCATATAAAAATAGATAGTATTAACACTAACCTAGATTCTCCAATGAATTTAATTATATATTCAAACCGATTCAATTCGAAGGGAGAAGTACTTGGGGTTAGGGAGAATGTAAGTGCAAGAGTGTATGTCAAAGCTAAAAAGGAAGAGGTGATTCCTTTTCATCTGCCATACTTTGAGCAAGTTGTTTATCAATTAGACTTTAACGATACGTATCAGACAATGTTTCCTTCATTAGGAGAACATTTTCAAACTTGTACAGGGAAGATAATATTAGATCATGGGAAAAAATATTTTATTGGTGAATATGTGTTGCATGATAAGGAAATGAGCTGTGTTATAAATCAACAAACAGAGTTTTTAACCTCTCCGTTAGGGAATGATGCGTGTCTTCAGCTAGCTGTACTTTTCTCAAGATCACTGAATCTAATTGGAAGATTACCGATTGGTGGGGAACTTATTGCGTTTCATCGTAAAGATAAAAGAGGAAAGGTTAAAGTATTCGTTGAATGCTTGGAGATAGACGATGATATGAAATGTAATATTACATCTTTTGATGAAGAAGGAATACTCGTTCGTATGAAAAATTTCGTAGTACGTAAGTCTCCATATCATAGCATTATGAAGAGGGAAGAACTTGATAAATGGTTGAGACAATATCAGATAAATGAAAGGAATTGAAAAGATGCAAACTGTGTATCTTGTAGTTGGCAGCACTTGTGAAGCAGAGAGATTTGGAGAGCAAAGCTCTTTGATAGATATCGAATCAAAGAAGGAAAATGTTCTATTACTAATAGATGATCGATTGGTAAAGGTAACAGATTGCACGATGGGGCCAAACATAAAGTCTATCGAGATATCACGAGAGGATGAGATTGAAAGAGTATTTCATTTATTAGGTGATATTAAAAATCTAGTTATTATTCCAACTATTTCAAACAAAGAACTAAACAGTATTCAGCCAATGAAAGAACTTATAGATGGATTGTTTCTTATTACCAAGGCATTTTATCGAGAAGTACTCCATAAGAAAGGTTTACGAATTTGGTTTCTGACCGCTAGAGAAGATGATGTGGTTAACGAGCTAGCAAAAGAACGGATCGCGTGTATCAATGAAGGCATTGTTGCCATATCAAGAGTGTTAGGAAATGAACTTGCCAAAAGAAAAATAATTGTAAACACCATCGTTTGTACTAAGCAATTTGAATGGGATAAGTTAGACAAGTTCTTACTGAATTCTAAGGAAAGTCAACTACTTATGAATCTTGAATCAATAAAATTATAAAAGGTGAATTGTATGAAGAAACGATATGCTTTCGTGACGGGAGCAAGTGGAGGAATTGGACAAGCTCTTTGTAAAATGCTAGCCAGAAATCAATATTATATTTACTTAAATGGAAGAAATGAGGAAAAGCTGGAATCATTACAAAAGGATTTAAGAGAATTAGGTGCAGATGCCGAAGTCTTAGCTTTTGATATTAGAGATGAGAAACAATTAAAAGAGCAGATAACTAAAATAGACACAATTGATGTATTAATCAACAATTCGGGAATATTACGAGATAATCTGATTTATAGCATTCTTTATAAGGATTGGGAAGATGTGATGAATACAAACTTTTACGCTGTGGATAATTTATATGAATGTATCAAAGATAAGATGAAGAGAGATAGTATTGTCATTAATATATGTAGCATTTCTGGAGTAAGGCCACGAAAGGGACAGTTGGCATATGCGGTTTCTAAGAGGATGCTGATACAGTGGACAAGTAGCAAAGCATTACATCAAAAGGATAGGAAGTTTTATGCGATATCACCGGGACCTATTAATACCAGTCTAATTGAGCATACAAAATGGTATGAAGATAAAGATTCACTAAAAAAGCTACCTCTAGGAAGGTACGGTCAACCAGATGAGTTAGCAGATTTCATTGAACATATACTAACTTATCCTGAGTTATACATTAGTGGTAGCAATTTTGTATTAGATGGAGGTTTACTTAAGAGTCAATAACTAGGGGGGGGAAAAGAAGTGAATTATAGGTTAAAGAAAATAAAAACACCACGTATTACCATTGCTTACTATGTTGGTGGAAAACAAGATTCTAATACTTGTTTGTTATTGCTTAATGGATATGCAGGCCCAGGAGCAAACTCGTGGATTAATCAGTACCGTGATTCCTATCTAAAAGAAAATTATAAGATTCTTAATATGGATTATCCAGGTAGTGGTAATTCAGAAATACATACTAAGGACACTCTTCATATTGAAGATATCCTCGCGTGCATTTCCACTATATTAGAAAATGAAAATTGCACCGAGTGCCATATAGTTGGTTTATCCTTTGGTTGTATGGTTGCCTTAAAATATGCTGCATACCAAAAGGAAAAGGTAAACAGTTTAACATTATTTAGTCCATCATATGGGGTTTCAATTGGTTATAAAAGAGCTTTATACTTTTCTCTGCAAATGATTAAAAGAGGAGTACCACTTCAAGAGATTTTTACAATGCTAAATCCATGGGCTTACACAGAAGAAGAGTTTCTTAAGGTGATGGATATAGAAAATGACCTTAACAATACCTTTATTCACTATAATACGAATGAATCTTTGATCTATCTGATTGAAATCATGATGAATAATACAATAGAAGGGGATATACCAAGTATAGATGTTCCTGTAAAACTTGTAGCAGCAAGACAAGATAAAATTGCATTAGTTGAAAAACAGATAGAATTGAATAAGAAGCTGCCAAACAGTACATTAACCATTTTAGAAGAGGGCGGACATGTGATTGGCTTGTCTGATTCTACATTACTGAATCGAATCATTCATTCTCATCTATCAGAGGTGAAAGCAAATCAAAAGGGGTGATAGCATGTTATATAATGAAGAAGCAAAACTGGACATCTATAATAAAATGAGTTATGTAGATTATTTTAATGTAAAAGCTAGGGGATATACAAGGGAATTGCAAAATCTAAAGAATTGTGATGAATTTTGTACACTAACGCCAACTGAAAGTAGTAAATTAAAAAACCGATTGTTAGAACAAAGTAACAAGTTCCCTGATAAGAAAAATGTTTTATATGTACATATTCCGTTTTGCGTAACACATTGTGAATTCTGTCCATACTATGTTTCTGCATATAGCAGAAATAAAGTTGAAGAATATCTTGATGCTTTTGAACAGGAGATCTTGCATTTAAAAGATCTACCTTATGTACAGTCAACTACCTTTGATTGTTTGTATTTTGGTGGTGGAACTCCTTCCATCTTATCAGTGAGTGAGATAAAAAGAGTAGTAAGCTTAATGTTTCAGTATTTTCGTTTTAAAGAAGACGGGGAATTTACCTATGAATCAAATGCAGCAACGCTAACACAAGAAAAAATCCTTGCCTTAAAGGAATGTGGAATTAATAGAATCAGTCTTGGAATTCAAACATTTAATGATCGATTACTTAAAGAAATGAATTGTGCTCATAATAGTGAAAAAGCGAAAGAGGTAATTAATATTGCTTTAGAGAATGGAATGGTAGTGAATATTGATTTAATCTTCGGCTTAATTCATCAGAGTCAAGAAGAGATTATTGCAGATATCAATGAATTAAAAGAGTTTAATCAATTAGATCAAGTAACGTATTTCCCATTAAGAATTATGGCTAATACAAGTTTAGAGAAATTGCTCTATCAGGAAGAAGCAATGGATATTAAAGAACATTTCAACCACTTACTTGACTTAGATCAGATTGTGGAAAAAACATTACATAAAAATGGATATGTACGTGAGTTAGACCCTATTTTCTACCATAGTACAAAATCTTATGAACATAAATACTTATCAACTGGAACCAGAGTATTGGGTCTTGGAGCTGGGGCAGGTAGCTTAATAGATTATGGAGAATTTAGTAATCATGACAGCGTAGATGAGTATATTAAGTCTATTAAGAATAATGAACATGGAGTAAAAGCGGGGGCTCCTATTACATCGGAGCAAGCATATGAAAGATATATACTATTTTGTATTATTTACTTAAATCGTTCCATCGGTAATATGAAAGAGATTATAACAAATCAGTTTGTTGACTATTTTAATACCTCAATAGATAATCGATATGAAAAAGTTGTACAAGATATGATACAAAAGAAATTTGCTGTAGTTGATGAAGATGGCAAAATCAAATTTACGAATCGGATGTGGCATGTTTTGGGACAGGTAAAAATAGGTATGCCAAGTATCATTTAAAGGAGATGTTTTTATGGAACCAGTAGCTATCATTGGGTATGGGTGTGTTTATCCAAATCAAATTAATACAACCCAAAAGTTTTGGAAGATGGTATTGAATGGAGATATTTGTGTTAAGGAAATTCCAGACGATCGTTGGGATTGGAGATTGTACTATTCAGCAGATCGAAGCAAGGTAGATAAGACCTATAGTAAATATGCTGCTTGTATCGAAAATTACCAGTTAAGTCCTGCTTACAAGGAATTGTTAGCAGAAGATAAGCTTACCTTCAACAGGACACAGACCATGATTTACGATACTATATGTCAGGCGCTTGAAAAGACTCAATATGATGGTAAGTCCATTGGTAAAACGGTAACTTCATTTTTCCTTGGGAATATGCTTGGTGATGATGCCTTTGCAAACTATTCATTATGGCTAAGAGGTAAAGAAGTTCTAGATTCTATTGATAATGCAAGTGATAGACTTGAACTTAACAAAGAAAAGGTTGATAAGATGAAGACAGATGTGATGAGTGAGATAGAAAAAAAATTTCCTCCACTTGATGCATCACAGCCAGAGAAGTATATTGGATCTTATCTTGCACTTGCAATAAAAGAAGCTTTTGAACTAAAAGGAATTTCTACTATTATTGATGGAGCATGCTCCTCTAGTATCTTGGCACTTGACGAAGCAATTAAATCCTTACATAGCAAAGAGGAGGATATGTGTATTGTTTCTGGAGCACTAGGAAGCGTGAATGTTATTGGCTCTGTCGGATTTTCAAAAATCGGTGGTTTAGCAGAACAGTATGGACACCCGTTGGATGAGAATACAACTGGACTTAATCTATCAGAAGGTGTTGGAACTATTATTATTAAACGTTTAAAGGATGCAAAACGTGATAATGATAAGATTTATGGCGTGATTACAGGAATTGGTTCTTCTAATAATGGTGCAGGAAAATCCATCTATTCATCTAGTGTGAACGGACAGTATGACGCTATGAAGAAGGCATTAGGCAGTGCAGGAATAGCATCAAGTGAATTAGATTATATAGAAACCCATGCTACAGGAACTCCAGCTGGAGATGTTGTTGAGCTACAATCTATACATAAATTGTTTGAGGAGAATCAACAAACACAAAAAACTGTTGCCATAGGTAATTTAAAGAGACAGATAGGTCATAGTTTTTCAGCAGCAGGAATGGCAAATGTAATCAAGGTGTTAGAAAGCTTTTCGCATAATATCATGCCACCTACTTGGGGATTTAAGGCATTACCAAAAGATTGTACCCTAGATGATACTCCATTATATTTGAATCTAGAACAAAAGGAATGGATTAAGGAGTCAAATCTACCTAAAAGGACATTAATTAATGCCTTTGGATTTGGAGGAGTTAATTCCTCTGCAATTCTAGAAGAATATTTACCTGAATTCGATTATAAGGATGACAAAGATGCCATTGATTATTCTAAGCTTGATGTTTCAATTGTGGCAATGGGTGTGATTGACGGAAAATTCACAGGAAAAGAACATTGGAATCAGGAACGATATAACGAGGTAAGTGGTAGTAAGCATTATCCAGACAATCGATGGAATGAAAGAATTGCAAAACTATATGATAACTATTTAGAAGAAGGTTGGTTTATTCCTACAATCAATTTTCCTTGCTTAAAGTTTAGAACACCACCAAAGATTATATCTCAACTAGATCGATCACAAACTATTGCATTATTAGCAGCAGATGAAGCAATCAAAGAATATGGCGAGAAAACACTTCGTGGCAGTAATACCTCAGTATATGTAGCTAAGTTTATGGGAACTGAAAAATGCTGTGATGTTAATATTCGTGTACGTGTTCAGGAGTATATTAAGTGTCTAAAGGAAACAACTTATTTTAATGAACTTGATTCAGAAAGTCAGAATACAATTATTGACCAAATCAGGCAGGATTTGAGTGAATATGTACCACAAGTGGAAGAAGATTGTTTACCAGGATACATGGATAACATTGTTTCTGGTAGAATCTCTAATTTCTTTGATTTAAGAGGAAGTAGCATGGTCATTGATTCTGGAAGTGATTCTTTTTCTCTTGCGCTTAGACACGGAATTGATGATTTGATTCTTGGTAAGAGTGAACATGTATTGGTAGGTGGCATGAGTACGAATATGGCACCAGAACAGTTAAGCTTATATTCAGCATATATGGAGAAGAGATTGCCGGAGAATGAAAGACAGGCATACATCCCATGTGAGGGGGCAATCTTTTACGTACTAAAGAAGACAGAAGATGTTACGCCAGAGGAACATGTCTATGCAAGAATTATTTCTGTCCAAGATGAAGAGTTTGAAGTTATTAAAGCATATGGTAATGAAAACTTGGAACACATGAATTATAAAATTAGCAACAAAGAGCCTTATTATTTTGGAGCAGACATGGGATTTCGACTACTAGATGGTATGAAGCATTTAGAAAAATTAAAAGAACAAATGCTTCCTACAAGCGTTTGGATAAAAGATACACCTATTGTTGGTGGGGAGTTTAAAGTTCGCTTGGTAGATAAGGATTACGATTTGACGAAAGAAATAGAAGAAGCAAAAGAAGAAGATAATCTCATGGATGAGGAAGGCATTGTTAATATTGAACCATATCATATCTTAGCAATAACTGCAGATTCTTCAGAAGAATTGTTAGAAAGATGCAAGGAAATCAATAAGACAAATTATAGAACAATTAAGAGAACTCCTAAGGAGTGGAAAGAATACAGAATTAGTATCGTCTATCAAGAGTGGAATGATTTAGAGAAAAAATTACGCTTGGTTTTAAATAATAAATAATTTGAAAGAGGCGAAAAGTATGAATTCACAACAACAAAGACTATGGGAAAAACAAGGAATTAATTATTGTGAGGGTAAGAGAAATACGAATAGAAAAAAAGTAGTTATGTTCCCTGGCCACGGCTCTCAATATCCAGATATGATGTTTGAATTATATAAAAAGTATCAACTTGTAAGAAAAATTTATGATAAGGCAGATGAATTATTGCAACGTTTAACCAATGAGAAGTTAACAAATTGTATTTTTAGAGAGTTTAGTAGTGCCGCTTACGTTGAGGAAAAGATTAATGAAGCAGTCATAATGCAAACTTCAATCTATACTGCCAACTATGCAATGTATCAATTAATATCAGCCATGGGAATACAGCCAGACTATATGATTGGACATAGCTTGGGTGAATTTTCATCTCTTGCTTGTTCCGGTGTATTTTCCTTTGAAGATGGATTTGAAATTGTATATCATAGAGCACGTGTTTTAGAGGAGATGCCAGTAGAAGAACGTGGTGCTATGATTAGCGTGAAGTTAGATAGAAAAAGTGATAGATTTTTAGTATTTATGGAGAAGTTAAAGGAAAAACAGATTGATGCAGAGACTAGTATTTACAATTCCGATAAACAGACAATTCTATCTACTAACAAAGGTGATGTAGAAAGAGTTCTAGAACTTTGTAAAGAAGATAATATAACTAGTGTTTTACTAAAAACCTCTCATGGCTTTCACTCCAAACGGTTAAGTAAAGCTGCGGATCAGTTCTATGAAGTATTAAGAAAATATCATTATCATGTTCCGGATAAAAAGGTATTTTCAACAATAAGTGAAAGACTATATTCTTTTGATGAGAAAGAGTACGACACAGAATCTATGGCAGCGTATTTAAAAAAACAATTTGTTCAGCCATTTAATTTTAATGAGGATATCAAAAAATTGCACTTTGATTATGGTGTAGAAGACTTCATTGAAGCGGGAACTGATAGTATATTAGCTAATTTAGTTGCTGTCATACTTAAAGATGAACCAGTCACTGTATTTACAACCAATCGTAAAAATTCAAATGATGTATATGAGTTCGCTAAATTTGTTTCAAAAGTGGAACTATATAATGTTGGATTGGAAACAATCGGAGAGGAAGGTATGGATACTATAGAAAATATGGAAAGTAATAATAATCAAATTAAAATTGAAATGTCCATAGAAGAAATCAAAGGGATGATTCTAGATATTATCGTTGAAAAAACAGGATATCCTGCTGAGCTATTAGAAGATGATATGGATTTTGAAGCAGATCTTGGAATTGATTCAGTAAAACAAGCAGATATTATCACAGTTTTCTTTGAGAGACTTAAGATTGATCCTAAAAATATGCAGGATGAAAACATGAAATTTAATACAATTCATGATATTTGTGATTCTATTGAACGTTATATCCATACTGATTCCAAAGAAAATACTGAAAATCAGCAAGCAGATACCAAAGTACAAATACAGATAGAAGATATATATGAAACTGTGAAAAATATAATAGCTGAAAAGACAGGATATCCAGTTGAAATAATACTAAATGATATGGATTTTGAAGCGGACCTTGGTATCGACTCTGTAAAACAAGCAGACATTATAGCAGAAATCTTTCAACAGTATGCGATTGATCGGGAAAAGTACAAGAATGAGTTTAGTGATAAGACCTTTAATACAATTGAGGAGATTGCACAAAATCTATATAATCATATGACTATGGGTGCTGCAAATGAGGGAAAAGAAGACTTCAAGAATGAAGTTAAAGTAGAAAAAGAGGAATCCTTAAGTGAGCGTATTCAACATTACTCTAAAGAAAATCAACATGGCAGATTTATAAGTGTTTCAAGGAAAGTTGCACCAATCTTGAAGCAACAGTTACATTCCCTAGAAGATAAAAAAGTTATGGTGATTGAGGATTCTGTTGATGGAAGCTTTACCGAGGAATTAGTCAGACAACTTGAAGTAAAACATTGCACATGTGCCGTAATTGCTATGAGTCACCAAAACAGTTACAAGAATGGAATATCTATATTTAATATGGAGGATGAAACTCTAGTTGAGGCATTTAAAAAGGCACATCAAATGTTAGGACATATTGATGGTATTATCAATTTGCAGACATTATCTTTGGATGGAGATTTTATAAACCAATCCAATACGCAGTGGGAGCATAAGGTAAATAATGCGTTTAATACTATCTTTTATAGCGTGAAGGAAGCCTATGAGGAATTTGAAGAATCAGAAGATGCATTTTGTGTAACAGTTGGTAATGTTGGAGGTGTATTTGGAACCGAGCATACAACAAACCTTAATCCACTTCTAGCTGTACAATCAGGATTTCTTAAGGCATTAAAGAGAGAGTTACCAAATCTTTATTGTAAGGCATTAGATTTTAACGAGTTAACTCCAATTGATACAATAGCAGAGAGAATAATTCAAGAAATAGAAATTGAGGATAACCATATTGAGATTGGATATGTAGGAGACTTAAGAAAGACCATTGTAGTAATACCAAAACCAATCAATGAAAAGGATATGCAACAACCACATGAATATACAAGCGACGATGTTATTCTCTTTGGCGGTGGTGGCAGAGGAATTATGAATGAATTTGCCAAAGGCATCTTAGAATTATATGATGCTACAGTGATTTTGACAGGTAGAGACGAGCTACCAGATGGAACACAAAAGTATATTCATATGTCAGATGAAGAGTATGAAGCATACAAAACAGAATTTATGTTAGAGTATCGAAAAGAAAAACCAATATCAACGGTAATGGAGATACTTGGAGAATACGAAAGACTAAAACACAGAAGACAACTATATAAGAATATAAAAGAATTGCAACAAAAATACAACAAGGTATTTTATTATCAGTGCGATGTTTCTTCCTATGAACAGGTAATCAAACTGCATGAAACCATTCAAAAAGAAATTGGTGAAGTCACAGGAATTATAAGTGGAGCCGGGCTGCCTTCCATTGGAAAAGTATCAAAGAAAGATATTATAGTTGCAAGGAATGTAGTTCGAACAAAAGCAATGGGATTTTATAACTTATTCACTTTATTCAATAGCCCTTCTTTGAAATTCTTCCATAGTGTTGGATCTATTTCAGGAAGATTTGGCATGGATGGACAAGTAGATTATTGTGCTGGTTCGGATATTATTGTAAAAATGTCTGCGCTTGCTGCCATGCACACAAGTGCACGTGTCTTTACTATGGATTGGACTGCATGGAAGGAAGTAGGTATGGCAGTACATCCATCAGTTGAAAAGATACAAGAAGAAAGAGGGTTACATTACTTATCTGTGAAAGAAGGAGTACAAAAATTCTTAATGGAGTTAGCTTTCGGAGGAAAATCCCAAGAAGTCCTTATATTTGATTCCATAGGAAAAGATATGAGGAGTGAACCACAGACTGAATTCATTGATCCAGAGACACATACTCTAGTTAACTATGTGGATTCAAATCAAAGAATCTTAGATCAGTGCGAATATCCTTTTATAGATAAAATCAAAACTCTTGAACCAAAAATGATTGAAGTAGAGAAAAAATTTGAAGTAGGAAATGAGAGATATCTGCTAGAGCATAAGGTAAAAGGAAATTATGTCTTTGCAGGGGTATGCCATCTTGAATATTATTTAGAAATCATTAAGTTATATCATATGATTACAGGAACCAAGTTATATTACCCTTTGTACTTAGATGATATTGAGTTTAAAGAATTCATCAAGTATTTCGTAGAAAATCCACTCAGCATTCAAGGAAAGGTTGAGGTAGTTGAGGATAATGATCAAAAGATTACATACAATTGTCAGATTCATTCAGATTTTATTAACAAAAAAGGAATGGTCTTAATCAAAGATCGATTTCATTCAGAGGCAAAAATTTCAGTATCGAGAGGTAATTTACAGCTAAAGGAAAATTATGATATAATTGAAATATCAAAAAGGGGTGTACAACTTGATATTGATAAATTTTACCGAGATACAAACAATGCAATTGAATTTGGGGTCTTGTTTAAATATGTGGAGGAAGCAGTTTATATAGAGCCTAACCATTATACTGGAAGAGTTGTTGTGAATGAAGATAATTATTTGTTTAAGGATAAAAAGTACATCAACACAGTAATGTCACCAATTACAGTGGATTGTATTGGACGTATTGTCTTAATTGGTTTATATCATGAATATGGAATTTGTGCAGTACCTGTTAATATAAACAATGTGATAATCTATAGACCATTATTCAGTGGTGAATCTGTTTATGTAGAGGTCAAAGTAATTGAAAAAAATGATAAGTTTGTAAATTCTAGATTTATGGTAGTTAACCAGAAGGGGGAAGTTATTATGAAGATGGATGTAGGTTTAAAAACTATAGCCAATTATGAAAATCATAGCTTAATTGGGGAGTAGTAGAAGAAAAAATATATGTACATGGTCAGAAAGGATACAATATGGAGATTATAAGATTTGAAAATTTAAGCAAAAAGTACGGTGATCGAAAAGTTGTTGATAATCTTAATTTGGAGATACAACAAGGAGAACTGTTTGGACTGTTAGGGCCAAATGGTGCTGGAAAATCAACAACCATATTAATGTTATCTGGTTTAGTAAAACCAACACAAGGTAACATCTATGTAAAAGGGGAAAATATATTAAAGCATCCTGTTGTGGGTAAGAAAAGTATCGGATTGGTACCACAAGATATTGCACTATATCCAACATTATCTGCTCAAGATAACTTAAAATTTTGGGGAAGAATGTATGGGTTAAAAGGGCAAAAGCTTAAAGATTTGGTGGAGTGGACACTTGAAGTGGCCAATTTAACCGACCGTAGAAAGGATACTATCAAAGGTTTTTCAGGAGGTATGAAGCGAAGAATTAATATCGCAGTAGCCTTACTTAATAATCCAGAAATCCTAATCATGGATGAGCCAACAGTAGGTATCGACCCTCAATCTAGAAACAGCATATTAGAGACTGTTCAGAAGTTAAATGAGGATGGAATGACAATTATTTATACAACTCATTACATGGAAGAAGTAGAAACGTTATGTAATCGTATCGGAATTATTGATGAAGGAAAATGTCTGATTGTTGAAGAAAAAGAGAAATTAAAGCAAAAGATCATTGACACAGAATCGATGGAAGTTGAGTTAAGTGAAGTTAGTGAACAATTATTGGAGAGTTTACTTCAATTAGATTATGTCACTAAATATGAAGTGGCTGGGGATAAAAAATTGTTGATTTATATGCATAATACAGCGCAACATTTAAAGGACATCGTAAATCATTTGAGTAACTACAATACGAATATTTTACAGATTTCAATTAATGAACCAACGCTTGAAAATGTGTTTCTTAAATTAACTGGTAAGAGTTTAAGAGATTAAAAGGACAAGTTGGTACAGACTAGAAAAGTTGAGGTAAAGAATTGATGAAAGTATTTCATATTGCAGTAAAAGATATTATACTGACGTTAAAAGATAAAAGAGCAATAGCCATTATAGTTATTATGCCGATTGTTTTAATATTTGCATTAGGTATTAGTTTAAGTTCTATGTTCGAAGGAGCTACTGTTAATCTTTCAAAATTTCAAGTTGGAGTAGTTAACGAGGACAATGGAGAGGAAGCTGGCTCTTTGATTGAATTTCTAGAAAGTTCAGATATGAAAGAGTACTTTACTATCGTAGAAGGTAGCTATGATGAAATGACAGAATTAATAGATGCAGGAAAAATTGAAGCATTTATACATGTTCCAAAGGACTACACAAAAAACATTCAAGATGGGAACTCGGTGAATGTAACATTGGTAGAGAAGGACAGTGATTCTGTCAATAGTACCATTATAACTGATGCAGTCAATGGATATATCAAAACACAACGAGATACTTATGCAGCAATTGACGCGGCCAATGAAGCATTGAAGGAATATAATATACCAGGTGAAGCAATTATGACATCACTTAGTGATGTATTTGAGAGTGAAGATAAATTTGTAACCGTAGATTCGATTACAGATACAGGGAAGAATATTTCAGCAATACAGTACTATTCCGCTGCTATGGTAGCAATGTACATATTGTTTGTGGGAATGGTAGGTACCTCATCTTTAATTGAAGAGAGAGAAACGAATACATTGATGAGGCTGAATACTACACGAGTTAGTAAATCAGGGATACTTCTAGGAAAATTTTTAGCACTATTTGTGTTAGGAATAATGGATATTGCTGTAATTATACTATTTTCTAAGTTTGCTTTCGGAGTAAAGTGGGGAAACTCTATTCCAGGATTATGTATACTTTCGCTGGCATTATCCTTCGCAGCATGTGGCTTATCCATGATGATAGCTACTATATTCAAGAGCTCGAAAGCAGTAGATGTACTGAATCCATTGTTAATTATGGGTATGGCATTTATAGGAGGAAATATGATTCCCCTATATGAGATGAATGAAAACTTTCAAAAGGTAGGACTACTTTTATTAAATACCTGGGGAATGAAGGGATATCTTAACCTTATGATTAATAATGGTATTGAATCCATATTGCTTCCATCAGCGGTATTGGTAGGCATGGGAATAGTTTTCTTGTTAATCGGAAGACCACGATTAAAATTACAGTAAGAAATAAATACAGAAAGGGTGAATTTTATGGGCAAACTATTTTCTATAGTCGCATTAAAGTTAAAATTAGTGGTAAAAGAAAAGTCCTCTATAATTTGGATGTTTGTAGCACCAATTATTTTTATTACAGTTATCATCTATGGCTTTAATAAAGATGATAGCAATCGAATTAAAGTTGCAGTAGTAGATGAAGCTTCAAGTCAGTATACAACAGAATTTTTACAACTTATGGAGAAAGATGATTATGATTTTTATCATGCCTCTTTTAAAGAAGCCAGAAGTGATATCGTAAATGGAAAAATACCAGCTGCAATTGTGCTTCCTAAGGAGTTTGATCAGATCATCTTAGAACAAAGTACGGATCAAATAAAAGTACTAAAGATGCAAGATTCCAAAACAAGTATATCGCTCATGAATAATATTGAATTAACGATTAAGGAATTACAAATTAAGTATACTGCTGAGGATGCGGTAACGAATCTTATGGATGAATATCAGATAGCATATGATGAGAGTACAGAAACAGAAATTCTTAAAAACTATGATGAAATAAGAGAAGATGAGAAAATAAAGTTAACCAGTTCAAAGGTAAACGGGGAAGTTAAAGATAGCATTTATGACACAATAACCTATAGTGCACTCGGAATTATGGTAATTTTTATTATGTTTTGCATTATAAATAATTCCAGTGGTATACTAGAGGAAAAAATAAATGGTACGTGGTTAAGACTTCTTACGACAAGGGTCAATTCCACCCAGATTCTACTCGGAAATCTTTTGGCAATTTTTTTGTTTGGTGTAGTGCAAAGCAGTATTTTGGTATTGTTTAGTAAATATGTTTTTCATATTGACTGGGGCAAGTCGGTATTAGGATTAATATGTGTATTTGGAGCGTTTATCTTTAGCACAACGGGAATAGCAATGATTGTAGGTGTTCTTGTAGGATCAAAAAAACAATTAAATGGATTGGTCGCTTTGATCGTTATGCCAACTTCATTGTTAGCAGGCTGTATGTGGTCTCGCGATATTATGTCAGACATGTTAATAAAACTATCTAATTTCTTTCCACAGAGTTATATATTGATTGGCGTATCAGATCTTCTATTGAATGGAAAAGTTACAAGTACAGTAGTAGACTGTATATGGAAACTTATGATATACGGAGTACTATTCTTTACTGTTGCATTATTATGTTTGCTTCGTAAGCGAAAAGATCAGAGAATTGCGTAGCTAAAGGGGGAAAATTGTGGTATTAGTAATAAATGATATTTTTGATCAAAAATTTATGCAGGACCTAGTTCAAGGAAGAACAGATATCATGCTATTAGGAGGAAAAATAGAGTATTGCCGTGGATGTTTTGGGTGCTGGGTAAAGAAACCTGGCGAGTGTATACTAAATGATGACTATAAGAATCTTGGGAAATTGTTATCCCAAACCAGTGATATCATTGTTATTAGTAAGTGTACTTATGGAAGCTTGAGCCCTTTTGTGAAAAATGTTGTAGATCGTACCATATCTTTTGTATTGCCTTCTTTTCGATATAAGAATAAAAAGATGTTTCACAAACCAAGGTATTATACAAAACCAAAAACCACTTATATTATTTATGGTTCGGATATTACACAAGAAGAAGAAATGACAGCCCGTGCTATCGCAAAGGAAAACTGTGAAAACAGTAATGAGTTAGAAGGTTCCTTTTATATATGTAAACAAGAAGATGTACTATCAATTTATAAAGCATGCATTGCCAACATAAGTTAGGTGAAAGCCTGCTAATAAAAAGTCAAGTGTTTTTTGAAGAAAATTTCAGAAATCCATTTTGATATTTTAAGACATAACTTTTAAGCCGCCAGAAATGCCGACTTTGAAAGAGGTGATATAGAAACAGATGTTATGCTTCCTGTTCTAAGTTCCGCAGGTATTCTTTGACCTTGCCATAGTAGATCCGCAGGAATTTATTCACCCCGGCTGTCATGTAGACATAGTAAGGTTTTCCCTGCGACCGTTTTTTGTCAAGAAAATGAGACACCGGATTGTCTTCAGGAGCAGGGTCGTCATGATCTGGAACAATGTCTTGCGCAGCCGACTTTTGAAGCCCTGTTGCGTTGGGACTTATGCTGGCCGGACTCATCTACGTCAGGGTCAACACCGGCAAAGGCAGTCGGCGCTTCCCTGTGGGTAAACCGGGATACGTCGCTAATCTCGGCGATAAGCTGTGGGCCATAGGTCTTTCCAACGCCATAGATGCCCATTACAGTACTGTATTTCGGAAGTGTGGATGCTAGTTCGTTCATCTCTTTGCGGAGCCGTTCCACATGCTTGGAAGCAAGGTTTAACTGCTGGATGCTTTGCTGGATCAACAGCTTATAAGTCTTCTACTTTGGAAAGACAGCAACCACTTCCTTTGAGGCGTTAAACAGCTTTTCAGGCTTATCCGGCTGAAAGATATAATGGTGCTTCTTGCAGAAAGCCCTGTAGCGTTCCGTAAAGGTTTTTAACCCAATTCTGCGGACACAGTCCACATGCGAGAAAGAATAAGCATAGTCAAACCATTTTTCGCTCCCGTCTTCACAGGCGGGGCTGTCAAAGAGTTTGTTTACGCCAAGATAAGTATTGTCCAGAAGCGCAATCAGGTTTGCTTTTGCGGCAACCTTTTGCTTCATAAAGAAGCTGAATTGAGAATTTAATGTTTTTAACTGGGTACGTGTATTATTCATACTTGAATATTGGCGCAGTTCAGCCCAGTTGTCAAGCGTATAGCGTGCAATCTTTTTGGCATCCGCCAGATCAGATTTGACCTTACGCAGGAAGTTGTTGCCGAAGTTTTTGATTAAGTGGGGATTTACAAGGGAAACAAACAATCCATCTTCGGAGAGAGCCTTTACCACAGGTTCATGGTATCTGCCCGTGCATTCCATAACGATTCTGGTACTGTCATCTAATGAGCCCAGATAATCTGCAAGTTCATTCAGATTCTGGGATGTGTGGGAAACGTCAAAGGGTTTACGGATCACAGTGCCGCCAGGCTGCAGGACTGCTACGGTGCTCTTGCCCTTTGAAATATCAATACCTACTGCATTGTACATTCGATGTACCTTCAAAAGTAAATTTGCATGGATTCCACAGCGTTTCTCATTGTCGATTCCATCTCCTGGGGTATCAAACGAACGTACTTAAGTAGTTCAACCTGCATAAAGCGAATGGCTGCAATGGCAGGCTGGCTGACAGGCTTTTGCGCGGACGCTAATGGTCCAAGGAGGTGCCTAATTATTATACAGCTTAAACAATGAGAGGATTAAGTACCAACTGGCTGTTGGGTACTGAAACCTTACACTTATATATTAGAAGGAGGTCTGGGAGTGGCATGACACTTCCGATGGAATGATGAAGGTTGCATTAATTAATGGAAGTCCAAAATCTGAAAAAAGTATTTCGGAATTTTTATTAAGTCAATTGGAAACGAAATTACATGGTGAGATATTGCATTATTCTATTATAAAAGAATATCGTAATGATACAGTGATTTTTGATAAATTGCTTCGATGTGACAGCATTGTTTTTGCTTTTCCAGTTTATGTAGATAGTATACCTGCACATGGATTGCAATTTTTAGTTGATTTTTGTGAATACATTAAGAAAAACCAGACCAAAAGCAATTCTGTAGTCTATGCCATAAATAATAATGGATTTTATGAAGGCTTTAGAAACAAGATATCCATAGATATTATGAGAAACTGGTGTAAAAGAGCAGAGCTTACTTGGGGGCAAGGAGTTGGGACTGGAGCAGGAGAAATGTTAGGCGTTCTTCGCAGTGTACCCCTTGGATATGGTCCGAATGCTAATTTAGGAAAACTTATGAATGAATTTTCAGAGAATATAATGAAAAAAAATACAGCACCAGACCGATATATATCGCCTAACTTCCCAAAGTTTGGATTTCATTTTTGTGCAATGTGCTTGTGGATGTATAAAGCAGATAAGAATAAGTGTAGTAAATTCAAGATTTTTAAACGTGTAGATTCATAAATTGGAGGCACAGATGATAGACTTTTTCAAAAAAGTGAATGAATATACAGATGTTAAAGAAATTACAAGATTTATTAGCATAAGTAAGAAAATACCTATGGTGGAATGCCAGAAGCTTTCAATAGCAAACAAACATATTATCGTCATTGAAGACGGACTTGACGGAAATATAACTAAATATCTAGTCAGACGCTTGGAAGAACAGAAATGTAAAGTAGCAATTTTAACCCAAGGAAAGATTAGTTACGGAGATTATAGCACATATATTGCTGACTTTATGAATGTTGATGAAATTGAAACACAAGTAATAGAAATTCATAAAGATTTATCAAATGTTCATGGTGTAATTAATCTTAGTACAATTGCTACTACTTGTGATTTTATGAATCTAACACCTAAGGAATATGAGAACGAATTAATGATGGTGTTTAATCTTAGTTTTATTGTTGCTAAAGAAGTATATGAGGATTTAAAGCAAGATGGAAGCTTTTGTGTGTGCGCAGGCAATTTGGGAGGAGTATACGCAACAGAGACAGTAGTTGATGGAAATGTATGGTTTGGTCTAAATACTGGATTCTATAAATCTTTGAAAAGAGAAATTGTTCAATTACAATGTAAAATCATTGACTTTGATGATTGCGAGGATTATGAGTTTGTTACGGAAAAAATCATAGATGAAATGACCTCTTTGGACTATTACATAGAGGTAGGCTATTGTAATAAAATTCGAAAAACTGTTTTAGTAGTACCCGAAGAACTATCTGAAGAAGAAAGTACTATGAGGACTATATTAACGAAAGATGATGTCATATTATTTAGTGGTGGTGGCAGAGGAATTATTTACGAAATGGTCAAGGGATTACTTTCTGTTTCTGAGGCTTCCATTATTATAACAGGTAGGACTAAGCCTCCAATTGGTGATGAAGACTTTATTTTGATGTCAGAGGAAGAGTTTGAGGAATATAAGCCAAAGTTTATGATGCAGCAAAGAAGAATAAATCCATCATGGTCAGTTCTTGAACTTGCAAATCAGTATGAAGCACTTAAAAATATGAGGCAGTTAAATAGTAATTTAAAGGAACTTAAACAATACAAGGATCGTATACGTTATATTCCATGTGATTTTGCAAATTATGAAGAAGTAAAAAAACTTGCAGAATGCTTGAAAAAGAAATACATTCAAGTGACCGGTATTGTCAATGGTTCGGGAATACCGTCTTTAGGAAAGATTGATCACAAGAAATTATCCCAAGGACATGAGGTAATAAGAACAAAAGCACTAAGCTTTTATAATATATACAACTTCTTTAAAGATGAACCATTAAAGTTCTTTAATAATATTGGATCTATCTCAGGGCGTTTTGGAATGGACGGGGAAGCAGATTATTGTGCTGTTTCAGATTTAGTTTCTAAGATGACTGCCATTTTGCGCAAAAAATGTAGCTATCGCCTGTTCACAGTTGCTTGGAGTGCATGGGAAAAGGTCGGTATGGCGATGCACCCGTCGGTTGAGAAAACACATTTGAGCAGAGGTCTCCACTATATTAATGTAGCTGAAGGTGTACATATGTTTTTACTTGAACTTGCTTATGGAACTGATATAAATGAAATGTCTTACTTTGGTGGAATTGGCAAAGATTATTTAGCGAGTATAATTGTTCGATATATTGATATCGAGAATCATAAATTAAGAATTCAATATGATGAAGATGGATATACATTTAATAGAGCCAAATATCCTTATCTCGAAAGGATAATCAATGATTCCAACACCTTCATGGAAGCAGCTGGAACAATAAATTCTTATGAAAATCCTATGTTAGTGCATGAGAAAACGACATATGGTTTCAATGAACTGCAACAAATAGAGATATATCTTGAAATGGAAGATATGTTCAAAGAACTTCATAACATTGAAATGAATCAACCGCTAGCCATAAAGGAAATAAAATGTTTTAATCCTATCATATTAACCAATCAGCAAGTTGAATTTATTAGTAAGTTTTCATATCAGGAGCAAGAGGGTCACTGTGGTAAAATTTATACTTTAGTTATGGGGCAAGAACAACAGAAGATTCTTTCACAAGCAACTTGGTCAGAAAACTTGGATTCTATTTCAAAGCATTTGATGAAAGAAGGCAATAACTATTCAATTGCAATTGATGTAAATGAGATGGATTTGTTCCCGATAGCATTAATGCTAAAGGATGCAATTTCAAAGGAAATATCAAGTCTAAGGACTTCAGAGGATAATGCGGAATTCTTAGTAACTCTAACAGGTGGTTTTGAACATCAAATGTTTAGAAGTCTTCCATATGTAAATTCTTTGCTTCCAACTTCTTTTTTACTTGAAATTCAGTGCATACTTATGGTTTGCTATCGGAAAAAATATAACAGTATAGGCAAGATTGCTTCAATCAAAGATGTAGTAAGGTGGAAAAAGATTCGTTCAAATGAACAGTACTATATTGAAATTATGTTTAAATCAGTGGTTAACAGCAATAATATTGCGCATATAGCAGTAGGGGATGAAAACAAGGAAGTTTTACTCCAGTTTAGTGTTGTAATAACAGAAGATTAAATTAGAAAGGGATGCTTAACAAGAAGATGAAGTTATTTTGTATACCATATTCAGGCGGTAATGCAGCAATATATACAAAGTGGAGGTCCTTTTTATTAGAAAACATAGTATTATGCCCCATTGAGCTAGCGGGAAGAGGAAGGCGGATGCGGGATCCTTTTTACAACGATGTAACTGAGGCAGCTAAGGATTTAGCCTCATTGATTGCTATGCAATTAGAGGGAGAGGAAACCTATGCTATTTATGGACATAGTTTAGGTTCGCTTTTGGCCTATGAAACCTATTATAATTTACTTGAAATTGGCATAAATCCACCTTGGCATATGTTTTTTTCAGGGAGAAAAGCACCACAGAATATGGAGCCAGTGACAAATTACTATTTACAATCAGATGAGGAATTTTTAGATTTTGTATTCACTTATGGAGGTAATACGAAGGAGGTCATGCAAGATGAAAGACTTCGGAAGATTTTTTTACCAATCTTAAGGGCAGATATTCGTCTGAATGAAACATATAAATACAAGAGGAAAACGGAAAAGGTAGCGTGTAACATATCAATTATCAATGGAAACCAAGACCAGAGCGTAAAGGAATTTGATATGAGAGAATGGGAGCAATGTACCCAGGGAAAATGTAGTATTTATGAATTCACAGGAGATCATTTTTTTTTGTTTGACAATTGTTTAACAGTAACAGAATTAGTGAATTATACCTTGAATTCAAAGTAAATGGAGACTATAAAGAAAAGTCTGTATGATTATTCGTAACCGCCAAATAATGATACGGTCAGATATAAAATTACCCCAGCCTTTTGTGAGTTGGAGCAATTCACTATAATTCACATGCGATTTTTGATAGATTGGAGTTTTT
>OGQM01000544.1_pt1 | contig 33022 bp, 56 predicted proteins | sample 1553191 | NCBI WGS metagenome assembly OGQM01 (sample SAMEA2579954, study PRJEB22360) | human gut metagenome | biome: human gut; feature: human-associated habitat; material: faeces | place: Denmark | collected 2008/2010 | reverse complement strand
ATATATATAAGAATAAAAAAAAATTTTTTGAAAAACCTATCGAAACGATATATTTTTATTTTAAAAATTGACCTTTTTAAAAGTGTGCTATAATAAACTTGTAATTACTTGTAGGTTAGTCAACCGTAAAATGACGTAAAAGAAGGAGATTACAAAATGTTAGTATTTGGCAGACAAAACAGAAAATTAAAAAAATTAGGCATGTGTTTTCGTGCCGATGATGGTGCAGATGGTGGCGATGGTGCTGGTGCTGGTGGTGGCAACAATAATGATAGCAATAATGCTAATTCCGCTACTGATAGCCAAAAAGGTGATGAAAACAAAGATGCAAAATTTACACAAGATGATGTAAATAAATTATTGCAAACTCGTGTAAATGAAATGAACACAAAACATGAGAAAGAATTAGCTGATTTAAAAGCTAAACTTGAAAGAGAAGCAGAACTTGCAAAAATGTCTGAAAATGATAGGGTAAAAGCTGAGCTTGAAGATTATAAAAAGAAATTTCAAGAAGCAGAAGATAAAAATGCCTTAGCAGTTCAAACAGAAGCAACAAGAAAAATGCTTGAAGATGCAAAAGTACCTACATCATTTTTAAAATTTGTGTTAGTGCCTAAAGATGAAAAGCAAACACAATTAAATGTAAACGAGCTTAAAACTGTTTTTGAAGCTGAAGTTAAAAAGGGAGTTGAAGCTCAAATTAAACCACATAACCCAAATGGCAATACTAATACTACTGCTACTGGTAATGAAAACAAGAACAATAGCGGCCGTTCTTATTCAGGGTTGAATTTGCAAAACTCCATTGCAGAATATTATGACAACAAAAAATAAGGAGAAATAAATTATGGCAGTTACTTTAGCAGATGCAAAACTACTTACACAAGACAAACTTACACAAGATGTTATTGATGAATTTAGAAAAGACAATTTAATGGATTTACTAATTTATGATAACTGTGTAGCAATGAATGGTGGCTCAACTTTGGCTTATACTTATAACAGAGTACAAACACAAGGCACAGCAGCATTCAGAAAAATTAATGCAGAATACACACCACAAGAAGCAAAAACAAAACAATACACTACAAATTTAAAAGTGTTCGGTGGTTCTTTCGGTATTGATAGAGTTATCCAAAAGCATGTAAAAGGTGTAACAAACCAACTTGCTTTTCAAATGCAACAAAAAATTAAAGGTGCTCAAGCATTATTTTCAGATACTTTCTTTAATGGTTCAGTTGCACAAAATGAAGATGTATTTGATGGTTTAGATGTTGCCTTAACTGGTTCTTCTACTGAAGTAAATCCAGAAGCAGTAATTGACCTTTCAAGTGCTACTGCTATTGATAGCAACTATAAAGCATTTTTGGATGCTGTTGAAGATATGCTTGCAGAACTTGACGGCACTCCAACATTCTTAGCTATGAATAGAAAAATGAGATCAGCATTTAATAAAGTTGGTCGCAGAACTGTATCTTTTACAGAAACTAGGGATGAATTTGGCAAACCTGTACAATATTATGATGGCATTCAGCTTATTACTATTGGAGATAAACCAAATTCTTCTGATTCTATTATTGCTAATGGTGAAAATGGAACATCTTTATATGCAGTTCGTGTAGGTTTAGATGGTGTTTGTGCTGTAACACCTGAAGGCGATAGTATTATTGATGTTTACATGCCTGACTTCAATACACCGGGTGCAGTAAAACAAGGTGAGGTTGAAATGGTGGCTGGTATGGCTGTTAAAGCTACAAAAGCTGCTGGTGTTCTTAGAAAAATTAAGGTTGCTTAGTTTTTAAAACATAGTAGAGCCGTCATTCGTGGCGGTTCTACTTTATAAAAAGAAGTACAAAATATAGGAGAAATGCTAAATGGGCAGAGCAAGAAACGCACAAGCAAATGCAGAAGCTGAAGAAAAACTTGAAACTGCAAATGCTGAAGAAATTGCAAATACAGGTGATGAAGCTGTTGATGCATTTTTAAATGGTGAAATTGATGAAGTGCCTGAAGGTACTGAAGAAATTACAGAAGAAGAAGCAAAAGATTTAGAAGCACAAGCGAATGCAGAAGCTGAAGAAGGTGAAGAAGATGTTGAAGCTGGTGTTGAATATGTTATTGAAGCACCCAATAAAGCATATACTGGCACTACTGCAACTGTGGATTTTAAAGATGGTAAAGGTGTAACAGCTAATAAAGTTATTATTGATTACTTTAAAGCAAGAGGTTATAAAGTTACTAAAAAATAGTATAATAAAAATATTCGTGTTGATTTTTGTCATACTGTAAAAGCTATTCTTGTAAAAGAGTAGCTTTTTTTAATATGTTATAATGAAATTAAGGAGAATAAACAAATGGCTACAATAACAATAAATGATTTTGATTTTATTACTTATGCTACTGTTGAGGATGCAGATAAATATTTTTCTGCAAAATTCGGTAATGTATGGCATGAAATACAAGTTGAAGATAAACAAAAGTTACTTGTAACAGCTACTAGAGAAATTGAAAATTTACAGTTTCAAGGTTTAGAGTTAGATCCTGAACAACCTTTAAAATTTCCTCGTGTTATTTGTTGTAGCCAAATTAAAGCAGATGATAAAAACTTAATTGCTTGCTGTGCTGAAATTGCATGTGCTATTTACAATGTAGGGGCATTGGCTAACAGTATTACAACACCAAATGCAGAAAATATAAAAAGCATGAGCATTGGCGATACTTCTATTACATTTAAAGATGGTGCAAGTATTGAAGCTGATGCATTTAGTGCTACTGCAAAACCTATTGCAAAGAAATTTTTAGGTAATTGGTTAAGGGGCAATATAAGGGTATTATTATGAATGCTGAAATGTGTACAATAACATATAAAAAACAAGATATAAGCACAGATGCATTAAAAAAGTTTTATAAAAGTTTAGATAAACATTTTGTAACTGTGGGTATTCATAAGCAAGAAGGTAATCAAGTTATAGGTAAAAACAATTTTACTTTAATTAAAAATGCCTGCATTCAAGAATTTGGTACAACATACACAGTAGAAAACAGCAGAAGATTTAAAAGCCCATACACAGGCAAATGGTTTTACTTGAAAGCTGGCACAGAGATTACAATTCCACCTCGTGTATTTATAAGAATTTTTACAGATAGAAGGTTGCAAAAAGAATTAACAAGTGAATTGAAACAAATTATACAACAAAATGCCTATAAAAAACCTGAAATTGTTTATAAGCAAATAGGCGATTATGCAAGGTTAAGAATGAAAGCAAGATTTTTAAGCAATGAAATTAAGCCAAAAAATGCTAAAATGACAATAGAATATAAAGGCTCAAACAGCCCATTATATTTAACAGGTCGCATGGCAAGTTCAATTAAAAGCGAGGTACATTAATGATAAATACATTAATTGCAATGGCATCTAATGAAAAAGTAAATATTTATAGACTTGAAGAAGTTGTTACAGATGGTGGCGGTAGTAGAATTGTACCAGTATTAAAAAGAAGTGGTTTAATTGTTGCAGTTCAGCCGAGCGGTTCTTTAAATTCTGTTGGTGGGCAACAAATTGTAAATACTATTGCTGGAAAAACAAATAAAATTGTTTACTTAGTTTACAGCCCTCATTTTAAACTTCAAGAAAAAGATTTAATATTGCGTAATGATGGTTTTGTTTATGAAATACAACATGTAGAAAACAATGGTAAAGGCACATTATTACAGCATGATAAATATTATATTGTAAAATACGATAATCAGAAGGTTTTGAAGAAATGAGTAATTTTGAAACAGTAAAAAATAAATTCAGAAAATTTATTACAGAAAATATAAGTGAACTTTTGACAGTTGATAAAGTTTTCTTTGCTACTGAAAGATTTACAATGCCTGAAAAGCCTTATATTATGATTACTGAATTAAGCAATAATGAAGATTTAGGAAGTGGCAGAAATGTGCCAAATAATAAAACATTAGAAGTGACAGAATATAAAGAAACTACTTTTACTGTTGCAATTTATGGTTTAAGTGAAACTGATTTTGAAAAAGAAAAAGATACTTTCAGGGCTGAACTAAAAAACATAAGAAACGCATTTAAAAATGCAATGTTTACACATGTACTTAAAAAATATTTCACAATTCAAAGTATAACAGATTTAAGGCCGCTTAGCGAGGAAAATGAAACAGGTTTTACTTATCGCTATGAATTTGATATACGCTGTGGATATAATGAAATTATAACAACCGAGCTAGAACAATCTCAAGGTGTTATAATAGATTTAGAACCTAACAATATACATATTGAAGTAAATAAGGAGAACATGCATGTTTAGTTTAGAGAAATTAGTATCAATGGGCTTTACCATTCCACAAGCAACAGTAATTAATAAACTTTTTAAAAGAGTTGGTTATGCTGCTAAATTTACTGCTGAAGATTTAGTTGCAGATGTTACAATTCCTGAAAACAAAATTTTTCAAATTGATGGCATTGATAGCTTGAAAACAATTTTTAAATCTAGCACAAAATTTTATTCAGATATTGAAACAATTTTTGTACAAAAAGGCAACAGTAACCCATTTCAAGGAAAAATTGAAACTGTTGTTGTATATCAAGTTGCAAGTGCAACAGAATACGGTAATGCAATAGATGATTTTATTGCTGTTAATGCTAATTATGGACAAATGTTGATTGATAGTAGAAAAGTTGCAGATATTCAAGTGGCAGCAGTAAAAGCAAATGCAAATGGTCGCTTATTTGTAGGGCAAACTTATGATGAAAGCATTAAAAATAATACTGAAGGCAATGTCGCAACAGCATTAAAAGGTTTAAACATTGAAAGATGTTTACTTGCTTACCACCCTGATAATGAATTTTTGGCAGGTGGTTTAGCTGGTGTTTTAGCACAAAATCAACTTGGTTTAACTGGGCCGCTTTTTGCTACTGTTACAAATTGCACACCACAAGATTTTGATAGCACTACAAACAACAATTTAGAAAGTTTGAATGTTGCTTCTTACCAATATGTAAACCCTGTAAATGGCGGTGGTGTTGAAGAATATGCAACACCAATAGTTTATCCGGGCAAACAAATTGAAGGTACTGATACTAAAAGAACTTATATAAAATTCAGTATTGATTTGCTATTAAAGGCTAAGTCTGTTGATTTCTTAAAAATGGCATACAATTATGAAGATGTATCAGCTAAAATACTTGATACAATGTTATCTTCTGTGCTTATTGAATGCCAAAAGGGTGATGGTGCATTTAAAAGACTTATCAAATTAGATAGTGTAAAATCTGATGGCACAGTTGTAAAAGGCTTTGAATTGAAAGTTGGCAGACCTTCAGATTTACAAGATGAACAACCATCATTGTATAATACACAAACCTACCCTGTAACTGGTTATTATCGTGATGCATTAACAGGTGCAAAAGTTGAAATTAATTTAACTGTTGACCCTTCAAATTCACAATTAGCGGCATTAGGTTTTGGGGAATAGGCACTCAATAAAAATTTTAGGTACAAATTTTAATAAGGAGAAATAAAATGTCAAAATATGATATAAAATTGCGTGATATTATTATTAATGGTGTAGCCGTTACAAAAAGTGGTGAAACAGTTGTTGCTTATACTCGTGATGGCGATTACACAGAAGTAAGAAAAGGTGCTAAAGGTGATGCAATTACTAATTGTTTATATGGTGTAATTGATCGCTTCAGATGTTCAGTACATTTTGATAGCCCTATTTGGGCTCAGGTTGAAAGCTGGGCAAAAAACCACACTTATTTAACTTTGCAATGTACTGATGATAATACTGGTGAAAAATACACATCTACAACAGCAACAATTCAAAACTTGCAAGAAGTTAATGATGGGCAAGATAGAGAATTTAATGTACATTGTGAAGAAGTTGAATAATAAATACTTCAGCTATTCTTGAATATATTAAAACCACCTAATTATGTTATAATAAATAGGTGGTTTTTTTTAAGAAAGGAGAAATACATGGCAAAAAGTACACAAGTTAAGGACAAAACATTTACAGTAGAATACGGCAAAGACAAATACACAGCAAGGGCATTACCGGCTTCTACTGTTGCATTATTAGGTTTTAGGCTTCAACCTAAATTAGTTGGTTTAAGTGTTGTTACTGGTGGTATTGCAGTTGACAAATTTAATCAAGGTGAAAACATTAAAAGCTATTATGAAGTTTTAGAAAAAGTTTTTGCCCCTGAAGATTGGGAATGGCTCATGAATGAAATTTTATTTAATGAAACATACCCAATACAAGTAAATGGGGTTTACATGAACAGAGAAGAAACTGAAGAACATTTTGCAGGTGATTTTTGTAGGCTTTACACAGTTTTATTGAGGTTAGCTTATATGAACTTGGGGGAGTTCAAAGATTTTCTTGGGAACTTAACAGGCTTAGCAAAAAGTATAGCCAATTATTTGACGGCTATAACAGACAAACATCTAAAAGGGCTAGAAGCATCTTTCAAGAAATACGAGAAATCCCTACAATAAATGAATGCCGATTAAGTTCATTAAAAATTTTAAATTCATTACTAATATTTTTTAACCAAAATGATTATAAAATTAGCAAAGATGAATTTAGCGACTTGCAAGTTGATGATATTATAAGCATTTATGAATTGTTGCTTGAACAAAATTTATACAAGAAAAAGCAAATGGACGCTATCAAAGGATAGCGTTTATTTGTTTTGTTAGTGTGTTATAATAAAGGTATGCAATACTTAGACGAATTGGTACAAAAAATAACAACAAAAGCTGATTTAAAGGGCTTTGATGAACTAGACAAAAAGCAAAAAAGGGCAAGAAAGCAAAACGATTTGCTCGCTCGTTCTTTTCGTAATGCCTTTGGTATGTTTTTAGGTATTCAAGGCATAAGGTCAGTTATAGAAGTATCAAGAAAATTTGACTTAATGCAAAAATCAATACAAGGTTTAACAAAGTCAGCGGACGATTTTAAATATTTAAGAAAAGAGGCATATAGAACAGGTACAGACTTATTAACAATTGCAGGTTCTTATAAAAACTTTTATTCAGCGGCTACTGGTGTCGGTTTTGGTAAAGGTGCAATACAGGGAATGTTTTCGGATGTTCTAGTTGCAGGACGTGGAATTGGCGCAAATCAGCAACAAATAGGAGCTGCTTTGTTGGCGCTTGAGCAAATGCTTTCAAAAGGTAAAGTTTCTGCACAAGAATTAAGGCTACAAATGGGTAATGCTTTACCGGGTGCTTTTGAAATAGCTGCAAGAGCTATGGGAATTACAACTAAACAACTTGATGAAATGATGAGTAAAGGTGAGCTTGCTTCTACTGTTTTTGTACCTAAGTTTACAGCGCAGTTGAAAAAAGAGCTTGGTGGTGGTTTTGAACTCGCTACAAAATCATTAGACTTTGCACTTGTTAATCTTGCTACTGCTTGGCAAGAATTTCAAGCGGAAATTTTACAAGGTGAAACGGGGCAAGCCTTAGCACAGTTTGTAAAACAGTTGACAGCTATTTTAAGAAGTCAAACGCTTTTAAATAGTGTTCGATTGCTTGGGCGTGCCTTAGCAGTGATTATAAAAAATCTCAAATGGATTTTAATATTTTGGGGTGTTGCTAAAATTGTACAAATTACGCAAAGCGTTATGAGATTACATTACGCAATTCTTGCTACTGCAAAATCAACAGCAGCTTTAGGAGTTGCAACAAGAGCTTTAGCAAGTGGATATGCTTTTATTGCTGGGGGGCAAGTTCTTAAAGGTTTAGCCATGCTTAGGGCTGGTTTATGGGCTTTGGTAACTCCTACACTAATTTTATCAGCAAAAATTGCTGCTATTGTAGCTGGTATTTTGATGGTTCAAGATTTACTTTTAACTTTTGCAGACCCTGAAGCTGATACATACACAAGAGATTTAATTAAAGGATTTGAGAAACTCCAACAAAAAGGTGTTGAAGCTGGAAATAGTCAACTTGTTGATGAGTTTCAAAATGAATATGGTACAGTAAGGGTAAGCCCTGATGGTGGAATTGCTGAATATTTACCAACATCTTTACCTACTGTAAATCCTAATTCATATACTGGCAATTATTCAAATGCAAACCAAAACCAGCAAAATAACACTATTGCTATAAATATTTATCCGCAACAAGGGCAAAGTGAAGAAGCTATTGGGGAAACAGTTATATTAAAACTTGGTGATATATTAGATAATTATGTAATGGTAAATTAAAATGACTTATGCAAAATTAATACTTCCATATAATCCTACTGATAATCAACTGAAAGTTGACCCGAAAGATCAACAGAGCTTGAAGGGTAAATTAAAAACAGCTTTTAAAAAGGCTGGGGCAACATTAAAAAATGCAGTTGAAAATCCAGGCGATACTATGAAAAACTTAGGGAAATATCTTCAACAGAATGAAGATGAGCTAGTAAATAAATTTAGCGGGATTGCTATTGCTCAACTTATGGCAAGCGGGAAAATAACTAATAAAGACGCACTTGATTATTTGTTTTTAGGTGCATTACCAGCTTTAAATCAAACTTATTCAGCACTAGGCTATTCAGGGCTTGAACAAATGAAAACAGCACTTACAAACGGTACTATTAATGTCGGGCAGTTTGTCAATGGTTTTACAAAAACACTTAAATCAGTAACAGATTTGAGAAACAAAGTTAAAAATATTGATAGCTTTAAGGCAAAAAATATTATTGAACTTGATATAACATATTCACATCAAGAACAATATTTATCAGAAATTGGCGATAGAAGGGTGCAAGAAGGTATAACATGGGCTGAATTTGTACATAATTTGCCTGAAACTTTTAGTTTAACTTGTGGTATTCAAGATGGTAAAAGGTATGGGGTGCAAGAGTTTAAAGATACTTTGAAAATGCTTAGAAATAAAAAAGTGCCTTTTAGTATTGAAATTGATGAAGAATTAACCGACACAATTTTTTTACAAAATTTTTCACCTACAAGGGAAGGTGCAACAAATGGGCTTGAATATGTGCTTGAACTAAAAAAAGTGCGTGTTGGTTCAGTTGAAGTAGTGCCAATAACAATACAGCCTTTACCTACTGAAGAAGGTGAAACAACATCAAATGAAGGTGCTAGTGGTTCGGCAACTATGCCTAAAATGCCAAATTACGACAAAAACCCTTATGATGATGCAAAAAAAATAATGAAAAATAAAAGAAGGTCATGGGCTAAAAGCCTTTTTGAGCCGCAATAAAAAGGGGTAACAAATGAAATATGAAGCATTTAAGCTAGAAGGCTTTAATAAACAAAATCCATTTATTTCTTCACCAATGACCTTAGCAGATAAAACCTATAATTTAGAGGTTCGCTGGTGTTTTCAATTTGATTTTGGTTTTATAATTATTCGTGATGAAAATAATGAAGTTATTGTTGGTGCTACTGCACTTGTTAATAATTTAATTATAAAAACCGATCAGCGAAAATTGCCGGGTTATTTAAAGTTTGCTCATGTAAATGGTGAAACTTATGAGCCTGAAATAAATAATATTGCAGAGGAGTTTATTTTCTACCATGTCAATGAATAATGTTTCAACTGCAAATTTACAAAATGATAATTTCAGAAAACAAGATTTAAATTTTCGTTTAAGGCTTGATATTGGTGGTGCTGATTTACGCATTGAAGATAAAATTATTGAAAGCAATGGTGAATGGTATGTTGATCCTGAAAGCGGCCTTGATATAGATTTTGATATAACAAAAACATGGGATAAAACACCAAATGAAAGCATAATTACTATTTATAACTTAAATAGTGAAACTTACAATAAAATTTATGAAAAAGCAACAGTATTTGAACTTTATGGGGCTGAAACTAATAATGAATTTGCTTTAATGTTTAGAGGTTATCCAGCTAAACAAATTAAACAAGCCAAAAAAACATTAATTACTTCTAATGAGGGCTTTATGAAGCAAGGTTACAGGGCCGCATTTAGGGGGCAAAATGATTTGCCTACAATTTTAAAATTAATTGATGGTAAGGTAAGTTTTGAAGATGCAACAATTAACAAGCCTTATTATGGTGAAGTTTCAAGTGAATTAGTTTTTAATGATGTAATTGAAAGCATGGGTTTAATAAAAGGTAATATTGCACAAGATATTACATTTAAACCTTTAAAAAATTATAGTGCTAGAGGTAAATCAGTAGCAATAATGAATTATTTGGCTGAAATAAATGGTTTCAAATGGACTATAATGAATGGTGTTTTTGAAGCATATACAGGCAAACCACCTGAGCAGCCTTATGGTATTTTGCTAAATGGCTTTAATTCTTCTACACCTGAAAGGCAAGATGATAAATTCAAAACAAAAGTAACAGTTTTGCAGAAAAAAAACAAGAAAAAAGGCATAGAAGGAAAAAGCAAAACAGAAATAATAAAAGTAGAAAAAGGTTATATGATAGAAACACAATTACTACCATTTTTAAACCCCGGCTACTTCTGTTACTGTGATTTTGATATTTTAAAAGGTACAAAATTTATTTATAAAGTTCAGCATATTGGTAATAATTATGGTGTTAATTGTTCTACAAAAGTTTTTGTAGTTTAAAAAAAAAGGTGGTTAAAATGGAAGATATAACAGAAAAACTTTTAAAATTTGTAGAAGCAATTAAAAATTCTGTAAATTGCCAATGCCCGGCACAAATAAAAAAGGTTAATGAAGATGGCACAGTTGATGTAATTGTTTTTAGAAATGATGAAATTGAAAATCAGCTAATACCACATGTAAAAATAAAACACCCTGAAACTGGCAGGGCTTTTATACAATTAGGTGTTTTAGAAGGCGATTATGGTGTTGTAAGATATTTTGATACAAATGTGCAAGATTATTTAGAAGGACAAGAAGGTTATAATTATGACAGCAGAAGCCATAATACAAATGATGCTTGTTTTGAATTAGGTTTTATTCCTAACCCTTCAACTTATATTTACCCTTCAGGCAGCAATATAACAATGGGTAATAAAGATGGTTCAGCACTTCTTACTTTTGATGCTGAAGGTGTTATTAATATTATTTCTGCTACTGTTAATATTGCTGGTAATTCTGCAATAAAAATTGAAGGTGGAAGTGTAACAATAGGCAATAATACTACTATTGATGGCAAAGTTTTTTTGGAACATCAACACAGTAACGGCAACAATGGGGCAAATACTGGTGGTGTAATTTAATATGATATAATTAAATTATGAAAGATATTAAAGTTACAGAAGATAATAAACTTGAAATGCTTAATGGCGATTTTGTGCTGGTTGATGGTGTTGATAGGGTAAAACAACATTTAACAACTGGCATTAAGGGCATTTTGCCCGGCACTTGGTTGCTAGATATTAAAGCTGGCATTGATTATTTTGGGGGCATGGCTGTTTATACTTCTATTTTAAAAGCACAAATTAAAAATGCTATTAAAACTGTATGGGGTGTTTCTTTGCTGAAAACTTTTAATTTTGATGATAGCACCCAAAATTATAAAGTTAATGGTACAGTTTTAGTAGATAATGAAAACTTAAATTTTAGCGAGGATATTTCATGGAGATAAGTTCAAAGGGTGTTGTACCAGCTACAATAGAAACATATTTAAAAAGATGGACTTCATATTTAAAAGGTAAATATGGCAATGATTTTTACATAAAAAAAGAAGGTGTTATTGATAATTTGGCTACTGGTTCAAGTGCAATAGCATTAGATTTTGAAGCAATAATTTTATTTTTAACAAAACAGCTAAACCCATACACAGCAGAGGACGAGTTTCAGGATAAACTTTATAAATTAATTGGTTTAGAAAGAGAACAAAGTACATTTACAGTAGTGCAAAGAACTGTACAAGGCACACCAAATACAACAGCATCTTCAGGCAGTATTTTATTTAAAAATAAAACTACTGAAGACCAATTTAAGCTAATTGATGATTGCCAATTAGATGAAAATGGTATTGGTGTTGGTTCTTTTCGTGCTGAAGAATTTGGTGCAATAGATTTACCAAATGAAGCAATATGTGAAATTATTACAGCACCTACAAATATAAATGGTGTTTATTATTCTATTGGCAATAATATTGATATTGGTAAAGAATATCAAGCAGATGCAGAATTTAGAGAAGAATGGCAAGCCGAGCAATCAATGGAAAAAGCAAAAACTGAAGGCGGTTTAAAAAAGGCTTTATTACCTTATGCAAATAAAAAAGCACAAAATATAAAAATTAGAATGAATAGAAACACATTAAAATATGATGATGTGCCTTTGCATTCAGCAAATATTGTAATAAATTCACCTTACGATGACGAAACTATTGCTAAAGTTATTTTTGAAAAAATGCTTGATGGCTTAGGGCTTGTTGGTAGTGTTCATCAGGTTGTAAGTGATAGTGAGGGTGAAGAAGAAGATATTTATTTTTCAAGGGCAGAAAATGTAACAGTACATTATCAAGTTGTAGTTGCATTAGATGAAGATATACACATTTCACAAGTTTCAGGCTCAATACAAAATGCTATAAAAAATAATAACTTATTTTATATGGGTGATAGTGTTGTTGCAAATAAATCTATTGCTTTTATTGATGCTGTTACTGGTGTTAATTATGTTAAAAGTATAAAAGTTAGTACAGATAAACAAACATGGGCAGATGTAATTGAACTTTCTGAAATACAACTTGCCCAAATAGGTGATATTGATGTTTCAATTTAACACAGATTTTTTTAAAAAAATGCAATTTTATGCAGTTTCACAATTCAGGCAAAACCCTGATTATACAAATTTGTGTGAAGTTATTGGCAAAGATTTTAATGATCTAAAAAAAATAAGCCAATATATTTTAAATTGTGTTGATATTGATAATGCAACTGGTATTTGGCTTGATTACATTGGCTGGCTTGTTGGAACTACAAGAGAATATTTTAATATAACACAGTTTTTTTCTGTTAATAGTGCTGATGTAAATGTTGAAAAATATATATGGTTTCCTTCACAAACAGTAGGGCAAATTGAAAACTTAAATGATGAATTATTTAGAAAAAGAATTTATGCAAAAATTGGTTATAACATTAGTACAGGCACAAGAGAAGAAAATATTTATATTTTAAAAAATATGACTAATGCAAACCATGTTAAAATAAAGAAAGTAGCACCAATGACCTTAGATATTACAATAATAGGTGATGCAATTTTATATACACAAACATTACTTGAAGATATTAATAATGTTTTGGGCATGGGTGTTGGTACAAGAAATTTGCAAATTGTAGGAGAATAAAAAAATGCCATTAGAAAAAGAAAGTTTAAATAATTTTTTGCCAAATGGTTTTGAAACATTAAATCAAGAAGGGTACAAAGAAAATTTTAATGAAGATAAAATCGCAATAGGTTATGAAAAAGATGTACCTGATATTGTAAGCGGCCCTAATTTAAACAATTTGCTTGATAATATTGGCAAAAATACAAATGTTTTAACAAAATTCATGGACTTTATTAAAGACATGCCAATTAACAACCTTTTTGCAGTAGATGAAAACAATCAACTTGTTTATAAAAACCTTGATGAAGTTGGCAGCGGCGGTCTTGAGGTCTGCGATATCGGTATGTCCTTGTATATTGATGAAACGAAAGGTTTGCGTAGAAGGCTTAACGGTCAGATAGTAGCGATTAATCAGAATACCCAAGGTTTCTTGACAAGGTTAAAGAAAATTGTTGTGCTTTATCCTTCTTTGCTTACAACCGAGGAGAACTGGCAGGCAGCAAAAACCCTTAGCGACTACGGTCAGGTCGGTAAGTTTGTATTCAACTATGCAGAGGATGAGGAAACTGTTGAAAGTGTAAGACTTCCATCTGTAGTCAATGTTCAGGGCTTACTTGATTTGCAAAATCTGGGTATGACTGTTCAAGCAGGATTGCCGAATATAACAGGGGGAACTATTAACGGGTGGGTTGTTGGTTCTGATAGGCCTATTGGTGCAATAAATGCTCACGTAGTGAATACAGGAGTTGCTGGAGCATCTCAAACAAATACCCATCAGGCAGGATTTTCTATTGATGCCTCACATTCCAACCCAATCTACGGCAACAATACTACCGTTCAGGAAGAAGCCATTCAGTACCCTTACTACATCCAGATAGCCACAGGTCAGGAGACAGAGGTTAATATCAGAAATGATATCGAGTCAATCGTACCATATACTTTGTTCGATAGTAAGTATTCTGAAGCTAAGCAATATAATGCAAGCTGGGTATTACGCGGTTCTATCCTTTCAAAAAGTGTGTATCCGACAGCTTATGAAGCTGCTCTTGTTGAGTACAATTCGGAAATTGCAGACGGTACAACGGTTGAACTGCCATCAGGCGGAAGTTATACAAAACGAGGGGTAAGCGGCGGAATTACAGTAAAACTATCAACTGATGAAACTGTAACAGAGTATGATTGGAAGCTGGACACAATGGCAGAAATATTGACAGTGCCAACTTTAAATGGTAGTGAGGACTTGTTAAGTGATAGATATGATGACTTAGAGCTAAAAGCTAGTGGTTCAACTTATACCGCTCCTGCGAATGGGTGGTTTTGGATACAAAAACTTTCTTCAAGTACAGGTCAGTATTTAACTCCAGTAATAAAAGACTCAAATGGAAATATCAAATATACATTAACGTCACAACCTACAGCAATTGGGTATGACGCCGAAATTCTTGCCCCTGTATCAAAAGGTGATGTTATAAGTATTGGTTATAGTGTGGACGGTGCCACTAAATCTTTTAGATTTATCTATGCTAAAGGCAATGGTTCGCTATACTTCTTAGTAGCTTCTGTAGCTCAGAATGTGCCATTGGCTAATCTGGGAAGGATTGAGGAAACAAAGGTAGACAAAAACAGCTCTTGGGGATTTCCTAGTAATAGGTATATTGATTTAGAACTTGGGGCTAGTGGTTCTACTTATACGGCTCCTGCGAATGGGTGGTATTACTTACAAAAACTTTCTGGTGCAAACAATCAATATAGTGTCATCTTTGCTTTAAAAGATGGGGAAACAACGGGAGAAACGATAGAGGCAATCGAGTATGGGGCGATTGAATGGACGCCTCTAGGTAACAATGGTAATGCGATTATGCTTAAAGTACCTAAAGGTAAAAAAGTAGTAATTAATTATAGCTTAACTGGGGCAACTGAATTATTTAGATTTATCTACGCAGAAGGGAGTAATTAACTATGTATTTAGGTTATAAAGACGAAAAAATAAAATTCTACACAGACCAGCCACTAGATACTACTCTTTATGGTATTGATAGAATTGAAGAAACTGACGAAGAGTATGTTTTGGACGGCGAACAATACATTTTAAAAGACGAAGCTTGGGAAGAAAAACAAGCACAAAAAGAAGCAGAACGCATAGCAATGCTTAACCTTACTGCTGCCGATGTAGAAAGAGCTATATACAAAGCTAAAGGGCTTGATTTTAATGATGTTATCTCTCTTGTAGAAAAACAAAAAGCCACTATTGATATTAAAGCTCTGCAAATCGAGCTTAAGGCCAATAACTTTTATAGAGGCAATCCATACATTGATGCTGTAGGTACTATTTTAGGGTTTACAAAAGAACAGTTAGATAAGTTCTTTGATACTAACGATTACAGGTATTTGACAACTTGCAAGCTCAAAGTTAATGCGATACCGAAAGAGGCTGTTATAGAGATTAACAGTGAAATCCAAAGTGAAATAACAGCGCCGTATGGCAGTACTGTAGATATAGTTGTGAGCTGTGAAGGCTATATCAGCCGTGCAGACGTTTTGACATTAACAGAAGATAGAACACTGGAGGTGGTTTTAGATGAAGATACAACCGGCAGCGACACAACCGACATTTCAGATGAGGTGGACACAGCGCCTGATACAGCAGAAAAAGCTGACGCAGATAACGCTGGATAATGGCAGTAAATTATTAGTCCGTGAAACACCGGATTATAAACTTCAATCCCTGTATGACAAAGCCGGAAACTGGGTTAAGTCAAAACTCAGATACTACAGGGGACGAGGAATTGTTAGAACACTAAACAGTGAAAGGAATGGATAAAATGAAAAGATTAGCATTATTAATTGGACTAGTATTTTTTTGTTATCAAGTTGTGCTTGCTGACGAGATTACACCAAACCAAACTATTGAAAACTCTAAAGGCTTTACAGGGATTAATTACGACAGGCAGGATGCAAAACAAACAGGAAAACAAAAAATAGTAAATGACCATTCTGCTTTTAATATTAATATCCAAATCATAAAAGAAGGCGCGTTATTTTCAAAGATTAACAATAATACCGATTCTTCTAATAAATAAAGTCTACATAAAAATAATTTGGAGGTTATAATAATGAGATGGTTAACAGATAAATCAAGAATTGAACAATCAAATGAAGCAAATGACTGGTATTTGTTAGATAATGAATTATTTCAAGATGAAGATGGATCAATTTATTTAACACCTCGTAATTATAAAACCGACAACTATACTATTCCAGATTGGGTGGCATGGCTTGCAGGAAATAAATCAAAATGGGATGTTAGACCATCACATTTACATGACTTTGGTTGTCAGTATCACCAGCTTATAAAACTAAAAATAAACGAAGCATGCTTAAGACGTTTACGGTATTTAAGAGTTCATAAAGATAAATTAGTATGTGAAGATATCCCATCAAAATTTTTGTGCATTGTTCCTGTCACAAAATGGGAAATTGATTGTATGTTTAAAAGAGCTATGAAAGCAACAAAGGTTATACCTACAAAAGTTTATAATTTATTTAGATGTGGAGTTTTCTTTAATTTTGGTTGGTTAGGAAAGCACCCGGCATACGACTTAAACAAAATATATGAAAAACAAAGTTAAAAACTATTTAAAAACTTTAGATAAATATAAGATAAAGGAAATTGTAAAACACCCTGACTGATTTAACAGAATTAGAAAAGTGGATTATTTATTATACTTTTGGTGAAGATAGATATGTTATAAATACTTGTGCAAAATTAAGTATAAGTGAAAGAAATTTTTATAATATTAAGGATCAAGCACTTATAAAATTATATTACATTTTGAAATTATAAACTGTACAGTTTTAAACACTAAAAACCTTCTATGCTTAAAGCATAGGAGGTTTTTATTATGCAACAATATTTACCATTTAACCCTTATATGACAGCACAACAAAGGCTTTACCAAATGGAACAGCAATATCCACAACTTGCACAACCACAACCAATACAGCCTAATTCTGCTACTGTTAATAATTTGGTTACTATTCCTGTTACCAATATGGAAGAAGCAAACGCATTTAGGGTAGATTTAAACGGCACACCAACATTTTTTTATAATGCTGGTAAAAATGAAGTGTATTTAAAAAGAACAAATACACAAACAGGGCTTGCAGATTTTATTGTTTTTGGCAAGGTAGAACAACCAAAAACAGAGCCAAAACAAAATTTAAGTATAAATACTTATGAAAAAGATTTTAAAGCCCTTAATGAGAAAATAGACGGCTTGTATTCTTTGTTTGCTACTGTATCACAAAAAAGTGATAAAGCTGAAGAAGAAAGTGAGCAAGTAAGTGATAAAGTAAGTGTGCAAGTAAGGGGTAGTAAGAATGTTAAATAATCCTTTGCAACTAATCGGCATGCTTCAGAATGCACAAAACCCTATGGCGATAATGCAACAGCTTTTTGGAAATAATCCACAATTTAAACAAGTTATGCAAATTGCACAGGGTAAAAATCCACAAGAATTAGAACAATATGTAAGAAATTTATATAAAAGTCAAGGGCAAGATATAAATGCAATGGCTTCTCAATTCGGATTGAAAATATAAAATTACCGCTTAAATGCGTGTTTACCACTTAGCCATAAGCGAGGGTGTGTTTTAGGTAATACATAAAACAAAGAAAGAGGTAAAAATTATGGAAGCAACACCATTAACAGCAGCCGATGTAGGGGCTGTTGTAGACAACAAAATGGGGCATGGTTATGGTTATGGCGATGGGTTCGGTTATGGCGGCTCATGGATTTGGGTAATCTTACTATTTGCTATTTTTGGCGGTGGTTTTGGCTATGGTAATCGTGGTTATGGCTTAGAAAATGCACTAACAAGAAGCGATTTACAACAAGGCTTTGATAACCAATCTGTAATGCGTAAATTAGATGGTATTACAAATGGTATTTGTGATGGTTTCTATGCTACAAACACAAACTTATTGCAAGGACAAAACCAGCTTCAAAGAGATTTATGTCAAGGTTTTGCGGCTGTTAATGCTGGTATTTCAGAAAACCGCTTTGCTGCTCAGCAATGTTGCTGTGAAACAAACCGCAATATAGATGCTATTCGTTATGAAAATGCAAAAAATACTTGCGAAATCGTAAGAGCTATTGAAAAAGATGGTGATGCAACAAGGGCATTAATTAATGCAAACACTATGCAAGCATTAAGAGATAAAATTGTTGCTAAAGATCAAGAGTTGCAAACTGCAAACTTCCAACTTTCTCAACAAGCACAAAGTGCTAACTTAATTGAAGCACTTAGACCTTGTGCTAAACCTGCATATATAACTTGTAGCCCATATTTTGCTCAAGGCATGTATGGTTACGGCTGTGGCTGTGGCAATTTTGCATAAGGCAACTTTTGCTAAGGGCTTAAAAACCCTTAGCAAATTTTAATTAAAAGTTATTACACATGAAAATATAAGGAAATACAAAAATGGCTTGTAATTGCAATAATAAAATACATTGTTTAGAAACAGTAAGTGTAACTGATACAAATGTTGTTTTAACTGTTACTAATTCAACAAATATTAGTTCTTTAGATTGTTTTCATTTTAACGCAGGGTGCAAATGTATAAGTGATTTTGTTACTGGTACTCCCTTGCCTGTGCAAATTATTGTTAATGGCACAGCAGTATCTTTATTAAATAAATATTCTTTGCCTGTGTTAAGCAACAGAGTGCCTCGTAGGTCGAGGGGTGCTTATGTAGTGCCTGAAGGTGGTACACCTTATGTAATTTTGTTTGATACCCCTTGTTGTAAGTGTAATGCACAATGAACAATGGGCAATATAATAACCAGTTAGAATTTTTGGATATAGTAACTGTTTTATCTTTTGCTTTTCAACTAAAAACACAAGAAGAAAACACCATGCTATTAAAAGAAATTCTATCTATTCTGAAGGAGAAAGAAAATGTATGATTTAAAAAAAGCTGATGCAATTTATGATGAAATGCGTGCAGAAGGTAAAGATATTGTTCATGAAGTTATGCTTGTTTTCAAGGATAAAATGCCAAAAGAATATTGCATGCTTATGCACCTTATAAAATATGGCTGTCATATTTACGATGAAGCAATGTATAATGAAGCAGTATCATATTTAGAATGGGCAAATGGTAAGGGCAAAGGTGCAAAATGGGATGTAGATACATTAACAAAACTTTCTGGCATTGACTTTGAAAAAACAAATTTTTTTGAATACGATTTTGCCTATGTAGCAAATATGCTTTGGTCTGATTACTGTGAAATATTTACAGATACAACTTATTATTTAAAAATGGCTAAGTTGTATTTAACTGATCCTGATTATCCGGGCAAGGCAGATGAAAGAGCATATAAAAGTGCTATGAAACGCATTGAATACCATGAAAAAAAATTTTAATTCCACCTCCTCCCCTAATACCCCAAAACACTTTAAAAGGTGATATAATGAAATAAGTAAAATCTTTTTCATTAAAAAATAACCCTACTCCTTTCTTAAAAGTGTAATTGAACAAAATAGGGTTAGCAAAATAGTCCATTCCCTGAGTGGGCTATTTTGTATGTTATAATGAAATTATGAAAAAGTTTAAATCTTCAAGCAAAAATAACAGTAGCAAAAAGAATGTACAAATAAAAAATGACAAAAATAGCAAAGTTATTTTAGAAAGAAGCCTAAAAGATGAATATGGCAACAAAAATATTTTCAGAATAATAAAAGATAAAAATGCACCATTTATAAAACAGGAGATAAATCATAAATGATTGAAGCAGTTACAACTTTTAACATAGAGCCAATTATAAGTTTTGCACAAAATGTTTTGATGATTTTAGGCGGCTTTACATTGGCTGGCATTATAGTTTTCTTGGTATATAGCCATAAAAATACAAATATTTTTATTAAACAAAATGATAAATTAATTGATAAATTTCCACTTGTTGCACCTGAATTTTTTAATAAATCTTCAAAAGAACAAAATATTGAAAATAATCAGGAAATACATGAAATTAACAAAAAAATTGAAGAATTAGAAAAACTTGTTAAAGGGGCAATAGAAAAATGCAAATAGATACAAATGATGTAATAAATTTTTTAGTGTCTTTTTTTGGTGGTGGTGGCTTAGGCTTTATGGCTGTAAGGTTATTTATGCAAAGAGAAGCTAAAGAAGCAGTAAAAGAAGATTTAAAGAAAATTGAAACTAGCATAAAAGAACTTAAAAAAGAAGTTTCTGATGCAGTTAAAAAAATGGCTGATGATTATGTTTCTTGTAAATATTGCAATATGCAACATGAAAACTTAAACACCCTTTTAAAGTGTATGGATGATAAACTTGATGTATTAATTGAAAGGCAATAAATGAATTTGAATTTTAAAATAAGTGAACTTATACAGTCTGAAACTGCAATTAAGCATAACATCAATAATATACCTGATATTAACAGTTTAGATAATATGCTTAACCTTATTTGCTACTGTTTACAACCAATTAGGGATAAAATTAAAAAGCCTATGATTATTACAAGTGGCTTCAGGAATGCAGAAGTAAATAAATTAGTTAATGGTGCTACAAACAGCCAACATACAAAGGGGCAAGCAGCAGATTTTGTAATTCAAGGCATGGCAATTGAACAAATTATAAATTTTATTAAAAATAGTGGTATTGAATATGACCAGCTTGTAAATGAACATAACCTATGGGTTCATATTTCATATAATAAAGGAAAAAACAGAAAACAAGTTTTAAGATATTAAAAGTGCTTATGTAATAATTGTTGAAGGAAAAGAAAGCCCGGCAGTAAAATGCCGGGTTGTTTTTAGACATATCATTTGGAAGTGATTATTACATTGCTAATTTTTGTTGTACTGTTTTTGTTTCACCACACATATATTTGTATGTATTACCTATAATTTGATTTACAGTATCAGAAACTTCATAACTCCATGTACTTTCTTCAACTGGGAATTGTACATAATTATCTACATATTCTGAAAATTTTATAAATGGTGTATTTATATTTAATGGGCAGTTTAAATTTTCAATTTCTTTTTGCATTGTAACAACCATGCCCCTTAAAGCATTATTATTTTCTGCATCATAATTTAATGAAATGCCTGTTATAACAATATCATCAATCCAACTTTCAGGAAAACTAAGTATTTCACAAACTGCTTCTTTAAGGCTTTGAATTACAAAATATTTTTCAAGTATCATTTCTTCATAGCCTGTAAAAACTGTTTCTTTACTTGCTTTTTTATTAAAACCACTATAATTTATAGTCATTGCATGGAACTTTTTATCAACTTTTATTTTTGAAATTAAAGTCCTTCTTTGCATTGCTATTGCATCTGCTTCAATTTGTAAATCTGTTTCTGTTTTTTCTTCTACTGTTTTCTTTTTCATTTCTACTACATTTGCCATAAATTATTTCTCCTTTCTTATGGTAATAAATACTTAAATGCCATTTGTAAAATCGTTACTACAATACCAATTATTACACATTCTTTATCGGTTCTATTTTTAAAAAGAATTAACCAGCAAGGAACTGCAATAAATAAAAATAAAAGTATTTTAAACATTCAACACCTCTTTCACAAATAAAACTGCTTCTCTTGTACTTCTACAAACTTTTACATTTTGCTTGCCTTCTTGTAGTTTTTCAATAACTGCTTTTTGGTGCGGCCCTACAACTCCTGTTTCTGTTTTAAATTCAATTATTGCCCATTTGCCATTGTTCAGTAAGCAAAAAACATCAGGTACACCAGCAAGCAAGCCTTCTCGCTTCATCATAATAGCATTATGCCTATTACTTTGAAAGCCATTAGGCACAGCAAAACATAATAAAATAAATTCTTGTTTTCTTGCCCATTCTACAAAAGTTTTTTGTATTGTAAATTCATCAATTTTTGTCATCACTTCTTGTAACTCCTTTCTCCTTATGTTGTAAAGTAAAACCTTATCAATTAAACAATTTTTGTTGCCCATAATTAAATTCTCTTATTTCAATTTGGTTAGGTAAAAAATTGTGGCAAAAATATACACTTTTAAAACTAATATCTTTTTGTGGCTGGTTATTAAAGGTCATTCTATCCTTAAAAAGTAACAGTTCAAGGCGATATTCTTTAAATATTTGGCAAGGTGCAGCATCATTAAGCCATATAACAGGGCATAATAAAGCAAATGGTTTACCAAAAGAACAAGCCCTTTTAAAAGTATCAGCTTTATTTGTAAATGGTGGATTACTAATTATTAAATCCCATTTTTCAGGTTCATAAGTGTAAAAATTTTGCCCATTCCAAATATGTGAATTTACTACATTATAGCCATTTTGTGTAAGTATTTTTACAAATTCACTATCTTCAGTATCAAAAGGACACCATATTATTTTATCTTTGAATGGTGGCAAAAATTCTAACAATGGCAATACACCATAATCTTTTGTGTAATATTCATCATTATTGCCTTTTAAACTTCTTAAATGTTCATTGCTGCTCATCTTTATTTGGTGCTCCTAATTGCCTTACTAATTCTAAAACTGTATATTTCATTTGGCATTTGTCTTTACTAAAATAATTTTCATAAAAACAACCGCTACACTTACAACCTCTTAAATAACATTCTTTAGCTGCTGGTGTCCATCTTTTTAATCTAATCATATTTTAAAGCCCCTATTTTCCACTTTTTATACCTTATTTTTTCTATTTTGTTCATTTTTCTTTGAAAGAATTTTATAACACTTTCAGTAGGTTTTTTGGTTTTTAAAGTATCAATAAACAAATAATAAGCATAGCCATTTTTATAACCTTGCTCTTTCACAAGTTCATAAATATTATGCTTCAATTCTTTTTGAAGGTTCATGGCTTTTTCAAGTCTTTCTATTTCTTTTTTCTTTGGCTTGCTTACTGTAATCATTTCTTCAGTAGTGAACTCATAACCACAAACATCGCATTTTTTAATGTGTTTAGCCAAAATATTACCACATTCAGGGCATTCTTTATATTTATATTCTGCTTCAGGTGGTGCAGGTATATAAAATCTTAAATCATTGCAGAAGCCATGAATAGATGTTAAGCCTGCAAAATCTAACATTAAGCAATCACTTTTACCTTCAAAAAGCCTTAACCCTCGCCCTGCTTGTTGTATATATCGCCTTAAAATTTTTGTAGGGTTTAAAAACATTATGCAATCTACTGAAGGCTCATTAAATCCAGCAACCAAAATACCTACATTAAATACAATTTTAACTGCACCAATTTTTAAAGCTGTTAAAACTTCTTCTCTGTTGTTTACTTTACTATGAAGGCAAGCACAAGCAACACCCTTTTCTCTGAAATAATTACAAGTTGCTTCTGCTTGTTTTATAGAACTGCAAAAAGCTATTGTTTTTCTGTTTTCTGCAATTTTTAACCATTCAGAATAAATTTTATCAAGCCTTTCAAAATTTATCATCATATTATCTAATTCTTCAATATTAAAATCACCATTTGTAATTTTAATTTTGCTTAAATCAATGCTGTAATTACTTAGGCTGTAATAATTTGGCTTCACCAAAAAACCCATATCAATTAAATCTTGTAATTGTAAATCATTTATACATTCATCAAAACCGGGTAATAAATAACCTTTATTATCTATTGGTGTTGCAGAAACACCAATTACTTTTGCATTTGGGAATGCTTCAGTAATAGCTTTGAACATTAAACCATCATAATATTGGTGAACTTCATCAAAAAATATATAATCAAAATCTAAATCCATTAACACTTTTTGCCTACTGTATGCAGTTTGTAGCATAACAATATGTATTAATGCTTCAGGCTTGTATAATTTATCGTAACCAGCCTTCATAATGCTAACATCTTGTAAATTTTCATCTGTTTGAAAAACTAACTCTTCACGATCTACAATAATTAATGTTCTTTTGCCTTGCTTTGCCATTTTAGCGGCCCATTCTGTCATCATTACAGTTTTGCCAGCACCAGTAGGCAAAGTAAGTATGCAAGAATTTTTGCTTTTTAATATTTTTAATAATTTGTTTAAATAATCCTTCTGATATTGTCTTAATTCTATCATTATAAAAAACTCCTGAAATGATCTGTTATTTGTGCCATAAAATCTTTTTTATAATCGCTTTCACTCCATAACCATGTTGTAATTGCCCAAAATGCTAAATCATTTGCAATAGGTCTTAAATATTTATCAAAGTACAAACTATCACCAACAGCAAAACAAAGTTTATTAAAATCTTCCATTTCTATCGGTAATTTCTGCATTAACCTTTTTTCTAATTGTTTATACTGCATTTTTTGGCATCTGTTTATTACATTAAACATTTCATCAGATAATTTTTTTATATCTTCATGTGTAAAATCAAGCTCATGGTTTTCGTGTTTAATGTATTTTTTGCATTGTCTTATTACACTATTTTGTATTTCTTGAAAAAGAAAAATACTTTGTTTAATTTTTGAAATATCTTTACTTTCTAAAATATCTAATGCTTTACAAATTTTTTCTAATAAATTTGTAACTTTTTTATTTTTATAATTTGCCATTTAGTCTAAATCCTTTATTTTTCCACATTTTGTACATTCTTGGTAATAATAATTGCAGTAACCACCTAATAAATTACCTTCTCTATCGTGTTTTTTACAATGTTTGTTTAATACCCTTGAAAAACAAACATCTATATATTTTGCTGTTACATCAAACCCATTTTCTTTTTTAAAATCGTCAATTTTGCATTTTTCAACAAAATTATGCTTACAAAATAATTCTTTTAATAATTTAACCATTCTTCAACCCTCCTAATCTAATGAATATTGACCACAACTTATACCATCAAACAAACTTAATACATTAATTGCATCCATATTTAAATCTCCAATAATCGGCAACATCTTCAACATTGTTTTTTTTCAAAAAACCCCTTTTATCAATAAAAAATGGGTATTCTTCTAAAATTTCTGCTGTTATTTTATCGCCTGCTTCATCATTATCTAACAGTAAGTAACAGGTTTTATATTGGCTAAAATCAATTAGTGGCAAATGGTTTTTAATATCAGCAACACCATTAGCAGGGGTTAATATATAGTAATCCCCTGCTTTGTTTTGGAGTTCAAGCATTTGTTTTAAACAATATGCATCTTTGTACCCCTCACATATAATAATATTCGGTGCTGCTGTTCTCCCCCATATAGAAGCTAAGCATGCAGGTGCGTCCTTAGTTCTCCAAATTTGCTTTTTTTCACCAATTAATCTATATTCAAAACCAACAAGCATTTGTTCATGGCTTATAGAAAAAATTGGAAAACATATCGCATTTTTATCGGCATCTAAACCAATACCACAATCTTCTATTGTTTTCTTGTTAATACAATGTTTATTATAAAGCCATTCAATTACTGGTTCAGCTTCAAGCAATTCTTCTGTGGCTTCACACATATAAATTAACAAATTTTCTGCATTAACTTCATACCATAATGGCTTTTTTTCTTGCTTTTTAATTTGTTCTTTTTTTTCTTGTCTTTTATTAAAGTTTTCTTCACTCCAATAACCTGTTTTTTTTCGGTGTTCATTTATAAGCCCTAAAACTTCATATTGCCCTTCACCACACCCAAAACATCTTAATTTGCCGTTGCTACTGTTAAAAACTAGGTTATCACCTTTTGTATCTTTGCCCATTTTTGCACAAGCTGGGCATCTAAAGTAGTAAGTGCCATATTTAGCCCTCGTTTCACTACCTAAAACTTCTCTCAATTCACTAATGTCTATATCTAAAAACTTTGCCATTTTTCTAACCTTCAAAAGAAGTAAGGGCAAAAAGCCCTTACTTTTAATTTAACTAATCCCAACCCTCATCATCAATATTTTTGAAGCCGCCATAAGGTATAGAATTGTTTTTTACTTTGTTGCCTTCTCTGTTTGTATATTCACCAATAGCAACAGTAATAACAACTTTTTCACCTTCAATATCAGATGGCACGCAGTTATGAGCTTTTGCTAAATCAAAACCACCAATTTCTTTATAAAGTTTTTTAATATTACCATAACCACCTTCATTAAATACAAAGTATGAAAAAATGCTAGTGCCTGTGTGCTCACCTTCAATAACTTTAAATTGCACTTTCCACATATCATCATCATTTTTTGTTTTTGTTTCTTCAACTTTTACAATTTCAGCTACATAATCGCCTTCAGGAATTACTTTAAATTGCTGTGTTTCATCTACATCTTGAAATTTTACTTTTGGCATTTTTATTCTCCTTTCTTATTATATTACTATTTTACTGTTATACTATTTTATTTAAAATGGTATTTCTTCATCCTTAAATTCGTTAACTTTTTCTTGCAGATCATTATCTTTTAAGAAATTAATAATTGAATTAACATCGTTAGGCTTTATGTCGTTTCTTTTAGCAAAGAATTTTAATTCTTCTTTTGTTAATCCTGCATCAAAGCATTTTTTCTTAAATAATTCTTTTATATCACCGTCAGAAGTTTCCATTATTTCAGTAGGTGTAATTGATTTGCATTCTTCTTTTGGTTCATCTTCTGTATCAAAAGGTATTTCATCAACATCATCAGGTATTATTGTATCTTCTTTTGCTTCTTTTTTTGGTTTTTTAACTTCTTCTTTTATTGGTTCTTTTTCTTGACTTTGTTCTAACCATTCTTTAAGTTTTATACCAGTTTTTTCATCAAGAATTTCATTTAAGTTATCAAACATGCTTGTTCTATCTTTTGAACAAGTTGCATAATGGTTTTGGTTTAATCTAAAAACAGTTGTAAAAGTATAATCTGTGCCATCTCTTGCTTCTGTTTTTAAACCTAATTTTTCTACTTTTGTTTTACCATTATCGTCTTTATCCATACTCCAATCGGTTTTAGTTCTTGCAGTACAAATAATGTGCATCGGTGATTGTAAAATAGCATTCATAAAGCCCTCATATTGTGGAGTAACTTTTGCCCAATCTTGAAAGCGACCCCCTAAGCCTGTTTGAATATCTAAACAACCTCCTTGACCTGACCAAACCATTGACATACTGTCAATAATACATAAATCAGCTTTAAATTTTTCAATTTCTTTAATTTTTAAAATATAATTTTGTGGGCTGTAAGGTGGTTTTAATTCAGTAGTATAAAAATCAAACCTATCTGAATATAAACTTGCTGAGCCATTTTCAGTATCTAATACAACAATTTTTGCATCTTCACCTCCTAAACCTTTAGCAATTTTTAATGCTGTCATTGTTTTACCTGATCCAGCAGCACCCTCAATAAGCAATCTTAATTTTTGCTTTTTTCGTGTAGCCTTTTCAATCATGTTTTCTCCTTTCGTTTAATCTGTTAATTTTCTTCTATTTTTACAGTTTTCTGAGCCCGTACAAATTCTTAAATTTTTCTTTCTATTATCTAATGGATTGTGGTTTATATGATCTACTTGCATTTTTGCCGGGCAATCCGTTAAATATCTGTGTAAGTGTATTCTTTTTCTAAACCTACTTGTTTCTACATAAGGTATTTCATTAACCCTTGTATTATTAAACCTTGCTCTCCAGCAATATTTTTTGCATTTTTCCACATCTTCTAAATCTATTAATGCTGTAAGCTGTGATTTCTTTAAAGGTTTTATTATAATTTCTGCATAATCTTCATGTAATATGTATTCATTTACTTTTAATAATGCTGTGTTTGTTTTTCCTTTTTTAAATTCAGCTTCACAATTTTTACTGCAAAAATGGTTTTTTCTAGGTCTTCTCATGTAGCAATTAGGTTTATGAAAATCTTTACCACAATAAGAACATTTTACAGTTGGCATGCTTTTCTCCTTTCTTTGATTGTAATTATACTATCAAAGATTTTTAAAAGCAAGCATAATTTTATTAATCTTTGCCCATTAAATAATTTGCTATAAAACCTGCTGTATTTTCAACAAATAATTGTTCTTGCGTTTTTTCAGTAGCATTACATTCAATGCTTAGTTCAAAATTAATTGTTACCTTTTCATCAACAAAATCAAAAGTTGCTTTATATTTTCCACTTTCTATTGTTATTTTTCCTACTGTCATTTTCTTTATTTCCTTTCTTTTTTTCATCCTACCACAAGAGGGCAACTTCTCTTGTGGGTTTTGTGGATAGATTTTGTAGACATTTAAAAAAGATTGTTATTCCCCTTTCTTGTAAACTTTGTTGCCGTAACCTCAAAGGATGAAGTTATTTATTTATCTTAAAAACAAAGTTTTTTGTTTCTGTTTCAAGTTTAAATTTTTCTAATAAATCAGGGTAAACCTGTGCAAATGCTTTTTGGCTAAATGCTTTGCGTTTTTTAATTTCCCATCCAAAACTATAAATGCCAAAATCCATACTTTCAACACCAGCTTTTTCAATTACATTTTGTAACTGAAGTTCAATTTTTTCTATTTCTTCTTGTGTTTTTTTTAGGTTAAATTTTAATTCTGCTTCCATTAGCTTAAATTCATCCATTTGGCGAGTTAATTCTTTTAAATCAACACTTTGTAAATCTTTTTCTGTCATTTTAATTTTCTCCTTTTCTTCAAAAAAATTATATACTGCTTTTAGAGCATCTTCTGTTGTAGTTACTTTGTAATTTGTTACACCAACAAAGAAATCACAATCATTATTTAATTCTCTTTCTTTTATTGGCTTGTGGTTAGAAAACCTTACTTTAAAATATTTACCATCTTTTTCTACTGTTAAATATTTTGAGAAAGTCCTCCGGGCTTCATACAATGAAATTTTAAAGCCTTTATGTAATAATTCTTCTGCAAAAATAATCCATTTTTGCTTGCCATACTTTTTAGAAGTTTTTTGTTTCAGTAGGTCAAAGGTTAAATATTTATTTGTTATTTTCTTCATTTCCTATTTTTCTCTTTAATTCGTTTAATTCTGTTTGTAAATCTTTATTTTGTTTCACTACTGCATTATATTGTGTTATTGCTCGTTTATATTCCTCAAAAAGTGTTAAATCAAATTTTGCACCATATTTTGCAATATATTCTGCATCTTGTATTTCACTAAAACCATTTGCAGTACCAATATACATATTACCGTTATTAGTTTTTACAATTCCTATAACATGCCCTTGCATGGTCGTGTACCAGCTAATTATTTGCATCTTCCATCTCTCTGATTTTTTGTAGGATTACGTCAACACAATTGTTTTCACAAATTTCAAAGAATTTGCATTTTTTGCAATCTGTAGTTTTGCAACAAACTTGTACAATATTACTTATTTCGGCAAGAGTTTGTTTGAGTTTATTATTTTCCTTGTTTAAATCTTTAAAAACTATTGCTCGTATTTTATCCGACAGTGTTCCATTATTTCCAAATGCTATTTCTTTCTTTAGCTCTTCATTCTCTGCTTTGAGTTGGTCGAGTTGTTGTGCTAGCTCAAAACAGTTTTTACAATATTGTGTTATTTCTTCTTTAAACATTTTAATTCCTCCCATAATACAGCTCTCATTTCATCAACAAATATATCATTCAATTTTTGTTTTTTAAGCCATTCTTGAGCTTTTTCAATATATACATTTAATTCCTTAAAAGAATGTTTTAACTTTTTATTTTCTTTCTTCAACTCCTCGCATTCTTGCTCTTTGGCTTTTATCGTTTTGTTGAGTTCAACAATACGTTGCTTTTTGCGTTTAAGCTGTTTATATTCACAGTTTCTAAAACCATCGCAATGAACATAGCCATTTATTCTGCATTTTGGACTTCCATAAGCTGGTTCAGCGTATGGGCATTTGCTTACATCTACACCAAATATTATCTGTTTATCTGTCATTGTTATTTTCCTTTATTGCATAAATTATTAAACAAATTGCTATTGTCCAAAATATAATCCCTATTGGAATTATTAAAAAAATTTTAAATAATTCTAACATTTTTTAAACTCCTGTACTACCTATTCCACCACCTCTATCACCTTCTCTAAAAGTTTCATTATCTTCAACTTCTATTAAATTTATTTTTGGTCTTTCAATTACTAAAAATTGTGCAATTCTTTGTGCATCTTTAAGGCAAACTGTTGTTTTACCAAAATTTGTAACTGCAAGGTGTATTTCATCCCTATAACCAGCATCTATAACACCAGTAGTATTTGAAAGCATACAATTTAATTTAATACCTGTTGAACTTCTTGGAAAAACTAACATAACACAATTTTCAGGAATAGCACATTTTATACCTGTGCCAAATGTTTTAGTTTCACCGGGCTTTAAAAAGTAAGTATCAATATTTTCTTCTTCATTAATTTTTACTTTTAAATCCATACAAGCATCACTTTCATTAGCATAGCTTGGTAAATACTTTTCATTTTCACAAATAATTTTAATTTCCATTTTTCCACTCCATATATTTTTTGTATTCTCTTACTGCTTCATCAATAGGTAATTCAGTATCAGTAGCATAAGTTGTACCAATGTAGCCTTTTTTATACCTAAAAACAGCAGTTCTAATTGGTAAAACAAAATAAGTAACAGGCATTGAATGAATTATATTTAAAATATCAACATAAGTTTTTTCTTTAAGTTTTATATTTTTCTTGCACCATAAAAGTAAATTTATTGCAAACCTTTTTACCCATGTGTAATTTTGTTTTATCCAGCTTTGTATTTCTTTGCCCTGTGGTATTTTTTTGTAAATATTTGAATAACCGCAAGAGCATATCATTTGTGCTAATTCCAATAACTGCTTGAATTTTAGTTTATTTGGCACTAACTGGGCCGCAAGTATTGGATTTTTATCCAAAACAATTAACATCATTTTATTTTGCTTCCTTTTCAACTTTTTCTTGGTAAAGTTTTAATGCTTCTGTGTAAATTCTTGTTTTACTAATACCAGTTTCTTTTTTGTGTTTTTGTACAAATTCAACTAATTCTTTTGGTAAATCTGTTGTAACTCTAATCATTTCTTGCATTTTCATAAGTCCTTTCTATTTCTATTATTTAACAATATTAAAAGTTTCTTTTCTTTTTTGTTTTATCCAGTAATTAACAACCTTTTCAGTTAATGCATCACTTGTTTCATCTAAGCGATATTGCATGCGACCCATATCTATAAAACCAGCAAAAATAGGCACTAACTTAAATAAATCTTCATTAGTTAAGGCAATATAATTATCAAAAATGTTTACTACTTTTTTGTTTTTCATATCGTTTAATCCTTATTTATATTGTAATTCTAAAATAAATATTTTACAAGTATTTTATTTATAATTCTAATGTATCAATGCCTTTTTGTGGCAGTTTTTTCTTAAACAGCTTTTTGCCTTCTACTGTTAGCTCTATGCCATGCTCGGCTCTTAGTTTTTCTTGAACATCTGTAATAATTTCATCAAACCATTTTTTAAATTGAACATCACCAACAAACCTTTGGCTTCTTAAATCGCCCATTTTTAAATTATTCTTTTCAAAACTAATAATGAATTGTATTAATTTATCAGTAGCACTATCAGCATGGGTATTTCTTAAAATGCTGAAGCTGTTGCAAATATGGTTGTAAAATTCAATAGCTTCTTGAATATCAGCGGCCCGAACTAAACAATCATGTGGGCTGTTTAAAATATGGTAAACAACACCTAATTTTAATATTTTCCACCAGCTCTCCTTAATATCTAGCCCTTGAATTGTTATATTTTTTTGTGCAACTTCTTCATTATAACGATCTATACAAGAATTTTTGTATTTATCAATTATTTCATGGGCTTCTTCACTTAAATAATAAGGTGAAGGGCTTATATTATCAAAAATATTTTTTAATTCCACACTTAATTGCTGTGCTTCAGTTATTGCCCTTTGTTTTTCTATTGCTGGTATTGCCTTGTTAATTGGCTTTATTTCATCCATAAAAATAAAACTTCTTCTACTGATACCAGTTCTTAACATTTTATTTAAGTATTCCCTGTTTCTTGCAGTTTTAAAGTTTTCAAAATCTGAATAAAGCATGGCTGAAACTGGTATATTATTTAAAGTTTTTCTTTTGTTATCACCACTAATTGTAGTTGCTGAAAATCTACCATCAGAAATTTCTTTTAATTTTTCAAAAAGTTCTTTTTTCTGTTTATTTCCTGTTGTAATTCCATCGATATAATCGCCTAATTCTTCAATCCTTAAAAATAATGCACCTTTGCCAATTCTGCTTATAATTTCTGCATCAGCATACAAACCTAAAACAGTTGCATCATGTATTTCTGTGTTTAAATACCTGAAATTATTTATTTTTTGTTGTAATTCAAATTCTGCTTGCTTCTGCTGTTTTTTATCAAGCTGTCTTATTTTATATTCTTCTTGTTGTTCAAATTCTTCTTTATAATCCTTTACAACCCTATCCATATAATCAGGTATAAAAGGTATTAAATATTGGTTGAACAAATTTAAAACATAATCTTTACCACTTCCTGAAGGTAAAAAACTCATACCATAATAGCTTAAAATAATATCATTGCCATTTGTGTATTGTCTGAATTTTGCACCACCTAAACTAAGCATATAAGTTAATTTGGCATTTGCTACATTTATTAAAGCAAGCTCGCTTAAATTTTGGTCTGTCATTGTGTTTAGGAACTTACAACACCTTTTGACAATTTCATTTTTTTTCATTTATAATATCTCCATAATGTTTTACTAAGTTGTATCTTACAATAAAGAATTTTTTGTTGATACAACTTTTTTTATAAAATTTTTTAGCCTTATTTTATGGGCTTTTT
>OGQM01000531.1_pt1 | contig 33620 bp, 24 predicted proteins | sample 1553191 | NCBI WGS metagenome assembly OGQM01 (sample SAMEA2579954, study PRJEB22360) | human gut metagenome | biome: human gut; feature: human-associated habitat; material: faeces | place: Denmark | collected 2008/2010 | reverse complement strand
AATAATACTGTATCAAATACTCGCGGAGAAAACCATGTCACCATAAGCGGCAATAATAATACCTATTCAACGACAACAGGTTCGAAAGAAATAAACATAATAGGTAATACTAACAATATCTTATCTGGCTCAGGTGATGACCAAATAGAAGTCAAAGGTGATAACAACACAATAGAATCAACCTCAGGTAATAATGAAATCAGCATAAAGGGCGACTCCAATACTATACAGGGCGGAGCTGGTCAAGACAATATAAAAATCAACGGTGACAATAATACCGCAAATGGCGGTGCTGAAAGCGACAGCTTTATGGTATCTAGCGGTAATAATAACATAATTGATGGAGAATCAGGAGATAGAAACACGTTGATAGATAATGGTAAGAATACTGTTTATACCAATGCCGTTGATATAACACCTCGTCCATTTGAGTTGAATATCAAGGTCGATATCGGCTCCGGCTCTGATAAGTATATAAGTACTAGTATCAGCTTTAATCTTTTTGATTTTAGTGTAGATTTTTCCACCGCAGAAGGAGCCTTAGAGAGCCTAGAGTCAATAGATGAAATGTTAAGTAGTGTATCCGAGCAATTGTTAAATATCGGTAATACAATCAACCGTTTGGAGAGTGTAGCGGAGGCACAGTCAATAAAGTTAAATAATTTAATATCATTCCGTTCAACAATGCGAGATGCCGATATAGCAGAGGAGTCCTCGAATTACATCCGTTACCAGATCTTACAACAGGCATCTGCAACTCTTTTAGCATCATCCAGAAACCTTAAAGCACAAAATGTAATGGGGTTATTAAATTTTTAATAAAAAGTAAAGGCGCCTATAAATCCTATTGATTTATAGGCGCCTTAAAATTCTTTAGCTATTTTTAGTTGTTGCTTAAAACTAATCTAAAAGTCGCTAAGTTCTTTATTGAAAGCATTTTATGCTTGTTAGCCTGTTTTTCAGAAATTGCAAAAATTCTGCAAATTCTTTGAATTTCTTCTATATCAGCTCTAGTTTCCAGTTTGTAAACATTATTTATAGGGTCTGCAATAACTGACATTGTAGCATTTAATTCTTGTTCGTTCATTATCAATTCCTTATCAATATGTTTATGTATATATAAAGTATTTCATTTTTTGAAAATTGCGTTTTTTAGGTGATATGTTAAGAAATATTACAGAATTAAATATATAAATAAGACTGAAAGTCAGGTTATTATTGCTAAATATTATTTTTTATTGTATGGTAATTTTGTGGTAAACAATGCATTAGATTTTGGTGTTATATTGGAGAAATGCGGAGTAGGAAAAGAAACTTCGCAAGTTGTAATCAAGAAACTATCAGAGCTTGACACTGATTTGTCCGCTTCTGAGATTATTGAATTGTATGAGTATATACTTGGCTGTGTTAAAGATTCAGAAGTTCTGAGCGGAGTTATAAAGCTTGCTGATGCTTACCGTGATAAAAAGATTTTGTCAAAACTGCTTGATATTTTACTTCTAAAAACAGTAGATAATACTGATGCTGATAACCTGATAAATACACGTGTTCTTTGTGCAAAGGCAATTGCAAACTATAAGGATACCTCAACAGTTGGTGCTTTATTGTATTGTTTAAATAATAAGGGAGAGAATTATAAAATTAGGCTCGCCTGTGCGGATGCTCTCGGCAGGATTGGTGATAAGTATGCTGTAGAGTCATTAATTGATGTTGTAAAAGACGAGGAAGAAAAATCCGTTTATGTAAAAGAATCTGCTACTTTTGCTCTCGGGCTGTTAGGAGATGTTAGCGCAATTGACCCGCTTGTTTCAATTATGGAAGCAAAGCAAGGACTTTTAGGAAAATTTTCTTTTCTAAAAGAACGTATTGTGGAAGCGCTTGGAAAATTAAACATAAATAATTCAAAGGTCTTAAAAGTGCTAAAAAATGCATTATATGATTCATCTCCTATGGTAAGGATTAATGCTATTGAGGCTCTGATGAACAGTGATTATGAAGAGGCCCCAGAGTTAATAAGAACGGCTTTAAAAGACGAAGATGATGAAGTTAAGCGCAATGCACTCATAGCTTTATATAACATTATAGGTCGAGATATTCTAGATGAAGTTATTTCACTGCCAGGATATAATGAATTTCTAAAAACAGAGGCCAGAAATATTATTGAAGAATATGAAGAGGTGGATGAATGAAAAAGGCTGTGATTCTACTCTCAGGAGGCCTTGATTCTCTTGTTGCACTAGGCTTTCCTCAAAGTGAATATCGTATAGAGCTTGCATTAACCTTTGACTACGGACAAAAATCTGTACAAAATGAAATCGATGCCTCTCAAAAAATATGTAAATATTATAATGTGGAGCATAAAGTTATAAAGCTTGAATGGCTTAAAGAGATTACTAAAACAGCTCTGGTTTCTGCTGAAGAGATACCTGTTGCAAATTTGGGAACGAAAGAAAGTGCGGCTGCTGTTTGGATACCAAATAGAAACGGATTATTCTTGAATATAGCTGCATCTTTTGCTGATTCCTTTGGGTTTGATTATATATTATACGGAGCTAATAAGGATGAAGGAACCACTTTCCCAGACAATACAGAAGAATTTAGAAGAGAAATTTCAAAAGTTTTTAAAACTTCGACTTTAAAAAAGCCTTGTGTGCTGGCGCCCTTGATTAATTATACCAAGAATGATATAGTTAGAATTGCCATAGAAAATGCAATGCCGCTTGAACTTGTTCGGAGTTGTTATGGCGGTGGGGAGAAACATTGCGGTATGTGTGAATCCTGCAGGCATTTGAAACAGGCTTTGATTGCAAATCACGGGGAAAAATATATAGAGATATTATTTGGTAATTATGAAAACTAAATTAATAGAAGAAGAGATAAAATACATAGGTTCACAGCTTGCACCTCACTGGATATATAAAAATTTTGGTATTCAAGGCGATGCAATAGTTGCTTTTAAAGGTGAATGCGAAGTAAAGCTTACTGAGATGGTTGATATTGAGGATGTTATAAATAACGAACCCATTTATAGTAAGTATATGCTTAGTTTTATAACAGAGCAATTTGGGGTTAATCTGGTAGAAGGTGTGTTTAGACAAAGATTGCTAATTTGTATTATTAAGGAATTGTTAGAAGAAAATGGTATTTTTGTTGTGCGCAGCGGAGATGATTTAATGATTAATGGACGAAAATTATCTGTTTCAATTGCAACAAAATCCATAACATCGGTTTTAATTCACACCGGTTTAAATATCGTTTCAGAGGGTGCACCAGTTAAAGCATCAGGGCTTACAAGCGAGCTGGGTATACAAAATATTGATGCTTTTGCTCAGGAAGTTATGAAAAGATATTCTGAAGAAATAGATGATATAAAAATGGCAAGTACAAAAGTTCGTGGAGTATAAAATGGGAAACCAATTTGGCTACAAAAAATATATGAAAAAAGAGGCACAAAAAGATCATTCTTTGGTAAAAATCTTTCTGATTTCATTTTTTGGAATGCTTTTAGTATTTACTTTTGTGATAAAATCTTTTTCACCTTCTGTAGATACATCAATTGGTGATTATCAGCAAGAAGCAGAAGTTGATACGCAGGAAGAACCTAAGAAAATTGTAGATGATAGATTATCTATGATACAAAGTGAAGATCAAGGGCGAAGTTTTTCAGAATTAATGGCAAAACCGGATGACACCGCAGAAGTAAAAGAAACTGTGCAGGTTAATACAGTAACTCCTGAACCGGTGCAGACAGTAAATGAAACTACTGTGACTCCGCCAACACCTCAAGCTGAACCTGTTTATAAGGTTTTCGTCGGTACTTACACTTCAGCTGAACAGGCAAAAGTAGCGAAAGATATAATTCAAGAATCTGGAAACGGATTAAACCCTATAGTTAAATGTATTGGTTCTAACAACTACACTTTGCAGGTAGGTATATTCAAAAATAAACAAAGTGCAGAATCTTTACTTTATACTGTACAACAAAACCATCTCCCAGGAAGGATTGTACAAGATTATTAAGGTTTGAAAATAAATCTTTACATCGCGAAATATTTTGATTATTTTTTGAGATTTTGTGATACATTATAATTATGGAAATCCGTTATGGGGAATTAAGTTAGACTATCATAGGTTAGTATAGGAGATATTTGATGCCTAATTATTTGACGAAGGAAGAGATAAGACAGTGGAGAAGTTCTCTGGAAAAAATTACGTTGGAAGAATTTGCAGCCAGATTAGGAAAGGAAGTTGAAGAAAGTAAACCTACTAATGATGTTGTAGATATTGTAATGTCAAGAGGCACTTCTTCAAATACAAATACAAGTGTAAATGATGGTTTTTCAAAAATAGCAGAGCGCGCTTTTGAAAGAGAACGCCAGATTTCTCATACGCCTTTTTCTATTAATAGAAAAGAACTTTTGTCAAAGTCAAAAAATCAAGCAGGTCCTAAAAAGAGTGCTAAAGAAGATTTGGTAGTTGAAAAAACTGAACCTGTGTTAAAAGAAAAATCAAATTCTGTTCTTGAAAAAGTAGAAGAATTCTCTGCAAAGAAAGATGTCCAAATTACATTGAAAAGAGCCCTTACTGACAGAGAACAACTGGTATTTGATTATCTGCTTAATAATGTTGGTAAAACTGTTTTTGCTAAAGATCTGGCTAAACTTCTAGACTTACCAAGAGATTATGTTTATAAATATATTAAAAATCTGAGAGCTAAAATTGAAGGTGATAAGCTCAAAAATGTGCCGTCTGGCGGATTTGTTTTAACTGAGTAATAGATGAAAGTAGTAAATTTACTTGAATTTCTAAATAAAGCAAAAGATTTGTACACTTTGAATTATGCAATGTGTGATAATGAGCTTGTCAACTTTCTTGACTTGATGGTAGAGGATGAACAATTTACCCAGAAAATTGATTTAGGAATAATGTTTGTTAATCAAAAATCATTGGATCAATTCGTAATAGTAGACGGCCTAAATCGTATTTTGTCACTTTCATTACTTCTTCATGCAGTATGTGAATGTTATAAAAAGACAACAGCTCAGAATGATAAAGCAATAAAAACAATTAGAAAAAAGTACTTACTTGGTAAAAACACCTCTAAATTACGACTAAACGAAAAAGATGCCATTATTTATAATAAAATAATTAATGGAGAAAGGCTTTCCGGTCATGAGAAAAAGTCGCCAATGTTTATCTTACTGCATAATTTTTGGTCACAAATAAAGGAAGAAAATCTTCAAGCTGCAAGTATTTTTTCTATGTTAAAGAAAATATTTGTTACAGTCGTGGAAACTGAAGGTGTTTCAAAAAGAAATATATATTATAAATTAAATAACAATAGAAATCTTGATCAAATTGCTTTAATAGAAGATTACCTGAAAGAAAATGGCGTAGAAAAAGATTGGTACGCAATTAGAGATAAATATTTTCCAGAGAAAAGGGATATAACTCTATTTTTAAAAGATTTTTTTGTGACGAAATTTAATTATAAAAAATTTGATCCAGAAAGGCTTTATGAGAGCTTTGTTAACTATTTTGAAACTATGATGCAATATATGCCGGAAGATGTGATAATGAAGCGAATGAAGCATACAGCTGCGTTATACTGCAATATATTACATGTCAATTTCCATAATGAAGAAATAAAGAAAGCTTTTATTAAAATAAAAAAAGCTGCCGGTGAAGATACTTATGCTTATATTTTAGAAGTGTATGAAGATTTTGCAGATAATAATATATCAGAGAACACATTTATTGAAATTTTAAATACAATTGCAGATTACCTTAAAAATCGTAAAGATAAAGAAAATAACATTGCTTTTAATGAATTAATCCAATATTTAAATGCATTTATAACCTGTAAATAACAATATTGGAAAATATATTAATAATATTTTTTATGCTCGTTTTATACTATAAATAGGAATTAAGATAGTTAAAATTTTATAGTATGGAGGATTTATTTATGGGTACAAACCATTTAAATAGATTGGTGGGTTGCTATGAGCAAATATTTAATGAGTTATATATGGCAGATACAATTGTAAATATAACCAGAAATTCTTGCTTGGACAGAGAGTTTAGCGGACAGTATTACGGAATTCCTGCAGAGTCTTCTGCACAATTAAGTGCCGAAAGAAATAACTATATAAATATGTTAACCATATTATCAGAAAAAATTTCTAATATAATGGAACTTAATATTGCAATGGAAAATGAAATTTTATTACAGGAGAACTCCAACAATGGCTGCTGATAGATAACAGCTTAACGTGCCGCATATAAGTGCTCTTAAGCCAAGCCTTGCAAGATTTTTTTTCTGGTTTGGTGCTAATTCACCTATACCACCGATTTGAATTGCAATCGAACCAAAATTTCCAAAACTGCACAGTGCAAAGCTTGCCAGCATAAAGCTTTTAGGAGCAATGGATGTTGCTATGTGTGACAGATTTACATATGCAACCATTTCATTAAGAACAAGCTTGGTTCCCATAAGAGCTCCTACAACAGAGGCATCTTTGAGAGGCACTCCAATAATAATAGCAAATATTGCAAATAATTTTCCAAGAATCAGTTTTAATGACAAATGGCTCAAGAACGTTAAGTGTGAGCAGCCCGGGCAGAATTTGTATAAGAACATTCCACTAAGACCTAAAACCCAATCAATGAAAGCAACAAGTGCAACTAATGCGAGAATCATCGCAGTAACATTTATGGCAACTTTCATACCTTCGGAAGCTCCATTTGAGATTGCCTCAAAAACATTTGCAAAAGTTCTTCTTTTCGAAATTCGGATATTATCGCGTGTTTCAGGCTCTCCTGTTTCAGGATACATAATTTTAGCAAGAATCATAGCGCCAGGAGCAGCCATTATTGAGGATGCTAATATATAATGTGCCGGAATTCCCATACCAATGTATATAGGCATTATTGCACCTGAAATACAGGCCATGCTGCCTGCCATTGAGGCTAGAAGTTCCGAACGCGTCAGCTTTTCCAGATAAGGTTTAATCATAATCTGTGCAAGTATTTGCCCGACAAATGAGCTTGCAACGTTTGAAAGAGCTTCTGCACCTGATACATGCATAAGTTTATTCATTGCTTTTCCAAGTGCTGCAACAACACGCTGCATAATACCATAGTAATAAAGTATGTTTACCAGCACCATCATGAAAATATTAGTACAGATTAATTGAACAGCAAATATACTGCTGCTTTTTCCAAAAAGTTCTGTTAGTTTTGCATTTTCTAACAGCGGACCAAACACGAAAAGACCGCCTTCTGTAGCAAAATCCAGAATCTTCTGGATAAACATACCTATCATCAGGAATATTTTTTCACCTATAGGAACCTTAAATATAAATACAGCAAGCAGAATTTGTAATATAAATCCAGTTACAACTGTTTTGTAATTTATAGCCTTTCGGTTATTTGACATACCAAATACTATTAAAAATATTACAACTATTCCTATAAGCCCAACAAATCTTTCCATCAATACTCCTAATAATTATGTGAATATTTTTATTATATCAAAAAAGAAGCTGTCTGGATTAGACAGCTTCAATATAATTTACAATCTCTTCCTCTGTATTCATTTCCGTTGTACATACCAGTATTCTTGTGGCATCAATCTTAATCCCGCCAAGAATGTTAGAAGCTTTTAGTTTTTCCAAAAATTTATCAGAGTCTTCAACTTCAATTACAAATTCATTAAAAAAGTTTTCATTTAAAGTTTTTATTCCTTTGCCTCTCAGCATTTTAGAAAGAGCATGCGCTAAATTCGCAGAAATTACTCCTGTTTCTCTGAAGCCTTTTTCGCCTAAAAGGCTCAAGTATAGAGTTGCAGAAAGAGCAATTAAAGACTGGTTTGAACAAATATTGCTGGTTGCCTTTTCTCTTTTAATATGCTGTTCTCTTGTCTGGATTGTAAGTGTAAAAGCCTGCTCTCCATCAGCATCAACTGTTCTGCCAACGAGTCTGCCGGGCATTTGCCGCATAAAACATTCTTTACACGCCATATATCCAGCATGAGGACCGCCAAAGCTCATACCAATACCAAGCGGTTGAATATCCCCAACCACAATATCTGCTTCTGTTGGCGGAGCAATTATTGACAGGGCTGAAATATTAGCGCATACAATTAAAGTTGTGCCAACTTTATTGATTTCTGTAATTTCTCCATAGTAATCTGGGTATTGAACCAGAACGCAGCAATATTCACTAACATCGTCAGGAATTTCATCAAACCATTCGAGTTCAATATTTTGTGCCCAGCAATATGTTTTTACAACTTCTTTGTACTGCGGGTTAAGTCTATTAGAAATAAGCGCTTTGTTCTTTTTCCCTCTGGCGATTCTGTGAGCCATAAGAACAGCTTCTGCACAAGCAGAACCGCCGTCATACAAAGAAGCATTTGCAATATCCATACCGGTTATTTTTGAAATCATTGTCTGGTATTCATAGATTATTTGTAATGTTCCTTGAGAAATCTCTGGCTGATAAGGCGTATATGCTGTTAAAAATTCAAATCTTTGAGCAATATAACTAATACAAGCTGGTATAAATTTGTTATAAATTCCTCCGCCTGTAAATATTGAATACTCTGTTTTATTTTTTCTTGCAAGAGCTTTCACCTTTCGTTGTGCTTCCATTTCGCTCAAAGGATTGCCCATCGCAAAATCTTTAAATTTAACAGGTATTTGTTTAAATAAATCTTCGATTGATGCACATGAAATTTCACGAAGCATTTCTTCTCTGATTTCATCTGTATGCGCTAAAAAGTTTTTCATTATTCTATTTCTTCTTTATAATCTGAGTAATCTAACAAATCTGCAAATTCTACCTGATCTGCAGAAGATTCAATCTTAACAAACCACTTGTCTTCAAAAGTTTCATCGTTAAGTAACTCTGGACTATTAACGATTTGTTCATTAATTTCTACAACTTTACCGGATATTGGCATATAGATTTCAGATGCAGCTTTTACAGATTCAATTGTTGCAAATGCTTCATTTTTAGCAAATTCACTTCCAACTTCAGGAAGTTCTACAAAAACTATATCGCCGAGTTGTTCGATAGCATAATCAGTAATACCTATTTCGTACTTTCCGTCCTGCTCAAGTACGTATTCATGGGTTTTTGTACATAACATACTTTCGTTCATTGATTTTCTCCTATAAGCTATTATATTATCCTTTATTATTCTTTTTCACAAAAGGTCTTTTTACTATTTCTGCATTGTGTAATTTATCTCTTATCATTATTTGAATTGTAGAGCCTACAGTCAAATTGTCAAGATTTTTTATATAAGCAAGAGCAATATTGTCACCTCTGACAGGTGAAATCCCGCCGCTTGTAATCTCACCAATTTTTTCATTATTATAATATACTTCATAACCGTGTCTGGCAATATTTTTATCGAGCATTTTGAGGCCGATAAGTTTTTTATTTATGCCATCCTTAAGCTGGTTCATTATAACTTTTTTTCCGTTGTAGTCAGCTGTTTTATCTTTTGCAACAGACCATGCCAATCCGGCTTCTATCGGTGTTGTATCTTCGCTCAAATCATTACCATATAAGTGCAATGCAGCTTCTAATCTTAAAGTATCGCGAGCGCCAAGACCAATTGGCTTTATTCCGTATTCTTTGCCTGCTTCTAGCAGTTTATCCCAGAGGTATTCTGAGAATTCGTTTTTAACAAGAATTTCAACTCCGTCTTCACCAGTATATCCTGTTCTTGATATCCATAAATTAATATTAAAGATTTCACCGCGTTTAATTGCAAAAAATGAAGGCAGTTCATCAACTCCAAGACTTTTTATTAATTCACAGGCTTTCGGACCTTGAACAGCCAGCAGTGAGTAATTATGCGACTCATTAATGATTTCAACATTAAACCCTGTTTTATTTCTTACCATCCAGTTCAAGTCTTCATCAATTCTGGATGCATTTGCAATAATAAGATATTTGTTAGTTTCAAGTTTATATATTATCAAATCATCAATTATACCGCCTTGCTTATTTGTAAGCTGGCAATATGCAGCTTTCAGGTCAACAAGTTTTGTAATATCCTGAGGGACTAATTTGTTTAAATATGGTAAAGCATCTTCACCATAAACAATCATTTCTCCCATGTGTGAAACATCAAACAGGCCGACATTTTCTCTCACAGTCTTATGTTCTTCTATGATTGAAGAATACTGGACAGGCATATGCCAGCCTGCAAAATCTACCATTCTTGCTCCCAGAGCTACATGCTTATCATGCAAAAAAGTTTGTTTTGTCATTAATTTTTACCCCTATTTAATTGTCTTTATAAATATGGGTTATGTCAAGAAATATTTTAGCTTAGAGATTGAATTTTTTTGTATAAATCAATAACTTCTTTTGACATGTTTTTCGGCACAACAATTTTAATTTTTGCATTTAAATCGCCGTATCCAGAGGTTTTTGGCAATCCCATCTGCTTCAATCTTAAGGATTGTCCGCTTGAAACTCCTGCTGGAATTTTGATATTAATTTTGCCATGTAACGTTTCAATTTCTTTTGAGCAGCCTAATACAGCTTCTGGAGGAGTTATATCAACTTCTTTAATCAAATTATCTCCATCAAATTCATATTCGCTGTCTTTAAAATGCACTACAAGGTATAAGTCGCCTTTATTACCGTATGCGTCTGTTTTTCCTTCTCCTTTAAGACGAACTTTCTTTCCCTCGCTTACACCTTTAGGCAGTTTTACTTTTACGCTTTTTGAGTGTGAAACGATTCCTGTACCACCACAGTTAGCACAATATGTACCTCCATGACACTGAGTACATTTTTCCATTTCATTAAAAGTTACAGAAATAGGTTTACCATCAAATATTTCTTTTGCTGTAACATTTAAATTTTTAGTGATGTCTAAATCTTCAGTTTTAGGCTGTGTAGTTCTTCTTTGTTGTCTGGATGAATTTCCAGCTGTCTGTCTGAAATCAAAGCCGCCAAAATTTTGACCGGCCGACTGCTGCGCTCCCATACCGCCCATCATGTCGCCAAACAGCGAGCTAAAAAAGTCAGAAAAACCGCTTCCGCCAAAGTCAAAGCTTTGTGCACCTCCCTGATTAAAATTAAAACTAAAATTTTCAAATCCAGGAGGCGGAGTATAATCTGCACCGCCCTGCCAGTTAGAGCCCAGGCTGTCATAACGCTGCCTTTTGGCTTTATCCGATAAAACTTCATAAGCTTCATTAATATCTTTAAATTTTTCTTCAGCTTCTTTTGTTTTATTTACATCTGGATGGTATTTCCTCGCAAGCTTACGATATGCTGATTTAATTGCAGCAGCATCTGCATCTCTAGCAACACCTAATATTTCATAATAGTCTTTATATTTCATTTTTAGCCCTTCAAATATCTTTACAATTTTATAATAATACAAAAAATTACAAAACTTAATAAAGTTAATCTTTTTTTAATAGTATTTGTGATAAAATACAGTCAAAGGATTATGAAAAGATGGACATAAAAAAAATATTATTCAGAACTAATTCTATAGATGTTGAAAAAGCCCTGCCAGACGCTCTTGTACTCTGTGGTAAGGATGGAAAAATACAGTGGGTAAATGATGCAGCTGCTGAAATTTTTGAAACTTCAAAAATGCATCTTTTAACATCTAATATTGCTGATTTTATAGAAAATCCGATGAATTTGATTTACAATTCAATTGCAATGCACAGACCGATTATAACTAAATTTACAGGTAAAGAAGCATACTTTGATATGACTGTAAAAGAAATTGATGAAGGGTTTGTTCTGGATTTTAGAGATGCCGTACCTCCTGCTCCTCCGGTTCAAACAGAAGATGTGGATACAGTAAATAGGGAAAAGAATAATTTTTTGATAAAACTGGCTAATGACTTTAAAGCTCCAATACAGTCTATTGTAGGTTTCTCTCAGGCTATGGCAGATGGGCTCGGCGGCGAGATGAGTGAACAGCAGGAAAAGTATATAAGAATAATTAACAAAAACTCTACAGATTTAATGTATTTTGTAGGGAAACTTCTTGAACTATCCCAAACAGAGTCCTGTCTTAGCAAAGCTGAGAATAAAACTTTTGATGTTTCAAGTCTTGTGAGCTCTGTTGTTCGCTTTAATGAACAGCTTTTTAAGGGTAAAGATGTTAAAATTTCTATAAGTCAGGATGAAAATTTTAAAAAAACAATATCTTCGGATGAAAATATCCTTAAGAATATTTTACAGGATTTGCTTGAAGTAATCTTGAAGGCAGTTGATATGGGAGATATTGATATACATCTTTCAAATCCTGCTGAAGAGTTTATTGCATCAAAAAATCTTGCTCCAGCTCAATACACTCTTATATCACTTTCGAGTACTTCATTACTACTATCTGAAAATGATTTGGAGTGCATGTTTGATCCTTACAAAATTGTAGATTCAAACAATAGAAAGAATGTATTGAGAGCAATTGTCCTTGCAAGTGTTAAAAATTTGGTTCAGTCATTAAACGGAAACGTATGGGTAGAGTCTAAAATACTTAAAAATACAAGTTTTAATGTGCTAATTCCGAGTTAATACAAATAGGATGAGTTATGAGCAGCGTAATATTGAGAAACCTCGTAAAAAGCTACGATGGGAATAAAAATGTAATAGATAATATAAATCTGGAGATAAAGGACAAAGAATTTATTGTTCTTGTTGGTTCATCCGGGTGCGGAAAATCCACTATACTGAGGTTAATTTCCGGACTTGAAGATATTTCTTCCGGCGAAATAATGATTGATGGAAAAGTTGTCAATAATGTTCATCCAAAAGATAGAGATATCGCTTTTGTTTTCCAGAGTTATGCTTTGTATCCGCATATGAGCGTCTATGACAATATTGCTTTCGGGTTAAAAATGAGGAAGTATAGTAAAGCAGTTATTGATGAAAAGGTTCATGAGGTTGCCAAGGCTCTTGACCTTGCGGATTTATTGAATAGAAAACCAAGACAGCTCTCTGGAGGGCAAAGACAAAGAGTTGCTCTAGGCAGAGCAATTGTAAGAAATCCTAAGGTTTTTCTTATGGATGAACCGCTCTCAAATCTTGATGCAAATTTAAGAGTTCAGATGCGTTCAGAAATTAAGCGTCTGCATCAAAAATTGCAGACAACATTTATATATGTTACACATGACCAGACCGAGGCACTTACTATGGGGGATAGAATTGTTGTACTTGATAAAGGCAAGATACAGCAGGCTGATTCTCCGGAGGTTATATATAATAATCCTAAAAATAAGTTTGTTGCAGGTTTTATCGGGCAAATGAATTTTATTGATGTAAATGTAATAAATGGTAAGTTTGAGATAAACGGACACCAATTTGAAGCAAATAAACAAATCAATGGAGAGGTTATTGCTGCAATTCGTGCAGAAAAAATGATTTGCGGGGATACTGTTCTTGCGGTAAAACCAGATATCGTAGAAATGACAGGCGGCGAAAGAATTATATATTTTAATTTGAACGGGAATAAATGTTCTGCCAGATTACCCCTGGATTATCCTATCGGCGGGCAAGTAGAGTTGAGAATATCTGAAAAAGACATGTATTTCTTTGATAAGGGAAGCGGAGAAATTATTTAGTATGAAAAAGTATAGAAATTTTATAATAATATTTTTTGTTGTATTGGCATTCTGTATTTCAATATGTTTCGTACCAATTGATGCAACAAGATTTATACCTGCAATTGAGGCACAGGTAACAAAAGATTTGGGTGTAAAAATACATATAGAAAGGCTAATACTTAGATTTGGTCCATCACTTAAGGTTAAGGCTCCTGTAATGCATATCATGTATGAGGATGGACAAAAATTTGGTCAATTTGATAATGTGAAGTTTTTCATACCTTGGGCGTCACTATTCAAAGATGATGTGATTGTAAAAAGATTATATGCTGATAAGTTCATTGTAAAAGTTAGTTCTAATGATAAATACTTAAATAAGCTTCTGGAAAAAATGAACTCTAAAGACTTTAATGAAATTCCAGATATGACTTTGAAAAACTATAGTATTTCTTACCTTGATGCCCCTAAAGATAAAAAATACAGAATAGCAGGAAATTGGTTAGAAATAGCAAAGGTCATTAATTTCGAGAACCTTAGATTAAAATCTACGGGAGAATTCTCTATCAATGATAAAAAGTTTTTATCTTATGATTTATCAATTCTTCCTAATATAAAAATGTCTGAAAAGACTCCGGATATTGATATTGAAGCCTTTCTTGAACAGATGGAAACTTTAGATTTCCATTCTGATATAATTGCGGATTTAAAACTGTATAATAATTTGAATGGGGACTTACAGATATCAGGGCTTATTAATATTGATAATATATCTGTTCTTGACCCTGATAAAAGAACACCAAAAAGCTTTATATATTTAACTTTTTTAGGCGATAAAGTAGGGGTGCTCTCAAATATATATGCTTCAAATGATAAAAAAGTTTATATTGACGGAGTAATAAATAATTCTAAAAAACGCAGTTTGGATTTGAAAGTTAAGACAGATGAAATAAAGCTGCATGACTTATATCAAAAAGTTAAATTGCTTGCAGATTTCTCAAAATACAAGGCCATTGATTCTATTAACGGCCAGCTAAAAGCTGATTTTACAATAAAAGGCGATTTGAATAAGCTTAAATCAGCAGGCTTTCTTAAGATTTCAAATGCTTCAATAAAAGCAAATGGTATTGATATTAATAATATAAGTTCAAATATTGATTTTTCAAATAATGTAATAAATATTACAGATGCAGTAGGGTATGTTAATAATGCCCCTATTATGGTAAAAGGAAAGATTGATAAAAATATTGATATTGAAGTTCTGATGCACAAAGTAGAACTGAAACATCTTTGTCCTGCGAGCTTCGGGATAAAAAGCGGTATAGCATCGCTTGTTGCTAATATCGGCGGTACATTAGAAAATGTTACACATAAAGAAAATTTACAGATTGAAAACTTTAAATGCATAAATAATGACAATAAGCTTGCTTTTTCATCATTGAAAATTGATACTAACAAAGATAATATAGCATATATTAATAATATTGCTATAAATACTGATAAAACAGAGCTCATAAAATTACCTCTCTTAAAGCTTTATATTGAGAGAGATACTATAAAAGTTCCGGAAACAAATGTATTTTTACCAAATTCTAAGCTTAGCGCGAAAGCAGAAATTACAAATTACAATACAAAAGATTTGACATTTAATGTAGGGCTTAACGGGTCTGTCAACTCGAGGGATATAAAAGCAGTAAAAACAAATTATGCTGTATATCCTATTAAGTTATCTGTTTATGGCAATTCTAGTATTCAAAATATAATTGCACAGGTTGTAATGGAGAAAGCTCTAATACTTGACGAGCCTTCATTGGTTAACTTTGTGTCTAAAATTGAAAATCAAAATCTGAAAATAGAAGATTTAAGTGTTTCTCCATTTTCAGGCAAGCTTTCCAATGATTTTAAGCTTAATGTAAAAGGTCAGAAAAAGTTAATAATTACGGGAAATGTAGATAATCTTGCTTCTGAACCAGCATTTAAAAATTTACGAGTTTTTATACCTCAACAGCTTAATATTACATATTTTGATACAATCGCACAGTTAAAAGGGGATATTTTCATAAACGGAAAAATTAAGAAACCTGATATTGTAGGTCAAATAACAGCTCAAAATGTAATTAATCAGTTCTTACAGCTTGCAATAAATAATCTTACAGTCGACTTTAATAAGACGGTTGCTGTATTAAATGCACCTCAGGTGAAGATTGCAGATTCAGTCATGGGAATAAATTCAACAATATCGACTGATATTTCGAAAGAATTGCTTGTAAAAAATGTGAGTGTAAAGTCAAAATACGTAAATACAGATACTTTCCTTATGTATAAAGACAGTCCTGCATTTAAGCAAGTACCTTTAAGCATAAATGAAGGTAAGTTCTACTCTGAAAAGCTTCTCGCTAATATTTACAACTCTCCTCTTTATTTATCAGCTTTATCAACTGATTTTAGCTTAAAAAATAATAACCTGATGATGAAGAATATCTCTTCTGAACTGTTTAACGGCAAGTTAGCCGGTTCTATGGAGTTTAATCTCAAAGACGAACATTTTAGTTCGAATATACAGGCAAGAGGTGTTAGTGCTGCACCAATTTTTGATATAGTATCTACACGTAAAGATTCTGTAAGCGGGGTTATGGATTTTGATACTTCTATGAGCGGTAATTTAAGTTCTAAGCAATCTCTGAATGGTAATATAAAATTTATAGTGCATAATGGGCGAATGGGAACGCTCGGCAAACTTGAACATTTGTTGTATGCACAAAACGTAATTGCAGATAACATGCTGCGCACTTCACTAAGCGTTGTCACTAAAGCAATAACATTGAAGGATACAGGACTCTTTAAATATTTAAGAGGCGATGTAGACTTAAAAGACGGCATAGCTCAGGTAAAATTCCTGCAGTCGCAAGGACCTCTTATGGCATTGTTTATAAAGGGAACGTATAACCCTGATACAGATTATGCAAAATTGGTTGTATTAGGACGTTTATCTGATGAAGTTATTTCCGGCTTAGGTGCGTTTGGGGATTTTTCATTTAATAAGCTTATGGTAATGCTGACCGGTGAAGATAATAAATATAATATTTTGCCGGAAGACTTTGAAAAACTTCCTCAGCTGACTATGAAAAATACTAAAGAGTTTAGAAGTGTAATTAATGGTATAGTAGATAAACCAAGTTCAGTACTTTTGTTTAACTGGATTTCCTATACTCAAAAATCATACAGACAAAAGGATGTGCCTATGACAAATATCAAGGTGCCGGAGTTTGTAGATACACTTCCTTATTAATAAATTAGTTCATTTATATGATTAGCTGAAAACGTATTTTTAGTTTATAATATTATACATGGATTTATTGAAGGCAGGGCAAAAATTAAGTATTTTGTTTCAAAAAGAAGATAGCTTAGTAGAAATTGCTTGTGTAATTTCAGCATTGCTTGAAGATAGAATTGTAATTGATTTACCACAGTACTTCATGAGATATATAGAATACCTCGATGTAGGCTGCAGTTTGACTATTAAAGCTTTTTCTAAAATAGGTACTGTAGATTTTAATACTATCGTTATTACTTCTCCTCTTGAGGATGAATTTTCGGTTGAGCTTGACTACAATGCAATGAAATTAACGCCAAATGATGAAATTCCTGTTGTCGATGCTGTCGAAACTCTTAATATTACAATGGGGGAAAAGTTTTTCAAAGTTAGTACTTTTGAAATTGCGACAGAATATCTTAAGTTTTATTGTGATTATGAGTTTAAGCTTGATGATACTTTTGACTGTGAGTTAATATTACCTAAAAAGTGTGGTATAATTAGATTTAAGGGCACAGTAACTTATATTGATCCGGTTTATGATAATGAATACCAGATATCATACTCAAATATGGTAGATGAAGACAGGCAGACACTATTATATTATATGTACTTATACAGCAACAGCTCTGATTAGGAAAGATTATGAAAAAATTAGCAGACGATAGAGATAACATAATTAATAAAAAAGAAAACAAAAATAAAATGTTTGACCAGATAGAAAGATGCCGTTTGGATTTACAGAAAGACCCTACCAATCCTGCATTGCATGTTAGGCTTGGTGATTTATATATGAAGTGGCATCTGGATATTTATAATGCCTGTCAGTATATAGATGAGGCTATTACTGAATACCAGCTTGCTATGGAATCGTTAATTGATTCTTGTGAAATTTATTATAAAATAGGAGTCGCTTTCTATCATAAAGGAGATTTGGATAAGGCTATAAACTACTTTACTATGGCTTTAGAAAAGAAAAATAACTATTATGAAGCATATTATATGCTTGCAGAAACTTTTGTTAAAAAAGCTCATTTTACTGATGCTATAGATGCAGCACAGGCTGCTATTATTTCTTCTAGATTAAAATCTTCAAGTGCACATTATTTGTTGTGTAAACTTTATGAAGCATCAGCGTTTAAAAATACAAAAACTAAGCTTAAAGCTTTTTATGAAAAGATGATGGCAGCACTGCTCATTCCTTTTGATAAAACTGCGCAGCAAAATATTATAAGAAACCTGTCTTATATGCGTTTCCTTCCTCTATTTTTAAAAGGTTTTTATGCTATTCAGGTGAAAGATTTTTCAAAAGCAATACAGCTTTATAAAGATGCAATAGAGCGAGCTCCAGGTTTTGCACCTTTGTATTGTGTACTTGGCGATATATACCTGTCTACGGGGTATTTTGAAGATGCTATTACAGAATATAAAATGGCGATATGGCTTGATTCATTTAATATTGCAGCCTATAGACACTTGTGCAGGGCTTATGAAGAACAGGGAGATTACAATCAGGCTATAGATGTTTATATTAAATTAATCGCAATGGCACCTAATATGCCTGATTTATATTCTAATTTAGCAAATATTTATTATATTAAAGGTGAATTTGATTTAGCCATATCAAATTACCAGACTGCAATTACCCTTAATCCAAATAAAACTTGGACCAGTGTTATAGCTCAAACTATGGGGTTTGTCTATCAGGAAAATAAATCTGATCCGGATGCTGCAATATCTGCTTATCAGACTGCGTATGTATTGACACCGGATGATATTGATATTTATGTTAATCTCGGAAGTGCTTTTTATGACAAAGAGGATTATAATAATGCACTTGCAGTATACAGGCAGGCTTTAGAACTTCAGCCTTACAACGCAAAAATACATTGTAACCTCGGTTTCTTATACTGGGGCAAGGGGGATACTGAAGAAGCTATAAAGTCTTATGAACTGGCAATTAAATACAATAAAAATTATGATATTGCCTACAATAACCTTGGGGTTATTTATCTGGATGATTTAGGCAGAGTTAATAAAGCAATTGAATTGTTTAAAAATGCTGTGGATGCAAATCCTAACTACGCACTGGCGCATTTTAATCTTGCAAGAGCAACTTCTATTGTAGGCGATAAAGTAGAAGCTGCAAAGCTTTATCAAACTGCGCAGGATATAAACAAAATAACTCAAGAAATTGATCCTAGAGATATTGCTGATAAAATCAGCGAATTATTTGAGTCTTAATACCCCTTTACCTTTAAATTTCTTAAGGGTATAATGTAATAATATTGGAATAAGCATATGACTGAAGATGATAAAACAGGGATTTCCCATTTAATAGAAAAAGAATTGAACTCCGCAGATAAGATACTCAAGCCTGATTTTAACCAAAAAACGGGACGTGAACTGTTGGCATTTTATTTGCAGTCAAAATTTAAACAAGTATTAGCATATGATAATAAAGCTGCCGAGCCGATTTTTGTTGAGGTTCGGTATGATTTTATTCAGAAGTTTTCCAGACGTTTAATCCAGAATCCGGAAAAAAGAATAATGATAGGTATTACAGGCGAGTCTGCTTCGGGAAAATCAACGATATGCAAGGAAATTCAAAATGTTATAAAACGTTTTAATATGCCTGTTACAATACTAACTACTGATAATTATTTTAATGATATTTCTGAATTAATAAAAAAATTCGGGACATTTGATAATCTTAGAGATAACGGCTATGACGTTGACTCTCCGAACAGCTTTCAGCTGGATATTTTAAAAGAGGATTTAGATAAAATTTCACACGGTGAAGATGTTTATTCTCCTGAATATCTGCTAAATGGTACAGGAGTTTCTGTGCCAAAATCAAAATTTGTACCTTCTAATAAAATTGTTGTAGTTGAGGGTATGGCATCAATGTTCGGTGAAAATAAAGATATATTTGATATTAAAGTCTATGTAGAAACGGATTTGGAACTAAGAAAAGAGCGCTTCTTAACAAGGGCTTACACAGAACGTAACCAAGACTTAGAAAATGCTAAAAAACACTGGGAATATATTCTTGGCGCAGGTGAAAAATATGTAAAACCATTTAGATCAGAGGCTGATATTATAATAAATGGTGATACAAATCTTACTTATTTCTCTCAGATTTTAGAGTATATCCATACTATTACTAATAATTTTAACTAGATATTTTGCAAGGCCTTCTCCCATAGAAAAACAAGATGGAATTATGCGAAGAGCAGCCTGAGCTTCAAAATCAGCTGATATACATCGTCCAGCAACAAATAATCTGTCTTTTACCATAAGAGCTTCAATAGGAAGCTGATATTCTTTATAAACTTTTTCAAGCGTAGAGCTGTCTTTTTTATCCGAATGTATGTCTATAGGGTAATTTGAGATAACTACAGGATTATCAAATTTTTTCCCTTCTTTTAAATCGTCCTGTGTATAGATATATTTGCCTTTTACTCTATTCGAAACCCTTATGCCCAGTGTGTTTGCAATTGATGAAATATATGCATTTTTAAATCCTGTAAAGTATTTTTTACAAAATTTTGATAACCTTAAAATGCTTCTACGCCCCTCAATATAAGGATTAGAGGATGTATCCAATAGCCGTGGACAGTTAAATGCAATAGAATCTGGAGTCCCTGCTACTGAAAATATCTGAAAATAGTTAGAGTCCGCCTCTGTAATATCTCCATTCTCAATAGCAGCCTTAAATACAGGCTTAAGAGCCCAGTTTTTATTGCTATCCCAGGTATATGCAGTAGATAAGTATATTTTTCCGTCAATAGTACAACTAGTTGTAACATCTCTGTCTTTATCAAGCTCCATAATCCATTTGGAAAATTCAGTTGTATTTACGCCAGACATTATAAATCTTAAATTAACAGGCTGTGAATTTTTACCATTACTTGCCGTTAAAAATTCGCAATTTAATTTTTGACAAATTTTTGCATCTCCGGTTGCGTCTACAAGATACTTCGTTTCGATAGGTGGTAATAACCCTTCTTTAAAGCACATTGGATTATTGACTTCTATCGTTGCGATATATGATGATAATTTTTCTTCTATTTTTCTTATATTTGCTTCAAAAATTATTTTGACGCCGGCCGAAATAAGCATATCATCTAGAACTATTTTTGTAAGTTCAGGATTAAACCATCCTTTATTTCCGTCAGAGTAAGTTATTGCGCCTTCTAATACAGCCAGTTTATTGTATAAAGTTTCAAAAAACTCTGTATTTATTGCATTTTCTGAGGTTTTCATAGCCGGAATAACAAGTGAAGAAGTAATAGAGCCTCCTAAAAAAGAGTTTTTTTCTATAAGAAGTACTTTAAGTCCATATTTTGCAGCGGTATATGCACATGCACATCCTGCTGTTCCACCTCCTGCAATTACTACATCGTATTTATTCATTTTTAAGGCTCCTTATTTTCATATATTTTGAAGAACTCATCAGGTCGCTGTGTCGGAATTCATATTCTCTTAGTTCCATAATATCTTTGCTGTCAAAAGAAAGATTAGGATCATGGTATGGAATACCGGCTTTTGTATTGCATAATCCTATTTCATATGTATTTAATGGATGTTTAATTTTTGTTTTATCTTTAGAAGCAATAGTTCCAATGACTCTGTTTGTTTTTTTATCGTAGATTTTTCCAACATAGAATTTATTTTCAAGAAGAGTATTTCTCACCTGAGCAGATGTAGAGTAAGTCATAAGCAGTCCCGAATCAGATATACGTTTGTATAGTTCAGCAATAAATTCAACAGACCATAGCTGCGGAGCTTTTGTATAGGTAAATGCGTCTAGGAATATAAGGTCGTATTCGCCTTTAAGCTGTAAAATGGTCTTTCTTGCATCATTTATGTAGAAATTGACATTAAAAAGGCTCTCAGCAGTCTTAAATTTCATCTTTTTATATCGCTTCGATAAATGGGCATAATATATATTATGTAAGAAGGCTGATAAATTAAATCTGGATGACTTATGATACCCCCAGATTTGATTAAATCGCGCATATTTGATTGAAGGTTTATCAAAAAAACTCCGATTTTTCTTTTCTCGAAGAATTTTTTTGAGGTCTTTGTTTAAATATTTTCCTTCGAAATGTTCATACAATCTATTCATTATGATGTAGTTTACATAAGGATTAATTTTATATTCTTTTTCTATGTGCATATTTCTAAATTTTAAATCTAAAAGCTCATTGATACTCTTTTTATTTTTAGGCGCAAAGCGTGATGCAATTTCTATAAACAATTTTTTGAGGGTGTAGTATGTATCAAAGCAATTTAAAATTTTTGGCACAATACTTTCGTAAATTTCTTCGGGTGTTTTAACGGTTCTAAAAAATGGTGATAATTTTACAAGTTCTTCATTTATATCCAAGCAGTCTATTGAAAAGCAATAATTTTTATCATCACATCTCGTTTCGTTATATGGCGATAAACGTTTAGCCTTCCTTATTAAATTATTAATACCTATCGAAACGATATTAAACAGTTTAATAAATATATTTTTCTTTTTGAATTTTACATGATTTATTAAAAAACTCATTAAAGCTTTTGTATTGTAACCAATTCCATAACACACATCTAAAACTTTTAAGTTTTCAAAATCAAAATTATCAAGATTAGCAGGAAGAATAAATTTTTCCCATGCTTCTGTTAAAGCTCCGAATTTGGAGTGGTAAACATCTTTATCAGCATAAGAATACAGTCCTATAGATCCGTCTTCTGTAAAATATGGCTCATAATCCCTCATAACCCTTATTATATCAAGCTTTTAGCCTAAAAGCAAGAGATATTTTCTTTTGACTTTTCCCCATTTAAAAGTATATAATAATATAAAGAATTGAGGGTTGAGTTATGAAAAGATTGTTGAAGGTATTGATTTTATTGAGTTTGACGACTCAGGTGTCGTTTGCAAAAACATATCAGCCTGTTCCGTCAACTGTTAAACTTCCTGCAAAGTATACTCAGGAGTACATAGATAGTATTTCTGATGAATATAAAAATGTTTCAGACGAGCAGATTTTTCACGTAGCGTTAGATATGCTAAAGGGTACTTCTGGAGATTTTTCTCGAAAAGCGATTCTAGGATATAATGTAACACAATATCCTGTTAAAGTTATGTTTAAAGACTTATCAGAAATAAATGAAGCCTATTCTACATTTGATGCTATTGGCTGGAAAAAGAAGGGAAAATTATATATATATATTAACCCTAAACACGAGTACGCACCTCCTGGAGCAATAGCTGCACTTCTGGCTCACGAGGCTATTCATCAGGATGAATATAATTCTTTGAGCGAAGAAACATATGCCTGGACAATGGAGGCTGTTGTTTGGACTGAAATCCTAAAGATGTTTCCTGAATCAAACAATTTGGAATCAGCGCTTGTAACACGTGAAAATATTCTTAAACAACTTCTTGAAAAAGGCAATCACACAAACAAATACATTAAAAAGACAGTATATGCCAATGAAGGGTATAAAAATCTTCCGCTTACTTCTCCAGGCTTTTCTAATCAATAAAGAATGAATAATAATCATCTTGGGTTTCCTTATGTATATTGATTAACTGTTATTCTTGATGTTAAATTGTGTTATGAATAAAAAGCAGTTACTTATATTTATATTGTCCGTGTTAATTTTAGTAATATTTAACAAAGTTTTTTTGTCAACTTTTACAAAAACTAATGCATTCTTTTCGCGACAGGCTTTAGTTAACAGTGAAGAGGTCGCACCGCAGAAGTTATTTGATAAGACCTGGAAGATTATAAATAAAGAATTTTACGAGCCTAGCTTAAACCATCAGAACTGGGCTCGATGGAAATATCGCTATCAAGGTCAGATTAAGACTGAAGATGACGCGAGAGTTGCAATTGATACAATGATTGCTAGTTTAAATGAGCCATATACAAGATTTATGACAAAGAAGGACTATGAGGACTTAACGACTTCTATAACTTCGAAAATATATGGTATAGGTGTAAATATATATTCAAATTCCGGAAAAATCGAGATTTTCAATGTAATGCCAGCAACTCCGGCGGAGTTTGCACAACTAAAACAAGGTGATATTATCACTGCTGTAAACGGCAAAGATATAAGCGGTATGAACGTTTCAGAAGTAGCATCTCTTGTAAGAGGGCCTGAAAACAGTGTTGTTGAATTAACTATACTAAGAAACAATAAAAAAATCTCAAAAAAGATTAAGAGAAAAGAAATAAAGATAAAAACTGTAAAGAGCTCTATTGTAGATAACCATATAGGTTACATACAAATAATCAGCTTTATGAGCGGTTCAACACCAAATGAGTTTGTAGAGGCACTTGAAAATACAAAAAATACAGATGCATTAATTCTTGATTTGCGTGGAAATACAGGCGGGTTACTGGATAATGCTGTATTTATTGCAGATATTTTTATCCAGAAGGGCACAATCGTAGATATAATTTATAGGAATGGTTATAAAAAATCTATTAAAGCCCAGGATGAAATGCTTCCGCTGAATAAACCAATAGTAGTTTTAGTAAACGGCGCGAGTGCAAGTGCCAGCGAGATTCTGTCGGGAGCACTAAAAGATTACCATAGAGCAACGCTTGTTGGCAAAAAAACATTCGGTAAAGGGCTTGTGCAAAAGGTTGTACCTCTGCCAAATCAAACAGGTGTTAATATTACTATTGCAAGATATTTAACGCCGAATGGCACTGATATTAATAAATTAGGAATTAAGCCTGATATAGAAATAGGCAATGATTATGATTTGCTTATTGATACAAAAAATGATGTACAGTTGGAAAAAGCGAAAGATATTTTAAATGATAAAAACAGAATTAGAAGCGCTAAGAAATAAGGGACAGCTCCGAAGTATCCCGAATATTCAGGCGAAATCAGACGGCAGGATAATCATTGATGGGATAGAGTATATAAATTTCGCTTCAAATGATTATCTTGGTATCAGTACCAAAGCAGAACTGGAAAAAGAATTTTTGAGTGTTACTAAAAGTATGTTATCTTCTGCTTCAGCAAGGCTTTTAAGCGGAAGTTCGCCTGAGTATGTCGATTTAGAACGAACAGTTAGCAGAATTTTTAATAAAGAAGCTGCCCTTATTTTTAATACAGGTTATCAGTGTAATCTGGGTGTTGTATCAGCTCTTATAGATAAAGGGGATGTAATATTTTCGGATAAGCTGAACCATGCAAGTATAATTGATGGAATGCAGCTTTCAAGAGGCGATTTTTTCAGGTATAAACATTTTGACTATGACAATCTTGAGAAACTCTTGCAAAAAAAACGTGATGAGTATAAAAGGGCACTGATTGTTTCTGAATCTGTTTTTAGTATGGATGGGGATGTGGCTGATATAGACCGGCTTGTAGAATTAAAGAAAAAGTACAACTGTATGTTAATGATTGATGAAGCACACGCGTTTGCCTGCTATGGAGATTCGTTGGCGGGTGTATCATTTGGAAAAGATGTTGATATTATAACAGCTACATTCGGTAAGGCTGTGGGTTCATTTGGTGCATTTTGTGCTGCAAACAGTGATATAATAACGTATTTGATAAATAAAGCTCGTTCCTTTATTTTTTCAACATCTATTCCACCATTGAATATTGCATGGTCGAATTGGCTTCTAACTGAACAACGAAGCTATCTTGAGTCACAGAAATTAAAACTTCAGAAACTTACAGCCGATGTTCATTCACTATTAAAAACAAAAGGGATTGAAACAGTATCATCGTCACATATAATACCTATAGTCATCGGGAGCAATAATGATACTCTCCAAGTATCAGAAAAATTGAGAGCATTGGGTTATTATATACCGGCCATTCGTCCTCCGACCGTGCCGGAAGGTACATCACGCTTAAGAATATCGTTGACATCAGATTGTAGAATTGAAGATTTTGCAGGGATTTTGGCTCAAGTTTAGTTTTTTGTTAAGAAATATTAAGTCTTAAAAATAAATTAACATAACATTTTGATACAAATGTTATGTTGCTCTAATAATGATTTTTCCTATATTAGCAGGGATTGAAACTTTAATTATTATTTAAATTTATATAAAAACAAAAAATTTTCAAGGGTTCACAACTCCTGAAAGGTATGCTATAATTAATTTAGTAACGAATTAGAACATAACATTTGTATCAAAATGTTATGAATTTAAGTAACGAATAAATAAGAAAGAAATCTCAGAGTATTTATCACGACTTGCATTTGTATTGTAAACAAGTGCAGGGTATGAATATTTGTCTGAAAATCTCCATAATCATTGCAAATGTTACTTTATTGAAATGTATGGAGTAGGTATTGGGCAAATCCAATACCTCTTTCTTTAATAACCCCCACGATGGTTGGAAAATATAGGTAATTAAGGTGACAATATCATTCAGCGGACTGGCATCCGGTTTAGATACATCTTCTTGGGTAGAATCGCTTGTAGCACTAAAACAAGCAAAGATAGACACGCTTGAAGAAGAAAAAGAAACGGTATTGCTGTCCAAAGAAACGCTTGATAATATTAAATCCTTTTTTACATCTTTCCGCTCAATGATAGAAAAAGTAACAGATGCAAAATTTGGCGTAGCATCAATGGATTTATTTGCTCAAAACCTTGCTACATCAAGCAATTTAGATATTCTAACAGCATCCGCAACAACAGAAGCGGAAGAAGCAGAATACAATGTGCAGGTTAATGAACTTGCGACTAATACCGCAGCAAATAGTAATTACAGCTATATGACTACAGTAGTTAAAACAACTACGGCGACAGCAGATTCTAAGCTTATCAACCTCGGTATTAAAGCCGGTAACATAGGTGTTAATGTTAATGGAGTTGAAAGAGGTATCACTATCACAGAGAATGAAACGATTCAATCTCTTATAGACAAATTTAACGAAATTGGAGTAAATGCATCTTTTAATGAAAAAACAGGGTTATTCTCTGTTGATATTAGCGCGGATGACATCAACGATATCGGAAACACAGGAATTGTTGAAGGCTTACATCTAGAAGGTGTAAATGAGGGTTACGAAAGTAATGAGCTTAAAACCTCTTCTACCGATACAATATTTTCAGCTGCAACTGAAGATACCTTATTGTCAGAACTTGGAGTTAAAACTGGTGTAATAACTGTTGAAGCCAATGATAAGAGTTATAATATCACAATAGATACAGATTCTACACTTAGTACACTGATAGAAGATTTTGCAGATATTGATGTTCTTGCAACGCTCTCTAAAGAAGGTTACCTGACAATTTCAGACGCAAAAATAACAGGTGAAGGCACGACTAATTTTACTGATGCTTTGGGGCTTGAATTTGATGTTTACTCAAATTCACAAACATCCGGGAATTTGTCACATGAAACCATCATTACACAAGTTACAACAGCAACATCAGATACACTTTTATCAGAACTTGGAGAAGGAATTAATATTACAAACGGGCAAACAGTAATAATAAAAAACTCCAATAACGAATTATCTACAATAACAATAAACCAGACAACAACACTTGGAATGCTTTTGGAAGAAATGACTAATGCTGGTTTGTATGCAAACTTAAATAATGACGGTACAATAGAAATTACCGGTGGAACTATTACAGGCGGGAGTTTTGACGCGATAGCTGCATTAGGATTAAAAGTAGAGCCACACTCGTCAATGACAACAGGTAAACCTCTTACAGAAACTGTTGAACATTTTGAGTTGGTAACAATGGATACAATGCTTGTTGACGATCTTAAAGTAAGAGCAGGATATCTTGAAGTTACAGACGCTAATGGCAATAAATTCTATGAAAAAATATACCACGGTCAAACCCTAGGTGACTTTATGGCTGACCTTGGCAACCTCGGAATATATACAAAACTCCGTGATGATGGCGTTTTAGAAATTACCGGAGGTGCTTTCGCAACACTTTCTGATGATAGAGTAAAACAATTAATCGCAGATGGAACAATTAGAGAAAATGATGCAAGATACATGCAAGGTTCAGATATACTAACAGCTCTTTATGGCTCTCCTGTTATTTCTACCAATCAAATAACAGTTGCATCTACATACTCCAAAACACAAGCTTTAACGCATAAAGTCACAAATACCATCAATGCGTCATTAACTACTACACTAGGAAATCTAGGACTTTCAGGAAATGGCACTGCTATATTTGAAGTCAGAGGAGAAAATAGGACTATTAATGTCACTCAAACAGATAGCATAAAAACTTTTATTGATAAATTAAAAAATGTAGGAATTGAAGCATCTTGGGATTCTGATACACACAAAATTACTATCGAAAATGCTGTAATAAACGGAGGAACTTCAAATCTTGCTGATGTCTTGAACTTAACAAAAACCTTATCCGGCAAATATGTTACTTCTAATGCGCTTTCGAAAAAAGAAACTATCACGGTAGATGCTACTGAAGCTACAAGGCTTGCTGAATTTGGCATATCTAATTCGATGTCAGCGGCACAAAGAACCATTAATTTGTATAACTCAGATGGTTCACTCGCCGGCTCAATTACTGTAAATGAAGATACAACTATTGGAAACCTGCTCGATTTTATCAACACACACAACAATATAACTTCCAGTTTTAAGGATGGCATTTTTGTTGTTGATAATGGATATATTCAAAATACAGTCCTTGAAAATAACATGGGACTTGACACAAGCAACAAATCTTCGTTTGCTCTTGGTAATAGCATCACTATAACAAACGTTGTTTCTGCCACTTCTACTACAAAACTTGATGAAATAATTTCCTTTTCAGACGGAACAATTTCAGTATATAACAAAGATCACACGCTTGCTGGGACTTTTAAGCTTGATGGAACCAGTACCATAAATGAATTTTTTGGAGCATTGAGCCAATATAATATCAGCGCTACAATCAATGATGGTATAATCTCGTTAATTTCATCTGATGGTGCCTATATTAAAGGAGATATCGTTGACGCACTTGGCATAGAACTTCGTTCAGAATTTGTAACAATAACAAGCGGAACCTCTAACACTTCTTCTGAATCTATAAAATATCTAGTGACTCTAAATGCAACAATGACGGATGATTTTCTTTTAACAACAGGTATGGAGAAAGATAGAGAATATAGTATAGTATACAACTATATTGACCCTGATAAATTCTCTCCTAATGGTAATTTAGGAAGTTTACAGCCTCTTCATACATATACTGTTAAGTATACAGACAGTGATTTTATAATAAATGGCCCAACATCATACACTATTAGTTTAGAAGATACACTTACATTTGCAGAATTTTTTAATGCATTCGCAAGTAGTTTAGGCGTTAATGGTTCAATCGATGATGGTATCGTTCAACTTGATACTAATAACGATGTTTATTTGACTGGAGATTTTATTACTGATGTATTAAAAATCTCTCCAAATTCTAATACAACAATAACTAAAACTATCGGTATATCAAACACCGGTACATCTCAAAGTTATCTTTCAGTAACTCAAGAAGTTACGACATACTCTTACGAAACAGTATTTCATGGAACAACCACTGTCACAATAACAACTACTGCACAAGCAACAGAAACTGTTACTATAACAATGACAACAACTGTAGGTGGTGGTTTAACATTCCCTAGCCTGGATTCATATTGGAGCGATATTACTGGAGGAGGGATTACCAAAATTGACTTGAATTATGATGGTTTCACCACTGTATATACCCCAAAAACTTGGGATACAGTACGAGATTTTGTCGATGAACTAAATTCGATATTTCCAGAAACAACAGCTACAATAGATGAGAACGGGGTACTTACATTTCATATAAAAACAACTCACCTTGACGGAGAGTCTCAACCAGCGAACCTTACAGGTTCCATATCATTCACAGCAAAAGATGGTACAGTTTGGACATCTTCAGTCACTTCCGAACCCAGAGTATATGTTACTACAACAATTATACCGACTTCATCGACAAAGCTTGGCACCTGGCGTGAAGCAAAAGAAAAAATGACTCTAACAATTGATAAAACAAATGCCACTTCTCAAACATTCACATTTGGAAAGGAGGATACTGTCGGAGATGTTATTACAGCATTAAACGAGGTTTTAAAAGCCAAAAATGGAGGAATAACATTAGAAGATGGGAAGTTATTAATCAAAGCAGAAGGTATAACAATAGGTGAAACAATAACATCAATATCCGGCGATATTGCTGATATGCTTGGTATTTCAATTGATACAAATGATTATAATATAGGAAAAATTTACCCAACTACTTCATCCTCTGAGGTATACGCATCTGATGGTACACTATACGAAGCAGATGAGCTACTTTATACATTGTTCCGAGAAACAATGCCAACAGATGATTTTATAGTAACCATAACATGTCTAACAACTGATAGCACAGCACAAAAAAATGTAGTTCTAGACTTAAAAACAGAAACCCTAGAGGATTTAATATCAAAACTCGCTTCAGTGGGTATTACTGCTAAATATGAAAACCATAAACTTACCATCGGAGATAATAATGATACGGCAATCGTGCTTTGGGAACCGAATGGTCTTCTTGGAAAATTTAATATTGATATAGGTTCAAATTCAATGATGTCAATTGACAAAGAACTTGATATTACCAAAGAATATGTTGATGCTAAGTATGAGTGCAACATAAACATGTCTGCAGGTATTATTGATAACGGTGAGGGATACATTGATTATATAACAGGAACAAAAACTATCACTATTTCAACAACTGCAACCGGTTCAAAAACAATAACAGTAGACATCACTGCTACATGCACAGCGACACAAACAGTTCCTGTTACAGTAACAGAAATGATGACATTGGATTCCTCTTTTGCACAACTTGGCATGTGGGGAAGTTCAGAATATATAAACGTCATGTACGAGGGGACGGAGTATACTATAACCATAACATCCGACAATACTGTATGGGATATGGTTTCAGCTCTCGGAGGGTACGGTATCTCCGCAATAATTCATAATGGAGCTATAACAATTCAGGGTACGCATAATGGTTATATTACTTCTATGTCTAGTGGTGTAAAAGATGCTTTAGGGATGAATTATGTATATCAATGGAGCGAAACCCGGCCATACCAAAATTATACATATTTAGGTTCAACACTAACAATAGAAGAAACAAGGACACTGGCAACAGACACAACTTTGTCTGAACTGGGCTTTAGTGGAAGTGGTACAATTAGCGTAAACTATGAAGATAATAGTTATACTATTACATTCAAAAATGAGGCCACAATCGATGATATCATTACATCGCTTGCTGGTTTAGGTATAAATGGATATGTATTAGACGGGCGTTTAACTCTTCGCGGGACGAAGAATGGATATATTACAAATATATCCTCTAATCTACAAACAGCATTAAAACTAAAAACTGCTGGTAATGGAAACACCTGGACAACTACAGTAGACGAAATATGCACAAACACAAATTCCGACAGACAAACACACTCTGTTATTGCTAACATGGACAAGGATACCCTGCTTGCAGATCTTGGAATTAACGGTGGAAACATTTTAATTACACAACAGGGGGTAAATTATACTGTTAATGTTGATACAACAAAAGTAAAAACAGTTTCTGATTTTATGAATTTACTTGCAGAACATGGATTCAATTCTCAGATTGATGCAGAAGGCCGTTTAGTAGTTACCGGGATAGGAGAAAGTTGTTTAAAATCACTCACTGGCGGTTCAAACATTCTTGATATATTTGGACTCAAGAACTGGGATATGGGTTCTGTATCTCAGACATCCAATGAATTAAATGATAAGCAAACTATTGTAAAAGAAACAACTTTGGATACTAAATTGAATGAACTAACTGATGCTGCAGGAAATAGTCTTGGTATAACAAGCGGTAATATTTATGTATATCAAGATGGAACAAGATATCTTGTCAATATTAACAATAACGACACTCTTAAGACATTAGCGGCTAAACTTTCGCAGTATGGTATTAGCATGAAGCTTTCTTCTGATGGAAAACTTTATTTTGAAGGAAATAATAATAGTTATATGACAACAAATGGTATTTCATCAGGCGCTTCTAATATCTTACAAAAATTAAATATACTAAATAACTGGTCAGAAAGATATGATTCAACAAGTGACAACCTATCTTATACTGTTGTTGTAAATAATGTAGTTAATAATTCAACTAAACTTAGCGATTTGCAAGATGAAACAGGAACAAACCTTGGAATTACAGAAGGTACATTCTACATTTATAACAATGGCGTTAGAAGTACTGCTACTATAACAGCCGATATGACTGTAAATGATTTAAAAGCAATGCTTGCAGAGCATGGCTTAATAGTTGATATTTCACAAAATGGAGAAATATCTGTTGGTGCGTACGGAAATACTTACTTAGCAAGTTCAGCTCTTGATGGACAAAATTCAAATATTGTTTCTACACTATTTGAAGAATGGGATTTTGTTAATATCTATACTTCTAACGGAATTACTATCCCTAAAGACGTCGTCAAAGCCGTTACCAGAGATACCAAACTCTCTGATATAAATGAAGGAACATATCAAGAAGGCTTCATAACCGTAGTCAAAGACGGTATACAAACAAACATAGAACTCACCGCCGACGATACTATAGGAACCCTCATGGATCAGCTGGCTCTCTATGGCTTTGAATCCGTACTTAACGAAAACGGGCAGCTAATACTTAAAAATACAGGAAATAGCCTTCTGCAAAAATATACAGGCATCGGACAAGCATCCAATGCTCTCGAACTGCTCGGAATTAACCTTGAAAATTGGATTCAGACTAACAGTTACAAAAGCTCTACACTCAGCGTTATTAGTACAAATACATTAGATACTGCTGTAACTATGGACACAGAATTATCGTTACTAGGAGTAACAACTGGTGAGTATTTCATCTACAATAATGGTGTAAAATATACTGCATATATTTCTACCGGAGAAACAATGGGTTCATTTTTAGAAACCCTTAAGAGATTTGGCATAGAAGCCTCTATAGTAACAAAAGGAGATAGCTCTATACTTACCATAAAAGGAGCAGGAGATTCTTATATTACTAAATCTACTACCACTACAAACGCTTCAAATGTTGTAGAACAATTATTCGGAACCTTATCTCATGAGTCAAGTTACAGGTACTCCGGCCTTGAAGAAACTTCAGAAATTGTAACGAATATAACAGCTGCAACAGAAGATACCTTATTAAGTTATTATGACAGCCCTTGGGGTAATTCAACTCTTAAAGCAGAAGGGAAATTATCTGTTAAAATAAATGACGAAAATGCTGTAATTGATATAACGGCTGATGAAACCTTTGGATCTTTGATAGAAAAATTTGAAGCTCTAGGTCTTGAAGCCTCTATATCTTCCGATGGACAATTAATGATTCAGAGCGGATTTAACACCTTTACGATTAATAATGACAGCACTACATCAAGTCTTCTTGCAACAATAGGGCTAAAGTACAAAGATGATCTTGGGGGGTATGCTTCTAGTTCGGTAGTAACAGAAGCTACAACTACACAAATAGAAGAAAAAACTCTTTCTGTAGCAAATTACGCAGGCTACGATACAAAAATGGGACTGCTTAATATCTCCGACGGAACACTGTCGATTTATAGAAATGGGGAAAAAGCTACTATAC